>ENA-OQVM01003676-OQVM01003676.1-marine-metagenome-genome-assembly--contig:-NODE-3676-length-16395-cov-7.035176_pt1 | contig 16395 bp, 15 predicted proteins | sample MGYA00237776_ERZ505498 | MGnify/ENA primary metagenome ERZ505498 (study PRJEB26159, sample SAMN06265151) | marine metagenome | isolation source: Helgoland LTER site | place: Germany:Helgoland, sampling... | reverse complement strand
GCTGCGTTCAACTCATCACGTGCTGCTTCAGAGGCCAAACGCACCTCTTGTGCCGTAGCAGATGATGCACAGATCAGAACGGCGGCGCACATGCGTTTGAACATTTTGAAACGTCGCCTCCCACGGCCAACAACTAACAGACTTACTCTTGGTTCCCTCAGGTTTATCCAAGCCGCTGTGGATTTACCAATTACTTCGCCAGGATGCGTCGTTTTTGCACTATGTCAGCCGTTGACGAGACGCTAGATTGCACTGCATGAAAGATATCGCTCCACCCGCACAAATGCCCCTGCGTCCACCTTCGTCTGTGATGCGGTTGCGCCGCATGGGGGCTGCTTTTCCGACGCGTCTTTCTTTCCTACGGACTTTGATGCGCGCACTTGCGGCTGATGATGTCAAAGTCACACGCCCTGTTTGGGACATGGATGCAGCCGGCTTTGGCCATGCGGTCTATCAACTCCGGTTTGGCGGTTATGATTACGCCTTGGTTGCTGTCTCGACCGATTTGCCGCCTGAATTGCGCACCGATCGGGTGATCGCAACGGCTTGGGACACGGCTTATGTGCTTTACGACGGCATACCGGATCAAAGCGAGATTGACCGCATTGTCGCATCGGCACCCAAGCAAGAGGCCGCCCGCTTTACCGCGCGTGATCTCGTGCTCAGCCGCGCGAATAAATCAGTCCGTCTCTTTGATCACGTGACAGACGCGCTGAAAGCAGGCCAGCAACCTGACCCGCAGAAAATCCGCGACACCGGCTATCTGATGCGCACCACAGCCGTTTATGGCAACGGCAAATTCGGCATCGCTGACCGTGGCCATATCGCCGACCGCCCCGGCATGGGCGGGCCGTTTATGGCCGAGATGCTAACGGTCTGGCTCATCCGCGGCTTTACTCATGACCTTGCCGAACACGTCGGCGGGGGTACACTTTCAAGCGAGGCCAAGCGGCACCTTGGCATCGGGAACTCTACTGGTCTTGGGATGGCGCCGTTCTTGGTGAACCACCCGCTCTTACTGGATGCATGGATGTCCGTGCGCGAAACCGCAATTGCCCGGGTCCGTGCCATTCCCAGCCTTGATGAAAAACAAATCGGCAGGATTTACGAACTGGTCATACGCGCCGCACAATATCTGGCCGAATGGAATGTTCCCGATGAGATCGCGGCCCAGCGCATCGACACATTACGCCGCGATTGGCCTGAATTTGCAGCGACCCTGACACCCGACGCAATGACCGCCCAGCGCCCCATTAATCGGATCATCACCCAAAGTGCGCAGTGGTCCATCGACACGCAGGAGCTGATCGCCGCCCTAATGCTGGAACCCTTTGGTGATCTGATCGACGGGCTGACCGACTGCATGGCGACACCTTTCGTGCCTGAACTTGACCCGACAATGCCCTGCGCAGACCTAAAAGCGTTGATCGAAGCAGAGTGGGGTTGGGCCTGTGATGTGAACTATGAAGCGCCTGCTGAATGCTCCCTGTTCTGGTATGTTTCCGAAGAAAAACTCGAACCTCGTCTCGGGAACCGCCACGAAGAACCGGGGGCAGAACTAGAATCGCCCCTCGATATCGGACGACAGGTCAAAGCTTTGGCAAAGGATCTTGATGGCGACAAGACACCTGTAGGCCAATTCCTCGCCATGTATCCCCAGCACCGCGCCGCTGCACGTCGTGTGCAGTCAATGGCAAGACACCCCTACGCCGAAATCCGCGACAACCTGATCGGCGAAAATTGCCTGCCCATAGACATTTTACGCTGCAAACTGGCCTTCTTTGGCGCCGGAAAATTCGATCCTAAATCAGACCGCTGGACCCGCATCACCCTTGCCCAAGGCGCGCCGCTCTTTGACGAGCTGGACAGCGCCGATGACTGGTGGCTGCCGGTGGCGACGATCTGATGCTGGCGCTGAACGAAGTCGCCGGAATGGCACAAAAGGCGGCACGCGGTGCAGGCTTCCCCGTTGGACAAGCCGAAGACCTTGGTCGCATCGCCGCCTATTTGGCTGGGACTGGTGCAAGCGTCGCACCCGTCACCGCAGCACTGCAAGAACCGGTCAGCAATATAGACGTCAGATGGTCCGATGGCAGCGTCGAAGTACACGCAGGCCCCGCTGTGCTGATCGGCCCCGTAATACGCGATGCTTTTGCAATGGGCTGCAACAGGGCGGTTTTGGCCAACATCACCCATGCGCCGCTTGTGGGCGCTTTTCTTGCAGAAAACGGTGTTGCGCAGAATTGGGATGGGCTGACAGTGACCCTTAGCGATACGACCGTTCTGGCAGCCAAATGTAAACCCGTGACCATCCCACAGCAGGATTGGTCCGTTTGGTCTGCCTGCGCGGCAAAAACCTACGTGCCAGAAACAGAAGCCTCACGGCTGGCAGGCGCAGGTGCAGGTCTTACCGATAACGACTAGGCAAACGGATCGGCTGGATAAGTCACTTCCGCCAGATACAATCCCTGCGGCGGGCAGACCGGCCCACAAGCACTGCGGTCTTTCGCGGCCAAAGCAGCACCCACATCATCCGGCGTCCAAGCACCTGCCCCGACCCGCTCTAACGTGCCCACAAAGCTGCGCACCTGATTGTGCAGAAACGACCGCGCCCGCACATGAAAGCGGTACTCGGTGCCGTTGGCACGTGGCACGACCTCGACCAGCAGTTCATCCAAGGTTTTCACCGGGCTTTTGGCCTGACAAATGGACGACCGAAACGTTGTGAAGTCATGATTCCCGATCAACTGATCCGCACCCGCCTGCATCGCCTCTGCATCCAGCGGATGGTTCACCCGCCACATCTGCCCCGCCTCTGACGTCAGTGGTGCGCGGCGCGACATGAGGCGGAAAAGGTACTGGCGTTCGACCGCATCAAACCGCGCATGCCAATCGTCCGCGACCAAAGCACAATTCACAATCGCTACTGGCGCGGGCTTGAGGTGGTAGTTCAACGCCTCTGACAGTCGAAACGGGTCCCAGTCCCGCTCTAGATCACAATGGGCCACTTGGCCTGTCGCATGGACGCCTGCATCGGTTCGCCCTGCCGCAGCAATGGTATGGGCGCCCGGCTCTAACTTGGCCAATGCCGCCTCTATAGCACCTTGCACGGATGGCTGGTCATTCTGCCGCTGCCACCCCGCAAAGGGGGCACCGTGATATTCAACAAGAAGGGCATAACGTGGCATCCAACCCGATTAGGGGGAGCATGAGGCAAAATCAATCCCTACACATCACTCAGCTGCGCCCCTATCTTGTTACAAAGCATTGAAAGGGCCCGTTTTGGTCATCTCCGCCATCGCAGATCAGATCGCCCGCACCATTGAAGGTGTAAGCGACACATTGACCGCGCCGTTCAGCGAACCGGTGATCCGTTTGGGCGTCACCGGACTGTCGCGCGCGGGCAAGACAGTGTTCATTACTTCGCTGGTGGCCAACTTGATGGATCGCGGGCGGATGCCGCAACTCGAGGCCGCGGCGACTGGTGCAATCCGCACGGCCTATCTGCAGCCCCAGCCCGACGACACCGTGCCGCGGTTTAACTACGAGGCTTATCTTGCCCAACTGACCGCGCCGGAACCAAGCTGGCCGAACGGCACACGACAGATTAGCGAACTACGCCTGTCTTTACGGGTCCAGCCCAGCGGGCTGTTGTCGGGCATTTCTGGCCCGCGCACGGTCCATATCGACATTGTGGATTACCCCGGCGAATGGCTGCTGGATCTTGGGCTTCTGGATCAAACCTTTGCCGAGTGGTCAGAGGCCGCCTTGGCGCGGACCAAAGGCCGCCCTGGAGGTGACGACTACGCGGCCCTTGTCGCTGGCGTCGATCCGACAGTGCCGCTTGATGAACCCGAAGCGTTGGTACTGGCCGAACGGTTCACCGCGCACTTGCAGGATGCCCGCGAAGCAGGCTTTTCGGATTGTTCTCCTGGACGGTTCCTGTTGCCGGGTGACCTTGCCGGATCACCTGTGCTGACATTCGCCCCCTTGCCTACAACCCGCTATCCGCGCGGATCATTGGGGCGCGAGTTCGAGCGCCGCTTTGAAAGCTACAAACGCAATATCGTGCGGCCCTTCTTCCAAGATCACTTTGCCAAGAATGACCGCCAAATTGTGCTGGTCGATGTACTTGGCGCGATCCATGCAGGCCCCGCCGCGCTTGATGACTTGCGCAGCGCGATGGCGCGTATCCTAGGGGCCTTCCGACCCGGGCGTAACGCGTTTCTGTCGCGTATTTTCCAAGGGCGCCGAGTTGAAAAAATCCTTTTTGCCGCGACCAAAGCCGACCACCTGCATCACAGCCAGCACCCGCAACTGACCGCCATCACCGAAGCACTGCTGCGCGAGGCCAAAGACCGCGCCGATTTCGCAGGGGCGCAGACGGCGGCCATGTCGATTGCAGCGCTCCGCACAACGGTCGAGGAAACAGTGGATCACAAAGATGGACCACTTGATGTGGTCCGTGGCCGATTGCTTGAAACCAATAAACAAGCCGCTTTCTATCCCGGCAAACTGCCCTCTGATCCAGCCCACCTGCTTGCACCTGCGCGGGAAGGCTCCGATACGTGGCTGGACGCGGATTACAGCATCATGAACTTTGCCCCCGCTCCGCTGACCCGGCGACCGGGCGATGGGCCACCTCATATCCGGCTCGATAAGGCCGCACAATTTCTGTTGGGAGACCGGCTATGACCCGCGGCCCCGTTTTGATTGACCTCGAAGGAACCGAAGCCGCGCAACCGGACACTGCTCCTGCCGTCCAAGATGACATGGACATGCCGCAAGGCGTAGCAATGCAACAAGTCGCAGCGCTCGCAGCGCGTCGTCCTTCGCGACTTGGGCGCTGGTTCTGGTCTCTCACGTTAACATTGGTCGGCTTTGTCGTCTCGCTTGCCGCGTGGGATTACATCACGGGTCTCTTGGCGCGCTCTCCCATTTTGGGCGGCATCGCGACCGCGCTGATTGGACTGTTGATAGTGGTTCTGCTCATCATCGGCCTGCGCGAGTTGGCGGCTTTTGGGCGCTTGCGCAAACTCGACAGCATTCAGCATCGGGCGAAAGACGCGCTCGTGTCTCATGACCTTAAACAAGCGCGAAATGTAATTGGCAGTCTCGAAGCGCTCTACAGCAACCGCGAAGATACCGCTTGGGGGCGCGCCGAGCTCAAATCTCGACAAAGCGAAATACTCGATGCAGACGGCCTTTTAGGGTTGGCCGAGACTACTTTGCTTACCCCTCTCGACGTGCGTGCCCAGCGTGAAGTTGAGGCCGCCGCACGGCAAGTGGCCACTGTCACTGCCATTGTTCCGCTTGCACTTGCAGATCTTTTCACCGCGCTGACCGCGAACTTGCGCATGATCCGACGGATTGCCGAAATCTATGGTGGACGGGCTGGAACATTAGGAAGTTGGCGGTTGACGCGGACTGTGCTGACGCACTTGGTCGCCACAGGCGCGGTCGCTGTTGGGGACGACTTAATTGGCTCGGTCGCTGGTGGTGGTGTTCTATCGAAAGTATCGCGGCGCTTTGGCGAAGGGGTGATCAATGGGGCGCTGACGGCGCGTGTTGGGGTTGCAGCCATCGAAGTATGCAGGCCCCTGCCGTTTCACGCGACCAAGAAACCTTCGGTCAGCGGACTTGTGGGTCGCGCCATGAGCGGGCTTTTCAACCGCAGCTAGTCCGCGCGTTTCGCCGCCACATTACGCAGCCGGATGTGGACAGCCAAACCGCCCAAATCCTCATCCTTTGCCAATAGGATTTTACCCCCATAGGCGTGAATAAGGTCCTGTGCTATCGCCAACCCAAGTCCCGTACCAGGCTTTGACACATCAAGCCGCTGACCACCGACCGTTGCCTTGGGGATTTCGTCTTTCGGTATGCCGGGCCCATCATCAGTGATCTTGATCATGATCAACCCATCAGCATTTTGGGCAGCCTCCAAAGTCACTCTTGAAGTGGCCCATTTCAACGCGTTGTCTAAGAGGTTGCCGATCACTTCTTCAAAATCGCTTTGATCCATAGGCACCCGCAAACCGGGCGTCACATCAGCCGTGAACGCCTTGCCCTCGTTGCGCGCTAATGCGGTAAAGGCGCGTTCCATCCGACCAAGTGCTGTGTCCAAATCCGTTGCAACACCTATTGCGCCCTCTGTGCCATCAGCACGCATACGTGCAAAAGACCGTTTCAACTGCGCGTCCAACCGATCAAGCGCGTCGGTGGCATCCTGCACACCGGCACCGGACATATCCAGCATCTCCAGCTCGTTGCGCATGATCGCAGAAGGGGTCTTGATCGCATGTGCAAGGTCGGCGGCCTGACGCCGTGAGCGGCGCATGATTTCGCGGTTCCGCTCCATCAACGAATTGATGTCATTCACGAGTGGGGCGACCTCAATAGGATAGCTGCCCACTTCAAGCCCGTCATCATGTTCCCAACGCCCGGACACTTCTTCGCGCAACTGGTTCAGCGGTCGCAGGACAACGGCAACTTGTGTCAACGCCGCAAGGACGCTGACGAAAGCGACAAGCGCAAAGGCCGTCAGAAGCGTATTGCGCAGGACAACCTGTTCTTCCTCGAAGCGACGCAAGGACGAGGCCACCTGCACATGCCAGTTCGACCCATCACTGGCCGTGATCCATTGGCCAATCACAAATACTGGTTCTCCATTCGGGCCGGCGATCTCTGATCGCGTCAAACCCGTGCTTTGCCCAATAGGGCGGGGCAGTTGATCGCCGCCGAGTGAAGGTGAAAAATAGAGTGCGCCCTCGACACTTTCGACCTGCCAATACTGTCCCGAATACTGGACCTGGTAGACCAGATCTCCAATTGCGCTCTCTAAATCGCTTGTCGACGCGCTGTTGTTCGATACGGCCACGACGGCCTGCGAATGTCGTGTTTCCAACACTTCAACAAAGCGTGCTTGAGTTTGCGAGGCCAAGTAGGATGACAAACCGGCTAACCCCAGCACAATGATGGCGACGGCCCAAAGAATCCCACCCGTCACAGCACGGGCGCGCAGCGACGTCATGTAGCAGCTTTGATCACATAACCTCTGCCACGGACGGTCTCGATCAATTCACTTCCGAGCTTCTTGCGCAGCCGATTCACAAAGACCGCAATCGTGTTGGAATCGCGGTCACCTTCATGCTGATAAATGTGATCAGACAATTCCGTCCGCGACACCAGCCGCCCAGAGTTGTGAAACAGATATGACAGCACGGCAACTTCCTGCGAGGTCAGATTAATCGGAATACCTTCAACCATAACCTGATTGGTGCGGGTATCAAATGAGACATCATCTTTAGAGAAGACTGGAGTGGACTTACCCGCTTTGCGGCGGATCAATGCGCGCACACGCGCTGACAGCTCGGCCATATGAAATGGCTTCGTCAGATAGTCATCGGCACCGGCATCAAGCCCATCAACGCGATCTGTCCAATCATTGCGGGCGGTGAGAATCAGGATGGAGGTTTCATTTCCCCCGCTGCGCAGGTTTTTCAGCACCGTCAAACCGTCACGGATCGGCAGGCCAAGATCCAGAATGATAACATCATAGGGCTCAGTTTCACCCAGATACTGGGCTTCCGCCCCGTCAATCGCCACGTCTACAGTGAGCCCTTCGGACGTCAGTGTTTTCTTCAGTTGGCTTGCGAGCACTGGCTCGTCTTCGGCAATCAAAATACGCATGGTGCTGACCTAACGGAGCGAGGTGGCAAAAGTTTGGCAATTGTGCGTCAGCAAACATCTTGTTCATGCCTGCGGCAAGCCAATTGTAGCATAGATACCTCCTATCCTGATTGACAATAATTGAACAAACGTTCATTTTTGAAAATTATGCTACAACAACGCCCAACAATTCCCGAAACGCGCGACGGCTTTGGCTGGGATATCCCCGACGTTTATAACATCGGGGTCGATATCTGTGACAAGCACGCTGCGGTGGCGCCCGAAAAATGCGCAATACTTGATGTGGACACAGAAGGTCGCGCAACCGCGTATAGTTTCCGTCAATTACAAGATTGCTCCAATCAACTCGCGAATGTGCTTTCCGAAACAGCGCAGGTGGGCGACCGGATTGCAGTCTTGTTGCCGCAATGTTTCGAAACCGCCATAGCGCATGTTGCGATTACAAAGATGGGCTGCATCGCGCTGCCGCTCTTCACGTTGTTCGGACCAGAGGCTCTGCTGCACAGGCTTGAAGACTCTGGCGCGAATACCATTATCACCAATGCCTTAAGCGCGGAACTGATCAGCCAAATCCGGGCGCAACTACCTGATCTAAAACGGGTCTTATGCATTGACGGCACGCATCATGGGGCCGATGATTTCCATATCCTATGCACTAATCAGTCCAAAGACTTCACCCCCCATCCAACCAAAGCAGATGATCCTGCGATCCTCATCTATACATCAGGCACAACGGGCGCACCTAAGGGCGCACTGCATGCCCACCGTGTTCTGCTGGGTCATTTGCCCGGCGTCGAGATGAGCCATGATTTCTTTCCCCAGTCCGGCGACAAGATCTGGACGCCAGCCGATTGGGCATGGATCGGGGGACTGCTGGATGTGCTGATGCCCGCGCTGCATCATGGTGTGCCAGTAGTCGCCTGCCGCTTTCGGAAATTCACGGCACAGGCTGCCTTTGACCTGATCCGCGATCACGATATCCGCAATGCCTTTTTACCGCCAACCGCCTTGAAACTGATGCGCCTTGATACGCCGAAAGACCCCGTTCCCATGCGCTCTGTCGCTTCAGGCGGAGAGACATTGGGCAAGGAGCTGATTGCATGGGGTCAACAGGTTTTCGGCACAACAATCAACGAATTCTACGGGCAGACCGAATGTAATATGATCGTCTCTTCCTGCGCAGCGCTGGAACCGGCAGAACCCGGAGTGATGGGTTTCGCCGTGCCGGGGCACAGTGTTGAGGTCGTCGATGAAGACACTGCCACGCTGTGTCAAATAGATCAGGAAGGCAGCATCGCCGTACGCGCACCAGACCCGGTAATGTTTCTTGGCTACTGGAACAATCCTGAGGCAACGGCAGCCAAATTCATCGAAATTGCAGGCGAGGCATGGCTCTTAACCGGGGACAAAGGGTGCAAAACGCCAACAGGCCGCATCCGGTTTATCGGGCGCGACGATGATATTATTAGCTCTGGCGGCTATCGCATTGGCCCTGCTGAAATCGAAGACTGCCTCCTGACCCATCCCGCCGTGCAGTTAGCCGGCGTTGTTGGCAAACCTGATCCGATCCGGGGATCGGTCGTGGCTGCCTTTATTCAACTAGCGCATGGGTTCGATGCCTCGGACGAACTGGCTGCAGAAATCGCAGCACATGTGAAAACCAAACTTGCCGCCTATGAATTCCCCCGCATTGTTCGGTTCATCACCGATATGCCGATGACAACAACCGGCAAAATCATCCGCGCTAACCTGCGCGTGCGCGCTGAAGAGGAAGCTGAAAATGAACAATGAAGTCGTTCTCTACTTCGTCGAAAACGGGGTCGCGACGGTCACGCTAAACCGACCCAACCAACGCAATGCGATCAACCCAGAGGTCTGTGACGCCATCCGCGCTGCCTTTGATCAGGTGGAAGCAGACCCAGAAGTGCACGTCGCAGTTCTGACCGGCACAGGCACGCTGTTTTGCGCGGGTATGGATTTGAAAGCCTTTGCAGGCGGTGCCGGCGACACGATCCTTTTCGGCAAATACGGCTTTGCCGGTTTCGTGAAACGGGCCCGCACAAAACCTGTCATTGCGGCCGTCGAAGGAGCCGCCCTCGCTGGTGGCTTCGAGATGATGCTGGCTTGCGACATGGTCGTCGCGGGCACGTCAGCGCAATTCGCCCTGCCCGAAGTGCGCATTGGTCTGATCCCCGGCGCAGGCGGCGCTGTCCGCCTGCCCGTCTCTATTCCGCGTGTGCGGGCCAACGAAATCCTGCTCACTGGCAAACCTTTTGGGGCACGCGACGCCGCCGATTGGGGCGTGATAAACCGCGTTACTGCCGATGGTGAGGCATTGAAAACGGCCCAAACAATCGCTGCTGATATTGCGTCCAATGCCCCCCTCGCGGTGCGGCATACCCTCGCTATTGCTCACCAAGCTCATGCGGCCAATGACGCAGCGCATTGGCCGCAAAACGACAGGATCATCAAGGAAATCGGCCAAACCGCTGATGCCGCTGAAGGTGCGCGCGCCTTTATCGAAAAACGTGCTCCGGTCTGGCAAGGCAAGTAACGCTACGCATCATTTGACAATGCCACCCAACGCGTGAAAGTGCATGCAGGGGGGGGGACGTTCAGTTGCAAAGCGATGTCGTGATTATCGGCGCAGGACTTGCCGGATTGGTTGCCGCCAACGAACTGGTCGCGCGCGGTAAGACCGTCACTATCCTAGATCAGGAGGGGCGTCAGAACCTTGGCGGCCAAGCGTTCTGGTCCTTGGGCGGTCTGCTGATGATCAACACACCTGAACAGCGGCGATTGAAGGTCAAAGACAACATCACGCTGGCGACAAACGACTGGATGGGCTCTGCTCAATTTGACCGCCCCGAAGATCACTGGCCGCGCCAATGGGCGCATGCCTATTTGGATTTCGCTGCAGGCGAAATGCGCCCCTGGCTACATGACCTTGGAATGCGCTGGTTCCCTGTCGTTGGCTGGGCAGAACGCGGGGGCGGCTTTGGCGATGGTCATGGCAATTCGGTGCCGCGGTTCCACATTACTTGGGGCACAGGACCCGGCGTTCTAAGGCCTTTTGAAGAGCGCGTGCGTGCGGCCGAACAGGCGGGCAAAGTGACCTTTGGGTTCCGCCACCGCGTGACAGGGTTTGACATCAAAGACGGCAAGATGGCCGGTATCAGCGGTGATATTCTTGCCGCCGATGACGCCATTCGCGGGGCCGCAACCAACCGCGACATCGTCGACAGCTTTGATATCCGTGCGGATCAGGTAATCATCACCTCTGGCGGGATCGGCGGCAATTTTGATCTGGTGCGGCGCAACTGGGATGCCTCAAAATCAGGGCCACTCCCGCAAAAGATGGTGTCGGGCGTGCCTAAACATGTTGATGGCCTGCTGCTTGATATCGTCAAAGACGCAGGGGCCGAACTGATCAACACAGACCGGATGTGGCACTATACCGAAGGCGTGCAAAACTGGGATCCGATCTGGCCAAGACACGGTATTCGGATTTTGCCGGGGCCATCATCGATGTGGTTTGATGCGACTGGCGACAGACTGCCCGCACCTTGTATGCCGGGCTTTGACACAATGTCGACGCTGCATGAAATATGCCGTCGCGGCCACGACCACACGTGGTTCGTTCTGACCCAAAAGATCATTGAAAAGGAATTTGCCTTGTCAGGATCAGAGCAGAACTTTGACCTAACAGAGGGTGGTTGGAGGGACGTGCTAAAGGCGCGATTGGGCAAAGGTGCGACCCCGGCGGTCGAGGCGTTCAAGGAAAAAGGCGAAGATTTCGTAGTTGCCAATGATTTCGATACGCTGGTCGCAGGAATGAACCAGTTGGGTGGCAATCTGATTGATCCCGTCAACCTGCGTGCACAGATTGAAGCGCGCGACGCGCAAATCGACAATCCCTTCACTAAGGACGCGCAGGTCAGTGCGATCCATACCGCGCGCAATTATCTGGGCGACAAACTGATCCGCACAGCCAAACCACACAAAATCCTTGATGCAGGTAAAGGACCGTTGATTGCGGTGAAGCTCCATGTGGTGACACGCAAAACGTTGGGCGGCATTCACACCGATCTGGATACGAGGGTATTCGCCCCCCGTGGCCAGACGATCGAGGGGCTCTATGCCGCAGGAGAGGCCGCAGGTTTTGGCGGAGGTGGTTATCATGGCAATAACGCATTGGAAGGGACATTTCTTGGCGGTTGTATCTTTTCCGGGCGCAGGGCCGGTCGGTCTGCAGGTTAAGCGAAGAACCGCCAAATGCGAATTTACATTAACTATGCCCGCATTAGATGCTTGGAGAGTATGAAAACACGCATATAGTGCAATGAAGTCGCGTACAGGTAAAAACATGGTTCGGTCAAAAATGCAGGGCAAAAACGCGCGCAAGAGTACCTTTGTCACGCTGGCAATGGCATGACACCACAAAAGCTTCTCAGCTATAACTTGCCTCTTTTCGAAGGTCTGAGCCCTATCGACTTTGCGGGGATCCCGCTGGGCGCCAGCGAACAGCGCCTTGCGCCATGGCAACGCATCTATGACCAAGACGACATATCTGATGATCTCTATTTTTTACTGTCTGGGTCTTTGCTGGCCGTCTTCTGGACGACCCAGGGACGCGAAATTGTTTTCTCGCGATTTCAGGCGGGCGGCTATTTTGGGGAACTTGCCTCATTTGGGGGAGGACCAAGATCGCTCGCAGTCATCGCAAAGACAGAGGCGAGCGTGCTGGATATGAAGCGGCAAACCTTTGTGCAGATATTCAACGATATCCCGATTGTCCGGGAACGCATTACCCGAAATCTTGTGAAACGCATCCATGCACTGACAAGACGTAACATGGAAATGACCACCTTTACGGTGGAGCAACGGGTTTGCAGCTACTTGCTGCGCTTGGCTGCCGCGCAAGACAAACTAACAAGTGGGGCCTTGATCGAAAACGCCCCAACGCATTCGGAGATTGCAGGCTCAATCGGGGCCAACCGCGAAATGGTTAGCCGGTCAATGAGCAAGCTCGCCAAGCGCGGTGTGATCAATTCATCACGGCAAAGGATCGAGATTTTGGACCCCGAAGCATTATCAGATTACCTTGCCTAATTTTAATCCTATTTTTATTTTCTTCGTCAAAACTCGGTCATAATCTTGCGTTAGACAGTCGCCAAGAAAAGAAGAGGAAGAGTAGTTTGTCACGTATTTTTGGCGTTTTGGGTGGTGAAGTCACGTTGATGCTGGTTGGTGGAAGCTTCGCACTGGTCTATCTCGTTCTCTGTTAGAATTTGCTTTTTGGTATTGGCGATCTGACCATCGGTTAGCCTGGCACCCAAGCCAACTAATTCCGCGCATTTCGTAATTTTGAAAGATTGCTCTTGGGTAAAAAGTGCCCTTTGGGCTAAACACCGCATATTCGATTCCGAATCAAGGAGACTGCAATGACACGAAAGGTCCTCTCATATACGTGGCTCTAGTGCCCACGCTGCAGTGCTGCCGCGCCTTATGGCCCGATGCAAACCTCTCCAAAAGATTACTGATCGGATACTTCCATGCATCCCCCGTTCTACGTTGTCGATCACAGGATCGGCCCCGATGTTCACCATCAAAGTGACGGCAAACCTGTCGTTCGGCGCAGCCTGCCAGAACGGCTGGCACTGAAACCCAGCGCCGCAGGCTGGCCACCGATCCCCCTATCTCCCGGCGCATTTACAGACAACGGCGCGTTGCACTTGCCCAGCGGGGCAACCTTACCTCCCCAAGCGATACTGCGCATTGTGCCACCACCACAGCGCAAGTTGCGTGATGTTGTTGGGCGGTTCTTAATTCGGGCCGGACAGCGCATGATTATGGAAAACCGCGTCTAAGGGAATTGATCCTCAGCGCGGAACCATTACTTCTCTAATCAACCGCTCACCCAAAGGATAGCGCATGTTCCTTCGCTCTGCTGCCACATTCATCTTTGCTCTGATCGCGGCGCCAGCCAGTGCCGCATGTACAGGTGACAGCTATTTCGATCGCATGACCCCGAACCAGCGCATGCAACTGTCGGCGGAAGTTGCCAATATGCCTTTCGCCGAAGGATTGGTCTGGACCGCAACAAAAGATGCGGCCGCCATCACCATCATTGGAACTATGCATATCTATGACCCACGGTTGGAAGAACTGCGCGCGCAACTGACAGAAACCATCGCCGCAGCTGATCTTGTGATGCTTGAAGCAACGCCCGAAGAAGAAGCACAGTTGCAAAACCTGATCACCACAGAGCCGGCTCGGTTATTCATCGTAGACGGCCCGACGTTGCCTGAACTCCTTGACGAGGAAACCTGGCAAATGATTGCAGGGGCGGCCAGTGAACGCGGTATCCCGTCCTTTATGGCCGCCAAAATGCAGCCTTGGTATTTGTCTCTGACGCTCGCGATCCCTGCCTGCGCAATGTCCGATATGATGGCAGGTGTGCGCGGTCTTGATCAGATGATCATCGAAGATGCACAAGCGGCAGGCGTGCCAATGCAGGCGGTTGAACCTTACACCACGCTTTTTGATTTGTTCGAAGATAACAGCTTTGACGAACAGGTCGATATGCTGCGTGTGGGCATGCTTGTTCCAGAGCTCCAAGAACAGATGTTCGTCTCCATGCTTGATCGCTATTTTGCCGAAGACGTCGGACGGCTTTGGAAAATGTCGCGGATTGCCTTGTCGGATGTCCCTGACCTTGATCTCGTCACTGGCCAAGCAATGTTTGATGAAATGGAAGAGACCCTTCTGAATGCGCGGAACAGAAACTGGATTCCCGTCATCACCGACGCCGCCAAAACCCATGACGCGATCGTTCTCGCCGTAGGCGCAGGCCATTTGATCGATGACCAAGGTGTACTGCAGCTGCTGGAAAATGAAGGCTGGACCATCACGCGCGTCCAGTGAAACAAGCAAAGGAATTCACGGAACTCCCTTCCTCCCACCAACAGTTTTCGGCGAAAACTGTTGGTCTCAAACGTCGCCGTAGTCCGCCAGCCCTTTGTGTCCGACCTCAGTCAGATCATAGACCCCGCGCGACACGCGGGTGAACCACCCATAGTGATCTGCTGCCATGATCTGCGTTGCTTGCGGAACTTCTGCCCATTCCTTGACTTTTGCGCCCTTGGACGGGCCATGCACCGCCAAAAACCGGGCGCAGCGCAACGCATCTTGTCGATATCCTGTGACAATCCCATGCCGTGTCGCGCCGCCTTCATTGGGATCGCCCTGCAAGCGTTCAAAGGCCCGCAACAGCCGCGTCTTTTTCGTTTTGGATTGCCGCGCCGCATATGGCCCCGGATCTGCCAGTACTTCGACATGCCCATCGCGCAGCCGCACGGTCATCACGCCCAGCCCCGCGCGTCGGGCGAGTTTCACATTAGCCTTGAGCGCCTTTGCCTTCCCGCCTGACTGGACCGCCAGATAGACATGATCGGTGGTCAAAAGCCGCTCGACACCTTGATGAAACAACGCCAACGAAAACCCGAGTTTGAGTTCCACAACGACAAGATCATCTCCGCGTCGTCCGACCACATCGGCCGCACCCACCTCGCCCTTCACCTCATAGCCTTGCCGTTGCAGGTAGGCTTTGATGGGGGGATATAGATCGGCTTCGCGCGGCATTAGGTCTCCTTTGTCAGGCAGCCAATTGGAAAAAACAGGCGATGACAAGCCCCGCCGCCCAAGCACCCGTCGGCATAGCTGACAAACCCACGCCATGGGGTGACAGCCCCAACCCACGCTCTTATATACAGGCCAACCTTTGATCCCACTGAAAGTGACGCACATGACAACGCTCGTATTTGGCCACAAATCCCCGGACACCGACAGCACAGGATCCCCGCTGATCTGGGAATGGTTCCTGAACCATACCGGTATCGAAGCAAAAGCTGCCTTGCTGGGAGAGCCGAACACAGAAGCCAATTTTGTGGCCAAGCGGTGGGGCTTTGATCTACCCGAAATTATCAAGGACGTCGGAGACGACCAATCTTGCGTCATCGTGGACACTAACAACCCGGCCGAACTGCCTGCCAACATCAATAACGCTGATGTACTGGCGATTATCGACCATCACCTGCTGGTTGGTGGCTTGGCAACCAAGAAACCTATCAACATCACAGTCCGGCCCTTGGCCTGCACAGCGACGATCATGCATCAGATGATGGGCGAACATGCTAGCCATATGCCCGAAGGGATCAAAGGCTTGATGCTGTCCTGCATCCTGTCAGACACTCTCGCCTTCCGTTCACCGACCACAACCGAGGTGGACAAAGACGTGGCCGAAGCATTGGCCAAGGACCTTGGCATCGATATCGAGGCCTATGCAGGCGAGATGTTCGAGGCGAAATCTGATGTATCCGCCTTTTCCGATGCGGAATTGTTGCGCATGGACAGCAAGGAATACGAAGTCGACGGCAAGAAGTTCCGCGTCTCTGTCCTTGAAACCACAGCACCGCAAATTGTGCTTGATCGCAAGGCATCGCTAATGAAGACGATGCCAAAGGTCGCCAAGGAAGATAAGGTGGACGAGGTCCTGCTGTTCGTCGTCGACATCATCAACGAAGAGGCCACCATGCTGATCCCCAACGATGTGGTGAAATCAATCGCTGAGAAGTCTTTCGATACGACAGTTGAAGGCGACAGCGTGGTTCTGCCCGGCGTGATGAGCCGGAAAAAGCAGATCAT
>ENA-OQVM01003670-OQVM01003670.1-marine-metagenome-genome-assembly--contig:-NODE-3670-length-16405-cov-5.084089_pt1 | contig 16405 bp, 18 predicted proteins | sample MGYA00237776_ERZ505498 | MGnify/ENA primary metagenome ERZ505498 (study PRJEB26159, sample SAMN06265151) | marine metagenome | isolation source: Helgoland LTER site | place: Germany:Helgoland, sampling... | reverse complement strand
GCGCCATATCGTGGCGGCTGGTCTCTCTCTGATTCTCAAAGACAACAGCCGCCCGCAAGGGTGAGCATGTGCGTGTCAGCCCTTGCGGGCAATATCTGCAAGGAAACGCCATGACTACAATCTCAATCGAAATCGCAAGTCCGCGTGATTTGCCGCGCATGCAGCAACTCATACAAGAGCTGTCCGCCTTTCACGGCGACAAGGCGGACGTCACGCTTGAACAGTTGCATGGAATTTTCTTCGGGCCAATACCGCAGGGCATCGCCTTTCTGGCGTGCCTTGCGAACGAAACCATCGGCTATGTCGGCGTGCTAGAGACAGTGACTGTTCATACTGGCGTCCCTAGGTTCGACATCCATCACTTGCATGTGGTCGAATCCAAGCGTGGTCTCGGCGTGGGGCGCGCACTGATTGGTGCTGCAAAAGCATATTCCGCACAAAAGGGCGGACGCGGCCTCACGATTGGCACCGACCCGCGCAACGCAAAGGCGCAAGCCGCCTATCGTGCGATGGGGCTGCAAGAGATCACTAATGCAGGGCCGCGGTTCTGGATTGAAATGCCCACAGACGCGTCACGTAAGGTGGGTTAAAACCCACCTTACTTAATAGGGCATTGGGTGCTGTTTATGCACCGCATCAATCTCTGCAATCACCGCATCAGACAGGACCACGTCCTTGCCACCAAGGATCTGCGTCAATTGCTCTGAGGTGGTCGCCCCGAAGATCGCGGACACTGCAAAAGGTCGCGTCCTTTGCCAGGCCATCGCCATATGCACCGGATCCAGCCCGTGCTTTGCCGCAAGATCAATATAGGCCTGTACCACTGGCCACAGCCGTTCGGTCACGCGGCCACCCAGTTCACCGTTGATTGACAAACGGCTGCCGTCCGGTACAGCGCCATTTTGGTATTTGCCCGTCAGTAAACCACACGCCAGCGGGGAGAATGACAGCAATGTCACATCCTCATTCACCGCCATCTCGGCCATATCGGTGTCGTAAAGGCGGCAGAGCAGTGAATATTCATTCTGCACCGAGGCCATGCGCGGCAAACCCGCAGCTTCGGCCCGATCAACCCACTTGGTCATGCCCCAAGCGCTTTCATTCGACATCCCAATGCTGCGGATTTTGCCCGCTTTGACCATATCGCCCAGCGCCTGGAGCACATCCAGCATATGATCCATCGTCTGCTGGCGGTTCTGACCAGAGGGATCATAGGTCCAGTTCTGACGGAACATATAAGAGCCGCGGATAGGCCAATGCATCTGGTACAGGTCAATCACATCCGTCTGCAGCCGCTTCAATGACGTATCCACAGCCTCACGGATCACGGCGCCATCATAGCCACGCCCTTCGCGTACCCATCCGGGATTGTTGCCAGATACCTTCGTGGCAACAACGATTTCGTCTCGGCGGCCCGTTTTGGTAATCCAATTTCCGATAACCTGCTCTGACAGGCCGACAGTTTCAGCGCTGATCGGGTTGACCGGATACATTTCTGCTGTGTCGAGGAAATTAATTCCGGCATCCAACGACATATCAATCTGCCGGTGTGCATCGTCCTGTGGTGTCTGGTTGCCAAAGGTCATCGTGCCCAAGCACCATTCGCTGACCATGATGTCCGTGCGCCCAAGGGGGAGTTGCTTCATCTCATCTGCCTCAAATTCATTTCGCGGCAGACCCTAATGCGCGCAGCCGCGAGGGCAAGGGAAGAAGCATAGACAGGCATGTCTATCTTTCTGATACTTCACACATGTTCAGTCGAAACGCCTAGGAGGATGTCAGTGGCCGCTTAAACCGCGATATGTGGCGGATGACCGTTTTCTGCAAATAGCTAAATACGACCTCACCTGTCGATTATTACCTAGAAGCTGCCCCGCAAGAAGCGCATAGCTGACAGCATGCGTATGCTCATCTCTTTCGCCGCTCTCTTCTTATCGGTCGCTCTTTTGCAGCTTTCTTCCGGCGGTGTCGGACCTCTAGATGCGCTCACCGGGCTAGAGCTCGGGTTTTCGCAATCCCAAGTTGGCTTTTTGGGTTCAGCCCATTTTGTCGGCTTCTTCATCGGTTGCTGGTGGGCACCGCGCCTTATGGGCAGCGTCGGCCACAGCCGCGCGTTTGCAACGTTTACGGCGATGGGTGCGATTGGTTTGGCTGCTCACGTTGTTGTGGCTGATCCCTACTTCTGGGCCTTTTGCCGCATTGGTTCGGGCATCTGTGTTGCTGGCTGTTATACGATTATCGAGGCTTGGTTGCAGGCCAAAGTTACCAATGAAACACGCGGGAGGGCGATGGCAAGCTACCGGATCGCCGATACGGGTGCATCCTTTATCGCACAGTTCATGATTGGTGCCTTGGCGAATATCGAAACATATATAGCCTACAACATACTGACGATCCTGTGCTGTGCGTCATTGCTGCCGCTTGCCCTGACCAGAGTGCCACAACCTGAAACGCCCAAGGCTACTCGGTTACGCCCTGCCCTTGCATGGGCCTGTTCGCCACTTGCGGTCGCCGCCGTCCTTGTCGCAGCCTTATCCAGTGCATCGTTCCGCATGGTGGGCCCTATCTATGGTCAAGAAGTTGGCCTGACAGCCAACCAGATTGGTTCTTTTCTGGCCGCTTTCGTGGCAGGCGGTGCCATAGCCCAATATCCTGTGGGGTGGCTGGCTGATAAATTTGATCGCCGCTGGGTGATGATCTGGCTGTCTGTCGCAGCTATTGCCTCTTGTGGTTTCACCGTCGCGACAGCGGGCCAAGGTACCGCAGTGATCCTGACCGCTTCGTTCTTGTTTGGCTTGACCACGTTTCCTATCTACTCGGTCGCGACCGCCCACGCGCATGACTTTGCAACATCTGATCAGCGGGTGGAACTCTCCGCTGCCCTGATGTTCTTTTTCGCTGTCGGCGCAATCGCGGCACCCTATACAACGTCCACGCTAATCGGCCTCTATGGCCCCGGCGCTTTGTTCTATTTCGTCTCAGTAGGTCACGTCGTTCTGGTTGTCTTCGGCCTTAGCCGGATGCGGGTACGCAGCGCGCCCCAAGAGCGGACGCGGTATGTCTACGCACCTCGCACGAGTTTCGGCATCGGGCGCCTGTTAGGACGCAGCAGAGAGCGCTAGAAGTTGTAGAATACGCCGACACGTGTTGTGGTGATTGCTTGGGTGAACGTGTCATCCATGAAGTCACGGATGAATTCGCCACGCAGGGTCAAGTTATCTGAAATATCGCGTTCGGCCCCCAGACCAGCGCTATATCCGCCAGCGTTGTCGTCGTCGAAATAATACTCGGTCACGCCGCCTGAAAAGCGAAACGTATAGTCCGCCCAATCATAGCTGAGCCAACCGCGCACGCGGGCCGTGTCATAATCGTTGTCGCCTGCAATGCGGAAGCCGTATTCTGCCTCGGCGCCGATCCCGAAAAGCCCCGTATCAAACCCCAAACCTGCAATCGCAGATGTGACTGTTTGTGCATCGCCAGAATGCGGAAAATGATAGTCGACGCCAGCGCCGACATATGCCTCCTGAGCAGCTACGGCAGAGCCAAAAGTGGTGGCGGCAATCAGTGCGAAAATGCGCTTCATTGGTGTCTCCTGTATCAAATTGGGTGTTGCGCGTTGTCTAACCTGCCCTTGGCGAAAACGCCAGCATCGCAGCCATGTCTGGCATCTATCAGCACACCCCGTTAGATAGGCAGCAAATCTTCAAGGACACGCCCCATGGCCCGCCATCTGATCACCTCTGCTATTCCCTATATCAACGGGATCAAACACCTCGGAAATCTGATTGGCAGTCAATTGCCTGCTGATCTCTACGCCCGCTATCTGCGCCAACGCGGACACGAAGTCTTGTTTCTTTGTGCAACCGACGAACACGGCACACCTGCCGAATTGGCCGCCGCCAAAGCAGGTAAGCCAGTGGCCGAATACTGTGCGGAAATGCATGCTGTACAGGCCGAGATTGCTGACGGTTTCCGGTTGTCATTTGATCACTTCGGTCGCTCCTCCAGTCCGCAAAACCATAAGTTGACACAGGCCTTTGCATCGCGTCTGGCGGAAGTTGAGCTGATCAAGGAAGTCACCGAAGAACAGGTTTATTCCATCGCAGACGGTCGTTTCCTGCCTGACCGCTATATCGAAGGCACCTGCCCCAATTGCGGGTTTGAAAGCGCGCGTGGCGACCAATGTGACAACTGTACCAAGCAGTTGGACCCAACCGATTTGATTGACGCCTACTCGACCATCTCAGGCTCAAAGGAACTGGAGGTGCGCCAGACGAAGCACCTTTATCTGCGGCAATCACACTTGAAAGCCCAGCTATCGGCCTGGATCGACAGCAAGAAAGACTGGCCGATCCTGACAACATCGATCGCAAAGAAGTGGCTGAACGATGGTGACGGCCTGCAAGACCGTGGAATTACCCGCGATCTGGATTGGGGCATTCCGGTCATGAAAGACGGAGAAGTCTGGCCCGGCATGGAAGGCAAGGTCTTCTACGTCTGGTTCGATGCACCGATTGAGTACATCGCCTGTGCCCAGGAATGGGAAGACGCAGGCAAAGGCACCGACTGGGCGCGCTGGTGGCGCACAGACAAAGGGGCTGCCGACGTGACCTATACCCAGTTCATGGGCAAGGATAACGTGCCATTCCACACATTGTCATTCCCTGCGACAATTCTGGGCAGCCAAGAGCCGTGGAAATTGGTCGATTACATCAAGTCGTTCAACTACCTCAACTATGACGGCGGGCAGTTTAGCACCTCGCGCGGGCGCGGTGTGTTCATGGACCAAGCGCTGGAGCTTTTGCCGCCAGACTATTGGCGTTGGTGGCTTTTATCGCATGCGCCGGAATCGTCTGATGCGGAATTCACGTGGGAAAACTTCCAAACAGATGTGAATAAGGACCTAGCCGACGTATTGGGCAACTTTGTTAGCCGGATCACTAAGTTTTGTCGGTCCAAGTTCAGCGAAGCCGTCCCCGACGGCGGCACACACGGCCCTGCCGAAGAACAACTGATCGCTGATCTTTCGGCACGCCTGAAGGCCTACGAAGGCCACATGGACGCGATGGAGGTGCGCAAATCTGCGGCTGAGCTGCGGGCGATCTGGGTGTTGGGTAATGAATACCTGCAAGCCAACGCGCCCTGGACGACCTTTAAGACCGACCCTGAGACAGCGGCAATGCAAGTCCGGCTCGCGCTGAACCTGATCCGAATTTATGCTGTACTGTCTGCACCGTTCATTCCGGACGCCTCGAAAGTCATGATCGACGCGATGCAAACGACGGATGATGCATGGCCCACGGACGTGGCCACAGCACTGAAGGCGCTACCAGCGGGCCACCCCTTTACTGTGCCCGAAAACCTGTTCCGCAAGATCACCGACGGCGAACGTGACGAATGGGCCGAACGCTTTGCTGGCACACGCGACTAGAGAAGGACGCGAGAGATGATTATCGGCCATATCGGCGCACGAGCAGGCAGCAAGGGTGTCCCCAACAAGAACTTTCGGATGTTGCATGGCAAACACCTCATTGACTGGTCATTGGATCAACTGCTTTCTTCTGATCGGGTGGACCATGTCGTTGTCTCAACTGACTCGCCCGAAATGTACGAACACGGCCTGAAACGTGGCTGTCTGGATATCGGGCTGCGGCCTGCGCATCTGGCGACAGATACCGCGGCAAAATGGGATGTCTGGCAACACGCCTTGGGGGAGGTCGAAAAACAGACCGGCCCTGCGTCTGCGTTCCTTGATTTGGATTGCACGTCGCCGTTGCGATTGCCGGAAGACATTGATGCCGGTCTCGACCTTTTTGAGGCTGAAGCGCCCGATATGGTGATGTCGTGCTGCGAAAGCCGTAAGAACCCTTACTTCAATATGCTTGAGACAGATGCCGATGGTTCATTGCAGGTGTCAAAACCCCTGCCCCACGGGGTTGTCGCGCGCCAGCAGGCCCCGATGGTCTATGACCATGTGGGCCTCGTTTATGTCGTGAAGCCGTCCTATCTGCGCACGGCGTCGCGCCTGTTTGAAGGGCATGTTATCCCGCTTATCGTGCCGAACGAGCGCGGACTTGATGTGGATAGTCCGTTTGATTGGGATGTGATTGAGTACTTGCTTGGCAAACAAATTGCCGATGGGCTGCGCGCGCCGGCCTAGCGCCAGCCTTGCCATGGCTTCAACGCGGCCTGTTTTTCCGCAAAGCTCTTGGTCAGTGCGCCTTCGTTATACTCCGTCTTGATCCACTCGGTGATCGCAATCGGGGTAGTGGCATTGCGCGCTGCATAGACATCAAAGAAATGATCAAGAATGCCGGTCGCTGTGCGGCGAATGTGCAAATAGCGAAAGCTTAATTGCGCGCGCGCGATCTCGACCGGCTGGTTGTCATGGACCATCAAATAGAGCGCAGCGACTAACCCCGTGCGATCGGCACCTGATTTGCAATGGATCAGGAAAGGGCGTTCCATCGTCTCGAACGCCTCTATCACATTCAGCAGCTGTCCTTTTTTGGGCGCCTGTCGTGCCGACATTCCAATTGTGAGAAGCGTGAGGCCAAGTTTCTCGCAGCTTTCCACCTCGAACAGGTAATGCGGTTGCTTGGCCACCCCGCGCAGGTTCAAGATCGTCTTGATCCCCATGTCAGCATAGGCTTGAAGGCGCTTGTGATCCGGGTGATTGGACCGGTAAACGCCTGCACTGACTTCTTCAAAGTTGTGCCAAAACGTCCGCAGGATACCGTGATCAAGCCATCTGACGTGCCAATGCGACCGCTTGCGTTCCTTAGGGTCGGTGATGTCATGGCCAAATGACATCCGCAATTCGCGCTCTTTGCGGTCCAGTGTTCTGAATATTTTGCGGATCATCGTGGTTCTATCTGTAGCTTTTGGCAGTCAATTGGCACCTACCCGCGCGCATTGCAATGGCCAGGCGCCAATTGCCCCTTCGGGTGAAACCTCATAAACACGCCTCAAGAGCAAACGCAGGAGTATCATCGTGGAAATCGCAGGCCGCAAAATTGGACCCGAATATCCCCCCCTCGTGATCGCGGAAATTGGCATCAATCATGGTGGTGATCTGGGCGTGGCCAAAGAAATGGTGCGCCTTGCAGCAGGTGCAGGCTGCGAGATGGTCAAACATCAGACCCACATCATCGAAGACGAGATGACCGAAGAGGCCAAGCAGATTTTTCCACCTAACGCGGATGTCTCGATTTGGGATGTCATGGCGGCCTGTGCCTTGTCACTCGAAGATGAGGCAGAGCTGAAACGCTATACCGAGAGCCTCGGGATGATCTGGATCTCCACACCGTTTTCACGCGCCGCTGCGGATTTCCTGAATGACTTGAATGTGCCAGCGTTCAAGATCGGATCGGGCGAGGCCGACAATCTGCCGTTGATCCGGCATATCGCACGCATGGGTAAACCGGTGATCATGTCCACGGGCATGCAAAGCATTGAAAGCGTGCGGGCCTCCGTCGCGATCTTGGATGAAGCAGGGATCGAATATGCCCTATTGGAATGTACAAACCTTTATCCCTCCCCACCGGAAATCGTGTCTTTGCAAGGTGTCACCGACCTTAAGACCGCCTTTCCAAATGCTGTCGTCGGGTTTTCCGACCATTCAATCGGCCCTGATATGGCGCTGGCATCGGTGGCGTTGGGTGCTTGCATTCTTGAGCGCCATTACACCGACACGCGGTATCGCAAGGGTCCCGACATCATCAACTCGATGGACCCCGCCGAGTTGCGCTATCTGATCGACCGATCGCGCGAGATTCACATAGCGCTGCACAACCCCAAGCAACGTACCAGCGCAGAAGAAGACGTTTATCGTTTTGCGCGGGCTTCTGTCGTGGCGGATGCCGACCTTTCGGCAGGCCATGTCATCACCGAGGCCGACATCTGGGCGCGACGCCCCGGATCAGGCGAGATTGCGGGGTATGATTTTGATAAGGTGGTCGGCAAGACACTCAAACATGCTGTGACACGAAACACGCAGCTGAAGTGGGCCGACTTGGATGACTAAGCACCTGACGCGCGCCGATTTAGGGACATGGCTGATCAATCTTGATCGTGATGCAGATCGCCGTGCAGGCATGGAAACGCAACTCAATGCGCTGGAACTGCCTTTTCAGCGTTTTGCAGCGATCTATGGCAAAGATCACATTGACGAGCTTTCAAAGCGCGCTGATGCAGAGGCCTATGCCCGCAACATGGGAAGCCCGATCTTGCCGGGCAAGATGGGCTGCTATGCGAGCCACATTGCGGTTTGGGAGGCGTTCCTCGCGTCGGATCATGATGTCGCGCTGATCCTTGAGGACGATGTCGTCTTTCATGATGATTTCCTCGAAAGCCTTGATCTGGCGCTTGCGGCATCGGAGCATTGGGACACGGTGCGGTTCAACTGCATCCGCGCAAAGCTGCCGATCAGCCAAGGTCGCGTCGGGCGCTATACGTTGAACGCCTATGCCGGGCCATTTACGGGGAACGCAGCCTATCTGCTGAAGCGTGATGTTGCACAACGACTTCTGCCGAACCTCTGGCCACAGACCCGGGCATTTGACCATGAACTCAACCGATTTTTCCGCCACGACTTTCGCCAACTTGGCCTTGAGCCGTTTTCCAGTCACGTCGACGACGGAAATGTCAGCTCGATTACGGGAACTGGATTTGGACTGGTTAAGAAGTTCAAATGGTACAGACGCCTACCGCACTACAGGCTGAAGGCAGCAAACTATTTTAGACGTGCGTGGTGGCTTGCCAAGAACGGTCGGCTCTTGCCCAAAAGCATGGTGTTGAAAAAGTAGGGCCGCCCTCGCAGGGCGTGTTTAAACTACAAGATCAGGTCCCATTATGAATAATCGCTGTGGCGGGCGGGCGTCACACGGCTTGGTACGTTTCATTATTGCCTTCGCAAAAATGAGAACATAACATGAACACATGGCCCGTCTTGATCTCTCACAAAAGCTTGCGATTCTCAGCGATGCGGCTCGCTATGATGCTTCTTGCGCCTCCAGCGGGACGATCCGCCGTGATAGTCGCGATGGTAAGGGTCTAGGGTCAACTGAAGGTTCGGGTATCTGCCATGCCTATGCCCCGGACGGGCGTTGTATCAGCCTGCTGAAGATCCTGATGACGAATTTCTGCATCTATGACTGCGCCTATTGTATCAACCGCGTGTCCTCGAACGTGCAGCGCGCGCGGTTTTCGGTGGATGAGGTCGTGCAGCTAACGATCGAGTTTTACCGACGTAATTACATCGAAGGCTTGTTTCTTTCTTCTGGCATCATTCAGTCACCTGACAAGACAATGGAAGACATGCTGCGCATCGCCAAGCGCCTGCGCGAAGTCGAAAATTTTCGAGGCTATATCCACCTCAAATCGATTCCCGATGCTGCCCCTGAATTGATCGAACAAGCCGGTCTTTATGCGGACCGTTTGTCGATCAATGTGGAACTGCCCACAGACAACAGCGTCAAAGCCTATGCGCCGGAAAAGAACCCTGCCACCATCCGTAAAGCGATGGGTGATGTTAGAGCCTGCAAGGACGTGGCGGGCGAACGGAGCTATACGGGCAAACGCGGCAAGAGGTTTGTACCTGCGGGTCAGTCTACGCAGATGATTGTGGGGGCGGATGGATCAACGGACGCAACTATTCTTGGGCAATCAACCCAGCTCTACGGGAATTACAAACTCAAACGCGTCTATTACTCGGCCTTTTCGCCTATCCCGGATGCGACCGCGAAGCTACCGTTGATCAAGCCGCCATTGGTCCGTGAGCACAGGCTTTATCAGGCGGATTGGCTGTTGCGGTTTTACGGTTTTGGTGTCGATGAAATTACCGCTGCGCGACCCGATGGAAACCTTGATTTGGAGGTCGATCCAAAGCTGGCATGGGCCTTGCAAAATCGGGCACAGTTTCCTGTGGACGTGAACAAAGGCAGCAAGGAAATGCTGCTGCGCATTCCCGGTTTTGGCACCCGTACGGTGGGTCGCATCCTGACCACGCGGCGGCATCGCCGTTTGCGGTATGATGACCTGCTGCGCATGGGGGCATCACTGAAAAAGGCGCAGGCGTTTATCACCGCACAAGATTGGTCGCCTGGCGGTCTGACCGATAGCGCCAATCTGCGCGCGCGTTTTGCACCTCCCCCTGAACAACTGAGCCTGTTTTGATGTATACAGTCCCGCTCCCCCGCATTGGCACAGATATTGCGTGGCGTGATGCCGCCAAACGCCTGATCGGCGCCGGTGTATCCCCTGACCAAATCCTTTGGGACTTCGATACCGAAATGGGCGAGCTCTTTGCCACTGCCACGCCGCTGCCGCCAGTGACACGGCGGATCAAGGCCCCGCAAAGCTTTGTCGAGATGGCGAATTGGGTGGTCTGGCACAAGGACCCGCAACGCTTTGCACGGCTTTATGCGCTGCTATGGCGGCTGCGCCATCAGCCGGGGCTGATGCAGGATCGCGCTGATTCTGAACTGGCCAAGCTGCGCCATATGGAGAAAGGCGTTCATCGTTGCAAACATAAGATGAAGGCGTTCGTGCGCTTTCGCGATCTGCGTCAGGGGGGCGACAGGCGCAGTTTTGCGGCGTGGTTTGAACCGACACATCATACAGTCGAACCCACAGCACCGTTCTTTGCCCGCCGCTTCGCCGATATGGACTGGATGATTGCGACTCCTGACGTGACGGCGCAATTCGTCGATGGCAATCTATCGTTCCATCCCGGTCAACCGAAACCAGATCTGCCCGAAGATGCGACCGAGGCCCTGTGGGGTACCTATTTTTGCAACATCTTCAATCCAGCGCGGCTAAAGGTGAGCGCGATGACCTCAGAAATGCCCAAGAAGTACTGGAAGAACCTGCCGGAGGCGCAGCATATCCAAGGCCTGATCGCCGGAGCCGAGGCAAAGGTGCAGCAGATGCGCGACACAGCACCCACCTTGCCGCCCGAACGGGCCGCCAAAATCAAACGCCAACTGGGCGGTGATCAGGCAGATGATAGCTAGGCGCGCATTGCAGTTGGGGCTGATCTCCGCTTAAGTGCCTTTGCCTTCGCATTTTGCGGCGGCACGAAAAGGAACCGCAGGCCCGTGACCACGACCGTTTTTCTTGCCGTCATTGGTGCTGCAATCCTGCATGCTTCTTGGAATGCATTGGTGAAAGGCGGATCGGATAAACTAGTTTCGCTTACCGCCGTCATGCTGGGGCACACACCCTTTGCAATCGTCGCGGTTCTTTTGGCACCGCCGCTTGGGGCAGAAGCTTTGCCATATCTCGCTGCCGGTATCCTTCTGCATTTGGGCTACCAGCTCTTTTTGCTGTATGCCTACAGCGCGGGCGATCTGACCCAAGTCTATCCGATCGCGCGCGGGTCTGCCCCGCTGATTGTCGCAGTCATCTCGATTACGGTGCTTGGTGTCACATTGCAAAAGATGGAACTCATCGCCGTTCTGATCATCGGCATCGGTATTGTCAGCCTTGCGCTTGTGCGCCGTGCGGACGGGCTGCGTAACGGAAAGGCTGCGATGTTTGCGTTGATCACGGGCTGCTTTATCGCCGGATACTCCATTGTGGATGGTCTGGGCGCGCGGGCGGGCGGGACGTCTTTGGGATATTTTGGCTGGCTGGCGCTTGGCAATTCCGTCGCGTTGGGGGCCATTGTCGCAGTGCGCGCGCCACAGACCTACGGCAAGCTTTGGCGCACCGGTCATCGGCTGTTTTGGTTATGCGGCGGAGCGTCTTTTATCGCTTACGGAATCGTCACGTGGGCCTTCACCCAAGCGCCTATCGCATTGGTCACGGCCTTGCGCGAAACCAGCATCGTTTTTGCGTTGTTGATCGGCGTCTTCTTCTTGAAAGAGCGTTTGGACCTGATGAAAGTCCTGTCCACAATGTCAGTCCTTATCGGAGCGGCATTGCTACGATTGGCGCGCGCCTAGGGTTCGCGCAGCCACCGGGCGAATTCTGCCTCTGGCACAGTGTCATCGGCAAGGCCTTCCATCATGCGCACTGCCTCAATCTGGTCCGGCACCAAGCTCACTTTGTTCAGGCGCAAGAAAGTGAACCCGGCGACAAGGGCTGTGCGCTTATTGCCATCGATAAAACCATGCGCCTTAGCAATCCCAAAAGCATAGCCCGCCGCCAGATCATACAGATCAGGTTTTGCATAAGCCCAAAGGTTCAATGGTCTCGCACATCCCATTTCGATAAGAGCCTTATCCCTAATGCCAGGTGTGCCGCCATGACGGACAATTTGGCGGTCATGAACAACATAGACGACTTCAATCGGCAGCCAAACCGGATCAGTCATGCCAGTGCCTGTAAGGCTTTCCTGTTCTCATCCATGACGTCTTCGGCAGCGCGCAGCGCGTTGGCAAACTCATCTTCATGCCTGCGCAATGCAAGGCTGCCATCATCGGTACGCACCAGATAGATTGTGTCACCTTCGGAGGCGTCAAGCACCGCCAATGCCTCTTTTGATAAAGTCAAAACAGCTGAGTTTCCAACTTTGCGAATCTTGGTCTCAAACATTGGGCTTCTCCTTTATCCGTGGTATATACAAACGTATACCCCGAAAATCAAGGTCGACCTAGGTGTTGAACAAGAAGTGCATCACGTCGCCATCTTTGACGATGTAAGCTTTGCCTTCAGCACGCATTTTGCCCGCCTCTTTGGCTGGCTGTTCGCCGCCCAAGGTTACAAAATCATCATAGGCAATCGTCTCGGCCCGGATAAAGCCGCGTTCGAAATCGCCGTGAATGACGCCTGCGGCTTGCGGTGCTGACGTACCTTCTTTGATGGTCCAGGCGCGTGCCTCTTTGGGACCAACGGTAAAGTACGTCTGCAGGTGCAACAATTCATAGCCGGCACGGATCAAACGATCGAGGCCTGCTTCTTCCAGCCCCATCTCCGTCAGGAACATCTCCGCCTCATCAGCTTCCAGCTGGCTGATTTCCTCTTCGATCCGCGCAGAGATCACGACATGGGAATTGCCTTGGGCAGCGGCCATCTCGGCCACACGCGCCGACTGGCTGTTTCCGGCACCTGCGCTATCTTCTTCGACGTTGCAGACATAGAGGACGGGCTTGGTCGTCAGAAGCTGCAGCATCTTCCAAGCCTTTGCATCATCATCATCGATATCAACTGTGCGGGCAGGTTGGCCGTTTTCCAATGCCGCCTGCGCCATCTCTAACAGCTTGACCTGCTGAACGGCCTCTTTGTCGCCGCCGCGGACTTTGCGCACAAGGTTCTGCATTCGCTTTTCAATGCTTTCCAGATCGGCCAGCATCAATTCAGTTTCGATCACCTCGGCGTCTTCGACCGGATCAACACGGCCTTCGACATGGGTAATGTCATCGTCTTCAAAGCAGCGCAGCACATGGGCAATGGCGTCACATTCGCGGATATTGGCAAGGAACTGGTTGCCCAATCCTTCGCCCTTGCTGGCGCCTTTCACCAGTCCCGCGATATCAGCAAAGGTCATGCGGGTCGGAATGATCTGCTTGGAAGTGGCGATAGCGGCCAATTTATCAAGGCGCGCGTCAGGCACAGCCACGTCGCCGACGTTGGGTTCAATCGTGCAAAACGGAAAGTTTGCAGCTTGTGCAGCTGCTGTTTTCGTCAACGCATTAAACAGGGTTGATTTGCCCACATTCGGCAAACCCACGATACCCATCTTGAAACCCATAGCGACACTCCTTTGATCCTGTCGGCGCTTTTATGGGTGCGGAGGCCACGCTGCAAGGGTTCACGCGCTCGCACGCAAAATCAACGCGAAGCCATTGATTTTCCCCGCGCTGTGCCGCAAACCGACTCAGGCAAATAGTCAGGGGGCCAGAATGAGCAGAATCGACGCAAAATTCGCGCAATTGCGTGCCGACAACAAAAAAGCTTTCGTCGCTTATGTGATGGCAGGTGATCCAGACTACGATACCGGATTAGAGATCGTCAAAGGTCTGCCGGACGCAGGTGTTGATATTATCGAACTCGGCATGCCCTTTACCGACCCGATGGCCGACGGTGCCACTATTCAGCTTGCCGGCCAGCGCGCGCTGGAAGCGGGTCAGAATTTGGAAAAGACGCTGCAATACGCCCGCGAGTTGCGCCAAGACGATGACACCACACCAATTGTGATGATGGGCTACTATAACCCGATCTATTCGCGCGGCGTTGACGCGTTCTTGGCTGACGCCAAAGAAGCAGGCATCGACGGGCTGATCATTGTCGATCTGCCGCCCGAAGAAGATGACGAATTGTGCATCCCTGCCCAGAAAGTCGGAATCAACTTTATCCGCCTGGCCACGCCAACAACAGACGACAAGCGCTTGCCTAAAGTGCTGCAAAACACATCCGGGTTTGTGTATTATGTTTCCGTCACGGGCATCACGGGGGCCGCCGAGGCGCAGGCAGATGATGTTGCGCCAGAAGTTGCACGGATCAAATCCCAAACGGACCTGCCTGTTATCGTTGGTTTCGGCATTCGAACCCCCGATGCGGCCGAAGCGATTGCCAAGATTGCTGACGGTGCTGTTGTCGGTTCAGCGATTGTCGAAAAGATCGGCGCGGGCGAAAGCGTGGCAGATGTGCTTGCATTCGTGCGCAGCTTGGCTGACGGCACGCACCGCGGATAAAACTACCACTTTTCTGATTTGGGCGTGTAGGCTTTGCTTATGCGCCCTATTGCCGTTTGCGGGATAATTCTGCGCTTGCATAAAGCCCGCAAAGCGGTAATAATTAATTACCAATTTGAGGATTTCGCCATGCCTGTAATTACAACGATTGCTGATCTCAAGCGCCTGCATAAGCGCCGCACTCCGAAAATGTTTTACGACTACGCCGAAAGCGGCAGCTGGACAGAGCAGACATTTCGCGAAAACACATCTGATTTTGACAAGATCCGCCTGCGCCAGCGCATCGCGGTTGATATGACAAACCGCACCACGGCAAGCCAGATGATCGGCCAAGACGTCGCTATGCCCGTGGCACTTGCACCAGTTGGATTGACTGGCATGCAATGCGCCGATGGCGAGATCAAGGCTGCCAAGGCTGCAGAGAAATTCGGCGTGCCGTTTACTCTATCTACCATGTCGATCTGCTCGATTGAGGACGTCGCTGAAAACACCACCAAGCCGTTTTGGTTTCAGGTTTACACCCTCAAAGATGACGATTTTATGCAACGCTTGTTTGACCGCGCCCGCGCAGCAGGCTGTTCAGCGATGGTCATCACGCTTGATCTGCAAATTATGGGCCAGCGGCATAAAGACCTGAAAAACGGTTTGTCAGCCCCGCCAAAGTTCACGATTGCCAGCATGGCCGACCTTGCGACGAAATGGCCCTGGGGAATTGGGATGCTGCAAACCAAGCGGCGTTTCTTTGGCAATATCGTCGGTCACGCAAAGGGCGTTTCTGATCCTTCATCGCTGGCCTCTTGGACCGCCGAAGCCTTTGACCATGCGCTTGATTGGGACCGTGTCGCACAATTGATGAAAATGTGGGGTGGCAAGGTCATCCTCAAGGGTATTCTTGATGCAGACGACGCCAAGAAAGCAGCAGAGCTGGGGGCCGATGCGATTATTGTATCGAATCACGGCGGACGGCAGTTGGATGGTGCGCTATCGTCCATCCGCGCTTTGCCTGCTATTTTGGATGCCGTTGGCGACAAGGTCGAAGTCCACCTTGATAGCGGCATCCGTTCCGGCCAGGATGTATTGAAGGCGTTAGCGATGGGGGCCAAAGGCACATATATCGGCCGTGCTTACGTGAATGGTCTGGGTGCGATGGGCGAAAAGGGTGTCACAACCGCACTTGAGATCATTCACAAGGAACTTGACACCACAATGGCCCTGTGCGGACGCCGTGACGTGACCACTTTGGACCGTAACATCCTGCTTGTTCCGGAAGATTTCGAAGGCCGCTGGGTCTAAACCGCCCAAAGTGATGCAAAAAATGCACATAAACGAGAGAAAATTCGCCACATTTAGTGTGATTGTCGCTTTGCTCAACAAGAATGCATTGACCGTGGACACAGACCCGATAACAGTGGTTACGGTATCGGCTTCGCCTGCGTAGGCGGGGCCCCCGTGCAATAGACCAATCAGGAGTAACTACTATGCGCATTACAACAACACTCGCAGCTGCAGCGTCCATCGCAGTTCTTTCCACATCCGCTTTCGCTGGCGGCATGTCCGAAGAAGTCATGGAAGCTCCAGTTGTAATGGAAGAAATGGCACCAGCACCAGCAGGTTCCGGTACAGCCGGTATCATCGCTCTGGGCGTTCTGGCAGCTATCCTGCTTTACGCAGCCTCCGAGGACTAAACAGTACAAGCGCGCAAGCGTTTGAACTGATCGGGTTATCTTAGTTAATTTTTTTAACGAGATGCTTTGATGAATAGAGGG
>ENA-OQVM01003669-OQVM01003669.1-marine-metagenome-genome-assembly--contig:-NODE-3669-length-16407-cov-12.983099_pt1 | contig 16407 bp, 24 predicted proteins | sample MGYA00237776_ERZ505498 | MGnify/ENA primary metagenome ERZ505498 (study PRJEB26159, sample SAMN06265151) | marine metagenome | isolation source: Helgoland LTER site | place: Germany:Helgoland, sampling... | reverse complement strand
ACTTCCTGGGAAATTAATTTGTTGCCAGAAGACGAAAATCAACTGATGTATAAATATACTGTAAGCGGACCTGATGGGGATGTCTTTACAGCAACTTCTACACTGTCAAGAATATAAAAATAATTTAGTTTATTATAAATAAAACCCCTCATTGAGGGGTTTTATTTTTTAATGAGGTAGTTTATCTTTTACAACTCCATATGTAAAAGTTCCCAATAATGCACTTAAAATAACTGTTACATAAACAGCATACCCATTGCCTAACATTATATACATTGGCCCTGGACAAGCGCCAGTTAAAGCCCAACCAAGTCCAAAAACAATACCACCAAATAAATACCGAGATATACTCAATTTTTTATCATTTATACATATAGAACTTCCATATATATTTTTCATGTTTTTTCTTTTAATAATTTGAACTAAAATTAAACCTGTGACAATAGCTGATCCTATAATTCCAAACATATGAAATGATTGAAAACGGAACATCTCTTGTATTCTAAACCAAGAAATTATTTCTGATTTAGTCATAATTATTCCAAATAATATTCCTGTAAATAAAAACTTAATGTATTTCATATTAAAAAATTAAAGGGAAGAATAAAAATGTCATTATTAGACCTCCAATAAAAAATCCAACTACAGCAATAAGTGATGGAATTTGTAAATTGGATAAACCACTTATAGCGTGTCCAGAAGTGCAGCCTCCAGCCCATCTGGCTCCAAAGCCTACTAAAAAACCCCCTATGATTATAATAAAAAATCCTTTGACAGTTAATAAACTTTCCCAATTAAAAAGTTCATTTGGTATAATTTCGCCATTAAAATTAATTCCTAGTGCAGCCAAATCATTTATTGTATCATTGTTAATCAATAAAGGCTCTGGGTTTTGAATGTAGGTAGAGGCCAGAAAGCCTCCAATAATAGATCCAAAAATAAAAATAATATTCCAAGTTTGACTTTTCCAGTCAAAATCAAAATAATTACTATGTTTTGATGCTCCACTCATTGAACAAATACTTCGTAAAGTTGAGCTAACTCCAAAGTTTTCACCTGTCCAAAGCAGTAAAAACATTACGATTGCTATCATTGGTCCAGAAACAAACCATGGCCAGGGATTACTTATAAATTCTATTAAAGTCATACTTAAATTATTTGAAATTAAATTTTAGAAGGACATATATATTCTGTTGTTAACAACGATGTCTTTTCTAAGGCTTTGAATCCACCTTCTATATCAGTTAAATTATGAAATCCTCTAGATTTCAAGATAGATGCTGCAATCATCGATCGATATCCACTTGCGCAGTGAATATAAAACCTATCAACAATTGGGTATACATTTAAATATAAATTTATTTCAGAAAGAGGGGTATTATAAGAACTATTAATATGCTGCGATATAAACTCTGATTTTTTTCTAACATCAAAAATCTTATCTTTTTTTTCATTGAAATTATTTTGAAAATCATCTGCAGAAATAGAAGTTACAGAGTCTGTCTCTTTTCCAGAATTTAACCAAGCCTTTAAACCTCCTTTTAGATAACCTTTAGTATTATCAAAACCTAGTCTTGATAAACGAGTAATAGCTTCTTCTTCTCTGTTTTCTGGACAAATTAGAATTATAGGCTGTTCTAAATCAACTATAAGTTCGCCAACCCAGGGTGCAAAACTTCCATCGAGTCCAATAAAAATACTATTTGGAATATGGGACTTTGCGAACTCATAAGGTTTTCGAACATCTAACATCAAAGCCCCTTTTTCGTTTGCTGTTTTTTCAAAATCAAAAGGAGAAAGCTCTTGCAAGCCAGAGTTTATGACATCATCTATAGGCTTATAGCCTTCTTTATTTAGTTTTACATTATGGGGGAAATAATTAGGAGGAGGTAATAATCCGTCGGTTATTTCAAAAATAAACTCTTCTTTTGTCATGTCACTTCTCAAAGCATAATTAACTTTTTTTTGATTCCCTAAAGTATCTACAGTTTGTTTCATCATATTTTTTCCACAAGCTGAACCAGCACCATGACCAGGGTAAATAATTATATCATCAGAAAGAGGCATTATTTTATTTCTTAAACTATCGTAAGAATAGCCTGCTAAGTCTTCCATTGTTATATCATCAGATTTTTGAGATAAATCAGGCCTGCCTACGTCACCTAAAAAAAGTGTATCTCCAGTAAAAATAGAATGGTTTTTTCCATTTTCATCTGACAATAGATATGTTGTGCTTTCCATTGTATGACCAGGTGTATGTAATACAGAAATTGTCACATTTCCTAGCTTAAAAACATCCCCATCTTTTGCAATATGAGAATCAAAAATTGTATTAGCATTAGGGCCATAAATGATTGGGGCTCCAGTTTTTTCAGACAGAGTTACATGTCCACTAACAAAATCTGCATGAAAATGGGTTTCAAAAATATATTTAATTTTAACTCCATCTCTTGAAGCTCTATCAATGTATTGGTTTACCTCTCTCAAAGGATCTATTATAGCAGCCTCACCATTACTTTGGATATAGTATGCTCCTTGAGATAAACATCCAGTATAAATTTGTTCTACCTTCATTATTTTATTATTTTGTTAAAAACTCTATTATAAACATGAATATTGACATTGCTAAAATGAAATACCCAAACCCTTTTTTAAGTTTATTTCCATCAATAAAATTTCCAATATAAACTCCTAAAAAAATTCCTATAATTGTTATGCTTGTGAATACAATTAAAAAATTCCAATCAATTGACATTATTAAAGCATCTCCTAAAAAAAATCCCAAAATAGATTTTAAAGCAATAATTACTAGCGAAGTTCCAATAGCTTTTTTTATATCCAAATTAGTTAATACAACTAGAGCGGGAATAATAAGAAATCCTCCACCTGCTCCGACTAGTCCTGTTACTGTACCAACTATAAGCCCTTCAATTAATATTAATGGATAATTATAACTAATATCACCTGACCCACCTTTTCTAGTGTTTTCCTTCAACATAGATAATGCTGCTGCTACCATCAAAACTATAAATACTCCAAACATTCCCATTCTTCTGGAAATTGCGAAATCTCCAACATCAAAAAGAACATCTGGAAGTTCAGGTATCACATAATGTCTAACAATCCAAACACCAATTAACGCAGGGATTCCAAAAACAACAGCAGTTATCCAATCAACGTTATTGTTTATGTTTTGTTTTATTCCGCCAACTAAAGCTGCAAAACCAACAATAAATAATGAATATGCTGTAGCTACTTTTTCATCAAGTGAAAACAAATACGCTAAAACAGGAACAGCTAAAATAGATCCACCTCCTCCAAATAAACCTAAAGAAATTCCAATAAATAATGCCATTATATACCCAAGTAATTCCATGCTAAATCATTAAAATTTTTAAATTAAATCACAGCTTTCCATACAATCAAATATGCTTAACAACTTGCGATCAGCAATACTATAAAAAACTTGTTTTCCTTTTTTTTCTGAAACAAGCACACCATTATCTTTCATTTTTGACAAATGATGAGACATCATAGATATTTCACAACCAATACCAATTTTAGCACAAATTGAACCAACATCTAAAGGTTCGTTTGATTCTAAAATTTCTAATATCTCTAACTTTACAGGATGAGAAATTGTTTTAAGAATTTTTGCAACCTGTTGAAGCTTTAATATTGAAAATTGTCTTTTTGTTGATTTCATTAAACAAATATATGAATATTTTAATATATATTCATATATTTTAGTATAAATAAAGCTATACCTCTATAGTATAGCTTTATTAAATTATTTACTATAATAATCCTAACTGAGACAAAAATGAATGATTATCGAAAAAATCTTGTTCTTGTAATATTTTTCCATCCTTCATTTTAACAATTGTAGTCCCGTTAATATCTAATTTGTTTCCAGTAGCAGGAATTCCAAACATTTCTCCGTCATGAGTGCCTTTAAAATTCCAGTGTTTTACTATATTTTCTCCCTGTCCAAAAATATTTACAAAAGTAAATTCAGCATCAGAGAAGCCTGTCAAATAATTGTTGTAATAACCCTTAAATGCATCTATTCCAGTAAGATTTCCTGTTGCAGTGACTACGGTTACATTCTCGTCAAAACTATCAGAATTAATAAGGTTTATGTCTCTTTCTAAAAAAACCTTATCCCATACGGTTTTATAAGTTTTGATATCGTTTTGGATTTGAGCATTTGCTGTTTCTAAAGTTTGACACTCCTCACTTGCCTGTTGATTACAACTGACAATTAAAAGGAACGAAGCTATAAATAATAATTTTTTCATTGATTTAGATTTTTGGTTATTTAACAAATATAGAACGAATTGATTTAAAAAATTATATTTCAATTATTAATTACCCAATAATCATAACTATTGCCATAACAATCATAATTGAATTTTCAATAAGGGTAGCCTCTGTCATTGGTAATTTCAATACAGTACCTAGACAAGCGCATTGAATAGATTGTTTTTGTAATAATACTTTAGAAACCCCAATTGTAGTGATAACTAATAGAACTAAAGTTATTATTAAAGCAATATTAATTTCATATCTCATTAAAAACATTAAGCCTAATAATGTTTCGATAAAAGGATAAATACGTCCATAAAAAGAAACACGTTTTGCTAATGGATCATACATTTTAAATGATTGTAAGAATCCGTTTAAATCAAGCATTTTAAAAAAACTGAAAACTATAAAGAATAAACCCATAAAATCAAGCATAAACTCATTCAGATTCCAATTTTTAAAATTTAGAAGCAAACTTGCCGACGTTATATAAAATATAATTAGCAATAACGGTTTAAGCTGTTGAATTTTACTTTTACCTTCGAATTCTTTATCTATGGATTTTTCATTAAAATCCATTTCTAATATTGTATACTTTTTAGGTATTAATTTTTGAACAGTTGAAAGCGCCAAACCTTCATTAGAAATTATAAATAACTCTTGTTTTTTAAAGTCAACTTTTAATTTGGTTATAGCTTCAAAGCTTTGTAGAGCATTTTCAATAGATGCTTTACATTTCAAACACGTCATCCCAGAAATCAAGAATTTTTGATTCATAAGTTAAAGTTACATTAATAATTTTTGAGAAAATTTATAAAAATCAATTTATAATTTATTGTGATGAATTAAAAAAAAACAATTATTTTCGCGTTTTTAGAAATGAATATAAAAACTATTACTTCTGACCACTTGGGTGTTTTTACAAGCGTTACTTGTATGCTACATTGTTTTGCAACTCCTTTATTATTTATCACTCAGGCACAAAATTCTACATTAATCCACGAAGTTCCGTTTTTTTGGCAATCAATGAATTATTTGTTTATCGTAATCTCTTTGGCAGCAATAACACGTTCAATACAAAACTCCACTAGTTCGTATGTCAAAATATTATTGATTAGTTCGTGGAGTTTATTTAGTTTTTTTATTATTAATGAAAGTTTTGAAATCTATCACATTCCTGAATTTTTCACTTACTTAGCGGCAATCTCTCTTTCTGCTTTACATATTTATAATTTAAAATACTGTACGTGTAAAGATGAAGAATGCTGTATTCATAAAAATTAAGCTTAAATTTTTTTCAAACTATTTGTCAAAATATTATAAATTAAAAAGTGATATTCCTCACCTGAGATTTAATTAAAAATATTTTATTCATTTTATAATTTATTACAACGGCACAAAAATTGTATTATTTAAATAAAACAATTTTATTATGAAAAAATTTATGGAGTTTTGGGGAGTTTATTATCCAATAATATTAGCATTCTTTTCTTTTGTTTACTCTGTTACTCTTTGGTTTTCAGGAGATAAACTAGAAGGTATTTTCGTCGGTATTTGGGTTCCTTCAATATTATCAGCCTCAGTCGCTTTAAGGCAAAGAAGAGGCGACAATCGTAACTTGAAAAGAAAATAATGGAAAATATTGGAATGTTCATTATGGGTTGTGTTGTTTGTGCACTTTATTTATCAGGCTATCTTTACATGATTAAATATGCAAATGATTCCCACGATTCGGACTTAAAAAAAGATATTGAAAAAGCTAATAAAAGCCAATCAAAAAAATAACTGTTAAGAAAGATATTTAGGTCTGAACCAAAAAAGAAAAGTTCTCAAGTTTTGATCTAATACATTCATAATTTTAATACATTATATTTCTATTAATCTAAATTTTTATTAATTTATACCTACAATTAATTATTATATAATTTGAATCTTTTAATTTTTTATGCTATTTCTACAATAGCACTTTCATTCTTTTGTTCAATTTTAGAAGCTGTTTTATTAAGCGTAAGTCCAACTTTTCTGAAAATCAAGATAAGCGAGGGAAAAAAATACGCTTTAAACCTTCAAAAAATGAAGGAAAATATAGATGAACCTCTGATTATAATTCTGACTTTAAACACTATTTCTCACACTGTTGGAGCAATTCTTGTAGGAGTTCAAGCCAAGGAACTTTACTCATCAATCAATAATAATTCCTATGAAATTTTTGGAATTTTTCTAACTGAGGATTTAGTTGTTGGAATTGTTTCAGGTATTATGACTATACTAATCTTACTAGTTTCTGAAATAATTCCTAAAACATTAGGTGCGACTTATTGGCATAAACTTGTAAAAACAACTTCAATATTTTTAAAAAGTATTATACCATTATTTAAGTTTTCTGGAATATTATTTTTACTTCAATTTTTTACAAAACTTATAAATAAATCAAAAAATACTAATCTATTTTCAAGAGAAGATTTTTCAACTATGGCTGAAATTGCTGAAGAAGAAGGTGTTATTGAAGAGAGTGAATCTGATATTATTAAAAATATGATAAAATTCAAAGATGTTCGAATTAGAAATATCATGACACCTTTTTCAGTTATGAAAATTGCTTCTGAAAATGTTTCGATCAAAGAATTTTATAAAAATAATCCTAATTTATCATTTTCAAGAATTCCGGTCTACAAAGAAAAAATGGACAATATTACTGGATATGTTTTAAAAGATAATATTTTAGAATATATCGTTAAACAAAAAGGAGATTTAAAGCTTTCTGAAATAAAAAGAAAATCAATTACATCAGATTACGAATCTCTTATACCTAAAACTTTTGATAAATTAATTAAAGAAAGAGAACACATATCTATAGTTTTAGATGAATACGGTACTGTAAGAGGATTGGTTACAATGGAAGACATAATTGAAACTCTTTTAGGTCGTGAAATTATGGATGAAACTGATCTTGTTGCGGATATGCAAGTATTAGCTAAAAATCAAAAACTTTAATACTACTATTTAATATCTGTCAATAAATTTCAAAATCTGATTTTCTGACCAATAAAAATCTCCTTTAGAAATAAAACCTACGTGACCGCCATGTTTAGGAATCATCAAGTGAAAGTTTAAATTGTTTTTTGACTCATTAACTGGAAAACAAGATTGAGATAAAAAGGGATCATCCATAGCATTAATTAAAAGAGTAGGTTTTGAAATATTTGGTAGAAACTGCTTGCTACTTGCTTTAAAATAATAATCTTGTGCGTTTTTAAAACCATTGATTTTACTTGTAAAATACTCGTCAAAATCAGTCAAATTTTTTATCATTTTCAAAGGTTTTATGTCTAGCTCTTTTGGAAATTGCTTATGTTTTAAATACATTTTTTTAGATAAGGTTCTTAAAAAACGCCAGTTATAGAGTGTGTTTTCACTTCGCTGCAGTGATATGGACGATCCCTTTAGGTCTACTGGAACAGAGATTGCTACACTAGCCTTGATTTTTGAGCTCAAAGAAAATAAGCCATCTCCGTTATACTTTAAAATTAGGTTTCCTCCCAAGCTAAACCCTACTAAATAAACAGCATCATAATTTGGGAGTACGTAATTAATTACAGCATGTAAGTCATCGGTTTTTCCACTGTGGTATGTAATCAGCTGGCGATTGATTTCTCCACTGCAAAAACGGTAATTCATAGCAGCAACTGAATAGCCATTTATAGATAATAATTTGGCTGTTGCCTGTATATATTTTGAGTTACTACTACCCTCTAGTCCATGACATAGTATTACAATTTTTTTACTTCCATTCTCAATAAAATCAATATCTAAAAAATCATCATCTTTTGTCTCTATTCGCTTTCGTTTAAACTGAATAGGTTTTATTCTTCTAAATAATGAGCTGTAAATAGTGTTAAAATGTCTATTCTTAAAAAGGAACGGAGGAATATAGTCAGTTGCTATTAAAGGCATTTTTAAGTTATAAAATTGAAAAATAAGACATTCCTAAGGTTTAATTGTCTTTACCATTGTACTTAATAAGCCATTTTTCTTCTTATCATTCATTAATTGCCAAAACATAATTCCACCTAATTTTTTATCCAATGCATATTGAGATTTAAGCTTTATTGATTTATGATCATCAAAAGTTGCAAAAATTTTATTTATACTATCATATGCATAAGGTGATTTCGCCAAACTGTCCCAATAAAAATTAAAGTTAGATCTTACATCTTCAAAACTTAATTGATTATAACTTCTATTCCAATCAGCATTTTGATTAAGACCATTATTGATGTTTTCAACATTTTTAAATGTTTTAATATAAAATGCTCCTCCTATAAATATTTTCTTTGGATTTACACCTAAATTTATTAATGCTTTAATTGACGATTCTGCAGATCTATTTTGAAATTCATTGGATGAAAGTGCTGTATGGTGACCAGTTTTCGTTGAGCCTGATCCATAGAAATCATAAGTCATAAGGTTAACATTATTAACTAAAGGCATTACTTTATCCCATTCAATTGAATTTTCAAAAAATCTATAAGATGCGCCTGCAGCGAAACTTAATATATGATCTTTTTTCATATACTTTCTTAACTGAATTATTAAGTCTGTAAAGTTTTCACGATCTTCAAGTTTGTAACTATGACCCGGATAACCAGAAATTCCTGGATACTCCCAATCAAGATCAATTCCATCTGCATTAAACGATTCTATGATATCGGCTGTTGAAATTGCAAACTCAATTCGAGCTTTTTTTGAACTAAAAATATCAGAACAAGTCTCACATCCTCCCCAACCTCCCAAGGAAACTAATACTTTTAATTTTGGATATTTCTTTTTTTGATTTATAACATTTAGTAATGTAAGACTATCTTTTTTATCATCAATAGCTAGCTTATTTCCTTTAAGATGTAAAAAACTATATATTATTTGATCAACTCCTTCTAAATCAAATTCATTAATAGATTTCTCATCACCAGCATAATAAGCTATGACCTGAGGTTTAATTTCAATATTGTTGTTACAGGAAATAGTTAAAATTAATAGAAAAATCAGTTTTTTCATACTTCAATATAAGAATTACTGATTTAAAAGAAGAAGGTCTGACTATGATTTAGAATTAATTAGTTTTCGAATTTCAGCTAAAGAATCTAAAAGTTGGTCAAAAGAATCTATAAAAAAGTAAATCGGTTGAACTTTATCAATTATAAAATCTTGTTTTAATATTTCTGATAAATTAAAGGGTTTTTTAATTGAGTTTTCACTGTATACATTTTTAATTTCTTTTTCAGATGAAATAATCCCAGCTCCATAAATATCAAAGGTATCTTGATTTTTTACAAGCCCAAATTCAATTGTAAACCAATATAGACGTTGAAGTTGTTTTATTTTAAAATCATCATCAATAAATTCTAAAGATAATTCACCTATTTTTTGAAAAAAATCAGAATATGTATGATTAGAAAGTAAAGGGATATGACCGAAAACATCGTGAAACATATCTGGCTCTTCTAAATAATCAATTTCTTTGATAGTTCTCAACCAACAAGTTGAGGTAAATTGTTTTTTAGCAAGACAAGAAAAAAAATACACTGGTTCTGCAATATTAGAAACAGTTTTTATTTGCCAAGAAGTTAACTTTTTGAGTTTTTTATTAATATCAATGAAATCAGGAATTTTTGAAGAATTAAAATCAAGTAAATCTAATCCGTTCAAAAAGGCTTGAGAAACAATTCCTCTAAGCAAATTAAACTGTTTCAAGTATAACAACTCCCAAACCTTAAAGTCCTCTGCAGAGTAGTTAGAATAAATTTGTTTAATTGGTTTAATTTTATTCATATGACTTAGAACTAATTTTATAATTCTAATATAAGAATTATCTAAATCTTATTGATCTAACAACGTTTTAAGGAGTATTATATTGTTGAATGGTATTTTGTAGCTAATTATCATAGTTGTCCTAAAGGTTTTAATTTAAAATGATATATTTAAGCGTTAATTAATAACTTAATTTTATTAAAAAAAATATGAAAAATTCAATTTTAACTATCACTGTTTTTGTAATTACATTAATAAGCTCATTACAAATAACTGCACAAGAATTTAAAAAATTAGATAAAAGCCCAATGGATATGGCATCGTATCCAAGTAGTTATAAAATATCTGAAAAATTAGTAAAAATAATTTACAGTCGTCCGCAATTAAATGGAAGAGATTTAGTAAAATTAGCTCCGCCTGGAAAGGTTTGGAGGACAGGAGCAAATGAAGCAACAGAAATCACATTTTATAATGATGTTATTTTTGGAGGAAAAGCATTAAAAGCAGGTACTTACAGTCTGTTTACAATACCTTCTTACAAAGGAGACTGGACGGTAATAATTAATAAAGCAAGAAATGTTTGGGGTTCGTACTATTATAATCAAGACCTAGATATTATTAGAGTACCTGGAAAAACATCTACAAATGAGGAAAATATCGAAGCTTTTTCAATGATGTTTGATAAAGATATGACATTAAAAATAGGGTGGGGAAAGACCGTTGTTTCAGTATCAATTGATTAAAAGTGAAGTTGCTGAATTAAAAGAAAAAGATATGCCTATGGTTTAGGATTATTTTTTAAAGCAATTCTTGCAACAAATGAAAAACCTGTAACATATAAATAATTTTCGTCTGAATCAAATGCACAATTAGTTAACATATCTTTAAATTTAATATTAGCCAACAGTATACCATCTGTGGATAAAACTAATATTCCATTTGGTCCAGTCGTAAAAATATTTCCTGAGGAGTGCACTTTCAATCCATCAAAATTTCCAGGATTTTCTTTAGATAAATCAGTTCCATCAAAAAATAGTTCTGAATTATTTCCGTTTTTTAAATCAACTTTTAGGATAATTGGAGCTTCTGAAGTTGAACTATTGACATACAAATATCTTTCATCATTTGAAAGCGCTAATCCGTTTGGCATATTAAGTTCATTGGACACTAATTCTAATCCAGATTCTGTACTATATTTATAAACACCACTAAAATCCAACTCTTTAACAGATTCATTAAATGACCAATCACTTAAATTCATAAAACCATATGGTGGGTCTGTGAAAAAAATATCTCCACCTGATGATACTACCACATCATTTGGGCTATTGAATCTACTGCCTTCATAATTATCTACAATAGTTGTAAAATTTGGATTAGTAGTTGGAGAATTATATATTCTTGACAATCTTCTGTCTCCGTGTTGAGCAATTATTAAATTCCCATCATTGTCAAATGTTAGTCCGTTCGCACCAGAAAGACCAATATTTGGAATAACAGGTGCATAATTTGTAAATCCTGAAGGAGATATATAATCTTTATATCCTTCTTTTTCATTCCATGAATATATTTTGTTTTTTGGGACCTGTGTAAAAAGCAAAGAAGATGAATTTTCATCCCACAAAGGTCCTTCTGCCACGTTTAATGAATCAACTATATATTCAATTTTAGCTGTAGTATCTATAATATTTAATATGGAATCATCAAAAACAATTATTGAGTCATTATTTTTAACAGTATTTGTACAGGAAGTAATTTGAATAAGAATAATAGTAAAAAGTATTTTTTTCATTTTATAAAATTTTAGTTAATTAATAAACTTATAGGTTGCTATTTGAAAATCTTTTAGGATACTAAAATCAGGTTCTATTGAATTTGACATAAATAAAGCATACAAATTATTTGTAGGATCAATCCAAAACCAGGTATTATGATATCCTGACCAACCGTATATTCCACTTGGAGCACCTGAGGCCCAAGCATCACTATCTTCAAGTACACTAAAAGTAAATCCATAGGAGTATCCCTCTAAAGGAAAAACATTTGGTTCACTTGGATCTGGATAACCGTTGGAATATTTTGAAGTCATAGTCTTTATGTTTTCTTCAGAAATAATTCTTTTATTATTGTGTACTCCATTGTTAACAAGCATTTCACAAAATTTAGAGAAATCTGACATTGTGGAAACTAAACCTTCACCACCAAAATGAGCTTGACTATTTTCATTATATGTATATCCATCCAAAGCAGCGGTATAACCATCCAAATGAAAATCGGTATTATTAAAAGCTGTATTAGGTTTTATATTAACTCTTAATGGTTGAAATCTTTTTCTATCTTCTGAGGTTAAATGAAATTTAGTGTCATTCATTTCCAATACATCAAAAATATTTTCCTTTAAATAAGAATAAAAAGTCTGATCAGAAATAACCTCAATTAATCTTCCAAGGATAGCCTGATTAATCCCATAGGCATACATTGATCCAGGCTCAAATTCTAAAGGAATTTCGGAAACTGCCTTAGAATAGTCATCCAGATTATTAAATCTAACTGGATTTGTAATTGCAGGATGTAAATCTGTATGTAAAGAGGCAACCCAATTAGCACCACTATCTGCATAGTATGTATACCCAGATCTGTGAGTTAGTAAATGAATTATTTTTAATTCATTCTCACAACTATAAATTCCGTTAGGTCCTTTACACTTTATATTTTTATATTCAGGTAAGTAATCGGCTACATTATCATTTAGGTTGTATTTACCTTCATCCAGTAAAATCATCATTGCAACTGTGGTTACAGTTTTAGACATAGACCATATTGGAAAAATCGTATTCTTATTAATATCCTTGTCACCTAAAGCTCCAGAATTAGTAATATTATTATAAATAATTTCTCCATCTTTATAAACCTGGGCAACATTTGAACCAGTTATACCCTGGTTAACTAAATTTTTTTGAAATTTTTCTATTGGATTTTGACTTTGATTCTGACAACTAATTGTAATTAAGATTGTTGAGAATAGCAAGACTACTTTTTTCATTTTAATATTTTTTAGTTAAGAGCTACTAATATAAAAAACATTCAGATTAAAATGTTAGTTTAATATACTTACTTGGATTAGAAGTTGCTAAATTAATAGAAGAAGATATACCTATGGTTAAATAATATTTTTTAAGGCAATTCTGGCAACAAATGAAAATCCAGTAACATATAGATAATTTTCTTCTGAATCAAATGCACAATTAGTTAACATATCTTTAAATTTAATATTAGCTAATAATTCACCATCTGGAGATAAGACTAATATTCCATTTGGTCCAGTTGTAAAAATATTTCCTGAAGAGTGTATCTTCAATCCGTCAAAATTTCCAGGAAATTCTTTAGCTAATTCTGTTCCATCAAAAAACAAATCTGATTTGTTTTCATTTTCTAAATCAATTTTTAAGATAATTGGAGCTTCAGCTGTATTTGAACTATTAACATACAAATATCTTTCATCATTTGATAGTGCTAACCCGTTTGGTAAATCAAGTTCATTTGAAACTAATTCTATCCCAGATTCTGTACTAAATTTATAAACACCACTAAAATCTAACTCTTTAACAGATTCATCAAATGACCAATCACTTAAATTCATAAAGCCATATGTTGGGTCTGTGAAAAAGATATCCCCATTACTTGATACTACTACATCATTTGGACTGTTAAATCTATTACCCTCATAATTATCTACAATGGTTGTGAAATTTGGGTTAGTAGTTTGAGTATTTTCTATTTTTGATAGCCTTCTGTCTCCGTGTTGAGCAATTATTAAATTTCCATCATTATCAAAAGTCAATCCGTTTGCACCTGAAAGACCTATATTTGGAATTACAGGAGCATAATTAGTAAAGCCTGAAGGAGATATGTAAACATCAAATCCTTCTTGCTCATTCCATTTATAAATTTGATTTTTTGGAACTTGTGTAAAAAGTAAGGAAGATGAATTTTCATCCCACAAAGGTCCCTCTGCAACAGTCAAAGAATCAACTATGTATTGAATTTCAGCTTCTTTATCTATAATATTTAAAATAGAATCGTCATAAACCACTATTGAATCATTGTTTTTAACACTATTTGAACAAGATAAAATGTTGAAAATAATAATAGTAAATAATAAGTTTTTCATTTTGTATAATTTTAGTTTACCTAAATATAACAATTGCTGAAATAAAAGAAGAAGATATGCCTATGGTTTAGCTATTGTAATTTAAATGTAATTGGTATACTAAATGGTACTCTAACCCTAACTCCATTCTCTTTTCCAGGTTTTATTTTAGGTAGAAGTGAAATAATCCTTTTAGCCTCATTTTCTAAATTATTATCAGGACCACGTGTTCTAATCCCTTTTAACAGGACTATGTTGTTGTAAAATACAGGTCTGTTGTAGCTGGTTGTAATAGCAGTTCGTGGATTTTTAACTCTTAATATCATATATTTATATAGTAATTAATAATTATGAATAAAAAAAAAGATGATATCACTAAATTAGGGTTTATAATATTTTTTATTTTTATTGCAGGTGGTATAATAGCAAAGTATGTTGCTTATTATTTATTCTAAACTATATTAATGAGTTATATAAAAAAAACCCTTATTACGGACGAAAAAATAGTTGCAACTTTTAAACTTCATTGGATTGTTTATTTAAAACATATTCTTTTTTGGTGGTTATTTTTTCCTATAATCTGGTTAATTCAAGCATTATTTATTGAATACGCATTAACTACAAAAAGAGTAGTATCTAAAGAAGGAGTCATTAGTAGAAATACTGAAGAAATGAGATTAACTAAAGCTGAAACTGTTGAGATAAAACAAGGAATTTTAGGTAGAATGTTAGGATATGGAACTGTTATAGTTACAGGTACTGGCTCAAGTTATGTTGCTTTTAAAACTGTTGCTGACCCATTAAAAGTTAAAAGGCATATTGACGCTGAATTAGATGGCTAGTTCTTATATAGCTTCATCTTACTCCTTAACAAAGTTGCTGAATTAAAAGAAGAAGATATGCCTATGGTTTAAATTATCGGTGAGAGTTTAATTTCAATTCTTTCGCCAACATTTGTTTCAATGTTTATGGAAAAAATATCTCCTTCGGAGCGCTTATAACTAAGACTTCGATGAGCGCCATCACTAACTCCTTTGAAGGCTAAATATCTATCCCCCATTTCAGTTAATTCAAATTTATGAATTCGAGAATAAGTTGCACTTATATTTTCTGGTTCTAGCGAGTTGTTAAAGATTTGTAGATTTAATTCTAGACCGCCATTAATTTCACTTATATGAATGATTTCAACAAATCTTGTGTCTGATTCTTTTGTAGAGCGAACTAAAGCAGTAATAGTACCAGAGCGAGGCGGCAACCATATTTGTTCTAAGATTCCTCCATTATGCGAACCCTCTCTATGACCGGTTAACCACTCCAGTTGATATACTGATGTCGTAGAACTTTCCTCTCCACTAACGACTTCAGGAAACTTAAGTAAAGTACTGTTTTCTTCAATTCTTGATGTAGAGTAGTCACAAGCAAAAACAAACGGAATAAACAGTAATAGTAGAAGGAGTTTTTTCATTATTATTTCTTCTTAAGAATATTAAAGTCACTCAATTTACGAAATGGCATAGTAGATATTAGAATTACAATTGGAAATAGATTTTCCCACCATTCAAATCTCCCTGTAATAAGATTTCTAATAACCCAAATTGAGGTAACTAAAAAAACTATATACCAAATTATTTTAACCCATTTCATATTTGTGATAGTACAATTAGTTTTTTAAATTTTTTTTGAAATAATAACTCAAATAAACCTCAATTACAATTAATGCAACAATACGCTCAAAAAAACTATATCCAAAGTATCTTCCTCCCAATATAATAATGAATGCTAAAACTGAACTTAAAATGATATATGTTTTTTTTGTCATAGTAGAATTAGTTTTTTCATTTTAGTTATTTGCTTTTTTCCATTGTAAAGATTTGCTCATTAGCCCAAAACTAATTTTTAAATCCAAGACCTCTTCTTTAGAAATTATTTCTACATTATACCATTCCTTTCTTTTGACAGCATAAATTTTTCCAATCCAATTATTTCCTTCACTTCGAAGGTCTTTTAGTATAATTTTACCAATTTCAACTTCCTTGTTGTTGGATGACTTTATTTTGCCTATTAACAGTTCGCCTGAAAAGGAAACTTCAATTATCGTTTCTTCTTTTCCTGTTTTCCATAACCCTTCCAATGATTGTTGT
>ENA-OQVM01003667-OQVM01003667.1-marine-metagenome-genome-assembly--contig:-NODE-3667-length-16424-cov-15.351012_pt1 | contig 16424 bp, 17 predicted proteins | sample MGYA00237776_ERZ505498 | MGnify/ENA primary metagenome ERZ505498 (study PRJEB26159, sample SAMN06265151) | marine metagenome | isolation source: Helgoland LTER site | place: Germany:Helgoland, sampling... | reverse complement strand
GTGAAATTGATACATGCCCAAGATCTGGATGAAGGCTATGGTGACGTTTATATGCCGGATGCCTTGAATCGTAAATATCCCAGTGCGGCCAGAGAAACTATATGGCAGTTTCTATTTCCTTCTAGCAGAGTAGGTAAGGATCCCCGATCAGAGGTAATAAGAAGGCATCACCTTCACCCATCAGCGCTCAGTAAACATATACGTAAAGCAATTAAACAAGCAGGGGTTAACAAGCCCGCTAAATCACACAGCTTTAGGCACAGCTTTGCCACACACCTATTGGAAGCAGGTTATGATATTAGAACTATTCAAGTGTTGTTAGGTCATTCAGACGTAGCCACTACAGAAATCTACACACATGTTGTTAATAGAGGCGGAAAAGGTGTTGTTAGCCCTTCTGATCGCCTTTAATCGTTGTACTTACAACGATTAAAGGCGGCAGTAGGAATTTTTTTTAACTAACGATCTTCACTCTCACAATTGCAAACTCCTTTCGCAACTTAATTAAAAAATTCAAAATTAATACTTTAACGATTGATCAAAAAAATATTCCTACTGGTCTTATTCCTTTTCTTGGAAAATCAGCGAATTAAATAATCCGCCGATTAGCTCGTCTTACCATGGTCGTTAACAGTAAACCCATAAACATCATGCCGCCAAGACCCATCGCCGGAACATTTACCTCTGGTAATTCAAGGCTAATCGATGCACCCATTCCCTGATGATACTGACAATAGTAGTAAAGCGCTGGCGTCTGATCTGTTACTACAATTTCTAAACGATTAGCTGAAATCGTCACGCCGTCGATAAAACTAACGCCGCCATTGTGCGTACCATCAGCTGTGGTGGACAACAGCAATGGATGGCCCGATGGAAAACCGTCAAATACATAAGTTTTACCTGGGCTGAAGTTTAGCTCTGCTCTCGAGACGCCATCAATAAAATAAGCACCGCCAGCAGCAGTTACAGAATACGTAATAACATTATCGTTAATGGGTGGCGTGGCAATAGTCATCGCTGCGCCCATGCCAGAGTGATTTTGACAATAGTAAAAAAGATTTGGCGTATCTTCTGTAACGACAATACTGATGCTCGATGAGGTACTTGTGACGTTATCTTGATAGTTGACGCCACCACCCCAACTGCCGTTATCAGTCGTCGAAAAACGTAAAGGATGATAACTAGGAAAGCCAGTAAAAACGTAGGTGTTGCCAACCGTCAACTCAAGCGCTGCGCGACTGTCGCCGTCAATAAAATAAGCGCCTCCAGAGGCAGTCACATTGTAGGTAATTGTCTCGGCTTGGCTTGAAGCAGAGCAAGCAAGTATCATTATCCAACTAAGGAAAACATATTTCGAAAGAGAAATAGACATAGAGAGCCTTGGTATTCAAACCGCTGATTGATGGGAAATTTAAATTTATTATTATCTTTATTTTACGGCGCTTCCCTCAGCCCAGATCAATGTCTGACAGATCAGGCTATCAATTGATCGCAAAAAACACAAGGCGACACTTAAAGTATTACACAAGCCTCTGTATTTACTAGTTTTTTTAAATCGATCCAATATTTCGTCTGAAAATAGACGACTTTCTACGAACAATAAAAAAGGCCACCTATAAAAGGCGCGAGTTTTCTCGCGTCCAGTGAAGCATAGCGGAAAGGTTTTTAATGGCCTTGTTATGCATTGATTACTTGAGCCCGTAATACTTCATTGCGGCTTGTGTTAGGACCTTTGTTGCAACGGATATTCCGACACTCCAAGTTCCTTCGGCAGCCTTTTTAATATTGCCAGCCACCCAATCTTTTGCTTTTTCCCCGAAGGGTTCTTCGATGCTAGCTGGTTCTTCTGCTTCCATTAACGCAGCGAGCTCTGAAGCATCACCTTGCGGTATGCCATTTTGCACAAGGTGCTCAATCAGAGAAGCATTATCTTTTTCGTTAATCCCAATGGCAATTTGTGCTCCTGCCCCACCAGCAACCGCTGTGGAAACATTACCATAGATTATTTGCTGTGAGATTTGTTGTACCTGTTCGGTTTCTGATTTATTTTCTACAGGTTCACCGATAGCTACATGCACTGCACCAGGCACTGATTTTTCTAGCTCTAAGGTAAGTTCAAGAATTCGGCTTCTTACTGTTTGTTGAATTTCGTAGAAAGCAGTTAGAGATATTGTTCCTGATATGTCGTTACAAGCATAGCCTTCATAGATTTTTCCTTGCAATAACAAAATGAGGTTTGAAGCATCAATCCCCAAAGTTCCTCCGTCAGAACTTTTTTTAACCATTTCATCAACTGCGGCAACGCTTTCCCTAACTTCGTATTTCGTCCAACTTTCTCCTGCATGTTTTTCAATCAAGTATGGGGGTATTTGAGCATTGTTTATTCCAGAGCCAAAAGAACCAGAAAATGTGCCTCGAAAAGTAACACCAACAATGCGATAGGGTGGAACTTCGGCATCCTGAGGGTACCCCTCTGATTCATACTTTACCCATTCTTCAAGCGTGTCACTACCGAGCCGCGAAGCAAGAAGACGCAGCTTTAAAAGAACAGAGCCAAGATCTGACCCTTCTTGAACTATTGATTCTTGGATTTGTTGCAGCAATGACATTTCAGAGCTCCTTTTCCTTTATTGCATAACGTCCCCTGCTGGCTTTGTTATGCATTTATGCCCCATAGCCAACCATAATAAAGTGCCGCACCAAAAATAGAATGGATAGCAAAATTTTGCAGCCGAACCATATTGGGTTGAGGCGCATTAGATGCGAAAAACCCCATACCTAGACTTGGCTGCATGATGAACCAGGGTGACAAAATAGTTGCTAGACCAAATATCCATGCTGATAGTAGTGAAGGTTGACCGCCAAGCGCAAAGAATACGAGAAAAACATAGAACGCTGCGTACGCAGTGCCAATTAAATAGTGGAACGCCCACCCTATAGCATTTTCATTTTTGATTTCAGGAGCAGAGTTAATTGAGGTGTGAACTAGCTGTCCGCTTGGGATATGGCCTAGCCATCTGCCGACCATTGCCCAATTTGTACGTGGAAACTTGAGGATTTTATTTGAAAATGTTGCCCAAATATCCATAACAACAGTCGCAAAGACTCCTAGCAATAATATTTTTAGTATTTCATCCATTTCGTTTAAAATTATTATCTATCGCTAATGCATAACGCCGCCATAAAAGGCGCGGCATATGCCGCGTCCAGTGGAGCGAAGCGGAACGGTTTTTAATGGCCTTGTTAAGCACTTGTATCCGCTGGCCACTTTGCAAAAGCAAAAACCCACAAAACAATAAGATTGAGGAGTGGCACGCCTGCAAGTAGTGCCCACCAGCGAGAATAACCCGCCTTTTTTGCAACAGGGCCGAATATTAAGATCGGTACTAGGAAAATAAAAAGAATAATTATTAATTGCCAGATGCTTATGCCGCCTAAACCCATGCTACACCCCCGCGCCTGAAGTTGAGCTTATGTTCCATTTTGAGGCAGCTAAAATTATGCCCGTAATAAAAATGCCGCCGATTGGGAGAAACAGAAATAATGTTAAGTATGGATTTAGCCCAGCTCGCTTATAGATTCTCCAAAACGGAAATAACAGAAATATAGCTATTCCGACAGTTTGATATATGAATGCTTCCATTTTCTCTCCTGTGTGCTTAACGCCTCAAGCAGCGAGCGGCGAAGCCGTCCGACTGCCTTGACTTGTTATGCGCTTCTAGCCTCAATGAAGCTGTGCTGGCGTTTAGACTACACATCCAGGTACAGTTCCCTTCGAACGCTCTTCGATCACGCTAATTTGCTTCTTGCAAATTGGTGCCTTCGCAATCGCTGAACCTTTGGTACGTTCGGCTGCGCCTCTCTAACGAACAAACATGTCACTTTCGAAGATAAATAAAAAAGGCCACCTATAAACACAGGCGGCCTTTTTTATTTATGGTCGGGACGACAGGATTTGAACCTGCGACCCCCACACCCCCAGTGTGGTGCGCTACCAAACTGCGCTACGTCCCGAATCATGAGGATTATAACGCCTATACAGACATTATAATAAAAACTTTAAAGGGGGATTTAAATATGAATGCACTTAATACGTGACTTTAAATCAATGAGAAAATAATCAATTAAGCTCTTAATACTTCCAATACATCTTCAAGCTCACCAATCATTTGTCTTAATAATTGCTGTGATTGTGCACCGTCATCTTTTACTTTCTCGCCATTCATCTGCAAGCGTGCACCACCAATGGTATAACCTTGATCGTATAGCAAACTGCGAATTTGACGAATCATGATGACTTCTTGACGCTGGTAATAACGGCGATTACCACGACGCTTTACAGGCTTAAGCTGTGGGAATTCTTGCTCCCAATAACGCAGTACATGCGGCTTTACCGCACATAAATCACTGACTTCACCAATGGTGAAATAACGCTTTCCGGGTATTACCGGTAACTCTTCGTTATTGCTCGGTTCCAGCATAAGTTTCTACTTGTTGTTTCAGTTTTTGACCAGGTTTGAATGTTACCACGCGACGCGCAGAAATGGGAATCTCTTCACCCGTTTTTGGGTTTCTTCCTGGACGCTGCTTCTTATCACGTAAATCAAAGTTACCAAAACCCGATAACTTTACGTTTTCATTCGATTCAAGCGCCGATCGAATCTCTTCAAAAAAGAGCTCGACTATTTCTTTTGCTTCTCGCTTGTTTAAACCCAGCTCATCAAATAATTTTTCGGCCATCTCTGCCTTTGTGAGAGCCATAATGTGTCACCTCAAGGATGCATTAAAACGTTGCTTTAACGACGCTACCACGTCATCAGTCAACGTGTTAACTTCGTCCTCGTTTAACGTGCGCTTATCGTGCTGCCACGTTATACCTAGACCAATACTCTGTTTGCCTTCTTCAATGCCAGCGCCACTGTATTGGTCAAATACAATCAGTGATACAAGATGCTCGGTTGCGGCCTCTCGTGCACATGCAACAACTTCTCCCGCCGCCACACTGCCATCTACAATTATCGCTAGGTCTCGTCTCACTTCAGGAAACTTCGATAATTCTTTGAATTTTGGCACTTTTTTGACAGAAATCAAGTTTAATTGCAGCTCGAAAACCCAAATCTCTTGCTCTATATCCAGCTTTTTGAGCAATTCTGGGTGTAATAGACCTACATAACCCACGAATTCATCACCTAAATACACTTTGGCACTCTGACCAGGATGTAAGGCGGTGACTGGGCTGGCGTCGGTATTGGCAACAAAATGCACGTCACTTTCTACCCCAACTTTGCCTCTTAACGCTAACAAGGATTCAACATGCGATTTAATGTCATAAAAATCAAAGACATCGGTACTTTGTGACTTCTGAACATTCGCATCGCGACCACTCAACCACGATTCGGATGATCTTTGTCCAACTAATAGCCCGGCAATTAATGGCGTATGGTCTAATTTCTGATCATTAACGGTAAAACCTTGCCCAGTTTCAAATAACTGCAATCGTGTCTGCTGACGATTAAGGTTGTAACGCGCAGCGCTCACTAAGCCCGGTAAAATGCTGGTTCGCATTACGGCCATATCACTGGCAATAGGATTCAACAATTCAACCGGCGCTTCACTAGGCTGAAACATCTGCTGCAATTCAGGATCTACAAAGCTATAGGTAATCGCTTCTCGATAACCCTTGGCTATCAGGTTACGACAAAAATCTTGGCTCGTTAATACACTTTCTGAACGCTCACTAAACACTAACTTGGCAACCGGCGGTACAACGGGTAATTGATCGTAACCATAAATGCGCGCCAACTCTTCTAATAAGTCAGCTTCAATTTCAATATCAAAACGGTGCGATGGCACAGTCACTGTCCAGCCGCTATCAGTTGCTACTGGCGATAAATCTAAACGCGCCAAAATATCTAATACACGCTCGGCAGGAATCGCAAAACCTAAGACACGCTTAATTTGTGATTCACGCAATGCAACGGTTTGCTGTGCCTTTAAATGCTGCTCGGCTTCTACTAAGGTTACCGGCCCGGCTTGTCCACCCACAATATTAAGCAACAACTCAGTGGCACGCTCAATAGCACGTACTTGTAAATTAGAATCAACACCGCGCTCATATCGATGCGAGGCATCGGTATGCATTCCGAGATTACGTGCTTTACCGGCATGAATTTCTGGCACAAAAAACGCGGACTCTAAAAATACATGCTGTGTTTTAGTCGTTACCGCTGAATCGTTGCCGCCCATAATGCCGGCTAAAGCTAAGGCTTTTTCACTATCGGCAATCACTAACATGTCGGCGTTAAGCTTTACTTCTTTTTCATCAAGTAATGTTAGGCATTCATCTTGCTGCGCTAAACGTACATCAATACCACCGCTAATGCGCTCAAGATCAAATGCATGCAATGGCTGACCCAATTCAATCATCACGTAGTTAGTCACATCCACTACAGGATCAATTGAACGCACATCGGCGCGACGTAATTTTTCGCGCATCCATAAAGGCGTCGATACGGACAAATCAATATTACGAATAATACGACCCGCATAACGAGAACAGTATTCACCCGCAGATAGAGTCACAGGCAAAACATCTTCAATAGTGGCCGCTACCGCATTATTGGCAGGTGCAACCACATCGGTCACCGTCAATACGCCGGTTTCACGCGCCACACCGTTCATCGATAAGCAATCACCACGGTTAGGCGTTAAATCAACTTCAATAATGGCATCATCAAGGTTTAAGTACTCACGAATGTCTTGCCCAACAACCGCATCGTTAGGTAACTCAAGCAAACCATCAACGGCATCTTCTAAACCGATCTCAGAGGCTCCACACAGCATGCCAGCCGATTCTACGCCGCGTAGCGCTGCTTGTTTAATCGTTAAGCCACCGGGCAGCTCTGCGCCTACCTGAGCAAAAGGAATTTTTAAACCTAAAACCGCATTTTTTGCGCCACACACTACTTGGCTTTCTGTATTGCCATTTGATACTGTGCAAACACGTAATTTTTCAGCATCGGGATGCGCTTCTATGGCGGTAATTTCGCCAACCACTACACCGGTAAATGCCGGCGCTGCAGGCTCAACACCATCAACTTCTAAACCAGCCATGGTTAACAGATGCATTAACTGATCTGTTTTAACATTCGGGCTAACCCATTCGCGCAACCAACTTTCACTGACTTTCATTTTATAACCTTGAATTTATTAAGCTTAATAATGTTTTATCTTTATACGTTTTCGCTACTCACGAATGAATCTAAACAGTCATTCGTTGGCGAACGTATTCAGCTAAGAAAACTGCGATAAAAATCGCACGTCATTTTCAAAAAACAATCTTAAATCGGTAACGCCATATTTCAACATCGCTAAACGCTCTACACCCATGCCAAAAGCAAAACCGGTGTAAACATCGCCATCAATACCTACATGTTCAAAAACGTTAGGATGCACCATGCCGCAACCCATAATTTCTAACCAACCGGTTTTCTTACAAACGCGACAACCTTCACCACTACAAATAACACACTCTATATCCACTTCGGCAGAGGGTTCAGTAAACGGAAAGTAAGAAGGCCTAAAACGTACGGCTAAATCTTTTTCAAAAAACACGCGCAAAAATTCTTGTACTACACCTTTTAAATGCGCAAAGGTCACGTCTTCATCAATCATTAACCCTTCTACCTGATGAAACATCGGTGTATGGGTAATATCGGAATCGCAGCGGTAAACGCGGCCAGGGCAAACAATACGAATAGGCGGCTTTTGTGTTTCCATAACACGTACTTGCACGGGCGAGGTATGCGTTCTTAAAACATGCGCACCTTCTTGTTTATCACCGTCAACATCGGCCTTGCGCGCATAAAACGTATCATGCATCGCTCTAGCGGGGTGATGCGCAGGAATATTCAGCGCTTCAAAGTTATGGTAGTCATCTTCTATTTCTGGGCCTTCGGCAACACTAAAGCCAATTTGCTCAAAATAAGACTGAATGCGCTGCATGGTAATCGTCACCGGATGCGCACTGCCACAATCGCAACGCGACGGTAAGGTGACATCAATTTTTTCGCTAGCCAGACGCGCTGCTAACTCGGCAGTCTCTAAAGCAATGCGATGATCTTCTATGGCTCGCTGCACCGCTTGCTTAGCAATATTAATTTGCGCACCTGCCGCCGAGCGTTCTTCTTTTGGCAGTTTACCCAGCGCTTTTAGTTGCTCAGTAATGCTGCCTTTTTTACCCAAATACTCAACTCGAATATCATCTAGCGTTTTTATAGACTCAGCACTTTTAATAGCACTCAACGCTGTGTCAGTGAGCATTTGTAAATTATCTTGGTTAGACATATCACACCTGTGATGATGAAAATTGTCGGCTATTAAACAACAGCCATTTATTGCGCGTTTTAAAACGCTTTTTAAACTACGAAAAAGGGGAAAGAGCATACGCCCTTTCCCCTTTTTACGTCGATCAAGATCGGTAAACCGATAACACTCAAAATAAACTTGAGCGTTTAAAGCCTACGCAAGTGCAGACTTAGCCATCTCGACGATTTTGCTAAATGCTGCTTTATCATGAACCGCTAAATCAGCGAGTACACGACGATCAAGTAACACTTCCGCTTTTTTCAGACCGGCAATTAAACGGCTATAGTTTAAGCCATTTGCGCGCGATGCTGCGTTAATACGGGTAATCCAAAGGGCCCTAAACTGACGCTTACGCTGACGGCGATCGCGATACGCATATTGCGCCGCTTTCGTTACCGCTTGCTTAGCAACACGGAATACGCGTGAACGTGCTCCATAGTAACCTTTGGCTTGTTTAAGAATTTTTTTGTGGCGACGACGTGCTACCACTCCACGTTTTACTCGAGGCATTTTGTTCTCCTAAAAATTTCGGCGTTAAATAAAGGGTGAGTTAGTTGGCGCGCATCATCTTATCGATTAACGGCTTATCTGCCGCATCAATAATGGATGTGCCACGTAACTGACGCTTACGCTTGGTGGTCATTTTAGTAAGAATATGGCTTTTATTAGCGCTTTTACGCTTATAGCCAGCTCCGGTTTTTTTAAAGCGCTTGGCAGCGCCACTGTGTACTTTTGCTTTTGGCATTTTAAAACTCGCATTGTTAAATGTAATTAAAGGCGGCCCTGTTTTTCATATAATAAGCTTCATATAAAGAGTCTTATACAAAGATGCTTATATAAAAGGTGAGCTCTCACCATAGTTAGTCAAATAGCTTGTTGTACTGGTTAAAGCACTAAAACTATTTGTTTCTTTTAGGGGCAATGACCATCGTCATTTGTCGGCCTTCCATCTTTGGAAATTGTTCGACCGCACCAAATTCAGCGAGGTCAGCTTCGACCCGTTTGAGTAGCTCCATCCCGAGCTGTTGGTGTGCCATTTCTCGACCGCGAAAACGCAGCGTTACTTTGGCTTTATCCCCTGCTTCGAGGAAACGTGTCAGGTTGCGTAGTTTGACCTGATAGTCTCCATCTTCCGTCCCAGGACGAAATTTCATTTCCTTCACTTGCGTTTGCTTTTGCTTCTTCTTTGAAGCCGCACGTTTCTTTTTAATATCAAACAAATGTTTGCCGTAGTCCATTATCTTGCACACTACGGGGGTACTATCACCAGCAATCTGAACCAAATCTAACGACGCTTCTTGCGCCATAGCCATTGCTTCAGTAGTGGGTACCACGCCGACTTGCTCTCCATCTGCCCCAATTAATAGGACTTCGGATGCCTCGACAGCTTCATTAATGATTGCACGCTTACTATCTTTACCTTTCACGCGACGTTACCACCAATTTGTATTTGCTTAATAATTAAATCTCCAGTCATTAATATTCACTTTAGTTAGCTATTTTAGCTATCAAAACAATAACTTAGCTATTTTCAGCTAAAATCACTCGCTTATCTGTGTGCGCCCACGCTGGGCTACATTGGCATTGAGCAGCTCAGTAAAAGCATCAACAGTCATGCTTCCTAGGTCTTCACCCGCTAATGTTCTAACGGCAACCGAACCCGATTCAACTTCTTTATCACCAACCACTAAAAGATAAGGTGTCTTGCTTAAAGTGTGGGCGCGAATTTTAAAGCCGATCTTTTCATTTCTCAAGTCCGTTTCGACCCGAAAACCCTGTTTTGTTAAGGTTTCTTGCACATTAGAGGCAAAATCGGCCTGATTATCGGTAATGTTCATTATTACCGCTTGAACTGGGGACAACCATGCGGGAAATTTACCCTCATATTGTTCAATCAACATACCGATAAATCGCTCAAATGAACCCAAAATGGCCCGATGCAACATGACCGGTACTTGTCGGCTGCCATCTTCGGCCACATATTGCGCATCTAAGCGGCCCGGCATTGAGAAATCGACCTGAATTGTGCCGCATTGCCATACGCGGCCAATGCAATCACGCAGTGAAAATTCAATTTTAGGACCATAAAATGCCCCTTCGCCTGGCAGTAAATCCCAAGCCAAACCTTTATTATCTAAAGCCAATTTAAGCGCTTCTTCGGCTTTATCCCAAACAGCATCATCACCCACGCGCTGCTCCGGTCGTGTCGATAGCTTGACCAATACATCGTCAAAGCCAAAATCTTTATACACGTCATAGAGTAAATCTATAAAGATAGAGACTTCTTCTTGAATCGCATTTTCAGCACAGAAGATATGCGCATCATCTTGCACAAATCCTCTTACGCGCATTAAGCCCTGCAACGTGCCCGATGCTTCATTGCGATGACAGCAACCAAACTCAGCTAATCGCAAAGGTAAATCGCGGTAGCTTTTTAAGCCTTGGTTAAATACTTGCACATGACAAGGGCAATTCATCGGCTTTACGGCATAGTCGCGCGCTTCCGATTCAATGGTAAACATATTGTCGGCAAACTTATCCCAGTGACCCGACTTTTCCCACAAGGAGCGATCAACCACTTGCGGGGTTCTAATTTCTTCGTAGCCGTTAAGGTTTTGCACCTCACGCATATATTGCTCAATAACCTGATACAAGGCCCAGCCACGTGGATGCCAAAACACCATGCCCGGTGCTTCTTCTTGCAAATGAAACAGGTCGAGCTTTTTGCCTATTTTTCTATGGTCGCGTTTTTCAGCTTCTTCCATTCTATGGACATAGGCTTTTAAGCCTTTTTTATCGGCCCATGCCGTGCCATAAACGCGCTGCAGCATTTCATTATTTGCATCGCCGCGCCAATACGCGCCAGCCAGCTTAGTGAGCTTAAAATGCTTTAAAAATCGGGTATTCGGTACATGAGGGCCACGACACATATCCAAATAATCTTGATGATAATAAAGACCCATAGACGTTTCGTTAGGCATATCATCAATTAAGCGCAGCTTGTATTCTTCGCCACGATCGGTAAATTCAGCAATCACTTCATTACGCGGTGTCATCTTTTTAACCACGTCATACTCTTGCGCAATAAGCTCTTTCATACGCGCTTCAATTTTATCGACGTCTTCGGGCGTAAACGGTTTTTCAGTCGCTATATCGTAGTAAAAACCTTCATCAATCACCGGGCCAATAACCATGCTGGCATCTGGAAATAATTGCTTAACGGCATGACCAATTAAATGCGCACAAGAGTGACGAATAATTTCAACACCTTCATCATCTTTAGCCGTAATAATACGTAGCGTTGAATCGGCGTCAATAAGCTCACAAGCATCTTTCAGCTCATCATTAACCACACCGGCAATCGTCGCCTTAGCGAGACCGGGGCCAATATCTTCAGCTACTTGCATAATAGAAACAGGAAGGTCGAAAGCACGCTGGCTTCCGTCAGGAAGAGTAATAACAGGCATAATAATTTCCTTTCACAGTGGTGACCACTACCAATGGCCACTTGAATTTAATCAATAAACGGTTTTTCTATAACAAAACTGCGAGCTTAATAGCCCGCAATTAAGACATTGGTACAGTTAAAGCCAGCACGCTAAAAACACAACACAGCTATAGTATTAAGGTCTTATCAATAGGTCTTAGCAATATGTCTTATGAATAGATCTTAGCACTAAAACCAACAATTACTATGCGGCATAAGCGCAGCATAAATGTATTGCTAGCCTAACGATTTATTACCTTATGCGTCGGCTTTTGGCGCTTCATCAGGAACAGCCGCAGTAATCATTGGCAATAACTCACCATTTTCAAACATTTCAGTCACGATATCGCAGCCGCCAACTAGCTCGCCTTTAACCCATAACTGAGGGAATGTTGGCCAGTTTGCGTATTTTGGTAAATTTGAACGGATATCTGGATTAGCCAGAATATCGACAAAAGCAAAACGCTTGCCGCAGCCCATTAAGGCTTCGATAGTGCGAGCTGAAAATCCACACTGTGGTTGATCAGGAGAACCCTTCATATAAATAATAACTGGGTTGCTTTCAATCTGGTCTTTTATTGTGTCCATGATATCCATGGTTAATTTTATTCCTCTACTGATTAATGCTTAGTTAGCATCGCTATTAAATACACTTGGATCTGACTCAATGACAAGCAATGATCTGAATCCAAATAAGCTAAATTCGATAATCTGGGGCTATATGACTGCGCGCCTGAATCTGCCGCTAAAAACAATCCATACCCTTAAAAATGGCATTGTAACGATCTGCGTTTCAATTGGCTACGCCAGCAACAATGACAAAAGACCATCCTAGCGATTTATGCCATCTCAACCTTCTGCATTTATAAGCCGCAGTGACATATTGCCTATTTACTCTCGAACCCCTCATACGCTAGTATTTGTACCTGCATAGGCAGCTCTCGCTGCCTTTTTGCATTCTAGCGAATGCTGCTATGGCTAGCTTCATGACAGGCCAAATGACTCGCCATGGTTGCAGACATTCTCATTACTATTTTAAAACCAAGCCATAACCTTTTAACCCAAGTCACAAATCGACTTGTTGATAGCTATTGAAGCCTTAAAGACAATGAAAACACATGTAATGAACACCTACCAACGACTCCCTGTGACATTTAGTCATGGTGAAGGTGTATGGCTTATCGATACCGATGGCAAGCGCTACCTCGACGCGCTCTGCGGGATTAGCGTGACCAACTTAGGCCATGCTCACCCCGCCGTTAGCGCTGCCATTAAAAAGCAGGCCGACCTGTTACTGCATACCTCGAATCTCTACCATATTACGCCGCAGCAGCAACTAGCAGAAAAGCTTTGCAGCATCTCGGCTATGGACAAGGTGTTTTTTAGTAACTCAGGTGCCGAAGCAAATGAAGCCGCCATTAAATTAGCCCGCTTACATGCCTCACACAAAGGCAATAGCCATCCTATTATTATTACCATGACAGGCAGCTTTCATGGCCGAACATTAGCGACTATTACCGCCACGGCAAGCCAGAAAATGAAAACCGGCTTTGGCCCATTGCCTGCTGGCTTTGTTTATGGCGAATACAATAATATTGAATCGGCCAAACAATTATTTGCCGAACACGGCGATAATATAGCCGCTGTATTTTTAGAGCCCGTTCAAGGCGAAGGCGGCATTAATGTTGGCGATGCCAATTATTTATTACAAGTGCAAGAGCTTTGCCATAATCATCAAGCGCTCTTTATGTTAGATGAAGTGCAATCGGGTAATGGTCGTTGCGGACATTACTTTGCGTTTCAAGGCTTAGGACTTTCGCCTGATGTTGTCACCACCGCTAAAGGCTTAGGCAATGGCGTACCGATTGGCGCTTGCATCGCTAAAGGCGCGGCAGCAGAAACATTATCACCCGGCACCCATGGATCAACCTTTGGTGGCAACCCACTCGCTACTGCCGCTGCATTAGCAGTTATTGACATCATAGAAAAAGAACAGCTTTGCAAGCGCGCCGAAGCTTTGGGTAACAGCATAAGAGCCGACTTTAAAAAAGCGTTAGCTAGCAACCCAGCGATTATCGATATTCGTGGCAGCGGCCTAATGATAGGCATAGAGTTAGATCGTCCCTGTGGGCAGCTAGTGAGCGACGCCTTAAACGCTGGCTTGCTGATTAATGTAACCGCAGGCTCAACCATTAGACTTTTACCGCCATTAACCATGACGGATGAAAACGCAGCCACCTTAGTTGAAACATTAACAACGCTGATTCAACAATTCACCACCAGCGCATAAATTAACGAACACCTTATATTGACATTACGGCCTTAAAAACAAGGCAACGAGAGAATCATGGCTACACGACATTTTTTATCATTACTCGACCTAACACCCAATGAGCTTCATGGTGTTATTAACCGCGCGATTGAATTAAAGCAATCACCGGTTAGTGATATTTTTGCAGGCAAAGTGTTAGCCATGATTTTTGAAAAGTCTTCTACGCGCACGCGCATTTCTTTTGAAGCCGGTATGGCGCAGCTAGGTGGTAGCGCTATATTTTTATCACCAAGAGATACGCAACTGGGTCGCGGTGAACCGATAGAAGATAGCGCACGCGTTATTTCATCAATGGTTGACATTGTAATGGTCAGAACTTTTGCCCACCAGCAAATTGAAACCTTTGCTGCTAACTCTAGCGTACCCGTTATTAACGCACTAACTGACGACCTTCATCCTTGCCAGTTATTAGCGGACATGCAAACCTATATTGAAAAACGCGGCAGCATTAAAGGCAAAACAGTTGCGTGGATTGGCGATGGCAACAATATGTGTCACTCCTATATTAATGCCGCGCGACAATTTGATTTCACGTTACGTGTTGCCTGCCCCGTTGGCTTTGAGCCAAACAGTGATTTAGTACAAACAAACAGTGATCGCGTCACCGTTATGCAAGATCCTAACGCCGCTGTTAAAGGTGCCGATCTTGTAGTGACAGATGTTTGGGCCTCAATGGGCCAAGAAGACGAGCAAGATGATCGCCTAGAAGTGTTTGCGCCTTATCAAGTGAATCATAGCTTAATGGCGCATGCGGCCAGTGGTGCACTCTTTATGCATTGTTTACCAGCGCATCGCGGCGAAGAAGTGAGTGCAGAATTATTAGAAGATCCTCAATACAGTGTTGTATGGGATGAAGCCGAGAATCGCTTGCATGCACAAAAAGCGTTAATGGAATTTTTACTCGCATAATCAGCCTCCTATTATCTAGACTGGTTATGCGAGCAAGCTAACCAGTCTAATTAACTTTTTAAATTAACTATTTAAACTAACTATTTAAATAAACCATTCAAATAAAAACGCACATTATTAATTACATAAGAATCGCATACCTCTAACTATATAAAAAGGCATCAACAATATGAAAACTCGAATTATCACAGCATTTTTGTGTTTGGCATTAGCCAGCTGCGCATCACAAGAAACACCAAGAGATGTTGATACTGTCTCATCTGATAAAATTACAACCTTATTCCCACCCAAAGTCACAAAGGCCGATGAAAAAGGCTTAAGCATTCGGTTTGCCGAAGTATCAATGGGCTTTGACGCCACCTGTAATCCGTTTAAATCTTTTAGTGATAAACGTAATGATTGTAACGAGCTGCCAGAAAGCGTAAAAACGTTAGCGATAGATCACTGTGAGAAACATGGTAAGAAAGCGGTCTTTATGGGCAACAAAACTAATATTGTTCAAATGACAGTTTCAAAGTTTACTTGCCAAGCTAAAGACTAAAAACGCTAGGATTTAAAGCTAATAGTTTTAGTTACAAAAATCCCGCACGAGTGATCGCGCGGGATTTTTTTTGCAGTACACATTTCAACATACGTTAGAACCTAAAGACTAAAAAAGGCTCGAAAGGGCTCAAGAATAACTCAATCAACAATCGCTACTAAACCTTGGTGAAAAGCCTCAATCGCCTCGATCACAGCTATGGGGTTTTCAACATGAGGATAATGCCCCGCATCATCGAGCAAAGTAATATCGGCATTCGGTACCAACTCACGAAAACGCGCCGCCGCATGACCGCCCGATATAGGATCCAAAACACCATTAATTAATTTAAGCGGAATCTTAGGCTGCTCTAACGGACCAATCCAGCGGCTACGATTATCGCGCCGCTCTTGCATATAACGGATTAACATCGGAAACATCGACTTGCCATTGTTTTCTGTTGCCAACGCCCAAGTACCATCTATAAAGGCATCAGACGGTGGATACTTAGGACCAAAAATACCTGTCATCGTATTGCGATAACTTCGCTTACTTATTAACTGCGCCAATATCGGCCCAATAGGTGACGCCAATAATTTTTGTACGCGTCGAGGCTTATGTGTCTCAGGAAAAATACCGCCGTTTAGAAACACACAACTCAGCCATTCAATTTTTGCGCTGCCGTCATACTGGCGCGCCAATAACTCTTGCGCGACAGTATCACCTAAATCGTGCGCCAAAATATGCGCGCGCGTAATGCCCAAATCCATAGCCAACCGCTCAATAATATCGGCTTGCAAACTCACGGT
>ENA-OQVM01003664-OQVM01003664.1-marine-metagenome-genome-assembly--contig:-NODE-3664-length-16437-cov-6.656907_pt1 | contig 16437 bp, 18 predicted proteins | sample MGYA00237776_ERZ505498 | MGnify/ENA primary metagenome ERZ505498 (study PRJEB26159, sample SAMN06265151) | marine metagenome | isolation source: Helgoland LTER site | place: Germany:Helgoland, sampling... | reverse complement strand
GTCACCCCGTAGCCTATAAAGAAACCCACAGTGAAACCGATTGTACACCACTTGGCGTACCAGTACAAGTCATTCATGGTCTGGCCCTCTCAATAGCTGGGTAATCTGCGCGTAGGCGTTGCCAGCTCAATAGGTTTATTCTGTCGCAGAGTTTACCATCTAGCCGCATATATTCGCCCTCTGTAAGCTGTCCAATATCATAAACACGGGTTAGCCCTGTGCTTACTCTGTGCAGTTCCTCTACTGTCTGCGCTTTGTTGATTCTGTCTATAGCTGATTTGTAGTTGCTCACGCTGCAACCTCCCCGCCTAACTCGTAAAATTCCTGTAATGCCGCATTCTGAATTGTAACCTCAGCTAATACGCTAGCATGATGCGCGAATGAGTCGAAACGCTCGAATCCGTTATCGTCCAGCAGTGCTTCCGCGTCATCGGTGCAGCAGTTAGCGCAGAGCATGATGGCCTTGTAGGTATAAATGGCATGCTCACTATTAGCAGCAGCTTGGTCTATTAGCTCGTAATGGTCACCGCCGTGCTGTTTAACTTCCTCTATAGCTTCCAGCGCAATGCTGAGGGCCAATTGTTGTAGTTCGTAATCGTTTTTTATGTAGTCCATCTTAAACGCTCCAATTTAGGTTGATGTAGGTTATGACGCTGGCCAGTGTAGTAGTAACGGCCAGAGTTATCACAAAGTAATAGACTCTATCTAGTCTTTTAAGTTCCCGCTGTAACGCTTTCTCTGCTAAATAGCGGTGTGCTCTGTTAATCTCTATCTGTCGCTGGTTATCCATTGTCTTATTCCTCCGTTTCTATCAGGTAAGCCATATAGTCTGCCTGTAACTGGTCATATACAGAGCATGGGCAATCCGTCCAAGTATCATTTTTAACAATCCATCCTAGCTCTAATATTTCAGGGATAAGCTGTTTAGTATCAATGTAAGTGTTCATTATAGATCCTCGGTTAGATTTCGTGGCAGTCGACTACGTTTTCCCACAAGACTGTATTTAGTGCAGAGTCGTCGTGGTACAAGTGCTTTAATTCAAGAATTGATCCATCTTCAAAGTGGATCGCTACTTTGTCCGTGAAGGACACATTGGGAAATAGTTCTTCGTGCATGGCTTTCTCCGTTAGAGTTTCATGGTGTGGTGATTGAGGGCCTTGAACCGTGCTTCGCGAGCATCGAACCCTATCTGCTCGTATTTTGAGACAAGGTTCCAACGCTAAATTCGAAAACAAGGTTCCAGATGGATAAAAGGGGGAAGGTGGGTCTTGTCATTGGGGTGGGGTAGATATATTGAGCGCTTACTAGGGTCTAAAAAAATTTCTGCAAAAATTTAGCCTACATGTAGCGGTCTAAAGCCGCTTGATAGATCAACCTGGTCTTTTCATCTACAACGCACATCAACGTCTCCTCAAACGTGCTCGTTAACAGTGCTTTTACTGCAATATCAGCGGCTAACTCCACTGGCCACTTATAGACACCGGTCCCCATAGAAACAAAGGCAATGCTTTTTGCGTTAGGTACTTGACTGTGCAGTGCCAGGGCAGATGCGTAGGCATTATAAAGCTGCCGCCTCTTAAAAAGCATTGTCAGGGCTGTTTGCGTAACTTGCCAGGCGTTGTATTGAAATGCTTTTTTATCGCTTTTCCGAAAGCTGCCTCAGAGGCGTAACCAGCGGTTTCAGCAATACTGAACATTGAATCATTAGTATGTTGCAGCTTGGCCTTTGCTTTCATCAAACGTGTATTGGTTAGATAGGATTTAGGGGTGTGTCCGACCATATCGACAAACTTTTGTGTAAAAGCGGTGCGCCCCATTGCAGATGCCCTGGATAGCGTCTCAACAGTCCATTTTTCATCTGTTTCTGTGTGGATCAGATTCAGCGCTACACCTATGTGGGAGTCGGAGAGGGCCGCCATATAGCCATTGGAATGTTTCTCCTTGCGGATGTGCTCTCTGAGCAGTCGAATAAAAAAGACTTCTGCGATGTGATCAACTATAAGCCGCTTTCCGGGCTGTGACCCGTATGACTCATCTACCATGAGACTTGTCAGGGTCTCGTGCTTACGCAGATCATCATTTGACTTCGAACGGGCCTGAATAAAACAGGGCAGACTTTCAAGAAAGGGGTGTTTGATAGAAGAGTCATAGAACAGTGTGCCGCTTAGCAATATTGTAAGCTGTTCGTCCTCCGGTGAGCCTTCCTCAGCTGAGGCCCCCATTGAAGCCCCCTTCTGGAAAGTCTCCCCCCAGGGGCCGCTATCCGGAGCAGAGACTATTATTGCTCCCGTTTTCAACAATAAGAGACCGTCATCGCCCGACACTTTGACGACATTCTCTGCATCCAGCGCCTGGCTGCCGGGGCTATCACTGATCCAGTGGGCGCCTCCCGTGGGGAAGGCCACGCTATCACCCGCCTGCAAAAGCACCAGATCATTGCCATTGCTTTCTCGCAGGTAGCAGTGACCTTGTATGACGGTATGAAAAATACCTTGAGGTCGATAGATAATTTGCATATTCCAATGCGCACCCAATGCTCTGCAAATGTATATCTTTGCGGAAAGACGAATTGAGTTTAAAAGGTCAGATAAGGCGTCCATTAGCTATATTCTAACTTTAATCTAATCTTGCCGGCTATTACGGCTGCATCACTTTGGTAAAAAAGACAAGAAGTACGGTAAAACCAACGTTTTCATACAGCGCAATCAAGGCGACACTAAATTCATTGAAAAACCTTAGCCGCCTGCTTGGCGGTATAAGCTGGGGCTGAATGCTAGTGAACCTAAAAAATCTTTACCTCGCCTTTGTTGTTATTTCCATAGTGGCATTTATGGCAACTATGGGTCCACAACTGGCCGCTCACAGCTTTAATCCTATAACCTTAATGCACACGCTTATCAGCACACCTATCTCCACGGGCATGACGCTTAATGTGGCGATCGCTTGTGTCTGTTTGATGATTTTAAATCATACTGAAGGCCGAGTTTTAGGCATTAATACCTGGATCCCTTTTCTTGCACTTAATTTCTTTGGCATTGCCACCGGTCTGTCAGTTTATTTATATCTTCGCGAGCGAATTAGAGAATAAGTGTCAATTTATCGTTTGAGATGCTAATGAACATAATCTGAGAAAAAGTAAAAATTAATTAGAGGTTTTAAGTGGCGAATATCAAGCTTTATGGTTACGCAACCAGTCCCTATGTCCGGAAAACCGGGTGTTTTCTTTACTACAAGGGAGTTGATTTTACCCACGTTCCGGTTAATCCACTCAAAACCAAAGCTACCATTGGACACACCAATGGTAGACAGGTACCAGTGCTGGAAATAAACGGCGAGTGGCGACGGGAGTCCTCTGACCATGCCCGTTGGCTGGATGAGCTCTTTCCTGAAAAACCGCTTTATCCATTGGAGCACCGAGAAAAAATCGACGAAATTGATCGCTGGATAAGCGACACCTACCTGACAAGTCTTTTTAGGCCCGCCATTGATGGCGACTTTAACAGGCAATTTGTGTCCAGAGCGTGGCGCCTGGCCGCACTTGTGAGCGCAGATACACCGCTACCGTTACCCGTTCGCCTTATCTGGCCAATTGGGCTTCGAAAAGCATCTTTTATACAGCACATGGCCCAACATATGGATCTCACCAAGAGCCTTGATGACATGCGAGAACGCATTTTATCAGAGCTTGTGGGGCACATTGGTGATGGCCCCTTTATGGGGGAATTGGATCAACCCAGCATGCTGGATTTTGCGGTCTTTCCACAACTTGTATTTGGCTACATGTTTGGCCTGGAAGAACAGTGCAGCGCGGCAAATTACCATCCTGCTATCAAAGCCTGGTTGCAGCGCGTTGCTGAACACTTGCCGAAAAATCCGACGCTGGCAGCCGACAGGATGCAAGTCCAACCACTGTCCGGCGCTTTCGCCTGACACATTTCATAGTAAAAAATTATAAGTTGGATGTTTGATGAGAATGATGAAAAAAACCTTGATGGGTGTTGGCGTTTTGGTCGTGGCTGGGGGCTATTTACTGTCACAGTATTGGTTTCACTTGCCGGGCATTATTTCAAATCTAGTGTCTCCCATTGCGGCGCATCAAACTGTCGTCTGGGAGCAGGGTCCAGCCGAGCCTCAGTCTGCTGGCGGCATGGGCGAACAGCCACCTAATGTGCTGCTGATTGTTGTAGACGATCTGGGTTTCAACGACATTACTTTCTATGGTGGAGGTGTCGGCAAGGGCAGTGTGCCAACGCCTCAGATTGATTCGATTGCCGCGCAAGGAATCCATTTCTCTCGCGGCTACACCGGCAATGCCTCCTGTGCGCCTTCTCGCGCAGCGCTGCTCACCGGTCGATATCCTACGCGGGTTGGTTTTGAATTTACGCCGGCCTCACCACAATTTATGAAAATGATCAGTGGTGACAGCTTCAAAGAGGAAAATGCCGAGAACTATCCAGACCCTGGCTCGCTGGGCTTGCCAGGAAGTGAGCTTACCTTGCCTGAAGTGCTCAAGGAGAAAGGTTACCACTCGCTTGCGATTGGGAAATGGCACCTTGGTTATAATGATGGGCTAACGCCCAATGATCAGGGTTTTGATGAGTTCCTGGGGCTTCTGGGCGGCGGCGGGCTGTACTTGGAACAGGACGATCCTGAGGTTGTTAATTCAAAGCAGACATTCGACCCCATCGACAGATTTCTGTGGCCCAACCTCCCCTATGCGGTGCGGTTTAACAGGGGTGAACGATTCAAGCCCGATTCCCATATGACGGATTACCTGAGTCGCGAAGCCATCAAGGCGATCGAGGCGAATCGTAACAGACCCTTTTTTATGTATCTGTCCTATAACGCACCCCATACGCCTTTGCAGTCTGAAAAGCGTGACTATGACGCTTTAAGCCATATCGAAGACCACACGGAACGAACCTATGCGGGCATGATTCGTGGTCTGGATCGAGGCATTGGCCAGGTCTTGGCCGCGCTGGAGAAAAATGGCCTCTCGGACAATACAATGGTGATTTTCACATCGGACAACGGCGGCGCTGATTACCTTGGCCTGCCCGACGTGAACAAGCCCTATCGTGGTTGGAAGATGACCTTGTTTGAAGGTGGCATTCGTACGCCGTACTTTATTCGCTGGCCAGAAAAAATTGCCGCGGGTAGCCAATACAAGTCGCCCGTCGCTCATATCGATATCTTTTCGACGGTACTTGCCGCCGCAGGCCTTGAAGCACCAGCAGATCGCGTGATTGATGGCAGGGACATCCTCGCCACAGCGCTCGATCCAAAACAGCCCCCGCTTGATCGGCCATTATTCTGGCGCTCTGGTGGCTACAAAGTGGTACAGCAAGACGGTTGGAAGCTGCAGTTATTGGAGCATAACGGTAAAACCTGGCTGTTCAATCTTAATGAAGACCCTACCGAGCAAAACAATCTTTCCACCTCACATCCGGAGAAACTGAGTCAGCTTCGTGAAGTACTCTATTCGCTCGATGGCCAAATGGTGGAGCCCTTGTGGCCATCGCTTGCGGACGCGCCAAGGGCGATTGACTACACGATTGATAAGCTCCCCGACACGGATTACGAAACGGTTATCTGGGAGAATTAACGGCTTATGTATTATCTCTATGGTTCGCAGTTCTCGGCCTTTAGCGCCAAGGCGCGCTCTTATCTGATCAAACAAGGCATTGCTTTTGAGGAGCGTGCTGTCGGTCATCCCCGTTTTGTCGCGGATATCATTCCCACCACGCAGCGGATGATGATTCCTGTGCTGGAGACTGACGATGGCCTGTTTGTGCAGGACACCTGCGATATTCTGGATTGTCTCGACCAGCGAGGTTTGGAAACACTACCTTCGCGACCCGAAGGTGCCGTGGCCCGCGCCGTGACTCATTTATTCGAGCTCTTTGGTGGTGAGGGACTACTGCGGGCCGGCATGTTTTATCGTTGGTTTTTTGATGAGCAAAACATGCCCTTTATCGAGCAGCAATTTGGTCTGTTTATGGCGCCCAGTCTGCCCGCAGATCAGCGCCGGGAGCTCGCCCTCAGTCTAACGGGTGCTATGCGGGAGCGAGCGGGGGCATTGGGGGTAAGCGAGGCGACGGGCCCGGCTATCGAAAAAAGCTTCCTGGATTTCCTCGCTGCGTTTAATGAACACCTAGAGCAGCATCCCTATCTGCTTGGTGCGACGCCCACCTTGGGTGACTATGGTTTGCAGGTCATGCTCTATGCGCATTTGGCACGCGATCCCTATCCGGCTGCGATACTAAAGAATCGGGCGCAAGCGGTTGTGCGCTTTACCGAGCGTATGAACCAGCCCGGTGTCTGTGCGCCTGAATACATCGATTATGCGGAGGGATTTTTTGCCGATGGCGAAGTGCCCGACACACTCAAGGCATTGCTGAAACTGCTGGCTGTGGATTACTTGCCTGAGTTTGAGGCCAACATTGATTTTCACAACCAGTGGCTGGACGAGAACGCGGTAGTGGCGGGCGCCCCTGTTTTTTCTGACCCACAGCGCCCGACACTCGGATTTATGCGCTTCAAATTGCGCGACACCGAAATTTCCTGCAGTTCACGCAGTTATTCGCTGTATGTTCTGCAGCGCCTGCAGGACTGGGTTGATCAGCTAAGCCCGGAGCAGAAGAAAGCTGTGTTGCAATTATTTAACGAAACCGATTGCATGCCCTTTCTGGAAAAACGTTGTAGCCGCAGAGTGGAGCGGGCGAACTATAAGGAAGTTTGGGGTGAAGCAATGCGCCCATTTGGCGAATAACAACGGTAAAAAATCGGAATGACTTAATGTTTGATATTTTTGTAGAGCGAGTGATTGATAAGGATATTAATTATCTTTTTGATCTTTTTGCTAACGTCGAGGGATATTCTAGTTTCAGGGGCGTACAAAGTGCAGAGCTTTTGGAACCAGGCGAATCAGAAAAATATGGGCTTGGCGCTTTGCGTTGCATCCACCTTGGGGCAATGAAAATTGAAGAGCGAATTACCTGTTTTGAAAAGCCATACCGTCTCGATTATCTGATCGAAAATTCCAGTCCCTTGCCATTTAAGCACGAGTTGGGGTCGATTAGACTGCAGGAAGACAAGGGCAAAACCAAAGTGACCTGGATTTCCAAAGGCACCATCGATATACCCATACTGGGAGCCTTGGTGCTGGATAGAATTTTTGAGCGTAAAGGCAATCAGAGTTTTGGTTCATTGTTAAAACAGGCATCTCTGCGATAGCTGTAAGAGCGGATTGCAGTCGCGGGTATTTTACTTTGGGTCATATTGACTGCCCGCGGAAAACGGCCCTGTCGCCAGTTATTGGTTTTACTAAATTGAGGAATAAAAAGCTATGCTAAACGCCCTGCAACTTGAAGTAACTTTTCTGTTTGCCGCAATTTTCGGCATTCTACATGTGGTTTTTACCCTGAGGGTCGGCTTATATCGGTATTCAAGCGGTATCAGCCTGGGCGATGGTGGGGATAGATCGTTGTTAAAGCGCGTTCGTGCCCATGCGAATTTTGTTGAAACTGTGCCGATGGGTTTATTGTTATTGTTGTTAAATGAGCTTAATGGCTTGGCAGAAAGTGCTTTGTTCATTCTCGGCTCGGTTTTTCTATTTGCTCGTTTGGTTCATTACGTGACGATTATCTCTCGCCTCTTGCCTGTTTTTATGCGCCCATTATCCATGATAGCTACCTTGGGTGTGATACTGCTTAGTGCCATTTTGCTGCTTGTTAAATAAACAAGAGAAATCAAGCTACGTCAGTTCCCTGCCTCTTGTGAACCTTAAGCAGATTCCCGAAGGCGTCATAGGAGCCGGGCTAAGCTCCAGTTAAATTGGGAGAAAAAGGAACAGAAATACGGTAAAAGCAACATTTTCTTGAGATGTAATTAGGGCGAAGCTAACGTCATCTAAAAATCGCAGCTGCTCGGGTGGCGCCTTAGTTAAGTTGTGTTGCCAGGTCTCTCGCTCAAGTGAAAAATGAATAGAGGTGTTAATTGCTTAATGTCAAACTGTACGGTTACTCAACAAGTCCCTTTGTGCGCAAAGTTGGCTGCTGTCTCTATTATAAAGATCTACCTTTTGAGTTTATTCCCGTCAATCCGATGGAGCCCAAGGAGATCGCCTTCACTGGGCAGACTCAGGTTCCCGTTTTGCAGATCGGTAATGAGTGGCGAACTGATTCTACTCCGCTCGCGATTTGGTTAGACGAATCATTTCCTGAAAAGCCCCTGCTGGGTAAAACTCCGCAGGAAAGGGAAAGTATTTTAGCGATGGATTCATGGGTAACAGATAGTCTTATTCTGGCTGGCTTCCGATCCGCTTATGAAGGCGAGATGAACGCGAAGTTTCGACATCGCGCATGGCGGCTCGCCGCAATTGTCAGTAGCCAGACGCCTTTACCCGATGAAATGCGCAACGCCTGGCCTGACCTATTGAAAACGGCGCCTTTTATTAAACATATGATGTGCCATGCAGACGAATCAGAAACCTTATCAGAAATGCTAGCGCGTGTTCCTTTGCAGTTGATTGGAAATTTGCAGGGAGGGCCATTTTTCGGAGGCCGAAAAGAACCATCACTCGTCGATTTTGCCATATTTCCGCAGGTGGTATTTATGTACATGGTGGGTATAGATCAGCATTTAGGGCTTACGCTCGCTCCGCCGTTGAACAACTGGCTCAATAACATGAAGCCGTTAATGCCTAAGAATCCTTTGCTGGTACCTGATTTTATGATCGTTAATGACTTGCCATGAATAATTAATATCGAAAAGTATAGCAAAACTATTAGTCAGAACAATAATCACAAAAAGAGAGAAGAAAATCATGAAAATTCGCAAACTTAGGATGGCTGCAGCCGCAGCACTCATCAGTCAGGGTGTGATGGTGCAGGCTCAAACGACTTTGGAGGAGGTTGTTGTCACGGCTCAGAAACGCGCCCAGAGCATTCAGGAAGTGCCCATTTCCATCACGGCATTCAGCGGTGAATATCTGGAGGACAAAGGAATTCAGAAGATTGCGGGAGTTGCTCAGCTTACCCCCAATTTCAACATCGCTGGTTCAACACAACCCGCCGGTGCCCGTATACAAATACGCGGCATTGGCGCAGCCGGAAGTAACGCTATTGAGTCCAGCGTCGGTGTGTTTATCGACGGTGTGTATTATCCCCGCCCCGGGTCTGTGCTTGGCTTGCTGAGAGATGTCAGTTCCTTCGAGGTGCTGCGCGGCCCCCAGGGCACCCTTTTCGGCAGGAATACCGTTGCTGGTGCAATGAATATCACAACCAGAAATCCCTCACAGGAAACTGAGGGAGCGATTGAGCTTGGTTACGGAGACTATGATCTGCACGAAGTCGGCGGTTCCTTTAACGGTGCGCTCAGTGACAGCGTCGCTGGGAGAATCACCTTTAAATATGCTGACCGCGAAGGCTATGGAGACAATACCTACAATGGGGAAGAGTTTGGTGCCAGGGATGATCTAGTAGTGCGCGGCAAATTGCTGTTTGATTTTAACGAACAGTTCTCGATGCTGGTAACGGCGGACTATGCCGAGGGCACTGCGGAAGGGGCTGGCATTGAAGTGTTGAATTCCACCAATACTCCTATGTTCGAGGGAAGGAGCATGGCACTGTATGGTGCCTCGCCAGTTACGGAAGATTCCTATGACTGGACAATTAATCAGAGCATGAACGAAGAGTACGAAGACGAGCAGCAGGGCCTGTCGTTTGATATCAACTACGAATTTGCCAATGGCCTGAAGCTGCGTTCGATCACTGCTGCCCGCGAGTGGGAGGCTAAAAACGCGAATGGAGATGTAGGTACTGTCGCCGAGCTGATACCCGGTACTATCGACTACAAGGCCGATACTCTCTCGCAGGAGTTTCACCTGATGTCAGCGGGCAACGAAACCGTGGATTGGATGGCCGGGCTGTTCTACTACCAGGAAGACTACGACATCGACACGTCACGGGACATGGGTGAATCCTTTTGCAGTCCGACTATCGCCACCATCGCTGGCGCGGGTTTTGCGGGCCTTTGCCTGGCCAATGTGCAGGAAGGCTCGACAGCCACCACGTTCACTCAGGAATTGGAGAGCCTGGCCGCTTTTGGGCAGGCTACCTGGAACATCAACAAGACCTGGAGCACCACAGTGGGCCTGCGCTGGACCGATGACCAGAAGGTGGGGGATTATATTAATGTGCTTAATAATCCTGCCGCGGCCCTGTTTTCTACGAACGAGGCCGCATTGGGTATGGAGCAAGACGACTCGAAGACGACCTGGTTCACCAATGTAAACTGGTATGTCACCGAAGACATGATGCTGTTTGCCACCGCGTCTACGGGGTACAAATCAGGCGGGTTCAACTCGCAGTCTGGAGGGTCGGTTCCCCTTGAGGATAAACGAATTTTCGGACCCGAGGAAACAACGAACTATGAACTGGGTGTGAAAAGTACTCTGCTCGATGATTCTATGACGGCCAATATCACGCTGTTTCGCATGGACGTCGATGATTTCCAGGACAGGGCCTTTGATGGTCTAAGTTTTGTCGTGATCAATGCCGGTGAATTGCGCCAGCAGGGTGTTGAGGCTGATATTAACTGGGCGCCGATCGAAGCACTGCGAATTGTTCTGGGCGTCGGTTACCTGGATTCCGAGTACCTGAACTTCGAGGGCGCCCCGGGGCTGCCTGGTGGTGCTCCGCAAAACCTTAAGGGGGCGAGCCGGACGTATTCACCGGAGTGGCAGACTTCCCTCAGTGCAGATTGGACTCAGTCCTTTGCCAATAGCATGGAGTGGTTTGTGGGCGGTAGCTTAAGCTGGGTGGATGAGCAGAACGTCGGCGCCTCGTCCAATAACAACCCCCAGTCGCTTCAGGAATCGTACTCGATCGTTAATATGCGCGCGGGGATTCGCTCTGCTTCAGGAGATTGGGATGTAACCCTGTTTGGAAATAATATCACCGACGAGGGCTATTGTCAGACCATCTTCGATCAGGCTTTTGGTGGACCCTTGGGAGCGGTTGATCCTGTGAACAATACCTCGGTCCAGCGTTGTGCGTTAGGAGCGCCAAGCACATGGGCTATAAAAGGAACCTATCGCTTCTAAGGTTTTATACTCGTGGGGAGCCGTTGAATTTAGCCAATTTTTGGACCAAGTACTATGACTGTTAAATCACGAGTAAAAGCCATTTTGGTAAGTTTAGCGGTCACGGCCGCTAGTCAAACGAGCTTCGCTGAACAGTATTCTGAAGACACTCAGGTGCTGTTTGGCGATACCCACCTGCACACTAGTTATTCCTTAGATGCTTTTCTCAATCGCAATCAAAGCGCAGACCCCGATACCGCTTATCGTTGGGCAAAGGGCTTACCAGTAATACATCCGTATCACCGTGCCAAAGTGCAAATTAAAACCCCACTAGATTTTCTGGTGGTAGCGGATCATGCGGAAATAATGGGGGTAATCCGGGCAATTCATACTGATCAGGCTGAGCTGGCTGATATGGGCTGGCTAGACAGCATAAAACGCTGGTTTGCTATTGAGGTATTAACACACATCATTGACGACGACGACGGCAGGTCATTCTTTACACAAATGTTGCCAGAGGCTGCCCAAAACCCCGGCACAGACCCAGTTCAAGACCCCAGCAATGTGATGGCTGACGTTGCCTTTGGCGATACTACCGCTATGGAGACCGCTGCATGGTCGGACATTGTCGATGCCGCGGAGCGCCATAACGAGCCGGGTAAATTCACCAGCCTTATCGGCTGGGAGTGGAGTTCAATTCCCATCGGTGCAAACTTACATCGCGTCGTAATTACGCCTGACGGCGCAGACAAAGCCAAGCAATACTTGCCCTACGGCTCTGACCAGAGCCAGTACCCCGAAGACCTTTGGGAATGGCTCAGTGATACCGAGGCGGCTACCGGCAGTCGTTTTATCAGCATCCCTCATAACTCCAATATCTCAAAAGGCTATATGTTCGCCAACAACACATTAAAAGGCGAAGCCATTACTGCCGAGTATGCAAAAATTCGAGTCGCCCGAGAGCCTATTGTTGAAATAACCCAAATTAAGGGTGACTCAGAAACCCATCCAGAGTTATCACCCGACGACCCTTTTGCCGACTTTGAAACCTACCCCCACTACATACAGCAGACGCAAGAAGACTACCAGCCAGGTGCCGCCGACTACGTCCGATCGGGGCTCAAACGCGGTCTGACGATTGAGCAGAAGACGGGGGTGAACCCTTATAAATTTGGCGTGATAGGCTCCACAGACAGCCATACCGGTTTAGCCTCTGCAGAAGAGCCGAACTTCCTCGGCAAGACAGCCCGAGACTCCATTCCTGAAAATAAAAACACAATTGAGAACGGCAATTACTGGCGTATGGCCGCACAGGGTCTGGCTGCGGTTTGGGTGCCTGAAAACAGCCGTGAAGCGATATTTGCCGCTTTTAAGCGCAAAGAAGTTTACGCTACCACCGGGCCGCGTCTTAAAGTACGATTTTTTGCCGGCTGGGGTTTTACCCAGGACGACGTTAACGCCAGGGAATTTGCGCAAATCGGTTACGCAAAGGGAGTGCCGATGGGGGGCGATTTAGGCCGCAGCGAACAGGCACCACAATTACTGATTCGTGCCGTGAAAGATCCCATGGATGCTAATCTTGATCGCGTACAGGTAGTCAAAGGGTGGTTGAGCCAACTAGGCGAGCAACATGAGCGTGTGTATAACGTAGCCTGGGCTGGAGAACGCCATCTTGATGACAGTGGTAGGCTTGATGCCCTACCGACAACAATCGATCCTAACACTCTTAACTACAGCAACGACCAAGGTGTCGCTGAATTAGCTACCCTATGGACCGACCCTGATTTCAATAGCGATCAAAAAGCCTTTTATTACCTGAGAGTGCTGCAAATAGAGACGCCAAGGCATTCAAGTTACGACGCCATGGCGCTGCAACAAGAGCCGACAGCAACATATCCTACAAGCATTCAAGAACGGGCATATACCTCCCCCATTTGGTATACCCCTTAGGACTTTTTTATGTCTGAGTTATTCGAGGCCATGGGTATTGAGCGCGACGTCAAAGAAAAACGTATGAATTGGATGCTGAGGAGTTTTCGCCAATTAAACACTCATCAGACTAATTTTGAATAATATCGAAAAGGAGCTTGTGATTGTGCATAAACATTTATACATGTTAATTTGTTTGGTTTTATCTGCCTGCGGTGGCGGAAGTCCCGTTTCAGATATTAATCAAAACACTGCGCCTAATTTTATCGCTATTATTGATTACGCAGTTGATGAAAACACCTCTGAGATAACTACCATTCAGGCAACAGATGCCGAGGGGGACGATATAACTTATTCCATCGAAGGTTCTGATTCAGGATTGATGACAATAGGAAGTTTGTCTGGAGAACTATCTTTTATTTCACCCCCAGACTATGAAAATCCACAAGACAGCAATCAAGATAATATTTATGACGTAACCATAATTGCATCAGATGGTTCCTTATCCTCATCGCTTGGAATAATAGTCTCCATTAATGATGTTCTTGAGGGTATGGGCGGATCAAATATGTTACTTATCGGGAATAGTTTCTTTAGACCTTATGCTGAGAAACTTGATGAAATGGCAATTGACGCAAACTTTTTAGATCACAAAAGCACAATAGTAATCCGTGGTGGTGAAAATGGAAGAGCTATCAATTTTTGGAACGATTCTACTAGCGAGGAACATATTTTAATCAAATCAAAGCTTGACCAAGGAGATGTCGATTTTTTTGGAATGACAAGCGGAAGTGATTCTGAAAATCGGACCGAAGGGTTTAAAGCTTGGATAGAATATGCATTACAAAACAACCCAAATGTAACTATTTTTATTTCTTTAGCACCAATTGACTTTCCAAATGGAGATTCGAATGGAACTCGACCAAATTGGGATACATTCGCAGCAGAAAACGGTTTCAATTCTATACAAGAAATGTTCAACACTTATATAAATGATATTTTACACTATGAAATTGTAGACCAACTTCGAATAGAATTTCCTTCCACAAAAATATTTACTATACCGACAGGATGGGCAACATTTAATTTATATCAAATGAAAATAGATGAACTTTTGTTAGATGAGATCAGCATGTTTGGACCACGCGAAACTTCAATTTTTACAGATGAAAAAGGCCATCAGGGAGATATAGTTCGAGAAACCGGTGGTCTTGTATGGTTGAATTCTATTTACGGTGTCCATCTAAGAACTAATGAATTTGATACAGGTTTTAATACCGATTTACACACAGTTGCGGAGGGGATAATGGATAGTCATGATCCAGAATATATCAATAACCCTTAAATCGTTCACGTCTAAAACATGTAAGTCTAAGGTTTCCTAAGAATCTTCTCTAACTGCGTATTCGTGCGTTCATTGAGTAAGGCCGATGAAAGTGCGATACGAACCGCTCTGTTTGCGAATGCATATGGTATTGAGGTTGACCTTTCCCCCAGGATTCACACCATGACCTCGATGAGATTTCCAGTTACTCTAACGAGATGGAGGTCTCACCATGAAGAAGAGATTTTCAGAAGAACAGGTAATCAAGGCGATCAAACAGCACGAAGCGGGTACTAAAGTTGATGAGATATGCCGTCAGCTTGGGATATCAAATGGCACCTTTTACAACTGGCGAAGCAAATATGCGGGCCTTGAGGTCAACGAAGCTAAGCGATTACGAGAGCTTGGATTGGAAAACAACAAGCTAAAGAAATTACTCGCTGAGAAACTTCTCGAAAATGAAGCGATGAAGGATGTACTCACAAAAAAGTGGTAAAGCCCTCTGCGTGCAAGGCAGTAGCCAGAGAGCTGATCCACTCGCACAACTTAAGCGAACGAAGCGCATGCAGGCTCGTCAAGGTTAGTCGATCTGGTTATCGTTATCAGCCACGCCTAAATACTGATGAGAAGGTTCGCAGGCGCTTAAAAGAACTAGCAGCCCAATACCCTCGATATGGCTATTTAATGCTGCACAGCTTACTTAAGAGCGAAGGCCTTGTGGTCAACAAGAAGCGAATGTATCGGCTTTATACTGAGGAAGCGCTTCAGGTGCGAACCAAGAAACGTAAGAAGCTACAGCGTCCTTTACTTCCGATGGAGGTGCCGATGAATATCAATGAACGTTGGTCGATGGACTTCGTAGCGGATCAGCTCAGCACTGGTGGTCGGTTTAGAATTTTGAACGTTGTGGACGAGTATTCACGGGAGGTTGTAGGTCAGCTGGTATCCACATCGATAACAGGCGTTCAAGTCAGTCGTTACCTAGATCGCTTAGCTGAAACACGCGGCTTGCCTCGCCATATCGTCGTCGATAATGGCACAGACTTTACAAGTAAGGCGATGTTTTTTTGGAGCAATGAAACGAAAGTGAAGCTCAGCTTTATTCAACTAGGCAAACCAACCCAGAACGCCTTTTGCGAGAGCCTAAACGGTAAGTTCAGAAACGAGTGTCTCAATCAACACTGGTTCCGTTCACTCGAAGACGCTCGCCATGAAATTGAAGAATGGCGAAATCATTACAATAATGTGCGGCCACACAGTTCTCTTGGTTATCAATCGTCAGTGGATTTTATGAAAAAGGCAGCGTAAATTATGTTTGGAATCTCATCAAAGGTGCGGTGTTAAATTGGGGGAAAGGTCAAGGTTATCAATCTAGACTTCAATAGCCATTTTCCAGAGGGTTTAATGGTTATACAGGATGATGTGAACACAGTAGATAAAGAGTCTAAGCTCAAGCGGCAAAACTTCAAATTTGTCTCATTTAAAGACGTCATAAATAGCTTATCACTGAGCACAGCTGCGGATTAAAGAATTATTCAAACGGTATTCCGAGCGCACTGTCAGTATTGGTGTTTGCCCGGTTTCTCTAGCAGTTTATGCTTAAGTTTTTGATGCTGACTAGCTTAGCTCCATCGCATGGATATTTGTGTGAGGCCTATGCAAATTCTGAGTTGTATAAGGTTCTATTTTCTTCGAGAGGCAATCGATCGTGTGAATGATGCCGTTGTTGGTTTAAGTAACATAGGATGTAACAAAAGCAGTTTTCTAAACCCATTAAAGTTATATTAGTCAATAGCTTACAGTCGGATTACAGTTCCCGCCGCCTCCACCAAACAAGTGATCTAGGAGTTACTTCGCAAAACTAAGTACCTAGTAAATACCTATACAGGCCAGTATATCTGGTCATGTATGGGTCGTTGAAGTTCTATCTCTATCTTTATCGATCGACAATCTAATGCCGACTGACGTGTGCTACGGGAGAGAAGAGACTGTATTAAGCCAAAAGGACCGGATTAAACTTAACACCATCACGACCATGCTCATGCAGTTACCTTATTTTAAGTCGTTAAGTGACGAGCTGAATTTATGGTCGGGGGG
>ENA-OQVM01003655-OQVM01003655.1-marine-metagenome-genome-assembly--contig:-NODE-3655-length-16458-cov-8.559917_pt1 | contig 16458 bp, 15 predicted proteins | sample MGYA00237776_ERZ505498 | MGnify/ENA primary metagenome ERZ505498 (study PRJEB26159, sample SAMN06265151) | marine metagenome | isolation source: Helgoland LTER site | place: Germany:Helgoland, sampling... | reverse complement strand
CCTAATCAACCAGTTGGAACAATGTCAGGCGGGCAAAGACAAACTTTGGCTATTGCAAGAGCAATTTACTTTGGTGCAAAGATATTAATATTAGATGAGCCTACATCAGCATTAGGTCAAAAGCAGCAAATGGAAGTTTTAAAAACAATAAAAAAAGTTCAAAATTTTGGAAATATTGCAATTATACTTATTACACACAATGAAATTCATGCACGCCTTATAGCTGATCGATTTACTTTTTTAAGTTTGGGAGAAGTAATTGGTTCAGGATTGTCTTCAGAACTTGGTAGTGAAGAAGTAAAAAGATTGATGGCAGGTGGTGCTAAAATTGGCGATCTTGCTAAAGAATTAGAATTATAATTTTTTTTGTTTTTTTTTTATTTTTTTCATTTAAAATTTATCTATGCAGAAATTTTCGAGAGATAGTTTTAATGCTGATGAAGCAATAAACGAATTAATGCATGAATCTGGAGTTATAGTTATTGAAAATGCCTATAATTTAAATGATATTAAAGAAGCAAGAGAAATTGTTAATCATTTTGCAGATACAGAAGAGCAAAAAGAAACTCACTTTAATGCTGAAGCTGAAGCATCTGATAAAATTAAACTACAACAAAGGATATGGAATTTATTTGGTAAAGGAGAGGTTTTTAGTAAATTAATAACAAATGACATTATTTTTAGCTTAATGTCTAAACTTTTAGGTTCAGAGTTTTTTTGTGGATCTTACTGCGCAAGTAGATTGTTACCAGGATCTATAGGTCAAGAACTACATATCGATTATCCGTATTGGGATTTATATAATAGTGAGACTTTTCCTATGGGTCTTAATAGTTCATTTGCACAAAACTGTCAGGCTACTATACCTCTAGATGTTTGTTCAGAGCAATCAGGAGCAACTGCATACATACCAGGATCACAAAAGAAACTACACTATCCAAATGAAAATGATGACTTTTCAAATAAACAACAAATGATTGCTAATCCTGGAGATTTAGTTTTTTTTAATGGTAACTGTTGGCATGGAGCATCACCAAATAAATCAAATCACCAAAGAGCAGCTTTATTGATAGAGTTTTTACCTAAATATATAAAACCAGTGGAAGATTTAGTTACTTATTTGTCCAAAGACTTTAAAAATAATTCTAGTCCAAAAGTGCGACAGCTTTTAGGATTAAATTATGAATATCCAAAAATTATGGATGTGAGTAAAAAAATTAATAATATTGGTTTAGGTTATAAAGCTAAATAAAATATATATTTTTAATTTAAATACTCTATAAATAATAATAATAAAAACAGTATTAAGAACAATAATCAAATAAAAATTATAAATAATACTGATAAATATTTTTGTAACTAGTGGAGGCTTAGGAAAATGAAAGTAAAATATTATGATTTAAAAAATAAAAGAGTATTTGTAACAGGTGGAGGATCAGGGATAGGAGCTTCAATTGTTGAACATTTTTGTGAACAAGGAAGTGAAGTTTATTTCGTAGATATTGATTTAAAAGAGACAAAAAAACTTTTAAACAAAATTAAGAGAAAAAAATTTAGAACACCAACTTTCATTGAATGCAATTTGCTGGATATTAATAAATTAGAAAAAATAATTAAAGACATAATTGTTAAAAAAGGTCCTATTCATGCTTTAGTTAACAATGCTGCTAATGATGACAGACATACTACAGAACAAGTGGATGAAAAATATTGGGAAAATAGAATGGCAATTAATTTAAAACATTACTTTTTTGCATCAAAAGCAGTAATTCATTCTATGAAAAAAATAAAGTCAGGTTCTATTATTAATTTAAGTTCAGTTTCTTGGGTTATGGGCGAAGGTGATAAAGTTGTTTATGAAACAGCAAAATCAGCCGCTGTTGGTTTAACACGATCTTTTGCTCAAGAATATGGGAAATATAACATTAGAACAAATACTGTCATACCAGGATGTATTGCTACTGAAAGACAAATAAAACTTTGGTATACTCCTAAATATAAAAAGTTTATTTTGGATAAACAAGCTTTAAAAAGAACAATATTTCCAAATGATGTTGCTCAAATGGTCATGTTTTTAGCCTCAGATCAATCTACGGGGTGCACAAAACAAATTTTTACAATTGATGGTGGATTAACTTGATTTAGGTGAAAGTTGAAAGTTCAATAATCCAAAATAAATATCTTAGAGTTCAAACTCTTAACTATGGAGCTAGTCTCTACGAAGTTTTTCATAAGAACAAGAAAATAAATTTAATTTTAGATTTAGGTTCTAAAAAAAATTATCGTTTTAAGCATGCAAGTGTTGGGTCAACTTGTGGAAGATATGCAGGTAGAATTTCTAATTCAAAATTTCAAATTTTAAAAGAGCAATATATTTTAAGCTCAAATGAAGGAAAAAATATTCTTCATGGAGGAAAAACAGGCTTTTCAAAAATTCCATGGAAAAAAATAAAACATACAAAAAATAAAATTGTTTATCAGCTTTATTCACCTGATAATGATCAAGGTTTTCCAGGGAATTTAATTGTTAATTGTACTTATCAATTAAAAAATAAGTTTTTGTATATTAAGTATGAATATAGATCTGATAAAAAAACTCATGTAAATTTAACTAATCATAGCTATTGGAACTTAGAGAAAAACAAAAAGAATATGATTTATAATCATGACTTAAAATTAAATTCAAATAAGTATCTTCAAGTAAATAAAAATTTAATACCAACAGGTAAATTTAAGAGTGTAAAAAAATCTATATTTGATTTTTTAAAATTTCAAAATATTGGAAAAAAATTAAGTTTTTTTAAAAATAAAAAAATAGAAACAAAACATAAAGGTTTTGACACTACATATATCATAAAAAAAAATTCTAGAAATTTTATTGGATCTTTAAAAAATAATAAAAGTCAAATTCAAGTTGATTTTTTTTCAAATCTACCAGCAGTTCAATTTTATTCAGCTCAAAATTTAAATTATAAAAAAAAACTATTTCCTTATCAGGGGATTTGTTTAGAAACGCAATATTTTCCTGATGCACCTAATAAAAAAAATTTTCCAAGCACTTTAATTAAAGCAAATAAAAGATATACATGCTTAACAAAAATTAAGATTAATTAACTATGAATAAGAAAATCAATATCTCTATTGTAGGAACTGGGTTAATGGGGCTTCAACATATCAAAGCAATTTCAAAATCAAAAAAAGCTAATCTTCATTCAATAGTAGATATTAGTAATAATGCCAAAAATTTATCAAAAAAATATAAAATCCCATTGTATTCAAATGTAAATGAGCTTTTAAACTCAAAAAACTTAGATGCAGTAATTGTTGCTACACCAAATCAATTACATGAAAAGCATACAGTTAGTTTTCTTAAAAATAAAATTCCAGTTTTATTGGAAAAACCTATTTCTGATAATATTAATTCAGCTAAAAAAATTATTAGTAGTGCCAATAAAAATAAGACACCGTTATTGATAGGGTATCACAGAAGACATAACTCAATAGTATCAAAGGTAAAAGAGCTTATAGACAAAGGTAAATTAGGAAACATAGTTTCAGCAAATGTGTTGTGTTGGCTTTACAAGCATAAAGCATACTACAATGAAAAATGGAGGATAAGTAAAGGGGGAGGTCCTTTAGGAATAAATCTTGTTCATGACATTGATATGATTTGTTACTTACTTGGTTCAATTAAATATGTTCAAGCGTTTACAACCAATAAGACAAGAAAATTTAAAGTGGAGGATACTGCAACAATTAGTTTAGTTTTTAATTCAGGTGCTCTTTGTACTTTAAATTTATCAGATACTATCGTTGCACCATGGAGTTATGAGTTAACAGCTGGAGAAAATCCTGCTTACCCTATAACCAATCAATCTGCATATATGATTGGTGGCACTAAGGGGTCACTACAATTTCCTAATTTGAAATATTGGTTTTATAAAAATGAACGAAGTTGGTGGAATAAAATTTTAGTTAATGAAAATAAAAACAAAAAAGATGATAGTACTTTAGTAAATCAAATTGATCATTTTGCAGATGTAGTTTTTAAAAAAGTTAAGCCAAAAGTAAATGGGAATGACGGTTTGATTTCACTTAAAATTTTTGCAGCAATAACAAAAAGTGCTAAATCAGGTAAAAAAATTAAACTTTAATTTTCTTTTTTTTTCCTTCTGTACGAATAAATAATATTCCAAAAATAATTATTCCAATTACCCCATAAATTTTATTAATATCAATTGGAACTCCAAATATTATAAAATTAATTACCGTTGACCACACTAACTGAGAATATTGAAAATTAGTTACAAACGATAAATTCGATAACTGAATTGCGTATATTAGCATAAAGTGACTTATAAAACCTGCTAATCCTAATAAAATTAAAAGTAACCAATAGCTATTTTTCTCAAGAGGTGCCCAATTTAATGATACATAAATTGTAAAAATAATAGCTCCTGTAATAGCTGTATAAAAAATTGAAGCAAAAGGATCATTGTTTCCAGAAATTAATTTAGTGAAAAATTGATAAAGAGCCCAACACAATGGAGGCACAAGTGGAAAAATTAATTCAGGACTTAAAACTTTCATGCTTGGACCAAGTGAGAATATGATACATCCAAAACTCATTACCATTAACAATAAACCTTTTAAGCTCAAAACATCTTTTAAAAAAATTGCTGATAACATTGCAACAATTAATGGTGCAGAGAAAAATACTACATAAATATCAACTAAATCAAATCTTTGTAGAGAATTGAACATAAAAAAAGTAGCTGTAACCATTAATAAGGATCTTAATATCTGAATTTTAAAATTTTTTGTTAAATTAATTTTTGGTCTAAAAATTAAAAAATAAATTACCAAAGCTATAAAGTGAAAAAAAAATCTTCCCCAAACAGCTTGTGTAATCGGCATCACTCCCCCCAAATATTTTGCTAAAGAGTCCATACATACAAACATAAAAAAACCAGTACCAGACAATAAAATTATCTTCACTAAAGATGGTTTGTTTATATTTGTCATTTTGTTAGGGAAATTAAATATTTTAAAAATATTTACATCACAACGCCAACTTGCCAGGGATTAAATTCTTCGTCACCATAGCCGTTAATTTCACTTTTTGATTTGTTTCCTGATGCAGTGTTTACTATTAATTCAAATATTTTTTGTCCTACTTCTTCTATTTTTTCTTTCCCTTCAGCAATTGTTCCACAATTGATATCCATATCCTCTGACATTTTTTCATACATGGCAGAATTTGTTGAAAGTTTTAAACTTGGAACTGGTTTACATCCAAAACAAGAACCTCTACCTGTTGTAAAGCAAATTACATTTGCTCCTGATGCCACTTGACCAGTTACAGATACAGGATCATATCCCGGAGAGTCCATAAAATTAAAGCCTTTATTTTTTAAAGGTTCGGCATACTGCAAGACATCTTGTAGTACAGAGTTACCTCCTTTAGCAACAGCTCCTAAAGATTTTTCTAAAATTGTAGTCAAACCGCCTTTTTTATTTCCAGGTGCAGGATTGTTGTCCATCGAACTATTATTAATAGAGGTATAATGTTTCCACCATTCAATTCTCTTTATTAATTTATCAGCTGTCACTTGTGAGTTAGCTCTATTAATTAACAAATGTTCTGCACCATAAATTTCTGGAGTTTCAGATAAAATTGAGCTTCCACCTTTTTTAACCAAAAGATCTGCTGCTATTCCTAATGCAGGATTTGCTGTAATTCCTGAATATCCATCTGATCCACCACATTGTAATGCAAGTGTTAAGTGACTAACTGGCAGTGAAGTTCTCTCAACATTATTTGCTTCACTAAGTAAATCTTTAATTTGAGATAATACTTTTTCAACAATTTTTTTGGTTCCACCTTCATCTTGGATAGTTAAAAAATGAATCCTGTTATGTTTTTTTAATGACTCATCAAATAAACTTACTTGTGCACACTCACATCCTAAACCTATTACAAAAACATGTGAAAAGTTTGGATGATTTTTAAATCCATCAATTGTTCTTTGAAAAATTTGCATACCTTCACTCACCGTATTCATTCCACATCCAGTTGAGTGTGTTATAGGAACAATACCATCAATATTTGGGTAATCTTTTAAAATATTGGAATATTTAATTCTTTCCACAATCATTTTAGTTACAGTTGCAGAACAATTAACAGTACTTACAATTCCAATATAATTTCTAGTAGCCACATCACCGTTATCTCTTAAAATCCCATTAAAAAAAGTATCTGCCTTTTCATTAATAATATTTTTTTTGTCAGTTACTTTAAAATCCCTTTTAAATTCTCTAAATTCTAGATTGTGTGAATGAACATGTTCCCCTGGCTTAATATCATTTACAGCAAAGCCAATTATTTGGTCATATTTTATTATAGGATCCCCTTTATTTATAGATTTTAGGCAAACTTTGTGACCAAAGGGAATAGGATCTATAGTGCTAATATCGTGACCTTCTATTTTAGTTTTCTCAGGAATAATAAATTGACTTACACCCACATTGTCATTTTGGTTTAAAACTATTAGATTATTCATGTTTTTATTATATAACTAAAATTTAAAACAAGTCATTACAAATTATTTATGCCAACAAAACGTAAAAAAAATTTAAGAAGTCAACAATGGTTTAATAACCCAAAAGATCCTGAAATGACCGCTCTTTACTTGGAGAGATATTTAAATTATGGATTGACTCGAAAAGAATTACAATCAGGAAATCCTATTATTGGTATTGCTCAATCTGGAAGTGATCTTTCACCATGCAATAGACACTTTTTATCTTTAAGCAAAAGAATAAAAGATGGAATAAGAAGAGCAGGTGGAATTCCAATGGAGTTTCCAACCCATCCAATTCAAGAAACAGGAAAAAGACCTACTGCAATGTTGGATAGAAATTTATCTTATCTTTCTCTAGTTGAGGTTCTTTATGGATATCCAATCGATGGTGTAATCTTAACAACAGGTTGTGATAAAACTACTCCCGCAGCATTAATGGCTGCAGCAACTGTAAATTTACCTGCTATTGTTTTATCAGGTGGACCAATGTTAGATGGAGTTTACAAAGGTAAGTTGGCTGGATCAGGAATGGTTGTATGGGAAGCTAGAAAACTTTTAGCAAAAGGTGAAATTAATTATGATGAATTTATGGATATGGTTGCATCGTCTGCTCCAAGTGCTGGTCACTGTAATACAATGGGAACAGCTTCATCTATGAATTCAGTTGCTGAAGCTTTAGGAATGTCTTTAACAGGTTGTGCTGTTATACCAGCACCTTATAGAGAACGTGAACAGATTTCTTTTGAAACAGGAACAAGGATTGTTGAAATGGTTCATGAAGATTTAACACCATCCAAAATTATGACACGTAAAGCATTTGAAAATGCTGTTGTTGTTGCAAGTGCAATTGGTGGGTCAAGTAATTGTACAGCTCATCTAAGTGCAATAGCAAAACATATGGGAATAAAATTTGATTTATCTGATTGGCAAAAATTAGGACACAATATTCCTCTTTTAGTTAATTGCCAACCAGCTGGAGAGTATTTGATGGAAAGTTTCTATAGAGCAGGAGGTGTACCTGCAGTAATGAAAGAATTAATAAAAAATAAAAAAATTCACACTAATATTATGACAGTTACAGGGAAGACTGTTGGTAAAAATTTAAAAAGAAAAATAGATGTAGATACCAAGGTAATAAAAACTTTCAAAAATAGTTTAGAGGATAATGCGGGCTTCTTAGTTATGAAAAGTAATTTTTTTTCATCTGCTATTATGAAAACATCAGTTATAAGCAAAGAATTTAGAGATAGATATCTATCTGATCCAAAAAATCTGAATGTATTCAATGGTAAAGCAGTCGTATTTGAGGGACCTGAGGATTATCATAAGAGAATAAATGACAAAAAGTTAAAAATAGATGAAAATTCTATTCTAATCATAAGAGGTTGTGGACCAGTTGGTTATCCTGGATCTGCAGAAGTAGTTAATATGCAGCCACCTGATCGGTTGTTAAAAAAAGGGATTACACACTTACCAACTCTTGGAGATGGAAGACAAAGTGGTACCTCAGAAAGTCCATCAATTCTTCATGTTTCACCAGAGTCTGCTGTTGGTGGTGATTTAGGGATTGTAAAAACAGGTGATAAAATGAAGATAGATTTAAATAAAAGAAGAGTAGATTTATTGATTTCCCAATTAGAGTTTAAGAAAAGAAGAAAAAATAAAAAATTATTTAAGGCAAATAATCAAACTCCTTGGCAAGAAATTTTTAGAGATACAGTAGGTCAGCTTGAAGATGGTGCGTGTATTAATTCACGTGGAAATTATTTAGATATTTCTAATAAAAAAGGTCTTCCAAGAAATTCTCATTAAAATGAAACCTAAAATACTAGTTACAAGAAAATTATCGGATGGCGCAGAGGAAAAATTAAAAAAAAATTTTGATGTAACTCTAAATTTAAAAGATGAGCCAATTCCAAATAACGATCTTGTCAAAATGGCCAATGAGTATGATGGATTTATTTCAACAGGATTTGATAAAATTGGAGAAGATTTTTTTAAAGATTTAAATGGTAAATTAAAAATTATTGCTCAGGTTGGAGTTGGCTATGATAACATCTCAGTCAAATCTGCTGAAAGTAAAAAGATTAAAGTTACCAATACTCCAAATGTTCTTAATGAAGCTGTTGCTGAAACAACTATTCTTTTAATTTTAGCAGCATCTAGAAGAATTGGAGAAGCTTATAATCTAGTAAGGTCTGGTGAATGGAAAAACCAAAAACCTGATTTAACTAAATTTATGATTGGAAATTCTGTTACAGGAAAGACCCTTGGTATAATTGGTATGGGCCGAATTGGTAGAATGGCAGCAAAATGTGCAAAAGCATTTGGAATGAAAATAATTTATTATAACAGAAACAAGCTTTCAGAAGAACTTGAAGATGGTGCAAAATATTTTTCAGATATAAATTCTATGATGCCAGAATGTGATTTTGTCAGCATTCATACTCCAGCGACTGCAGAAACTAAACATATCTTAAATGTTAATACTATTGGGTTACTACCAAAGCATGCTGTCGTTATTAATACTTCAAGAGGATCAACCATTGATGATGATGCTCTTATTGATGCTTTACAAAATAATAAAATTTATGCTGCAGGTTTAGACGTTTTTAATAACGAACCTAATCTTGATGAAAGATATATGAAACTAGATAATTGTTTTGTGTTACCTCATGTTGGAAGTGCTACTCATGAAACTCGACTTGCAATGAGCATGATGGCTGTTGATAATATTTGTAATTATTTTAAAAATAAACCACTTATTTCTGAAGTAGTTTAATACAACTCACAGTTGTTTATTTAGTTAATATATATAATTTCTATACATATCTTTGTCGTTTTATTTGAAATTAAAAATCTTTTGTGATTAAGTTCCATAATTAAAAACTTAAACGAGAGGAAGATAATGTTTAAATTAATAACAAAAACTATAGCTGCAGTAGCTATTGTTTCAGTTGCTTTATTTGGCTCTGCTAACGCAAAGACTTTAAAGATTGAAACTCACTTTACTGCTAGTTCACCAAATGGTGAAGTTGCAGCTCAATTCGCTAAAAACGTTGAAATGTTTTCTGGTGGAAGCTTAAAAGTACAAATGTTCTATTCATCTTCAGTAACAGGTAAATCTGCTGAAGTATTTAACTCTGCTCAAACTGGTATTATCGACTGTGATATGACTGGTGCTGGTTATCAAACTGGTAAAAATGCAGCGTTCCAATTTGCAGGTGATGTAATGGGTGGATACGATAACCCTTATCAACAATACGACTTCTTAAAGTTCCCAGGAGCTCAAGAAGCAGTTGATGCACTTTATAACAAATATGGAATGACTTTAATTGGTTGGTGGATACCAGGACATGAGTCTCTAATTTCTAGCAAACCAATTCCAGATGTTGCATCTATTAAAGACTTTAAATTTAGATCACCTCCAGGAATGGAAAGTATGATCTTTACTGCACTAGGTGCTAAGCCAATCGTTATGGACTTTGGTGAAGTTCCAACTGCTTTACAAACTGGTCTTATCGATGGTGCTGACTATTCATCTTTAGCAACTAACTATGCAGGTGGACACTATGAGCAAAATAAATATGCTACATACCCAGGTTTCCACTCTATGCCGGCTGACCACTTAGCTTGTAATACAAAAGTATGGAAAAAGCTAAAGCCTCATGAAAGAGGAGCTATGAAAGCAGGAATAGAAATCGCTGGAAGAACTATCACTAGCTTAGTTGAGAGAAAAAACGCTGAAGCAGTTAAAGCTTTAAACGAAATGGGCGTTACTCTTCATGACTGGTCTAGAGAAGATAGACTTAAGTTCAGAAATGCTGCACTAAATGCTTGGCAGGAATGGAAGAAGAAATCTCCTGAAGCTGCTGCACTTATAGATATCCACACAGCTTACATGAAAGCTAACGGTATCCTATAATTAAAAGCAAATAATAAAATCTTGAAGGGCCTGAAAAGGCCCTTCTTAATTTAAAATTTTTTTAACCTATGCTTGACAAACAATTACAAGAGCAAAATGAAAAAGTTGCAAGCAAAGATGATTTTCCAATAAATTGGATTGATAGAGTTTCTTTATTTTTAAGCCACACGATTAAATATTTAATCCCCATAATAGTACTTGTAATGATGTACGAAATTTTTATGAGGTATGTAGTATTTAAACCAACTTTGTGGGCTAATGAATTGTGTTTATGGCTGGCTGGAGTTTGTTATTTAGTTGGTGGAATATATGCAACAAGATTAAGAAGTCATATAAGAATAGTGTTATTATACGATTGGGTTAGTAGACCAACCCAGAGAATTTTTGATTTAATTAGTACTGTAGTTATTGTTTTGTTTGCTACAGCAGTCATTTATGGTGGTTGGGAAGATGCTCATCGATCATTTACAACATGGGAAAGATTTGCAACTTATTGGGACCCACCAATTCCGGCTACTATGAAGCCCCTTACACTTATATGTGTATTTCTTATTGCTCTTCAATCAATAAATAACTTAATTATTGATTGGAAAAATCCTAAAGAAAAGCAATACGATCCTTCGAAAGATTTAAAATAAAATGGAATTTGATATAGGAACACTCTCGATAATATTGGTAGTTGGATTATTAGGTCTTATAGCCATTGGTGTTCCAATGGGTTTTGCCTCAGGTTTTATGGGGGCAGTACTTGTATTTCTATATATTGGTGACCATGCTTTAGGTATTTTACTCTCAAGATATTATTCTCTTGTAGTTACTTATTCCTTTTTATCAGTTCCATTATTTATATTTATGGCCTCCTTACTTGAACGCTCAAATATAGCGAAAGATCTGTATGACGCTTTAAATGCGTGGTTAAGAAAAACGAGAGGTGGTGTAGGTGTAGTGACTGCGATCATGGCAACAATTATGGCTGCGATGAGTGGAATTATTGGAGGAGAGATAGTTTTATTAGGATTGATTGCTCTACCTCAAATGTTGAGATTAAAATATGATCAGGATATGTCCATTGGTATTATTTGTGCATCAGGTTCTTTAGGCACAATGATACCTCCATCTATTGTTTTAATTATTTATGGATTAACAACCGAAACTTCAATTACAATGTTATTCCAAGAAGCAATTGTTCCAGGTTTGATGATTTCAAGTTTAATAATAATTTACATTCTTATTAGAACAAGATTGCAACCGCATCTAGCACCTTTAAGTGATGAGCCTGCTTTAACTTTTAAAGAAAAGATGTCATACCTTCCAGGTCTTTTACCTCCAATTGGAATAGTGGTTATTGTTTTAGGTTCAATTTATTCTGGAATAACTGGTATCACTGAAGCAGCAGGTATGGGTGTTGTTGCTACGTTGATTATAATATTTGCAAGAAAAGAATTAACATGGTTTTTATTTAGAGATGCATTAGTTAGAACATTTAAAGCTTCAGGAACTATTTTAACTATTACTTTTGGTGCAACCGTATTAGCAGGAGCTTACTCTCTTGCAGGTGGACCAACTTATGTAGCAGAGGCGATTTTAGCTTATGATTTAAAACCAATGTATTTAATTTTTATGATGCAAATAATGTTCTTAATAATGGGAGCATTTATGGATTGGGTTGGAATTGTTTTATTAGCAATGCCAGTATTTTTACCGATAGTTCTAGCTCTTGGTTTTGATCCTATATGGTTTGGAATTTTATTCTGTGTGAATATGCAAGTTTCATTTCTAAGCCCACCATTTGGTCCTGCAGCCTTCTATTTAAAATCGGTAACTCCACCACACATATCTTTAACAGATATTTTTAGAGGCTTTGCTCCATTTATAGTAATACAATTGATTGTTTTAGCATGTGTTATGTTCTTTCCAGAATTTACTACACAAAATTTCCATGAATTCACTCCAAAAAAATAAATGATTAATAAAATTAGTTTTATTGGCATAGGCCTAATGGGTCTACCAATGGCTAAAAATATATTAAAATCAGGTTTTAATTTAAAAGTATTTAATAGATCTCAAAACAAAGCTGAACCTTTAAAAGAATTTGGTGCAGAAATTACAACCTCAATTGATGAGGTGGTTAAAGACAGTGATGTAATAATCACCATGCTCACTAATGACTCGGCAATTGATGAAGTGATGGGTAGTCCTAATTTTTTAGAAAATTTAAAATCAGGAGCTACTGTCATTGATATGAGCTCAGTTAAACCAACCACAGCAGTAAAACATGGAGATAAATTAAAATCTAAAAATATTAAATATTTAGATGCACCTGTTTCAGGTGGAACAATTGGAGCCGAAGAAGGCTCATTAGCAATAATGGTTGGGGGTGAACAGAGTGTTTTTGATGAAGTTAATGATGTTTTTAAAACTATGGGGAACCCTACTTTAGTTGGACCAGTGGGTAGTGGACAAGTTTCTAAACTAGCAAATCAAATAATAGTTGGTTTAACTATTGGTGCAGTAGCCGAGGCGGTAACACTTTGTGAAAAAGCAGGAGCAGATCCAAATAAAATGATTAAAGCTTTATCTGGTGGTTGGGCAGATAGTAAAATCTTACAAACACACGGAAAAAGAATGATAGATAAAGATTTCAGTCCAAAAGGAAAGACTTATACACATTTGAAGGACATGAATAATATTTTAGAATGTGCAAATTCTTATAATACTCATTTACCTATTTCAAATTTAGTGAAAGAAATGTATAAAACTCTTGTTGAAAATGGTCATGGAGAAACAGATCATAGTTCTCTCTATAAAGAAATTGAAAGGATAAATAAAAAATGAGCGGAAGATTAGAAGGTAAAAAAATTGTAGTAACAGCTGCAGGTCAAGGAATTGGTAAAGCAACTGCAATTGCATTTCATAATGAAGGTGCAAATGTTATTGCAACAGATTTAAATGATAAAACTTTAGCTGATTTAAATAAAGAATATCCTAATATTACAGTTCAAACGTTAGACTCAACAGATAATAATGCGATTTTAGAATTTATAAAAACTTTAGATAAAGTAGATGTATTATTCAATGCAGTTGGATTTGTTCATCATGGAAGTATTCTTGAATGTGAAGATAAAGATTGGAATTTTTCTTTTGATGTAAATGTAAAATCTATGTATCAAATGTGTAAAGCAATTTTACCATTAATGGTAAAACAAAAGGGTGGAAGTATAATTAATGTTTCATCATGTGCTTCAAGTTTAAAAGGATTTCCTAATAGATTTGTATATGGAACTACAAAAGGTGCGGTTATTGGTTTAACTAAATCAATTGCAGCTGACTTTGTAAAACAAAACATAAGATGTAATTCAATTGCTCCTGGAACAGTATTTTCGCCTTCATGGCAAGATAGAGTTAATCAAAGCCCAGACCCAGTTCAGGCTAAAAAAGATTTTATAGCAAGACAACCAATGGGCAGATTAGGAACTGCAGAGGAAATCGCTGCTATGGCTGTATATTTGGCTAGTGATGATGCAACATTTACAACAGGAACAACAATTTCTGTTGATGGTGGAATTTCAATTTAATCAATTAAAAGAGGAAAAACATGAAGTTATTAAGAGTAGGACAAAAAGGAAGCGAAAAACCCGCAGCATTAGACAAAGAAGGTAAGATTAGAGATATCAGTTCACATATTGGAGATTTAAATCCTGAGCATGTGAATTTTGAAACAATGTCAAAATTAGAAAATGTAGATTTATCATCATTACCAGAAATATCTTCAAGTGAAAGAATTGGTTCATGTATTACAAAACCAGGTAAATTTGTGGCTATTGGTTTAAATTATTCTGATCATGCTGCTGAAACTGGCGCAGAAGTACCTTCTGAACCTATAATGTTTATGAAAGCTACTAGCTGTATATCCGGTCCTAACGATGATGTAGAAATCGTATCAGGTTCAAAGAAATTAGACTGGGAAGTTGAACTTGGAATTGTAATTGGTAAAGAAGCAAAACATATTTCTGAAGATAAAGCCCAAGACCATATTTTAGGCTACTGTTTAGTTAATGATGTTAGCGAAAGAGAATGGCAAATTGAAAAAATGGGTCAATGGGTTAAAGGAAAATCTCATGACACTTATGGACCAATTGGACCATATCTTGTTACAAAAGATGAAATATCAGACATTAATAATCTAAAAATGAGTTTAGATGTTAATGGCAATAGAATGCAAACTGGTAATACAAGTACAATGATATTTAATGTAAATGTAATTGTATCTTATGTAAGCAAATTCATGTCTTTACAACCTGGTGATATAATTACTACTGGAACACCTCCTGGTGTTGGTATGGGAATGAAACCTCAGCAATTTTTAAAAGCAGGGGATACAATGAAATTATCAATAGAAAACTTAGGTGAGCAAAACTCGAAAGTAGTTGCTTTATAATAAATTGTGAAAATAACTTCTATTAAAAGTCATGTACTTAGATATGAGTTAGAAAAAGAGTTAGGATATTCACAACAATATTATAAATTTAGAACTGCTCATCTTGTAGAAGTTCAAACTGATGAAGGAATTACAGGCTGGGGAGAGTGCTTTGGACCTGGTAACATTGCTTTAGCAAATAAGTTTATTGTTGAAAAAGTTATCCAACCGTTAATTATAGGTGAAGATCCATTAAATAAAGAGCATATCTGGCACAAAGTATATAATCTTTTAAGAGATAGCGGACAAAAAGGAATGCCAATCCAAGCATTATCAGGAGTTGATATTGCTTTATGGGATATCCTTGGAAAAAAAACTAATACACCACTTTATCAACTAATAGGTGGAAAATGTAACGATCAAATACCAGTGTATGGTTATGGAATGATGTTACAAAAAAAAACTACCTCAGAGTTAATTGATTTATTTAAAGAAGAAGCAAAACAAATTAAATCTAAAAACTTTAAAGCTATGAAAATGAAAGTTGGATTAGGTCCGATAGATGATCTTAAGCTTGTTCGAGCTGTAAGAGAGGAGGTTGGAAAAGATTTTAGATTAATGGTAGATGCAAATCATGCATATAATTTAAATGATGCATTATATGTTGGAAGAGGTTTAGATGAACTTGATATTTTTTGGTTTGAAGAGCCTGTAGCACCTGAAGATTATGATGGTTATAGAGAATTAAAACAAAAAATTAATACCAATATTGCAGGTGGGGAAGCAGAGTTTACAAAATATGGATGGAATGAATTAATTAAAAAAAGATGCATTGATATAGCTCAGCCAGAAGTTTGTGGATTAGGAGGAATTACTGAATATTTAAAAGTATCTGCATTAGCACAAGCTAATTTCATTCCAGTAATTAATCACGTTTGGGGATCTGCTGTAAGTATCGCAACTAACCTACATTTGCTAACTGCTCAACCGGATATGCCAGGAGGATTATTCCCATCAAAATCAATGCTTGAATTTGATACGACAGAAAAAAATATTTTTATAACAGAATTGCCAACAGAAAGTTTTTCTATATTAGATCAAGTTAAAGAAAATAATGGATTTGCTTCAGTGTCAGATAATCCTGGAATAGGAATTACACCCAATCAAGATTTTATTAAGGAGTTTGAAGTCAATGAATAAGATTAAAACAACTGAGCCAAAAGTTCTTTGGAAACTAAGATGTAAACTTGGTGAGGGAACTTTATGGGTTAAGGAACACAATTCAATTTATTTTGTAGATATTAAGAAAAAGAAATTTTTCTCATTAAATATTAAAAATAAAAAAAAGAAAATTTATAAAGTAAATAAAGAAATTGGTTTTCTTGCTCATATTGAACGAGATGTTTTTATTTTAGGACTTCAAGGTGAATTAAGAATTCAAAATATTAAAACTAAAAAAATTATCAAAAAAATTCAAATAGAAAAAAATATTAAATTAAATAGAATTAATGATGGTAAGACCGACCCAAATG
>ENA-OQVM01003648-OQVM01003648.1-marine-metagenome-genome-assembly--contig:-NODE-3648-length-16475-cov-5.032504_pt1 | contig 16475 bp, 16 predicted proteins | sample MGYA00237776_ERZ505498 | MGnify/ENA primary metagenome ERZ505498 (study PRJEB26159, sample SAMN06265151) | marine metagenome | isolation source: Helgoland LTER site | place: Germany:Helgoland, sampling... | reverse complement strand
GTCAAACTATACAACAGCTCGCCATGCAGCAGAGTCTGAGCCATCACCCCGAAGGTGAAATGAAGCCGCCAGAGGACAAGCTCCGTCGTTAAGTTTGGAGCCGCAGTAAGCAGAGCCTTAGTAAAGGTCTCTGCTACTCTTTTCATACCGGGAACCATATCCTCCGGCAATCCTCCCTGAGGGTCCATCACACATCGTCCCATCAACTTAAAAAATAATTTCTCACTCATCTCACTCCCCTTAACCACCGTAAGAAACGGCCTCATGAAGGCCTCAAGAATTTCTCTCACTGTGGCAACTCGCCCCTCACCCGTTAGCTCTTCTAGCATCTTTAAACGCTCTTCATTGACAGGGTCAATGTAACGGCACTGGATCGCCTCGAATAACTTTTCCTTACTGCCAAAATGATAGTTAACCGCGGCTACATTGACCTGCGCATCGTTGGTGATATCTCGAAGAGAGACTGATTCAAAGCCATTCTCAGCAACAAGTCGCTCAGTCGCCTCTAAAATCAATGACTTTGTTGTTTTCTTCTCCGCAATCATCTTTTGCTAATCATCTCCCTGTAATAATTCAAGCACACGATTAAAGCACTTGCTTGAATAAATCAAGACCTTTTCTTTTTTGTCATGCATTTAGGCTTACTCGCAATTCCATTCAAAAGCCTCAGCCGCTAATATTTTCTCACAATTCTCCCACTGGTTCTTGCCAGTAGCACCTCTGACAGTCTAGCTTGCAGCCATGAAGATAGGTTTAATTGGATGCGGCAGGATGGGCAGCGCACTCATTGGGGGCATTGCAAAGTCTGAGATCACGACCCCTGAGGACATTTCCGTCTATGATCTCAATGCAGATTTTGTTGCCGCACTAGTGCAGAACAGCGGAGTCTCAGCTGCGAGTAACAATCTCGATCTCACCCACACGTCTCAGACTATTCTGCTTGCCGTCAAACCACAATATATCGGCGAGGTTCTTAAAGAAATTGCACCAGCCATCACAAAAGACCACCTACTGATCTCCATTGCCGCTGGTGTCACACTAGAAAAAATGGAGGTCGCCTGCCCCGCTGGAACACGTATCATCAGAGCGATGCCTAATACGCCCGCGCTGATCGGCTTGGGCGCTACCGGAATCGCACCCGGCAGTCACGCCACCGAACAAGATCTCAAAGTAGCCCGAGAGCTTCTCGAATCGGTAGGCATCGTCAGCGTTACCGAGGAACCCCAGCTTGACGCTATCACAGGTTTGTCAGGAAGCGGCCCGGCCTATGTCTATACATTCATCGAATCACTCAGCCTACAGGCTCAGGAAGAAGGTCTAGCCCTTGATGAAGCACTCAAACTCGCCACCCAGACAGTGATCGGCGCGGCACGCATGATCGAGCAAACTGGCATGACACCGCGCCAGCTTGTTGAGCAGGTCACATCTCCAGGAGGCACTACTCTCGCTGGCCTTGCTGCCCTCACCGAGCACGGCTTTGAAAAAAGCATTGCAGCAGGAGTTCACGCCGCATCGGAACGATCTCGAGAAATCGCCAGAGAATCGTGAAGCTTACCCCAGAAGGTTCATGCAATAACACCATCATTACGCCTTCTTACATATTCCATTACCACCGATTCCCGCGTTTATGCGGATTCACCCCCGATTCCGTTTGCCAAAACAACTCTAGGGTATTAGCTTTAAGCCGCTACTCGCACTAACTTCAACCAACAACAAACACATGGGACCTCTCGGATATCCAGAAATGGTGGTCATCTTTTTGATCATCCTCCTTCTCTTCGGCGCTAAAAAACTCCCCCAGCTCGCACGCGGACTGGGCAAGAGCATGGGCGAATTTAAAAAAGCCAAAGATGAATTTGAGCATGAAATTACCAAGGCTGAAGACGAAGTCACGCACGATGCTGCTCCTAAATCACCAGCGCCTAAAGACATTGAGCCTCGCGAAGACAAGGACGCCTGATTGCAAGCCAAGGCATTCGAAATGGCTTCAACTCGACTATTTTTATTAGCCAAACTTGCCCCGATGATTTTCGGGGCATTTTTATGCCTGCTTGCCAACAACTGCAAGGAGTCGGAAAACTCAACCGGACACTGGAAGAACGCCCCAAGCCGAGCAACCAGCGAGCATCCTGGCCAGCTTAACGATACCCCGAAAAAAAGCTCCTCCGAGCCCAACGTGGGCAATTCGTCAGACAAAAACACCCCCGTTCGCTTTCTGGCCTACAACTTAAAAAACTACCTCACTATGCGTCGCTACATTGCTGGTGAGGCAGTTTACAAAGAGAAACCTCGAAACGAAGTCGATGCTCTTATTGAGATCATCTCCGCAGCGAATCCAGACATTCTTGGCGTCTGTGAAATCGGTAAATACGCAGACCTGACGGACCTTCAAAACCGCCTTGCTACTGCAGGCGTCAAGCTGCCCCATGCACATAGAGTCCACGGCTCGGATCCAACCCGTGCACTAGCCCTGCTGTCTCGATACCCCATCGTCAAAACAAATTCCCCAAAACAAACTGACTATATCATTGAAGGTATGCCCTTCAGCATTAGTCGAGGTATTCTTGATGCCACCGTCGAACTACCCAGCCGAACCATTCGTCTCCTAGGCGTCCACTTTAAATCCAAACGCCCAAGTCAAGAAGCCGACCAAGCTTTGATGCGGCGTAATGAGAGCTTGCTCATGCGCCAGCACATCAAAGATATCATGGCAAGTGAACCAGAGACTCAATTACTTGCTTACGGCGATTTCAATGACACCAAGAACAGCAAATCCGTATCTAGTATGCGAGGGCGTTCCAATAGCAATTCTCACATGAAAATTATCGAGCTATTAGATGCACGTGGAGAAAGTTGGACCCATCATTGGAAGCTCGAGGACATCTATTCCAGGATCGATTTTGTGATGACCAACCCAAAACTTACGCCTCACATCAACAAAAAAGAAAGCAAGCTGCTCGATCCTAAAAACTGGGAAGTCGCGAGCGATCACCGCCCGATGCTAGTTATCATTGAGTAAGGGCTACACGCTCATACCATGCCGAGCAAAGCGAGCATCCGGCCCGTCTTACCCTTCTCCATTCTGTAGCTGTAATATGCCTCCGTATTACTCGCGGTGCAAATGCCCGCATCGGTGTATTGCCCATCTGGAACTCCGGCTGCCAATGCTTGCTGGCGAATTTCTGATGCAAAATCCACCTCATAGATAGGAGGCCTAACGCATGGAGAGAGCACCACCATCATATCTCCAGGCGATGAGCCATAGTCATCCTGCATCATTTTTATAGCTTTGCCGGTGATGTTACCCTCTGTGCCTTTTTTACCAGAATGCAGTAATGCAATCACTCTGCAGACGGGATCATAAATATACACAGCACCACAATCAGCTACGCAAATGCCTAGTAGCACATCGACCTCCGAGGTAATCAAACCATCCACATTCTTCCACCTCTGAGCAGAGTCATTCTTCCGCACAACGGCAATATTTGAGCCATGAATTTGCTCAGCTAAATGGAGTTGGGGCCAGCTAAACCCCAAATCTTGAACCGCCTTTTCATGTGCGGGCTGTAAGCGAGCCAGCACCTCATCCTTGTCTAAGCCTAGCTCAACCCCAGAAATACGTCCAACAAAGCTAGAACAAAGTCCCTTCTGCTCATTGAGTGACGATAAAAAACGAGGCATTTGCATTGTTGGCTGAAAGCCTCAACGCAAATGCCCCGTTGTGCAAGCTTACTCAGTCACCAGATTGGCGACTGAGTGCTTAACGCTAGTGTCTTATTGTGATCGGCTCGTTAAAGCGCGGTTCACATGATCCACAGTATCCGCTTCATCTTCATCCATATCTGACATGATGTCAGAAAGGTTAGAAGCGATTTCACCACGCATTCGCGCGACTAACTCCGCACCCTTTTGGGTAATACGAACCATGATCTTACGGCGATCTTCGGCTGCATGCACACGCTCAACATAACTTAACTTTTCCAATCGATCCACAAGGCCGGTAGCGGCCGCTGTAGAATGACCCATTTTCTTAGCGATATCGGACATTGTCAGATATTCTTCGCTGGAGAGATAGGCCATGAGGAAGAACTGAGGAAAAGAAATATTTCCGCGGTTCAACTCACTGGACAGGTTAAGGATGCACGAACGCTGTGTAAACAGAACGAAGTCTGCAAGGCGGTCTGTATCGACGTCGCTAGTTTTGGAGGGACTAGTTTTCATATTATTTTGTGTTTATTAGTGTTTTAGTTATCACCAATGTGAACACAGTTGCAGAAACAGAATATGCAAAAGATCAGGAATCCTCAAGCTTTTATTTCGGGTTTTTTAAATAAATAATGTATTTTAACTGAATGTTTTATAGTTTTCGCCCTAAAATAGTGTTTTTTTGATACTTCACGAGCGATTATCAAATACCCCATTCTATCACCATTTACAGACTTTTATAAGCTCTAATTTGTATGGCTTTTACGAATGTAAACAGCATCCCCCACCTTGACTGATCCCGATCTAATATCAGCTGCTACATGCTCACCCAGCTCCTCACCTGTGGGGAAAAGGTTAGCCGTCCGTCCTTCACCCTGACTGATGACCGTTTCCCCATTGAGAACTGCCCACTTACCATATTTGCGTATCAGCACAAATTGTGACTCTTCTTCAACCTGGTAAACTCTACCAGCAAGGCGTCTATCTTCATTTGCAGACATTTGCCGTGGTGTTTTTACATCACCAGCACAAGCAGAGAAAATCCAAGTCAATAGACACAAAAAAAACAACAGCTTTGCCATGTTGCTATTGAGTCAGAAATTGGCCCTTGCAGCAACCTTTACCATATCAATAATCTCAATATCACCGAGGTGGACATTAGCCAAATCATGGTTATCATCTACCTCATCAGATCTTGTTTTGAATCTGTTTTCATTACCTCACGACATATTACACCATGCCTAAATCCGATATTAAAGCCGCTGCTATTCTGCTCAATCTTGGCTCTCCCGACAGCACAGAAGTCGCTGATGTGCGTCGTTATCTCGATGAATTCTTGAGCGACGAGCGTGTGCTCGATATCGCCGCTTGGAAGCGTAAGCTCATTCTCAAACTTTTCATTTTGCCAACACGCCCCAAGGAATCCGCAGAGGCCTACGGCGAGGTCTGGACCGACGAGGGATCTCCCCTCATTGTCACAAGCAAGGAACAGCACAAACTTGTTTCTGACCAAGTGGACATGCCCGTATTTCTCGGTATGCGTTATGGCAACCCCTCAACCCATGATGTCATCAAGCAGATCAAGGAGGAAGGCATCACCGATCTTTTCATCATGCCTCTCTATCCTCATTATGCAATGTCGAGCTATGAGACAGCGGTCGTCAAAACGATGGAAGAAATCTACGAGCAATGCCCAGAGATGCGCACCAAGTTGCTGCAACCATTCTACAAAGATGATGATTACATCCAAGCTCTAGTGGACAGTGCGATGCCTCATATGGAAGACGATGACGATCTTCTGCTGTTTAGCTTTCACGGTATCCCAGAGCGACATGTCAGAAAGTCAGATCCGTCACACGCCCACTGCTTGGTTCGTGAGGATTGCTGCATCAACCCTCACCCTTGCCATGCCACCTGCTACAAACATCAATGCCTGGCAACCACGCAGGCATTCCTCGAAAAGTCTGGCATCCCCAAGGAGAAAACGGCTATTTCCTTCCAATCTCGCCTGTTGAGAGATCCGTGGCTTGGACCCTACACGGATTATGAGTTGGAGCGCTTCGGCAAAGAAGGCATCAAAAAAATCAAAGTGATGTGCCCTGCCTTTGTCTCTGATTGCCTCGAAACCATTGAGGAAATCGGAATGCAAGGTGTTGAGCAATTTACCGAGGCTGGTGGAGAATCACTCACCCTAGTTCCTTGCATGAATGCACACCCGACCTGGATTAAATTCCTGAGCGGAAGAATAGAGCAGTGGCATAATGAATTGAGTCATCAACATGAGCACGAGCACGCACATGAACATCAAGATACTCACGATCATCACCACGACCATGAGCATGATCACGCACCCAGTGCTTGAGATAAAACGCTAGCGGCGGAGACCGTATGCCAATCTCCATAAGCTATACGGATGAACTATCTTGCCCACCTCATGCTGGCAGATGATTCTGATGCGTCGCGCATTGGCAACTTACTTGGTGATTTCACGAAGGGCACTCTAGCCAGCCTTGCTGAAGTTTACCCGGATGAGATCATTCGGGGTATAAAGATGCATCGCGCCGTCGACCGCTTCACTGATTCACATGAGGTTTTTAAAAACTCGCGTGCACTTATTGCCCCAGAGAGGCGGAGGTTTTCTGGCATCATTATCGATATCATTTTCGATCACTACCTATCCGTTCATTGGAATGATTATCATCATCAGCCATTGGAACATTTTGTCGGCGATGTCTACCGAGCCCTTGATGAGCATCCAGAGTGGCGAGCAGGTCGGCTGGCCCGGGCTTTCCCTATGATGAGGCATGAGAATTGGCTGGTCACCTATGCCACCATTGAGGGGGTCGAGCTCACACTAGAACGAGTTTCTCGCAGAGGCAAACGAACGACTCCAATAGCTGGTGGCATCATCGACCTGCGTGACAATTACGCGGAATTCGAGGCAAGCTTCCAGGCTTTCATGCCCAGTTTATTAGATTTCACAGATACGTGGAAAAGTAAGCATTGAGAGCCACGGTCAACGCTCTTCTCCGTCAACCAGTGTTTTCCACACACTGAAATCTTCGTTCAGCATCGTTATATCTGCGCAATAGCCAGCCTCGATTTTCCCGAGCCCTTCCCATCCTAATGACTGCGCTTGGTTCCAGGATGTCGTCTTAATGAGCTCGGACAATGGCAAGCCTGTCCACTCAAACACATTACGCAGACCCTCATTAAAGAGCAACACACTGCCTGCAAGAGCATCGTTATCTTTGAGCCGTGCCTGCCCTTCGTCAACGATCACATCCAAGCCCCCTAGCCGCACTTCACCTGAACCAATCCATGAACCACTCATCGAATCAGTGATCAACATCAACTGATCAATAGGCTTGAGACTAAACATCAGCTTTAAAAAATCAGGGCATAAATGGATACCGTCACAAATCAATTCCATCTTAAGCTCCGCATCTAATAAACCAGAGCCCACCATGCCTATTTCACGATGATGCAGCCCGCTCATCGCATTACCAAAATGAGTCATGTGGGTGAGCCCCGCTTCCTTGGCGAGCATCATCTGCTCATGCGTAGCTGATGAATGTGCCGCAGAGCAAGTAATACCAGCCCTCTTTGCCTCATGAATACAATTGCAGGCACCGTTAACATCAGGAGCGATGGAGGCCAAAGCAACGGGTGCTATTTCATGAATGCGTCTCAGCTCGTCCCAGTTGGGCTCCCGGACAAACTGTGGATTTTGTGCGCCGGCATTGATCCTGTTGATATAAGGCCCCTCCACATGCAGACCAGGAGTTTTACTGTATTCCTGACGATCCATGTATTGCGCACACTTACCTGCAATCTCCTCCAATACATGCTGAGGCTGAGTCAAGGTAGTCGGCAGCCAAGTGGTTACCCCCTCCCCTAGTTTACGTTTAGCAATGTGGCGTATACTTTGCACATCATTGTCACAAACATCTTTGCCATCGGCACCGTGTGCATGGATATCGATAAAGCCCGGCATGACATAACGTCCACCAGCGTCAATTATTTTGTCTGACTTGGGCAGAGCAGCACCAGCCTCATGAACCGCTATGATTTTTCCTGCTTCAAGCTCAATAGAACCCGAGGAAATATCAATATCCGGTGAAATAATATGGGCATTAGAAATGATCAATCGCATCTGCGCAGAGAAGTTATAACCATTCTAGTTTTTACCCAGAATCATATCCTTGGATTTCCAGAAGTATGACCAGCCGGAGATAACCGTCAAAGCAACGGCAGGCCACAGAGATAGAGGAAACAAGAGGTGGTCTTTATGAGATAGATATTGCAAGCCCGTGACCAAAGCGTTGTTAGAATCGACAGGCTCAAAGGTGAGGTAGACCAGTGCGGTGATGATGAACGTGAGTTGGAAGGTTGTTTTCCATTTTCCAAGTTGATCTGCTGCGATGACTTTACCCTCCTCGATGGCAATCTGCCTAATACCGGTGACCAGAAACTCACGACATAGAATCAAAGCCGTGACCCAAACTGGGCATAAACCTTTAGCAGACAAATAAACAAAACCAGAACAGACCAAAATCTTATCTGCCAGCGGATCCAGAAGCTTTCCGAGTGAGGTAACGAGCCCCATCCTCCGTGCCAAATAGCCATCCAACCAATCAGAGATTGCGCCGAGCACAAAAGCACTGAGCGCGATAGCATAGCCGACAAGCCCTTCGGCAGAGGCGGCAACACAGAAAACAGCCGTTAGAACCAGACGAAAGAGCGTGATCGTATTGGGTAAATTCATGAATAAAGGTGCTGGGTATAGGCCTAATACGCTGGCCCGTAAGGCACTATGGTCTGACTCTAAGCCAAGGGCAACACTTGGCTTATGAAAAAACTCCTCAAAAAAAGCACCAATAAGTCACCCGAACGCGCTATCTCACGAATTTATTCAACTTGATATTGCTTCCCGTCGTCTCTCATGAATAATCTGCGCCCTCAACACATCCCCTCAACACATCTATACCAATATGGAAAAATCAGATTTCGGACTAATAGGCCTCGCTGTCATGGGGCAAAATCTCGTACTTAATGTGGAAAGCCGTGGCTTCCAAGTTTCCGTATACAATCGGACTACCTCGACGATGACCGAATTCATCGGTCAAAATCCTGACAAAAAACTTATCGGCTGCGAGACTCTTGAAGAATTTGTCGATTCTCTTGCCAGCCCACGTAAAATTCAAATCATGGTCAAGGCGGGCGGCCCTGTCGATGCTGTCATCGAGTCCCTAATACCATTACTCGACAAAGACGATATCATCATCGATGGCGGCAACTCACTCTACACCGATACGGAACGCCGAGACAAATGGTGCAGCGAACATGGACTCCGCTTCATCGGCGCTGGAGTATCAGGAGGCGAGGAAGGTGCACTCAAAGGCCCCTCCATCATGCCTGGTGGCCCACAAAGCACCTGGAAGGTCATGCAGCCTATCTTTGAAGCTATCTCTGCTAAAGTCGAGGGAGAGCCCTGTGTCGTTCACATCGGAGAAGGTGGTGCCGGCCATTTCGTTAAAATGGTTCATAACGGTATCGAGTATGGTGACATGCAGCTCATTTGTGAGGCATACGATATCTTTAAGGCTGCAGGATTTTCTAATGAGGAACTTGCTGACATCTTTGCTGATTGGAACGCTGGCGATTTGGAGAGCTTCCTCATTGAAATCACCGCGAACATCTTCAAGCAAATTGATCCAGAGACAGGCAAGCACATCGTCGACCTCATCGTGGACAAGGCTGGACAAAAAGGCACTGGACGCTGGACGATGATGGAGGCCGTAGATCACGCGATCCCCTTCTCCTGTATCGGAGCATCGGTCGAAGCCCGTATCCTTTCTGCCATTCGTGACCAGAGACTTGCCGCTTCCCATATCCTGACAGGACCATCCAATACGGATTTCAACATGGGCGAACTCAACAAAAAAGAGCTCGTCGAAAAAGTGCGTGATGCCCTTTATGCATCAAAAATCGTCTCTTATGCACAAGGCCTTGATCTCATTTCCAAAGTAGGCGCAGAAAAAGGCTGGGATCTTCAGCTCGGTGAAATTGCCAAAATCTGGCGTGGCGGTTGCATTATTCGTGCGCGCTTCCTCAATCGTATTACCGAAGCATACCAAGGCAGCGACTCACCTACCAACCTCATGCTGGCTCCATTCTTTACTGAGATTCTCACCAAAGCACAGCAAAACTGGCGTGAAGTAGTTTCCCTTGCAGCCCTCAACGGTATACCAGTGCCCAGCTTTGGCGGATCACTCGCATACTATGACAGCTACCGCAGCGAACGCTTGCCCGCCAACCTCCTTCAAGCACAACGAGACTTCTTCGGCGCACACACCTATGAGCGCCTTGACAAACCAGAGGGCGAGTTCTTTCACACCGAGGACTGGCCTGAGCTCATGGATTAAGCTCTCCCGTATGTATATGCTCTGGAGGCAATCCTCTATGGCAAAAAGCCCTGCTGGTTTAGAGGCCGTTGACCGCATTGATCAGCTCACGCAGTCGGCCAAAGTTCCGGTGGCGATGGCGAAATACCAGCCTTGGCAGCGCATCAAGCTGGGGCTCGTCATCTTCTTCGGCTACGGGACCACTTTGCTTAAAGCCCCCACTTTTAAGGATATCTGAAAAATCCTCATGGAGCCTCTTCATCAGGCTTTCAGAGAGCTCTTTTTGCATTCGGATGATAATATTATCACCGATATAGCGATAGGAATGAAAGTTGGAATAAAACCTTCTCACCTCTTCTACCGCTTCATCAACGTCATCGGTTACTTTAAACAATGCGTAGTCGCTCTCTGAGATCATGCCTAAGCGACTTAAATGCTCCTCGATAAACTGCTGCCAGAATTTCCAATAGGTGCCTCCTTTGGCATCAATGAGTATGAGCGGGTAAATCCTCGTTTTTCCCGTTTGTATAAGCGTTAAAGTTTCGAAAATTTCATCCATGGTGCCAAAGCCACCCGGGAAAGCTACAACAGCATCAGACTCCTTCACAAAGGATAGCTTACGAGTAAAAAAGAAATTGAAATCTACCAGCTTCTCGTCACCCGTAATAAAGGCATTCGCAGACGACTCAAAAGGCAGCTTAATATTCAAACCAAAGCTATCCTCACGCCCAGCCCCTTCGTTACCAGCCGCCATGATGCCTGGCCCCGCACCGGTAATCGTCATGAATCCAGCGTCCCTCATCTTCGCAGCAAATTCCACAGCCGCCTTGTATTCTGCTTCTTCGGGGTTTGTTCTTGCAGAACCAAAGATCGATATCTTACGGCAATTGCGGAAGGGGTAAAACACCTCGTTGGCAACACGCATTTCACGAAGAGCTTGGTTCATCGTCTTGAAGTCTCCCTCGGTAACCGCACCACGTGAGATACGCACTGCCGATATCAACATTTCCGCAAGCATGCAATTTTCCTCACCTCCAGAAATTTCTTTAGCTAGAGCTATAATCCGATCATCTAATTTCTTCTCTCCGGTCGAGCCGATAAAGGAGCAAGACTGAAGGTGGATCATCCCCCCAGTAAAATCTCGTTCTTGGGGAATCTTAGTAGGTCTGACGTGGCGACTCATAGTGACTTTAGATTTGGTATTGTTGTGTTTTAATAATCTCTAAAAGGGGAGATGCTTCTCAAGCGGGATCGACTGACTCGGACAGGCATGAAAAATTACGCGGTCGATGCTATAGAAGCTTCTTGAAGTCGGTGTAGACGCTCTAATGCCTGCCCCGAGTCGATCAACTCTGCAGCTAATTGAACACCCTGCCCCATCGAATCCGCTAAGCCTGCACAAGCGAGGCCTGCACCTGCATTTAACAACACCATCTCACGCTTTGGCCCCGTTTCCTTGCCACTGAGTATATTGGTGAGGATCACTGCATTTTCTGCCGCATCTCCTCCCTCGAGGTCTTTCACATTACAAGTGGAGAAGCCGAAGTCCTCTGGGTTTACCTCTTCATCAACAAGAGACTGATAACGCCCAGATTTACATATCCGTGTCGGCCCCAGCAGGCTGACCTCATCAACTGGGCCCCCATCTGCCGTGCTACCGTGAACCACCCAAGCACTATCGCGGCCAAGGCGCTGAAGAATATCTGCAAAAACAGAATCCATGTCGGGATCACACACCCCCACCAACTGACACTCTGGACGGGCTGGATTTAATAATGGGCCAATGAGGTTAAAAATGGTCCTCGTTCCCTCTTGAGCCAAAATTTTCCTGACACCAACGACTGCTTTGAAGGCTGGATGATAAATCGGAGCGAACAAAAAGCCAACACCAGCATCCTTCAAGCACTTACGGAAAACCTCAGGGCTAACATCTATCTTAATTCCTAATGCCTCGAGCACGTCAGCGCCCCCGCTTTTGGAGGTGATGCCACGATTACCATGCTTGACGACTACCGCACCACCAGCGGCAATGACGAACATGCTCGTTGTCGACACATTAAAAAGGTTGAGCTTGTCACCACCTGTTCCACAAACATCGATGGTAGGGCCAGTAAAACTCATTTCAGAAACACCTGGGTCAACAGCCCTTTCAAGGAAAGCCTCCACAAATCCTGCAATCTCAGCAGCCGTCTCACCCTTAGCCGTCAAACCCCTGAGAAAAGCCACTTTTTTCTCATCAGAAACATTCTCGCTGAGCAGCATCTCAGTTGCTGCATAAATCTCTCGCAAGTTTAATTCCTTAGCTTGTTCCACGTGCTTAATCAGTGCATCCATACTGACTAAATCCTATCTGGGGCGGCGGCCTAGAACAAGAAAAATCCGTCTTTCAAATGTTCGCATCATGAGTGCCCATGCCGTCACTATCATGATGAAAACAATACATGTCCATGTAGATGTCCACCAGTGAGATTCTTGTTTTGCCCACTCAACAATCGGCCGCCTCAGATAGCCGTTACACAAAAACAAATACACAGAGAGCTGCCCTAGCAGCAGCATCGCTGCCCCACACCACCGCCGCTCTCCTAAGTAGCCACAAACAGCACGTAACAGTGGCAATAAAAACAATAACAACACCACCCTCGAGGGAATCCACAGTTCGTAAAAGAAGTTGCCCCCAATAAACATCACCACACTCAGCAGAAGTAACCACCATGGTATCGTCACCTCATTGCGACGGGCAAACCAGATCCCCATTGAGCAAACACCAAGGTGACCAAGGATGCTGTGATTAATATTCAGATCAAATTGAGCATAAAGAATATGCCCTAGCACACATTGCAATATCCAGCCACCCACTAACAACCCATAAAGTACCTTATCCCCATACTTCTGCAGGGCCCTCCAAAGGAAAGGCAATACCAAGTAAAATTGAAGAATCGCACCAATGAACCACCAAGGGCCAATGGGACGATAAACATTTTCTGGGATAAAGTTAGACACCCCAACCATCTGCCGAAGTAAGTTCAAAACATCGTCATGCCATACCTCGCCCCAGCCCACCCGAAAGCCTTCATAGATAACATAGCCTAATGCTGACAGGATGATCGCAGGGTAAAAAGCCTTCCACCTTTTTGTTTGGAACGACCACCAAGCAGGAATCGTAGCGCTATACTTTTTCGTAAGCCCATAAGCACTGAGGAAAAAAAAGACCTGCACCCCATAGTGACCAAAGTAGGATGCGAGCAGTCGCGGGGCATCCCACGGGTTCTGCCACAGCCCCTCTAGCATCAGCACAACTCTGTCCGCCTGAAAACCAAACTCATTCTCACCTGGAGAACCTGGCATCCAGTGCAAATAATTGTGTGCCATGATCATAACGATCGCCACCGCACGCAAATAAAAACTCTCGTCCAACGTCATCCCACGCCAAACATAGCCAGAGCATTTCCGCTCCTTGATTTTAGAATGCTCACTTGCCATGAATTTCATCTATAAAGGCTTGGAGATACTTCTTCGCTTTCACCTCCCCTACCCCCTTGATGCGCATACCCGCTTCCACGCTACTCGGGCGCAATCGAGTGAAATACTCCAGCGTATTGTTAGGGAAAATGTGGTAGTGCGGAACGCCGGCCTTCTTCGCTAATGTCGCACGCACGTCCTTGAGCCTTGAATGAAGATGAGTATCAAAATCAAACTCTTCCATCTCAATCTCATTGCCGTCCTTTAGGGCGGAATCACTTCCCGCATAGCGATCCGGCCAGACTATTCTGCACTCAGCCTCGCCCAACATTACTTGTTCGCCAAGTGCTGTCAAAGTGATCAAGGGGTATTCACCCTTTTGTGTATAAACTAATGCTGCATCATGCAGGGAGCGGAACAGCTCGTTCAAATAGGCCGTGCCACACTCCTTGAGCAACCCATAGGTAGTGAGTTCGTTCAGGCGCACTCGAAGAATTTCTTGGGATTTGCTACCCATCAGCATCTGCACCACCCTGCCCCTTCCAAACCGCCCTTGCCATCCTTCTTCAGTTTTGCGGCTCATTCGCGCAACACCACTCAAGGCTTTACGAACAAGCAATGCCTCGGCTTCACCTGAAGCTACCCTAAGCTCTCCTCCAAAATTATTAGAACAGATATCGCAGTTACCGCATGTCGGAGCATCATCCTCACCAAAGTATTCAAGGATAGCCTGTTGGCGGCATTGCCTGCTGTAACACAGCTTTACCATTTCATCTAGCTTCTGCCTGTCCCTGCGCTCTTTTTCTTCCAGCGCCTCGCGGTTGATATCCAGCTCGCTGGCAGCCACATCCGGGCGCTTGAGACGCGTTCCTTTCATCCGCTTGCCAGCTACATCAAAGCGCTCCAAATAGCCACCACGTGCCAGTACCGAAATCGCTGAGCCTGCAGCCATGCTATTCTTGATGCCCGAACCCTCGGCAATCTCATCCATCGTCCTGAAAACCTCAAAGTTCTCATCCGCATCATTTTGCAAAAAAGCATAGGCTTGCGTAATTTGCTGATAGCTAGGATTAGCTCCTTCAATGAAAAATTCCTGTGTCCTTGTGTCTGCGTAATTAAAGAACATCTCACAATAGGCCTCATCACCATCACGCCCCGCCCTTCCCGCCTCTTGGTAATATGCCTCTATGCTACCTGGCACCTCAAAGTGAACAACGAATCTGACATCTGAGCGGTCTATACCCATACCAAAGGCATTTGTTGCAACAGCCACATCAGCCTTCTTGCTGATAAAATCATTCTGCGTTTGCTCCCTTTGCGCCTCATTCATACCGCCATGATAGGCAATGCACTTCACCCCCCAGCCATGCAGTGTCTCTGCCACTTCCTCAACCCTCTTGCGTGTCGAGCAGTAAACGACTCCCGTTTTCCATTCGTCAACAACCTCACGAAGCCGAGTATACTTGGCTGCACGCTTATTAACTGAGGTGACGGTTAGTGATAGATTAGGCCTGCTGAAACCACTAAGCGTCTCAAACGGTTCGCGCAAGGCAAGCACCTCCAGAATGTCTTTTCTGACGACGGGAGTTGCTGTAGCCGTCAGAGCCAGCGCCTGTGGCCGACCCAGTTCAGCAAGCACCCTACCGAGCCGCATATATTCAGGACGGAAATCATGACCCCACTGGCTCAAGCAGTGCGCTTCATCTACGGCAAACAAAGCAATATTAACCTCACTGAGTGCCGCCATAAAAGACTTTGATCGAAACCGCTCCGGCGCGATGTAAACCAGCTTATATTCAGCCGCCTTCATCCGCTCAATCCTCTCTCGCTGTTCAGGCCAACCCAAGGTCGAGTTGATCATCGTTGCAGCTATGCCCTTGTCATGCAGCGCGTCCACTTGGTCTTTCATCAACGCGATGAGTGGAGAGATGACTAACGTCACTCCTTCTAAACAAAGTGCAGGCAGTTGATAACAAAGTGACTTACCACCACCAGTTGGCATCACTACCAACCCGTCCTGACCGGATATGATTTGATCGACGACTTCCTCCTGACCATCGAGAAACACATCAAACCCAAAGTAATCCTTTAATGCCTCTCTAGGCTCAATCACGCATGCCATACGCATTACAGAGAAACAAAACACATCCATGATAGCAACTCCTTTGCCATACTGATGTGATCATCATGCACTTCACTACAACGAAATAAGGCCATCTGCCTCCTAATGTCACACCAGGGGCCAGTATACGCTTGAGTATTGAGGCCTGAAGCATCTAAAACCGAGCATGCCCAAAACTGACCAACCTTCGTCTTGGAAATCCTACCTGAACTCATACACGCGCTATCCTGAACTTGGATTCTCCATCGACACCTCTCGAATGGATATCCCGTCAGACTACGCAGACTCACTTTCCAAAGAAACCTCACGTGCTTTTGCTGGAGTCAAAGCAATCGAAGCCGGTGAAATCATGAATCCAGACGAAGGGCGCATGGTAGGTCATTACTGGCTACGTAATCCAGCACTTGCCCCAAGTGATGAAATCAGAAAGCAAATCACCGAGCCGATTGCAGATCTAAAAGTCTTTGCCCAGAAAATACGCCGTGGCGAAATCACCACCCCCAAGGGAGGGCGGTTTGAAAACTTGCTCATCATTGGCATCGGCGGCTCCGCGTTGGGACCGCAGTTCATCTACGAGGCGCTCGGAGCGGACAGCCCCTTGAAAACTTTTTTCTTCGACAATACCGACCCCGCCGGCATGGATGCCATCCTCAATGAAATCATCACCAAAACTCATGGTGGCCTTGGCAAAACGCTCTCTCTTGTCATTTCAAAATCTGGTGGCACCGCTGAGACCCGCAACGGTATGCTCGAAGCTCAATCTGCCTATGAGTCCTCTGGCA
>ENA-OQVM01003638-OQVM01003638.1-marine-metagenome-genome-assembly--contig:-NODE-3638-length-16529-cov-4.363846_pt1 | contig 16529 bp, 11 predicted proteins | sample MGYA00237776_ERZ505498 | MGnify/ENA primary metagenome ERZ505498 (study PRJEB26159, sample SAMN06265151) | marine metagenome | isolation source: Helgoland LTER site | place: Germany:Helgoland, sampling... | reverse complement strand
GCATGACACCCGCCATGAAACTGAAAACAGCCGCCTGAGTTCTACGGCTGGGCCCCATTAAAAATGGGGGGATTACCGTAGTTCAGCGCAATCGACGCCAACAGGATCAGGACATAAAGTTCCTCTCCCCACGCATAAAACACGAGGCTGATCACCAACAGCAGCAGATTGCGCACGGCTTTACCTGCCAGAAAGTACAGCAGGAGCGTTGCGGGCAAAAAGATGAACAGGAAGATCGGGCTCGAGAAAACCAATGTCAGGTCCTTGGCGTGCTTCTATTGGCACCACTAGAAATCAAAATGGGCCAAGTCTCGCGACCTGCGCCTTGCTGTTCTTCTAGCTTAAAGAAACTTGACGTCAAAGTTATGGCGTAAGTATGCCTTGCCACAGCACGCTGCAAACCCAAAACAGCACGCAAGAATGAGGTATATCGGGCAGTAGTTCAGCGCGCTCTCAACACGCGCAAAACGGGTGCGGGGCGACTAGATTGCGCTGCTATGGCGCTTGTCGGGGCTTTCAAAAGCATCAAGGCCATGTGCAAAGATCCGAACCAAAGGCCGTGATGCATTCTTTACGATCAACCGCCCCGGCGTTGCGTCAAAATGGTCCGAGAACCGGTCCGCAATCGTCTTCATCTTTGCCCGTATTAGATCGTCAGCTGCAGGGAATTGCGCGGCAAGCGCATCAGCGTCCAACGTAAATTGGCACATCAAGGTTTCGATCATCCGGGCTGTCACGCTGTCCTGCAACGTCATGTTGTAGCCGCGCATACCAGCAAGTTCGCCGTTCAGCACGTGCTTTACATAGGCCGATGTCGCAGCGGCATTCTGGCTATAGCCTTGCGGGAATTTTGAGATCGAAGAGGCGCCCAAACCAATCAACACCTCGGATGTGTCATCCGTGTATCCTTGGAAATTACGCCGCAACGTGCCCTTGATTTGCGCGATGGCAAGCGTGTCACCGGGACGCGCAAAATGGTCAATGCCGATTGCCTCAAACCCGTCGGCCACCAGAACCTCGTGCGCCAATGCGGCAAGTGCAAACCGTGTCTCACCATCCGGTAGCGCGTCAGCGTCGATCATGACCTGCCTTTTCGACATCCACGGCACATGCGCATAGCCATAAAGCGCCAGCCGGTCGGGTTGCAGGGACAACACTTGTTGCAAGGTGTCGGACAGGCCGGGCAGTGTTTGATGCGGCAATCCATAGAGCAAATCCATGTTCAGGCTTTTGACACCTGCGCCGCGCAGCACGTTGACCACATGTGCGGTTTGTTCAAACGTCTGCGGGCGACCGATGGCCTCTTGCACCACCGGCGCAAAGTCCTGAACACCGATGCTGGCGCGGTTCATGCCATTGGCTGCCAACATGTTCAGCAGTGCGTCGGACGCTTCGGTGGGATCAATCTCTACCGAGAATTCAAAATCATCGGCTTCGTCAAAGGCATCGAATATCCGGGTCAAAAGCCGTTGCATTGTTTGTGGGCTTAGAATTGTGGGGGTTCCACCGCCCAGATGAAGACGGGTTAGTGCGATATTCGGCCGCATCTTACTGCGCACAAGTCTCAGCTCTTCGAGCAGGTTTTCGACATAGGCGTCCACGGGTCGCAGGCTTTTTGTGCCTTGCGTGCGACAGGCACAAAACCAGCAAAGGCGCTTACAAAACGGGATATGTATATATAAAGAGACGGTTGATCCGTCCGGAACGGCGGATAGCCATTCGCTCTGATGGGTGCGCCCGTCCTCTGCGCCAAAGTGGTTGGCGGGGGGATAACTGGTGTATCGCGGCACGTTTGTGTCGAATAAACCTGATCTACGGAGTTGTTTCAAATTATTCATGCGGTTATCATACATAGCCAGGGACACTTTTGATTGATCTACATCAACTATGAAAAGAAAATCGTTCGAGAACATGGCTTGCTCAGCCTGTCCGATCAGGAAACGGGCCGTTTGCTCACGCTGTGAAGGCGATGAGATGCACCGCCTTGAAGGTATAAAAACCTACCGTAGTTTTTCGGCGGATGAGCCGATTCTGTGGCGCGGGGATGAGCTGAAATATGTCGCGTCTGTCGTAGAGGGTGTGGCGAAGCTTGAGAAAAGCTTGGAAGACGGGCGCAACCAGATGGTTGGTTTGCTGTTTCCGTCCGATTTTATCGGCCATCCAAAGCGCACCCAGATTGAATTCGACGTGACCGCAGCCAGCGATATTACGCTGTGTTGTTTTGAACGCGAACCTTTTGAGGAATTGCTGATCGAAGTGCCGCATATCGCCCAGCGGATGGTTGAGATAGCGCTTGATGAACTGGATGCGGCGCGGGATTGGATGGTCTTGCTGGGCCGCAAAACAGCCGCTGAGAAAACCGCGACTTTTCTGGAAATGGTGGCGCGGCGTTCGCAGTTTGACAGTTCCGCTGTGTCAACAAGGGATCTAGTGTTGCCGCTGTTGCGCAGCGAGATTGCAGATTACCTCGGGTTAACGCTTGAAACCGTCAGTCGACAGCTTTCAATACTAAAGCGCGATGGTGTGGTTGAGTTCGTGGACAAAAAGAACTTTCGCATTCTCGATGTGGCGCGTTTGCATGACGCAACTGGTGATGACGCCGATGGTGGCGTGATTGCGTAAGTTCCAGCGCTAATTGCGCGAACTACGTGCCGCGCACAGTCAGACTTATGCGCCTTTTCTAGGGTGGTCCGGCACACTTGCGCCGGACCTGTTATTCTAGTGCCGTTTCTTGGGCGGCATCAGATCGGTGATCGTGCCTTCAAACATCTCGGCGGCAAAGTTCACCGTTTCCGACAGGGTCGGGTGCGGGTGAATGGTGTGACCCAGATCGGTGGCATCGCACCCCATCTCGATCGCCAGCGCCACCTCGGCGATCAGATCACCGGCGTTGGTGCCCACAATGGCCGCACCGATTACACGGTCGTCGCTGGGGTCAAAAATGACCTTTGTCATCCCCTCGGATCGCGCGTTTGACAGCGCCCTGCCAGAGGCGGCCCAGGGAAACACGCCCTTGCCGATCTTCATGCCCTTGGCCTTCGCTTCGGTCTCGGTGACACCGACCCAAGCGACCTCTGGATCGGTATATGCCACGGACGGGATCACCAGCGCGTCGAACGCACGCTTTTGACCCGCGCAGACTTCTGCGGCGACTTTTCCCTCGTGTACGGCCTTGTGCGCCAGCATGGGTTGGCCAACCACGTCGCCGATGGCAAAGATGTGCGGCACGCCGGTGCGCTGCTGGTTATCGACAGCGATAAAACCACGCTCGTCCACCGCAACTCCCGCAGCTTCGGCATTGATCAGTTTGCCATTCGGGCGCCGCCCGACGGACACCAGAACCTTGTCAAACGTGTCAGTCGTAACCTCGCCTTTGTCGTTCTCGAACGTGACTTTCAGTCCCGTTTTCTGCGCCTCCATCGCGGTCACTTTGGTCTTGAGCATGATATTTTCGTACCGCTTGCCGATGCGCGTGTGCAGGGGTTTGACCATATCCTTGTCTGCGCCCGGCATCAGTTGGTCCATGAATTCGACAACAGTGATTTTCGATCCCAAAGCGTCATACACACAGGCCATTTCCAACCCAATGATACCACCGCCAAGGATCAACATCCGCTTGGGGATGTCGTGCAGTTCCAGCGCGCCGGTGCTGTCCAAAACCCGTGGATCATCATGCGGGATGAAAGGCAGCTCAACCGGTTCTGACCCCGCCGCGATGATGCATTGGTCAAAGCTGATTGTTTTTGTACCGTCCTCGCCCGTTACCTCGATCATGTTGGGACCGGTAAAGGTGCCCATGCCGCGCAAAGTTGTGACTTTGCGCCCTTTGGCAAGCCCGTCCAGACCGCCGGTAAGCTGACCGACAACTGAGTCTTTCCAGAACCGCAAGGCATCCAGATCAATGTCAGGTTTGGCAAAGGTCACACCATGTGCCGACATGTCTGAAGCTTCGGTCAAGACTTTGGCAACGTGCAACAACGCTTTGGATGGAATGCAGCCGACGTTCAGGCAAACTCCGCCCAATGTCGGGTCCTTTTCGATTAGCACGACTTTCTTTCCCAGATCCGCCGCACGGAATGCTGCGGTATAGCCGCCGGGACCAGAGCCCAGAACAACCACTTCGGCGTGGATGTCACCGGGGCCAGTTGTCGTGCCTGTCGCTGCAGTTGCTGTGGGTGCGGCGGTGGGTGCCTGCGCCTTGGGTGCGGGTGCTTCTGCTGCTCCGTCAGCGTCAATCACCATGATCACGGACCCCATAGAAACCTTGTCGCCTTCGGCTACCTTGATCGCTTTGATGACGCCCGCCACGGGGGCCGGTACTTCCATCGTTGCCTTGTCCGACTCCAGTTCCAACAGGGGGTCTTCGACTGCGACGGTATCGCCGACGTTGACCAGAATGCTCACCACGGGGACGTCGGAAAAATCACCTATGTCAGGTACTTGAATATCCATATCTAGGCCCCCCTACAGCATCAACCGGCGCACATCGCCCAGCAGGTGTTTAAGTGTCGCGTTAAACCGTGCGCCCAAGGCACCGTCGATCGCGCGGTGGTCAAACGACAGTGATAAGGGTTGCATCAGGCGCGGCACAAAGGTTTCTGATCCCTCGTCCCAGACGGGGGCCACCTTGGCGCGCGTCAGGCCAAGGATCGCCACTTCAGGCGCGTTGACGATCGGAGTGAATCCTGTGCCACCAATGCCGCCCAAGGACGATATGGTAAAGGTCGCGCCCTGCATGTCGGGGCCTTTCAACTTGCCCTCACGCGCAGCCAACGACAGGCTGCCAAGCTCTTTGGAAATTTCGACGATCCCCTTGCGGTCGGCGTCCTTGATCACCGGCACCATCAGGCCCTGCGGCGTGTCAGCCGCAAACCCGATGTTATAAAAGTTCTTTTTGATCAGCTTGTCGCCATCCGGATGGATCGAGGAATTCAGCTCCCAATGATCCTTGAGTGCGGAAACGCAGGCCTTGATCACAAAGCTAAGAAGCGTGACACGGTAGCCTTGTTCCTTGGCGGCGGCATCCAACTCTTTGCGGTAAGCGTCCAGATCGGTGATGTCGGCCTCTTCGTCCACAGTGACGTGGGGGATGTTCAACCATGCCCGGTGCAATGCTGGACCGCTGAGTTTCTTAACGCGGGGCATGTCAACATCTTCGATAGGTCCGAATTTAGAGAAGTCTACAACCGGCATCTGCGGGATGCCTATGCCGCCTGCCGCACCGGCCGTCGCGGTAGACGCCGTGGTGGACTTGAGGAACTTTGTCACGTCCTCGCGCAGTATGCGGCCCTTGCGGCCTGTGCCGTTCACCTTGGCGATATCAATGTCCAACTGGCGTGCAAACGCGCGCACGGACGGCGATGCATGGGATTTGGAAAACCCGCTGTCGACAACCGGTGCCGTTGGCGCAGGTGCGGCGGCAGCATCAGGGGTCTCTGCCTTTGCCTCCGCCACGGGGGCCGGGGCAGGGGTTGCCGCGTCTCCTTCGGCGTCCATCACCATGATGACCGATCCCATAGAAACCGTATCACCTTCGACGACTTTGATTTCTTTGATCACGCCTGCCATGGGCGAGGGGACTTCCATCGTCGCCTTATCTGATTCCAGCTCAAGCAGGGGATCTTCGATAGCGACCCTATCGCCTACGCTGACCAGAATGGTCACCACAGGCACGTTGTTGAAATCGCCAATGTCGGGGACTGTTACGTCAGTAGTCATATTTGTTTTCCTTTCTCGGGCACTTAGGCCAACCGCGGGTTCGGCTTGGCGCCGTCGATGTCGTATTTCTTGAGGGCTGCTTCCAAATCCTTTTTGGTCACATTGCCTGCCTTGTAGAGGTCCACCATTGCGGCGGCTGCGATGTGGTTTGCGTCGACCTCGAAAAAGCGACGCAGGTTTTCGCGGCTGTCGGACCGACCAAATCCATCGGTCCCCAGAACGGTATAAGACCCCGGCACGAACGCCCGGATTTGCTCGGCAAAGTTCTTCATGTAATCGGTTGCGGCGATGATCGGACCTTTGGCCTTGCTCAGGGTTTGGGTGACATAAGGCACGACCTCGTCCATCAGCGGGTTCAGCCGGTTGTGGCGCGCCGCATCTTGGCCGTCGCGGGCCAGCTCGTTGAACGATGTTGCAGACCAGATGTCAGCCGTGACGCCAAAGTCGGCTTCCAGCATCTTCGCCGCCTTGATCGCTTGCAACAAAATGGTGCCGGACCCCATAAGATTGACGTGTTTCTTGCCCGGTTTTTTGGTCTCTGACATCCGGTAAAGCCCCTTGATGATGCCTTCCTCGGCACCCATCGGCATATCGGGATGCTGGTAGTTTTCGTTCATCAAGGTGATGTAGAAACTGATGTCTTCCTGATCGACAAACATGCGTTGTAGGCCGTTGTGCATGATCACGGCCAACTCGTAGCTGAAGGTCGGATCATAGGTCACGCAGTTCGGAATTGTCCCCGCAAGGATATGGCTGTGGCCATCCTCGTGCTGCAACCCCTCACCATTCAACGTGGTCCGCCCGGCGGTCGCACCCAGCAGGAAACCCCGTGCACGGCTGTCACCGGCGGCCCACGCCAGATCGCCCACGCGTTGATGAGCAAACATAGAATAGTAGATATAGAACGGGATCATCGGCACCCCGTGGTTGGAATAGGACGTTGCGGCAGCGATCCAGTCAGCCATAGCACCCGCCTCGTTGATGCCTTCCTGCAAGACCTGACCATCGGTCGTCTCTTTGTAAAACATCATCTGGTCGGCATCCTCGGGCGTGTAATTCTGGCCCAGCGGGTTGTAGATCCCTGCTGAGCGGAACAGCCCTTCCATGCCAAATGTCCGGCTTTCATCGGGCACGATTGGCACCACGAACTTGCCGATGGTTTTGTCACGCAGCAATGTGGTCAGAATGCGCACATAGGCCATTGTGGTCGAAATCTCACGCGCGCCCGTGCCTTTCAACTGTGCCTCAAACTTGGTCAACGGCGGGATTTCCAGCTTGGGCGCATCGCGCCATTCGCGTTTTGGAAACTCCCTGCCCAATGCCTTGCGGCGATCCGCCAAATAGGCCTTTTGCGCATTGTTCAATTCAACCAGAGGCGCCTTTGGCAGGTCTTCATCCGATACCGGGATCTTGAACCGGTCACGGAAAGCACGCAATTGATCGTCGGCCATCTTCTTGGCCGAGTGGGTCACATTCTGACCTTCGCCCGCCGTGCCCATTCCGTAGCCTTTGACCGTCTTGATCAACAGGCAAGTCGGCTGGCCCTTGGTGTCCGAAGCCTTTTTGAATGCGGTATAAACCTTCTGCGGATCATGTCCGCCACGGCGCAGCGCCCAGATTTGTTCATCGGTCCAATCGGCCACCAAAGCGTCAGTTTCAGGGTATTTGCCAAAGAAATGCTTGCGGATATAGGCACCATCCTTGGATTTGAACGTCTGGTAATCTCCGTCAACAGTTTCATCCATCAACTGTTTCAGGCGCCCGGTATGGTCATTCTCAAGCAGGTCGTCCCAGCCTTTGCCCCACAAAAGCTTGATCACGTTCCAGCCCGCACCGCGAAAGTCGCCCTCCAACTCCTGAACGATCTTGCCGTTGCCGCGCACAGGTCCATCAAGGTGTTGCAGGTTGCAGTTCACCACAAAGATCAGGTTATCCAGACCCTCACGGGCCGCCAGATCAATCGCGCCACGCGATTCCGGCTCGTCCATCTCTCCGTCACCAAGAAAGGCCCACACCTTGCGGTCGCCCATGTCGATATGGCCCCGGTTGTGCATGTATTTCATGAACCGCGCCTGATATATTGCCATCAGCGGGCCAAGGCCCATGGAGACGGTAGGGAACTGCCAATAATCCGGCATCAACCATGGGTGCGGATAGGACGACAGACCGCTGCCGCCGACCTCGGATCGAAAGTTCTCCATCTGCTCGGCAGTCAGACGCCCCTCCATGAACGACCGTGCATAAATGCCGGGGATCACGTGACCCTGAAAAAACACCAGATCCCCGCCATGGATCGCGGGTTTTGACCGCCAGAAGTGGTTGAGGCCGATGTCATACATCACAGCAGACGAGGCAAAAGACGCGATATGTCCGCCATATTCGCTGCTGACCTTGTTCCGGCGCACCACAGTGGCCATCGCGTTCCAGCGGTTTATGGTACGGATGCGCCATTCCATCTCCATGTCACCGGGAATTTCCAGCTCATCATCCGCCGGGATCGTGTTTTGATAGGGCGTAGTCGCGGAAAATGGCAGAGTTGCGCCGGCGGCACGGGCCTGTTGGACCGCCTTGTCCAGCAGGTAATGCGCGCGATTGGCACCGTCTTTTTCGATCACATCTGAAATGGCTTCCTGCCATTCCTGCGATTCAATCGGGTCGATATCAGTGTGGTCTTTCATAAAAGAGCCCTTTCCCGCCACATGTTCAGGCGTAGTATTTTTTCTTGGACATCTTGCCGATGCCCGGATTCATTGAATTGGTCGGGTCAACAGATTGATAGAAATCCGCGAGGTCCGGCTTGGCCTTGTAAAGATGGCCGACGTTATGTTCGGCGGGGTATTCCGCACCGCGTTTTTCCAAAAGCGCCAGCATTTCGGCCTTGAGCGCTTTGACGTCCACACCTTTGCGGACGATGTAATCCTGATGCAGAACGTGGCACATGAAATGCCCGTAATAGAGCCGGTGCAGGATTTGGTCGTTAATCCGGGGCGGCAGGGTCTCCAGCCAGTCGCGTTCATTGCGTTTGAGCGCAATGTCGAGCGCGAGGATGTCTTCTACCTCAGCGGCATGGACATTCTGATAACGGATCGCGGCACCGGCGGCGGCAAAACGGTGCAGCCCCGCGATTTTCCCTTCGCGTGGGGTGCAGGCGAAATAATCGGCCTCACTGTCCGCGAAGGCTTGGTCCAGATACGCTTGCGTCTCTGCGATGCCGCCATCGCGCGCCTTTAGGATCAGATGGTGCTCGAAACGGGCGCGGTACTCGACCATTCGCTTGGGCAGGATCTTGGGCCAGAGCTTGCTTAGCGTTTGCATGAACTTATCTGTAAACCCGCGCAGGAACGGTACTTTGTTCAGCCGCGCATCAACCGCGCCTTTCAGTGCAAAGAACATGGGCAACTTGTCTGTGCCAAGTTTGTCGATCATCACCATCGTGTCCTTGCCGTATTTGGTGGTGATGTCGAACACCTCGCAGTGCATGTATTCCGCGCTCACAGGCAGCGTTTCGAAATTTGCCAACATATGGCGACGTAGGTCGGTCAGATCATCAGGATCGTTGGTCCCGATATAAAACACCTGTTCCGCGTCATTCTTGGCGTAGGTGTCCAGACGCACGGCAAACACCGCCAGTTTGCCCGCGCACCCCGCACTCTCGTGCAGGCACCGCTTGTCTGCGTTGAACCGTGCAGGCGTCTCGGCCTCTACATCACGCACGATTCGGGCGTATTCAGTGTCTGAGGCACGTCTGTTCGTCTCTTCCAGATCGGCATCGGTGAAAGTGCCATTCTGAACGCGGGTCAGGATTGCTTCTGGATCATCGCCCAGCAAGAGACCCAGATGGTTGACGAGGCTCAACCGTCCTGCTGCATCAATCTGCGCATATAGCGACAGTTCGGTATAGCTGGGCCCGCGTTCAATCAGCGAACCGCCTGAATTGTTGCACACGCCACCGACCACAGAGGCCCCGATGCACGACGACCCGATCACCGAATGCGGCTGACGACCCAGCGGGGCCAGCAGCTTTTCCAGCGCGAACAAGGTGGATCCGGGCAAGGCCAGCACCTGTGTGCCGCCCTTAAGCAGATGCAGCGCATCCATACGGCGGGTGTTGATCAGCACCACATCGCGATCATAGCTGCCGTTAGGTGTCGACCCTTCGGTCAGTCCGGTGTTCGCGGCTTGCATGATCACGATCTTGTCTGCTTTCACACAGGCCTGCAGCACCTTCCATTGTTCCACCAGCGTTCCGGGTTGCACGACACACAGCGCATCACCCACCCCCGAACGGAACCCCTTGCGGAACCTCTCGGTCTTTTTGTCGCCCACCAGCAGATGCCGGTTTCCGACGATATCGCGCAGGGTGGTCAGGAGGTCTTGATCGTTCATGGTCTTGCTCCTTTTCAACGGTTGAACTCAGTAGGCGACAGACGGCAGCCATGTAGCCAAAGCAGGCCACAGGAATACCAGTGCCAGACCGGTCAACTGCAACAACACGAACGGAACAACGCCGCGGTAGATGTGCATCAACGTGATTTCCTTGGGTGCCACACCCTTGAGGTAAAAGAGCGCGAAACCAACGGGCGGCGTCAGGAACGAGGTCTGCAATGTCACCGCCACAAGGATCACGAACCAAACCAGCGATGGTTCATCAATGACGCCGAAACCGGGGATATCCATGCCAAGCCCGTTCACAATGGGCCGCATCAAAGGCAGCACGATCAGCGTAATCTCGATCCAGTCCAACACGAAACCCAACAGGAACACGATAAAGAGGATGAACAGAATTGTGCCTGTCGGCCCAAAACCGGTGGAGGCAATCATATGTTCGATCAATTCGTCGCCGCCCAATTCCCGCAGGACATAAGAAAAGACAGTCGCACCAAGGAAGATGGCAAAGATATAGGCGGTGGTGTTGAAGGTCGAGACCAACACATTTACCAGTTTCCCGAGGGTCAGTTTGCGGTAGCCAAGTGCCAGCAAGGTCGCACCCAATGCCCCGATGCCGGAGGCCTCCGTCGGTGTCGCCAAACCCGCAAAGATGGAGCCGAGCACCGCAAGGATCAGACCAAGTGTGGGGATAACTGCAATCATCACCGCCTTGACGGCCTCCCAATCGGGGGCCTTTGCCCCTTCGGGGACGGGTGCGACATCAGGTTTGATCAGGGCGACCGCAAATATGTACATCAGGTATAGAAATCCGATGATCACGCCCGGAAATACGGCGGCCATGAACAGATCACCGACAGACAGCGCCATCTGGTCGGCCATGATCACCAACATGATAGAGGGCGGGATCAGGATGCCCAATGTGCCGGATGCCGCAACCACGCCAGAGGCCAATGTAGGCGCATACTTCTGTTCCATCATGGAGGGCAGCGACAACACGCCAAGCAAAACCACAGACGCGCCGATGATGCCGGTTGAAGCGGCCAGAATGATGCCGATCATGGTCACTGTAATCGCCAGCCCACCGCGCGTTTTGCCAAATAGCCGCTGCATCGCGGTCATCAGTTTTTCAGCCACACCGCTTTCGTCCAGCATCAGACCCATAAAGATGAACATCGGCAAAGCAACCAGAACCGCGTTCGACATGGTGGCGTAAATGCGGTTTACCACTGCGCCAAGTGTCAGATAATCAAGGCCCGTGAAAGTCGCCTCAAGACCGGTCCAAAGCATCAGATCGTTGTCGAACAGATACGCCAGACCACAGTATGCAACACCCACACCCGCCAGCGTCCACGCCACAGGATAGCCGGTGAACAACAGCGCGATAAAGGTCATGAACATCGCGATGACCAGCTTTTCCTCGGTTGTTTCGACCAGAAACGTCAGCGCAAAGGCCGCGACCGCAAAACAAAGCATTGCCGTTGCGATCAGGCGCAAGCCCTTGCCGACACGCTCGTGTCCATAATTGGCATATAGGGCATGCACGTCGTGGATCAGCCGGGCCAATGCGCCCATCGCCAGCAAGATGAAAGATATCGGAATGACGGATTTTAGAATGTAGCGCGCGGGCAGACCTGTCGGGCTGGAGGACCCTTCGCTCACACGTAGGCTCTCGTAGAAATAATCATACCCCTGATCGATCATCAGATAGATGAACGGGGTCAGCAACGTCAGGATGCCCAGCACCTCGATGATGCGCTGGGCGCGGCGCGACAGTTGCATGTGCAGCAGGTCGACGCGGACATGGCTGTCTGTCACCAGCGCATAGGAGATGCCGACCATCGTGACGAGCCCGTAAAAATGCCACTGCAACTCGTCCAGTTTTGGATAGTTCTGGTTCAACAAATACCGGAACAATACCTGCGCCACGATGGCACCAATCAAAAATACGTTGGTCCACATAACAATATGGCCAATGAACTTGACCGTTTTGTCCAGCCCGACAGCAACGGCCTGGGTGTCCGTCTCCGGATGTTCCAAAATGCCTTCGTAGACTTCAATTGGATCGACGGTGCTCTTGTCTTGGTTAACCATGGTCCCCTCCCGGTGCCTGCCACGCCTTGCGTGCCTGCTTGGAATATTCTGAATGTGAATGTTGAAAAGTGGGCCGGGCGGCAGCGCATTGCTGCCACCCGATCAGACGCTAGCTTACTTGCGCGGCAAGAAGGCGTTCTCTTTCCACAGCTTATAGCCGTCGCGGAATTCGGTCATGTCGGCATAGACCTTGGCAAAGAAGGGGTCGCCTGCAGCTTCTTCGGCTGCGACTTCTTCCCATGTCTCCTTGAACACCGCCAACATTTCGGGGGACCATTGTTTCATGATCACGCCGTGTTTTTCGACGTTCTCTTTCAGCGCGGCATGCTGGATCGCTTCGCCTTCGGCCAGACTGTCGGTCATGGACGACCGGCAGGCGTTCTCGATGATTGCTTTGTGCTGCTCAGAGGCTTCATTCCAGACGTCTTTGTTGATCATCAGTTCAAAGATTGTCGCCTGTTGATGCCAGCCGGGGAAATAATTGTATTTAACCAGCTTGTGAAAGCCCAAGCGCGCGTCGATGGCAGGCATGGAGAATTCAGTCGCGTCAATTGCGCCGTTTTCCAGAGCGGGGAAAATATCACCGCCAGGCAGCAAGGACGTGGCAACGCCCAGCTTTTGCATCACCTTTCCGCCCAGGCCAAAAAAACGCATTTTCAAACTCTTGAGATCCTCGGGCGTGTTGATTTCCTTGGAAAACCAACCTGATGTCCCTGGCGCGATGATGGCGCAGGGCAAAACATGAATGTTGAAACCGGCTTGATCATACATCTCTTGGTACAGTTTTAGGCCATTGCCATAGTAGATCCATGCCATGTATTCGCCCGCCTCAGGCCCGAAAGGCACGGCAGAAAACAAAGGAGCCGCCGGTATTTTGCCTGCCCAGTAACCAGCAGTGGTGTAGCCCGAATTGATCTTGCCTGATGACACCGCATCAAGAATTTCAAAAGGCGGCACCAGCTTGTCAGGTTCGTAAATTTTCATCTTGATCGTATTGCCCGACATCAACCCCAGTTGTTCTGCAACACGCGGAATTGGCGTGCCCAGACCCGGCAATGCGGTCGAAAACGCAATCGGCGTTTTGAGCAGGATCTTGTCAGCGGCCAACGTGGCCGTGGCCGACATCAGGGTCGCCGCTAGGGCAAGGCTGGTTACGATGGTTTTCATGTTGGTCTCCTCCATTGGCGCAAGGCCGTTATTCAGCGGATGTTCCGAAGGGGTCTTGGTGCGCCATCAGATCCAATCCAATGGAGAGGTTCATAAAGTTTACCACTACGTTACGTCAACTTAATTTTAGACCACTGCATGTGATCTGGAGTTCTGAGGCCAAAGTTTTCTGCGGCATTATGATTAATCTTTAATCAGCGTCTGGTGTCATTATCTGTTATTAAACATATTAGAATCAAAAATTTAGCATGCGCGTAGATCAAGAATTCTTAACGGTGCACGGCGAAATCACTTCTGACCGAGGGCTGGCTATTTATTTTACCACTCATGCTGACTAGACTTGGAAAAGAGCCGAATCATGGCGTATATTTTTAACCATTGGGACGACGTTTCCCATCATTCGGAGGTTGTCCGAAATGCCCACGACAGTTTTTGACCCCATCGGGCACACATCGGTCGTCGATTCGATTGTGACGCAGATCGAGCATCTTATTCTTGAGGGTATCCTGAAAGACGGCGCGCGATTGCCGTCTGAACGCCAGCTCGCAGAGCAGATGGATGTGTCACGTCCAAAGGTGCGCGAGGCGCTCAAACTTTTGGAGAAAAGCGACCTGATCAACGTGCGCCACGGCGAAGGGACTTTCGTAGCACCGCTAATCGGCGCTGCGATGTCGCCTGCGCTGATCTCGCTTTATGCGCGTCACAAGGATGCGTTTCTAGACTACCTTGAATTCCGCACCGAGCAGGAAGGATTTGCTGCCGGGCTTGCCGCTGCAAGGGCGACACGCGCTGACAAAGAAATATTGGCCCGGATCATGGACCAAATGGAAATTGCCCATCAAGGCAACGATATCGAGAAATCACGAGAGGCAGACATCGCGTTTCATTCTGCGATTATCGACGCCAGCCATAATTCGCTGTTGGTCCACACCATGGCTTCGATCTATGCGCTGACCCAGCAGAATGTGTTTTACAACCGCTCTTTCCTCAGCACACTTGACCGGTCAGGCGAGATGCTGCACGCCCAGCATCGCGAAATTTTTGACGCCATTGAAACAGGTGATGCAGGGCGCGCGACACGCGCCGCCAAAGATCATATTTCATTCGTCAGGCAGTCATATCTGGAATGGCAAACGCGTGCGCAACGCGATCAGTTGTCAAACCGCAGGCTGGCGATGATCTAGGCGCACCCCCAAGGTAAGGCCCCCCACAATATCGCCGTTCAAAAGGGCGGTATTGTATCAGACTTCCATTCTGATGGTGCCGTCGGCGATCCACCTATCGACGATCTTAAGCGCGGTATCGACGAAGTGTTGATCGTTGATGTGGCAGTCGATTTCGGTGAACGTGACTGGATCGGTCATCACCTTGCGCATCTCGTCGCAGAATTCTGCAAATGCCTCTGGATCATGGGCCTCGCCCCCCGGACGGTCCCATTCCTCGACACCGCCGTTAGGCAAAATCACATGCGCGGGCGCGTCAGACGCCTTCAGGCGCCGGGCGATCTCGCGCGCGGTTTCGCGGCGTTCCTCACCATTGAGACCGGCAGACTTGATCAGTCGGTTATGGGCATGAAATGGACGGTCTTGATACCGTTCGGGAATATCTTGCCATCCGGCAAAGTCGATCAGGTCCAAACACCCCGGCGCAATGATCTGCGGGATGCCGGCCGCTCCGGCATTTAGCATCCGGTCATCACCACCGTGAACCACAGAGCCAGCCAGCAGATTTCCAAGCTCGGGCAGCGCAAAGTCCATGACGCAGGCAAAACCGCCCTCGCGCGAGATGCTTTCATAGGCCATGCCGCCCATGCCGGTCGCGTGAAAAATAGCGACCTCGAAACCGCGCTGTTCAAGGGCGGGTTTCAAGGTTTTCATATATTTCAGGCAAGAAGATCCAAGTGATGTCATGCCGATCATCGGCATACCGCCTGTCGATGGTTCAACCGCGCGGGCCGCCCCAAGGACTGCACCCGCTGCCTGGCTAAGCGCGCTTTTACACACCGAATTCAACCCATATAGTCCGCCCGCCCAAAGGATCATCTGAATATCAGCCGACAGGCGCGACGGCGGGATCAGAGGAGAGAACGAGACCGTCGAGACGACATATTTCGGCACGCCCAACGGCAATGCCTGACAGATATCAAGCGCGGCATCGGTCCCCATTGTGCCGCCCAGAATGACCACGCCATCGAATTTGCCCGCCTGACAAAGCTGCCCCGCTAGTGCGCTCGCTCCGCGTGCCATGATCTGCATCGCGGTGTTTTCATCGCCGCTGTCGATGGCGGCTTGGATCGAACTGCCCGCGGCCTTGGCCACATCGTGTTTGGAATAATCTGTTGGCTTCTCGGGATCACCCAGAACAGAGATGTCCATGCAAAGCGTGCCGCCGCCCATGGCGATGATGCGGTCGGCCATGTAGGCAAGTTCATCGTTCTTGGTGTCAAAAGTGCCGACGATGAGGATTGTTTTATCTGCCATCCGCTTCGCTCCCTGATGCGTACTTTAGCTGCGCATATTCTCGCCCTTAGGCCGCGCTTAACCCTGCATCCAGCGCAGAATGGATATCCGCGACGTCTTGCATGGTGACGACCAAAGGCGGTGACAGGATCAGGTTCGGCCCCGACACGCGCACCATCACGCCCGCCGCGTGGGTGCCGTTGAACACCGTTTTGATGCGCGCAGGTTCCAGTGGTTTTTTCGTCGCGCGGTCGGACACTAGTTCAATCGCGTTCATCAATCCCTCGCCACCGCGCACGTCGCCGATGATCTCGTGCTTTTCAGCCAGCTTTTGCAGGCCCGCCATCATCTGGGCACCGCGCGCGGCGGCGTTCTCGTTGACCCTCAAACGTTGGGTTTCCTTCAGGCACGCGATGGCGGCAGCCGCGCCAACGGGGTGACCTGAATAAGTATAGCCGCTGGCGATGTTGCCCTTACCGGTTTTGTCATTCTCGAACGTCTCGGCCACATGATCGGCGATCATCACCGCGCCAAACGGGAAATACCCGTTGGTAATAGCCTTGGCAGTCACGGCAAAGTCTGGTTTCACGCCCCAATGCCTGCAGCCCGACCATGATCCGGTGCGCCCATAGGCCGTGATCACTTCATCTGCGATCAGCAAAATACCATTCCGGTCGCAAATCTCGCGCACGCCGGGCATGAAAC
>ENA-OQVM01003635-OQVM01003635.1-marine-metagenome-genome-assembly--contig:-NODE-3635-length-16540-cov-16.181437_pt1 | contig 16540 bp, 17 predicted proteins | sample MGYA00237776_ERZ505498 | MGnify/ENA primary metagenome ERZ505498 (study PRJEB26159, sample SAMN06265151) | marine metagenome | isolation source: Helgoland LTER site | place: Germany:Helgoland, sampling... | reverse complement strand
AAGTCTTCAAAAAACAAATCATGACCAAAAGTCTTCTTGTTTTAAAACCTGATAATTAAATCACGTTCAATCAAATAAAAGATTTGACGTTATTTAACTTTAATTATCACTTTTTATTTAAACAATTTAAGGGAATAAATTACTATCATGAAATCAGACTTAGAAATCGCACAAAGTGCTCACCTGGAAAAAATTGAAGACGTCGCAAAAAAAATAAATATTACTCAAGATGCATTAATTAATTTTGGCCCCTATATGGCAAAAATTAATTCAAAAGAGTTAGGCCACAAAGAAAAAAAGAAGGCAAAGTTAATTCTAGTGACTGCAATGAGTCCAACACCGGCGGGTGAAGGTAAGACAACAACAACCATTGGTTTAACAGATGCACTCGCAAGTCAAGGTAAAAGTGTCGTGGCATGCTTGCGAGAGCCTTCATTAGGACCTGTATTTGGTATGAAAGGTGGTGCCACAGGTGGGGGGTATTCTCAAGCAGTACCAATGGAGAATATTAACTTACATTTCACCGGTGATTTTCACGCGATTACCTCAGCAAACAATCTCCTTGCCGCTCTAATAGATAACCATATTTATCATGGAAATGAGTTAGGGATCGATCTTGATAGAATTACATTCAAAAGAGGATTGGATATGAATGATAGATCCTTAAGGAAAGTAAATATAGATAATGCACGTTATCAATATCAAGGAGGTTTTGATATATCTGTAGCAAGTGAGGTGATGGCAATTTTTTGTCTAGCCTCTTCATTAGATGATTTGACTTATAGATTGGGGGAAATCCAAGTAGCTCAAAACATTGATAAGAATAAATCACCGATATATGCAAAAGATTTAAAGGCGCAAGGGGCAATGGCTGCATTGTTAAAAGATGCTTTTATGCCAAACTTAGTCCAAACCTTAGAGCATAACCCAGTATTAATTCATGGAGGCCCTTTTGCTAATATCGCGCATGGCTGTAATTCATTCATTGCTACCCAACTAGGAACTAATATGGCTAATTATGTTGTGACAGAAGCTGGTTTTGGTGCGGACCTAGGGGCAGAAAAATTTATTGATATAAAGTGTAGACAAACAGGTCTTGAGCCTAACGTAATTGTTATTGTTGCTACCATTAGAGCAATGAAATACCACGGTGGTAAAAAAGTCGAAGAGCTCAACAATGAAGACTTAGCGGCTCTTGAAAAGGGCTTCTCTAATTTAGAGCGCCATATTGAAAATTGCAGTCAACACTATGGGTTAAATTTAGTAGTTGGTATCAATCACTTTAAAACGGATACCGATGCAGAGATTAAACTTGTCCAAGAAAAAGTTGAGAAACTAGGCTTTAAGGCTATCTTATGTTCGCACTGGGGGGAGGGATCAAAGGGTGCTGAATTACTTGCTAAGGAAGCAATCAGCCTTGCAGAAAAACCAAATCAATTTAAGTATCTTTATGACACAAAGGATTCTATCAAATCCAAACTTAATACAATTGCTCAAAACATTTATCGAGCTAAAGATGTCATTTTTGAAGATGAGGCTTTAAGTCAGCTTAATGTTATTGAGGATGAATATGCTCACCTTCCTGTATGTATTGCAAAAACGCCATATTCTTTTTCAGGGGATGCAAAAGAAATTGGCGCTGTTTCAGGTCATACACTAACCATCAGAGAGATTAGATTGGCTAGAGGTGCGGGATTTATTGTTGCTATTTGTGGTAGTGTCATGACGATGCCAGGGCTTCCGCTAAAGCCAGCGAGTGAAGGTATTACAGTCAACTCAAGTGGAGAGATAGAAGGTTTAAGCTAAATATGCATATATTAATCTCAGAGGGGAAATCTGAGTTAATTGTAAATAAATCAAAGTTCATTGGATATAGCGTTATTGCAAATTCAAGAGAGGGCTTTTTAGCTAGGGTGAGAGAGATAAGAATAAATAATCCATCAGCAGGCCATGCTGTTTATGGCATGCTGATTAAGAAAAATACTATCGAACCATATTTTAGTGATGATGGCGAACCATCGGGAACGGGTGGACGACCATTAATCAGCATTTTAGAGTCTAAAAAAATTATTAATGGTGGTCTGGTGGTTGTTCGTTATTATGGCGGCATTAATTTAGGGATGGGGGGTCTTGCAAGAGCCTACAGCCAGACAGGTTTAAAGGCAATTTTGGCCTCAAAGGTAGATAATTTTATTGAGTTATATGATTATATATTAACTATTAAATACAATAGTTTGGATATTATTTCTAAGGTAATACTTGATAATAAAGGTGTCATACTAGATCGTAACTTTGACCAAAATATTATACTTAAAATAAGGGTAAGTACTTCAACTAAAGTGCTGATAGAAAAAAAATTTCCAACGACCAAAATCCAATCACTAGTCTAGAAGTTTTTCTTTATTTTTATTTGAATATTTAAACCCTCTCTCATTAAGCGCCATAGTTAAATCTATGTTGTAATTCTGTTATTATTTATTATAAAAACAACCTTAGGAATATACCAATGAAACTTGAATCAATAGCACTTCATCATGGTTATGAATCAAAAAAAAATGACCAGAAAGCTGCAACAGTACCAATTTACCAAACTTCAGGATTCACCATTGATGATACGCAACATGGTGCAGATTTATTTGACCTTAAGGTTGAGGGAAATATTTATACAAGAATAGGGAATCCTACCAACGATGTCCTTGAGAAAAGGGTTGCAGAAATGGAAGGTGGGATTGCTGGTTTATCTCTTGCTTCTGGAATGGCTGCAATTACTTATGCTATTCAGACCATCACAAGATCGGGCGATAATATTATAAGCACGAACCAACTATATGGTGGAACATATAACTGTTTTACTCATAGCTTCCCTAAGCAAGGCATTACTGTGAAAATGGTTGATGGAGCTGATTATGAAGGGATTGAGGCAGCTATAGATGAAAAAACTAAAGCTTTATATTGTGAATCAATTGGTAATCCTCTAGGAAATATTATTGATTTAAAAAAGTTTGCAGATATTGCCCATAGGCATGGCATTCCCTTGATTGTTGATAATACTGTTGCAACGCCTTATTTATGTAGACCTATTGATTTTGGCGCAGATATTGTGGTTCATTCCCTAACAAAATATATAGATGGTCACGGAGCCACGATTGGAGGAATTATTGTAGATTCTGGAAAATTTGACTGGGCTAAAGACGCAAAAAAATTCCCTATGCTTAATGAACCAGACCCTTCTTATCATGGTGTGATATATACCGAAACATTTGGAGCCGCTGCATTTATTGGTTGCTGTCGTGTGGTTCCTTTGAGAGAAACAGGCGCATGTTTAGCTCCCAATAATGCTTACATTATTATGCTAGGTCTTGAGTCGCTAGGCGTAAGAATGGAACGACATTGTGAGAATGCACTCGCGTTAGCGAAATACTTAGAAAGTCATGATCGTGTGGAATGGGTAAATTATGCTGCTCTTCCTGAGGATAAATACAATGATGTTTGTAAAAAAATTACTAATGGCCAGGCATCGGGCATTGTTAGTTTTGGTCTCAAAGGTGGAATAGATGCAGGCGCTAAATTTATTGACGCACTTCAAATGATTTTGAGAGTACTTAGTATGGGAGATGCAAAATCACTTGCCTGTCATCCAGCATCAACATTACATAGGCAATTAACTCCAGAACAGAAGGTTTTAGCAGGTGTAAGTGAGGACTTGGTAAGAATCTCTGTAGGTATTGAACATATTGATGACATTATTCAAGATGTTGAGCAGGCAATTGAGGCTTCAAAAAAATAATGCATTATTTTAATTTAATTAGAAAATAATCAAAGGAATATAAAATATGAAACTTGAATCGATAGCACTTCATCATGGTTATGAGTCAGAAAAAACTACAAAAGCAGCCACAACACCAATTTACCAAACAACCTCATTTACTTTTGACGATACAAAACATGGGGCAGATTTATTTGATCTTAAGGTTGAGGGGAATATTTATACACGAATAATGAACCCTACCAACGGGGTGCTTGAGCAAAGAGTTGCAGAAATGGAAGGCGGGATTGCTGGACTATCTCTTGCTTCTGGAATGGCTGCAATTACTTATGCTATTCAGTGTATTACAAGAGCGGGTGATAATATTGTGAGCACTAATCAGCTTTACGGAGGGACTTACAACTTATTCGCACATAGCTTTCCCCAGCAAGGCATAAATGTAAAAATGGTTGATGGTGCCGACTTTAAGGCAATTGATGCGGCAATCGATGAAAAAACAAAGGCTTTATATTGTGAGTCAATCGGTAACCCTTTAGGAAATATTATTGACTTAAAAGAGCTTGCAGACATTGCTCATAAGCATGGTATTCCTTTGATAGTCGATAATACGGTACCAACACCGTATTTATGCAGACCCATTGATTTTGGAGCAGATGTTGTGATTCATTCTCTTACAAAATATATGGGTGGTCACGGAACGACAATTGGTGGAGTTATAGTTGACTCTGGAAAATTTGATTGGGCTAAGGAACCTAAAAAATTCCCTATGCTTAATGAGCCAGATCCCTCTTATCATGGCGTTATTTATACAGAAGCCTTAGGGCCGGCAGCTTTCATTGGTCGATGTAGAGTCGTTCCTTTAAGAAATACGGGGGCAGCACTCTCTCCTCATAGTGCTTTTTTAATAATGCAGGGACTTGAGACATTGGGGTTAAGGATGAAGCAGCATTGTGAAAATGCACTTGTACTGGCAAAATATTTAGAAGGTCATGAATGTGTGGAATGGGTAAATTATGCCGCACTTCCTAATGATAAATACAACGCTCTTTGTAAAAAAATTACGAAAGGACAAGCGTCGGGCATTATTAGTTTTGGCATTAAAGGTGGTATTGAGGCAGGAACTAAATTTATCGATGCACTCCAAATGATTTTGAGGTTAGTTAATATCGGAGATGCCAAGTCACTTGCATGCCATCCAGCTTCTACCACTCATAGGCAACTTAATCCAGAAGAGTTAGCCCTAGCAGGTGTTAGTGAGGATATGGTTAGAATTTCTGTAGGTATTGAGCATATTGATGACATTATTCAAGATGTTGAGCAAGCAATTGAGGCTTCAAAAAAATAATGCTCATTGAGATTATTTTAGGATTAATACTATTAGTTAGCGTCATAATCTTATGGAAGGTCAATCAAGGTTCTTCTGAGGGGAATAATCTAGACAAGCTGCTTGAGGAAAAGCACCGAGCGATGATTGTTGATATTAATGATAGCTTAAATAAATCATCAGACCGTCTAAACAAAACAGTTACGGAGGAATTAAAGTCTACAAGAAAGTCATTAAATGACCTACAGCTATCTCAACAAGAGGCTTTGTCTAAAATTCGTGAAGAAATTACCGAAAAAATACATAAAACACTTTCTGAGCAAGGAAAAGCACAACAAGAAACCCTTCAAAACTCTCTAAAAAATACTGCTCTGCAGTTAATTGCCTCTGTTGAAACATTGACCAAGTCAGTTGATAAAAGGTTGGAGGCCATCACAGGAAAAGTGCAAGAAAGACTCGATGAGGGTTTTAAGAAAACAAATCAAACTTTTATAAGTGTCATGGAGCGATTAGCAACAATTGATGAGGCACAAAAAAAGATTGATGGCCTTACAACTAATATGGTCAGCCTGCAAGAATTATTGGGTGATAAAAGATCTAGAGGAGCATTTGGAGAACTTCAACTAGAAGGTTTGATTAAAAACATACTGCCACCAGATTCGTATAGTTTTCAGCATACCTTTTCAAAAGGTGTCAGGGCGGATTGCGTGCTATTTCTTCCAGATCCTACAGGCACAGTAGCTGTTGATTCAAAATTTCCAATGGAAAACTACCAAAAAATGTTTGATGTAAAGTTAACAGACATAGATAAAGCCAAAGCCCAAAAACAATTTAAATTAGATGTCAAAAAACATATTAACGATATCGCGTCAAAATACATTATTACTGATGAAACTTCAGATGGCGCAGTTATGTTTCTTCCGGCTGAAGCTGTTTTTGCAGAGATTCATGCTTACCACCCTGAACTTATTCAAGATGCAATGGCAAAAAAAGTTTGGTTAGTCTCACCCACAACATTAATGGCCGTTCTTAATACTGCCAGAGCGGTTCTTAAAGATGTTGAAACTAGAAAACAAGTGCATATTATAAAATCTGAACTTGGTAAGCTTGGTAAGGAGTTTGATCGCTTTGATACAAGAATGAAAAAGCTAGCTGATAACATTCGTCAAGCGCATGAAAATGCTCAGGATGTACATATAACAAGTCAAAAAATTACACAAAGGTTTACCCAAATCGAGAAAGTTGAGCTTGAAGAAGACTCAAATAATGTATTGGATTTCGAAGAAAAGCCTATGATCGCCAAAGAAAATGAATCTTAAAATTTTATTTTTTGCATCCTTAAGGGAGCGGTTTGAGTTTAGCCAAAAAGAAATTACATTATTAAAAGAAGTACGAACAGCAGAGGAGTTTTTGTCAGACATGAGTAAACAAAGTGGAGGCGAGTGGATTAACTTGTTTGAGAGCAAAAACATGTATAAGTTAGCTATCAATCAAGAGCTTTCTTCATGGAAAGATCGAATTCATGAAGGAGATGAGCTTGCAATTTTTCCACCGATAACAGGCGGGTAAAATGAATATCATAATTCAAGAAAATAGCTTTTCTATCTCAAAAATTATTTCAGAGTTCTCAAAAAAAGATAATGTGGGGGCTGTAGTAAGTTTCAGTGGCTATGTTCGCGAGTTCTCAAAAGAGAGGCAATTAAAGTCAATGGAACTTGAGCATTACCCAGGTATGACTGAAAAAGCGCTTGCAGAAATTGTGCAAAGTGCCAAAAGTCATTGGGATATTCAGGAGGCGACTATTGTTCATAGAGTAGGCAAGCTTTTGCCAAAGGATATAATTGTAGGCGTTATTGTTTCAAGTAGACACAGATCAAATGCCTTCAAGGCTTGTGAATTTATTATTGATTACCTAAAAACAGATGCGCCATTTTGGAAGAAAGAAATTTCTGAAGAAGGAGAAACATGGGTTGCTGAAAGGCAGGAGGATGTTGTTAAGAAAACAAGCTGGAATAAATTAGATTAAAATTACCTTTTTCAAGCATAATTGCACCTGTAACTAACATAAGTTTTTTAAATATGAATATAAAAAAAGTGGTATTCCCAGTCGCTGGCTTAGGCTCAAGATTCTTACCTGCGACTAAAGCTATTCCAAAAGAAATGTTACCAATTAATGATAAGCCTTTAATTCAGTATGCTGTTGAAGAGGCAATAAATGCTGGATTCACCGAATTAATTTTTATTACGGGAGCAACTAAAAGGGCCATCACAGAGCATTTTAATTTTAATCCTGACCTAAGTATTTCAAATCTAACAAAAGATAAAAAAAACTATTTATCCGAAATGCATAAAATTATACCTGATCATATTTCATGTAAATATATTATACAAGATGAACCTCTAGGGCTTGGTCATGCGATACTTCAGGCAAAAGAAGCTGTTGGTAAAGAACCTTTTGCAGTAGTACTTGCAGATGACCTTATTGACGCAAAACAAGGTGTTCTTCAGCAAATGTTAGATCACTATGAAGATGAAAATTCATCAATTGTTTCGGTACAAAAAATTAAAAAATCAGAGTCAGTGCATTATGGAATTATAGAGTTTAAGAAGGATACAAATGAACTTATTAAAACTACAAATATTATTGAAAAACCTTTACCAGAAAATGCACCCTCAAGTTTTGGTGTTGTAGGAAGGTACATATTTTGTAATAAGATATTTTCTTATCTTGAAAAAATATCAGTGGGTGTAGGTAACGAAATTCAACTTACGGATGCTATCAAATTATTATTAAAAACAAACCCTATCTTTAGCTATGAATTTACCGGAACAAGATATGATTGCGGATCTAAGTTAGGTTTTATAAAAGCAAATATTTCATTTGCCCTTAAGGATGATCAGACTAAGAGTGAATTGAGGGAGTTTATTAAAAATTTAATATGAAGATTGAGGGTATAGTAAATGATTCCGAAGTCTTATACACATCTGATGAAATTAAAGTAGGTATTTCAAATATTGCAGACACGATTAACGAATATTTTAGAGATATAAAAGATTGCGTAACTATTCTACCCGTAATGAAAGGAGCGATTCCATTTGCAGGTTACCTTATTCCGCAGCTTTCATTTAATACGATTATTGAGTATATCCACGTGACTCGATATCACCAAAACATAGGAACAAATGTTTGCTCTTGGATCTATAAGCCAAATAAAAGTGCTGTTAAAGATAAGGTTATTCTGGTTATGGATGATATTCTTGACGAGGGAATTACACTTCTAAATATAAAAGATGAGTTAAAATTAATGGGAGCAAGATCAATAGTGACAGCCGTTTTATTTGATAAAAAAATTAATAAAAAAAAATCAACGGGTGCAGACTTCGTAGGCCTAGCCGTGCCTAATAAGTATGTTTATGGTTTTGGTCTAGACTTTAAAGGTAGTGGGCGAAACCTTCCTAACCTTTATTCATTTAATGAAAAATAAGAAACAAAACAGAAGGCTTGATCCTCAATTAGCTCGAGAATCTGAGCTTTATGAAAATCCAATACCAAGCAGAGAGCTAATCCTGCAAGTGATGGAGGAGCATGGAGTTCCTCTAAAAAAGTTAGACTTGATAAAGATTTTAGAGATTCAAGATGATGAAATTATCTTTTTTGAAAAAAGAATCCGAGCAATGGAACGACAAGGACAAATCTTAATTAATCGTAAGGATGTTCTTTGTATATCAAAAAAAATAAATTTAAGTTCGGGTCGGGTGATGGGACACCCAGATGGTTATGGTTTTTTGATACCAGACGACGAAGCAATGGAGGATGTTTTTCTATCCCCTAGAGAGATGTCTCAAGTCTTTAATAAAGATCGTGTCATGGTTCAGGTAACAGGCCAGGATAGAAGGGGTAGGTTGGAGGGGAAGATTGTTGAAGTATTGGAGAGAGTAAATAAGGTTTTGGTGGGAAGAGTTATTCAGGGTCAGGGCGTGACAGTGGTGTCAGCTGAAGATAAAAGAATAAGCCAAGATATATTAATTCCATATGATTTGGATCTCAATGCAAAAACAGGTGATGTCGTTGAGGTAGAGATAACAACCCAACCTAGCTTTAGAAGTAAGCCTATGGGTAAAGTGATAAATATTCTCGGAAATTACTCTGATAGTGGCATTGAAATAGAAATTGCTTTAAGAAAACATAATTTACCCTATGAATTCAAAAAGGAGGTTATCGAGGAGGCTGAGTCTTTTGATCAAGAGGTAAAGGAAAAAGATTTCAAGGGCCGTATTGATATACGAGATTTACCTCTAGTAACTATTGATGGTGAGACTGCAAGAGATTTTGACGACGCAGTTTATGCAGAGCAAAAAAAAGATAGTTGGCGGTTGGTTGTTGCAATTGCTGATGTTAGTACTTATGTTAAAGAGACCTCAATGTTAAATGAGTCTGCAATTGAAAGAGGTAACTCGGTTTACTTTCCAAGGCGTGTTATACCCATGCTGCCTGAGGCGCTTTCAAACGGGCTTTGTTCGCTAAACCCGCACGTTGATCGATTGTGCATGGTCTGTGATATGACTTTTGATTTGAATGGAGATATAACAAAGTATAAATTTTATCCTTCCGTAATGAACTCAAAGGCAAGGCTAACCTATACGATTGTTGATAAAATCCTTAATAAGAACGACCAGACATTAAAAAAAGAATATGAAAAATCATATAAGGATTTAGTGAATTTACAAAATCTATTTAAGCTCCTATCGAAGAAAAGGGAGAAAAGAGGCGCTATTGATTTTGATTCAACTGAGACTTCAATTGTCTTCAATGACAAGGGAAAAATAGACTTTATAAAACCCATTTATAGAAATGAGGCTCATCGAATCATAGAAGAATGTATGTTGTCTGCAAATGTTTGTGCAGCAAACTATCTATTAGATAACCCTGGAGATGGTATATACCGAAATCATGAGACCCCATCAGAAGAAAAATTAACAAACCTAAGAGATTTTTTACTTGATTTTGGTCTTACATTGGGGGGTGGATCGGAACCTACAGTTAAGGATTATGGGGAAATATTAAAAAAAATTGCTAATCGACCTGATGCACATTTATTACAAACCGTTTTACTGAGGTCAATGCAGCAAGCTGCTTACAGCAGTAAAAATCTAGGCCATTTTGGTCTCGCCTATTCAGCATATACTCACTTTACTTCGCCTATTAGGAGATATCCTGATTTACTGGTTCATCGGGCAATTAAGTCACAACTTGATGGTAAGAACCCTAAGATTAAAAATATTGGAGCGATAGCCTTGCATTGTTCAACTACTGAGAGGACAGCTGATGATGCCACAAGGGATGTTGAATCCTGGCTGAAGTGTTACTTTATGCAAGATAAGGTAGGGGAGAGTTTTTGGGGTACGGTTGCAGGTGTAACGGGCTTTGGTTTATTTATGGAGCTTGATGATATATATATCGAAGGGCTTTTACATGTCACTGAGTTAGGGAACGATTACTTTACCTACGATAAAGCAAGACATGCCATGGTGGGTGAAAAGACGAATTTAACCTATCGGCTTGGTGATCGTTTGGAGATAAAGGTTATCAGGGTTGATTTAGATTCAATAAAAATTGATTTAGGATTAATCGGCTCACAAAAAAAACCTTCCAAAAAATTTAAAAAATCATTTATCAGGGCTGAAAAAAGCAAGAAAAAAATTAAACGAAGAAAGAAAAAATGAGTACTGAAAAAAAAATATATGGATTCCATTCAATTACCTCACAAATAAGGTTGGACCCTTTGGTTGTAAAGGAGGTATTTATTGATGAGGCACGGTCAGATGGCAGAGTAAATGATTTAATGAAGATAATTAAAACAAATGAAGTTAAATTTCATTTGTCAACCAAAGATAGACTTGATGGCATGGTTTCTAGCAATAAACATCAAGGTGTAGTGGCTTTAGTGAGAGAATCTCAAAATAAGTATGTAACCGTTGAAGACATTATTGAAGAAAATTATGACAAGCCTCTTTTATTTTTAATCCTTGATGGTGTTGTTGATCCACATAACCTTGGTGCTTGTTTTAGGGTTGCTGATGCTATGGGTGTTGATGCACTAATCTGCCCAAAAGATAATGCGGTAGGATTAAACGCGACTGTAAGGAAGGTTGCATGTGGTGGAGCGGAGTCTGTCCCGTTTGTCGTTGTAACAAATTTAGCTAGAACAATCAGATACCTAAAAAATTCAAACGTTTTTGTTTATGGAACTGATGATGATGCAAACAAACCCCTTCAAAAAACTAACTTTAAAGGTTCTATTGCTATAGTGATGGGGTCTGAAGGAAAAGGAATGAGGCGCTTAACAAAGGAGTTATGTGATGATATTTTTTCAATTCCAATGTTGGGGCAAGTTGAAAGTTTAAATGTAAGTGTTGCCTCAGGAATCTGTTTATATGAAATTAACAGACAAAGAAAATTATAGACGCTGTTTTTTTATAATACCTTCCAGTTTTTATAAAAAATTCCCTTACTATATTTCATAAAAAAGTTTACGCAATGCATTAAGAAATTAAGCGTGAAATATGAATAGGTCGGACGCAAAATATCTATGAATGCACAGTACCTCAAATCATCCTCCTCATTTATACTTTGATGAATTAAGGTATCATCAAAGATGAACAATGGGTTATCTTTCCAGCGGTTTTTTACATTATCAACTTCAATGAATGAGCCGGGATTCTTTACTTTGTTAAAGTTATATAAAACTCGGTAACTTAATCTTAGCGGACCAAAATGTTTTGATGTTCTTGTTTTCTCTCTGAAAAGGGATACGCCTATTGTTTTAATATACTTAAAGTCTTTATTAAGGCCAGGTATAGACTTATTTAGCTGATTCCCATACCAACGATAAAATATCATTGTCCTTTTGCTATTTTTCTCTTTATGAAATTGTTTTTTGATTTGTATTTTATTTTTATCAAAAAGCCTAATAATTTCATTAATTTCATCTTGATGTGATTTTGGCATCGATGAAAGTTTAAAGTGATGACTGTTTGCCTTGCTTATTAAATCTGAGAATAAATTTATGGGAGACAGAATAAAAGTAAGGATACCCTTACTTAAAAAATATTTTTTTAATAAAAATTTATTTACGTTTTGATGTCTCAGCACGTCTACTATGCCAAAAATAAGAAAGACAATGAGGAATGTAAAGTAACCTGTAACTGGGAAACAAAAATAAGCTATCAGGCATATTGCTGATAATAAACATATTTTTTTTAAGAAATTGATTGGCAGTCTCCAGAGTTATTTTAATCATACTCTTTTGATATATAAAAGGCCTCTTTATAGAAGCCTTTTATTTTTTTGGCTCCTCAACCTGGGCTCGAACCAGGGACAACATGATTAACAGTCATGTGCTCTACCAACTGAGCTATTGAGGAATAACTTTAAACAGCGTGCATTTTAACAAAGCTTTTAAATTGAATCTAGTCTTCTATTGCTTCTTTAATACGCTTAAGTGCTTTTTCTAAATTATCCAATGATGTTGCAAAAGATATTCTGAAGTAATTAGGAGCACCAAATGCGGTTCCTGGCACAACAGCAATGCCTTTTGTCTCAAGTAGATATTCAGAAAAAGCAATGTCATTATTTTCTTTAAGTTTGCCGTCATTGAATAATTTATTTATTGCTTCCTGCGCATAAGGGAAGGAATAAAAAGCCCCCTTTGCATCTATACACTTTATGCCCTTAATATTGTTAAAGGCATTTACAACAAAACGATGCCTTTCTTTAAAAGCTTTAACCATTGGTGTAATGCATGATTGATCACTATTGAGGGCAGCCTCTGCAGCAACTTGTGATATCGACGTTGGGTTAGATGTAGATTGCGATTGCAGTATTCCCATTGCTTTAATAATAGATGAAGGTCCTGCTGCGTATCCAATTCTCCACCCAGTCATAGAGTATGCTTTCGAAACCCCACTTAAAATAATTACCCTATCCTTAAGTCTTGGTTCAACCATAACGATATTATAAAAAGGGTCATCATTTAGGTTAATTTTCTCATAAATATCATCTGTACCTATAAAGACATTTGGATGGCTTAATAAAACCTTTGCTAACTCTTTTAATTCATCTCTGGAATAGACAGACCCGGTTGGATTTGATGGAGAATTAATTAAAACGAGTTTAGTATTTTCAGAAATAGCTTCTTCTAGTTGTGAAGGTAGCATCTTAAATTCTTGATCAATTCCACAAGTAACTACCACAGGTTTGGCCCCTGTGAGTTGAGCAATATCAGTGTAAGAAACCCAATAAGGTGCCGGAATGATAACCTCATCCCCCTGATCAAGAATAGCAAGACATAAATTAAAAATGCATTGCTTACCTCCGGTCCCAACGATAACTTGGCTTGTATCGTATGCTAAATTATTTTCTCTTTCAAACTTCGTTACAATCGCCTTTTTTAAGCTTGGAGTTCCCGTTGCCGCAGTATACTTAGTAAAACCTGCTTGAATAGCTTCAATAGCTGCTTTCTTGATAAAATCAGGCGTATCAAAATCAGGCTCCCCAGCGGCTAAACCAATAATGTCCTTTCCTTCTGATTTTAATTTAAGTGCTTTGGCAGTGATGGCAAGTGTGGGCGATTCTTGAATACGACCCATACATTTCGAAAGGACTAACTTACTCACAAAAAATCCAGTTATTTATAAAGAAGTTTAATTTTACTTTAAAAATCTTTTAGATTAAATATTTGTTTGTAATTTAGTATTTATTATTTTTAAGTATCCAAGCTTTATTTGGATCAACATCATCTAATGTTGCCTGTATTTGAGCGACCTTATTTTCATCGCCTTTGTTTTTATAGATTACAGCTTCCCTAAGAAGTGCGTCAGAATTATTTTGGTCGATCTCTAAAGCTTTGTCATATGCAACCAAGGCCTCAGCAACCTTATTCAATTTTTCGTAAGCATATCCAAGCTCATACCAGGCTTCAGTATTATTTGGTTCGTTTTCAACCCATTCTTCAGTTACAAGCTCTAGTTCAGCCCAATTTTTTTTTGTTTTTGGTATAGCAATTTTTAAAAAATATGGTTTTTTATCTTCATCCTCTTCCCAAAGAGCTTTACCATTAATCGGAAAAACTGTCTCTACCTCCTTTTTCATAAGGGGTTTGATCCAGTCAGCAGGAAGTGAGTAGTAGTTACCGTAACCAGTAGTTTTAAAAGTATTAATTCCAATAAGATTTCCTTTTAAGTCGAACAAACCGCTTCCACTTGCTCCCATTCTGAATTTCGCAGAGCTAAGTATTATATTTTCTCCTTCAAAATCATATGTTGCGATGACATTTCCACCAGTTGTAAGTGCTACAGGGGCTCCACCAGAATGACCAATACCAACTATCTCCTGACCCTTTTTTAAATTTTTGCTATTTCCTAAGGGAACTGGTTCAACTGGGAGGTTGAAGACTGATAGCAGACATAAGTCATGCCATCTATCTGCTTGTACTCCGGTAACAGGAAAGCTGGTATCGCCAAAAGAAACCCCATATACATTGAAGAAAAAATACAAAAAGGTAACGCCGTAATTGCATTATTAGAAAATGAGTTTGCAGGTTTTAGTTTGTCAAAAATTCCCTAGAGCAAACCTCACACTTGAATGGCCTTTCATCAGTATGCACTATCCGATGATTTTTAAGTAAAGATTTATTAAGAAACTTATATCCGCAACCATCGACTGGGCAAATATGCTTATACTGCTATAATGATTTTGAGCTCCCATTTCATTATGGTATGTATTTTCTTTTGAGAAATTTCCTAATGTAAATAAACAACTTGGACCGGAAATGAAGAGTACTGGAGAAAGTATTCTTTTTATAGACAGTCTTAAAGAAGATGAGTTTTATGATTTATATTCGAGACGAAAAATGTACTTGAGTAAGTAGAAATTTATTGTAAATTTTATATAAAGGAACCGCAATTAGTGATTTTTTTATTTTTTCACCATGGTGAATTCAAAAACTACTATTACTTTGTCAGCAATTTTTGAACTTACGATTTTAGGAATCTCAATGTCAAATTCTTTTGGGTTTAACTCAAAATTTCCTTTAAAAGTCAGTTTGCTATCTAATTTTTTAATTTGAACGTTGATGTTCTGAATTTTTTCAGTCACTCCATGGAAATCAAGAGTCCCATTAATTAGGTAGTTATTTAGTGCGTTGTTTTCTTTGAATCCTTCAACTACTCCTTTAAAAATAGCTTTAGGGAAGCTATCGGATTCGGCATAACTTTCATTAAAATGCTCTTCCATAAGGGCATTTTTAAAACGAAACCCTTTGACTAATGCAAGCGTAGCAAACTCTCCATTTGAAGCATTAAAAATTGCCGTCACATTTGTGTTAGTAGCTTTAATTTCTTCAAAAGAAGGTACACTAGCCTCAAAGACTAGCATTCCGGTTTTTGTGAGGTATTTTTCTTGAGAAAAAGCAAAAAATGAGATTAAGGTAAAAAATAAATAAACACTTTTCATGGTATAATTTTTAGTTACTCAATAAACCCTTCTAATTGCCACTGTATAATTAAGTCTATTAGATTTTGAGGCAATCTTGATCCGCCAAGTGGCATAAAGCCACTCTGTCCTGGCTGCCAGTTAATTCTATCAATAAGATTTGTGTTTTCGATTGAACTCTTAACACTATTGTAGGTTGTTAATGATATTCCAGATCCGTTAATTGGAGGGCTAGAATGGCAAGAAATACAGTTGGAATCAAATATGGGTTTTATTTGTTCTGAATACGTAATAACCACATCTGGATCTACTTGGTCTATAAGGTCATTCTCACTAGCATTTGTACAGGAAATAATTAAAAAAGCAAGTGTTATTATAAAAATATATTGTGTGATTCTCATGTCAATTGTTGTTTTCTACCTTTCAAATTTAATTCTTTTTTTTTTAGATAATATAGAATATGATATTAATCTTTATTTTTGTTTAACTATATTAGCATAAATGAGAAACAAAGTTTTTTTTAGTCTTATTTTGTTTGTTGGCGGTGTAAAGCACGGATCGATTTTGCAGGGGCAAAAGCTTACGGAAATCTTTCCAACTCAGAAGCTGTCAACTGCTTTAAATAAGAAACAGGGAGGGTATGTAAGATACCTTTCCGAGACCCGAACAAGGGAGACTAAAGTTAAGGTCCCAAAATTCATATTAAGTGTAACAAACAGTGTTTTCTTACTTAACTGGGTGTATTACGACTATGATGAATGTGTCAAAGCAGGTAGAGATCCTGCTTTGATGACTGAAAATGTTGGTATTGGATTTGAACAAGTGATAGAGATATTTATGGAATGGTGGCTAGAATTTGACATGTGGGAGTTTTCTTGAACTCTAACCTTGCCACACGTTACACTGGTTGGTTGATGGTTGGTCACGTGATAACACCACCCATTTGTCAGACTAGTCA
>ENA-OQVM01003631-OQVM01003631.1-marine-metagenome-genome-assembly--contig:-NODE-3631-length-16554-cov-6.372944_pt1 | contig 16554 bp, 14 predicted proteins | sample MGYA00237776_ERZ505498 | MGnify/ENA primary metagenome ERZ505498 (study PRJEB26159, sample SAMN06265151) | marine metagenome | isolation source: Helgoland LTER site | place: Germany:Helgoland, sampling... | reverse complement strand
CAGCGGTTAACAACCAGTCTGAAATAAGAGCTCAGATTACTAATAACCTAGCCAACGTTTCAACTGTTGGTTTTAAGGAGAGTTTTGCTCTGGCTTCTCAAACGGTTGATGTTAAGGGAGACGGATTTGAGTCCCGCGCATCAGTTGCGGTTGATAGCAAAGATATTATTAATCTCATGCCGGGAGTGCCTAATCAGACAGGCCGGGCTATGGACATAGCAATGCAAGCGGCAACTGTGCTTGGTGTTCAAGCTGACAATGGAGAAATCGGCTTTACCCGTCGCGGGGATCTGCGGGTCTCTCCAACTGGGTTAATAGAAAATGCTGCTGGTCATTTAGTCTTGGGAGAGGCTGGCCCGATCAATATTCCTCCCGGACAGCTAGTCACAATTAGTCCAGATGGCACTGTTTTTGGTTCACTCCCAAGTGAGCCTGCAGTAGCACCTATTGAACTTGGGAAGTTGATGCTACGTGATGCAAGTGAAATGCCTCTTACTCGCCGAAAAGATGGTCTTTTTGAGCCTATAGCAGAACAGTTTAAAGGCGCTGATTTTCCTACGGGCCCAGAGGCGGTTTTACTCCAAAGTGGCTCTTTGGAAGGCAGTAATGTAAATCCCATCGAGGCAATGATTAAGATGATGGATTTTAGTAGGTCTTATGAATCCCAAATAAAAATGATAAATGAAATTAAATCAATCGACGAAACTGGCGCATCACTAATGAGAATTTCAGGGTAAGCGCGTAAGAACTAACAGATAAAGGACAAATATAATGGATGCTTCACTTTGGATTGCTAAAACGGGTCTTACGGCTCAGCAAACGCGGATGCAGGTTATCTCAAACAATCTAGCAAACGTTAATACAACTGGTTTCAAGAAAGATCGGGCAGTATTCGAAGACCTTTTGTATCAGAACATTGTGCCAGCAGGAGGCCAGGCCGATGCTCAGACTCAGACTCCGACGGGATTAATGTTAGGTACGGGAACTCGAGTGTTAGCGACCGAAAAATTGCATGCGCAGGGTAATATTATTACCACCGAAAATGCATTAGATATTGCGATCGCAGGAGAAGGATTCATGTCGGTCCAGCAAGCCGATGGAACGATAGGATACACGCGTGATGGTTCAATGAAGCTTGATGCTCAAGGTCAGCTCGTGACCTCCGGCGGTGAGGCCATTCTTCCCGCGATTCAAATTCCTCAAAACGCTACCAGTGTAACTATCGGTCGCGATGGAACCGTTACAGCGGAATTGGCAAACGGAGGTGGATCCGCACAGGTAGGCCAGATCCAATTGTCTATTTTTGTGAACAATTCGGGTCTGCAGCCAGTGGGTCGAAACTTACTGAAGCAAACAGAGGCTTCTGGAGCTGCAATTGTTGCAATTCCCGGCGAAGGTGGTTCTGGAATGTTAATGCAAGGTTCGTTGGAAGCATCTAACGTCAATGTAGTCGAAGAGATGGTGAATATGATCGAGACTCAGCGAGCTTATGAGATTAACTCTAAAGCAATCTCGGCTGCCGACGGCATGCTTCGTTTCTTGAATAACAATCTTTAGGTCTTACAGATGATCTTCTATCGTTCTTTTTTCATATTGGGTATTTCGAGCATGCTCGGAGCCTGCGCAGGTCCAACTCAGATGTTGCCAACTTCCGAGTTTTCTCCCGTTCAGCCTATACCTGAGCAAAAACCGAAGCAGGTGACAGGTTCTATATTTACCAACGGAAGAGACTTGTTTGGTGACCTAAGAAGTTATCAGACGGGCGATATCCAGGTTGGAGACTTGGTCACTGTGCTGTTAAGTGAGACAACTCAAGCCTCTAGAACCTCTGCAGTTGCGACTAGTCGAACAACGGCCAACGATGCAATCGGAGTCAACCAGATGACTTCAATCATAGACAAAATAGGTTTTGGCGAAGGATTTTTTGAGGGTGTTGGAACTGAAGGTGCAGAGATTAAGAGTGACGGTAGTGGGTCTGCAGGGCAGGCCGCGAGCCTCACAGGATCGATTTCTGCGATGGTGGTAGAGATCTTAGCAAATGGGAACCTCGTGATAATTGGAGAGAAGCAGTTAGCGCTTACAGAGGGAACCGAGTTCATTAGAGTTAAAGGCATTATCAGGCCGGCAGATATCCAACCTGACAACACTATTTTGTCTCAACGAATTGCTCACGCCCAAATTTCTTACAGAGGAACTGGAGAGCTGGCATCCGCCTCCAGAGCGTCTTGGGGAACAGGGTTACTTTATAAATTTTGGCCTTTTTAGAGCGGTCACAGCGAGATTACTATGCTTAAAATTAAATTCTTGATTGCAGCTACAATTCTATTCACTTCATGTGTAGCTAGTGCAGACCGTATCAAAGATCTTACAGATGTGGCGGGCGTGCGCTCAAACCAAGTTGTTGGATTTGGTCTTGTTACTGGTCTGCAACAAACAGGTGACGGCAAAGATCTTCCTATGACGGCTCAGGCATTAAAAACGCTACTTTCAGGAATGGGAGTTAGTGTTGATGGACCTGTCACAGATTTTGATCTGGGTGATCAGCTGGCTTCTTTAGCCGCTCAAAACGCTAAGAAGGAAGTTAAGGTTGAAAACGTGGCCGCAGTGATGGTAACCGCTGAGATACCTCCTTTTGCAAAACCAGGTCAACGGATTGATATTGCAGTATCAGCCATCGGCGTGGCCAAGTCCCTTCGCGGTGGACAGTTGATCATGACTCAGCTACGAGGTATTGATGGTCAGACATATGCTGTAGCGCAGGGTGCGATGTCTATTACTGGTGTTAGCGTTGAGTCAGCTGGCAGCAGCGTTCAGATTGGCGTCCCTACCTCAGGAAGAATACCTAATGGAGCGACTGTCGAACGCATGGTGCCAACGCCATTCGATTCTGCTGAACATATCGTTTTAAATGTCAAAGAGGCAGATTTTTCGACTACCACTGCAGTAACCAAAGCCGTTAATGATGCCTTTGGACTCGGAACTGCAAAGGCTCTTGATGGCGTTTCTATAGCTATTTCTGCGCCGATGGAATCTTCTCAAAGAGTCGCATTTTTAAGTATGATTGAGAATCTTGATGTTGCTCCAGGAGAGCCTAAAGCTCGCGTTGTGATCAATTCACGCACCGGTACGGCAGTTATTAATCGCAATGTCAGAGTAACAGCAGTGGCGGTTACCCATGGTGCAATCACAGTAAGTATTTCTGCAACTAACGAAGTTAGCCAGCCACTACCATTCTCAGATGGTGAAACTCTTGAGGTGCAAAACGCGGATGTAGAGATTGCAGAGGCCCAGAATCCAATGGTGCTTTTCCAACCTGGAGTTGACTTGCGCGAGCTGGTAGATGCAGTAAATCAGGTAGGGGCGTCACCCTCCTCACTAATAGCAATTTTAGAAGCTCTAAAATCTTCCGGCAGCTTACGCGCCGAATTAGTGGTGATCTAATGCAAGATATCACTTCAACTGCCAAAAGCCACCTCGACTTTGCAGGTCTTGGCGAGCTAAAGGCGAAGGCAAATAAAGATCAAGCCAGTGCAGCCCAGGAGGTTGGACAGCAGTTTGAAGCCATGTTTATACAAATGATTTTTAAATCTGTTCGTGAAGCAAATGCCACCATGAAAAGCGATCTCATGGGCTCTTCAAGTGTGGATACCTTTGAGCAGATGTATCACGACGAACTATCTCAAGTCATGGCACAAAAAGGTGTGTTTGGATTAGGTGATTGGCTAACAGACCAAGTTACCGGACAAACCAAAGGAACACAGGGCATTAAGGCTTATGAACAAGCCCAACCGCCAAGTATGCCAATTAACGCTCCTGAATCACCAAAGCCTGTAGCGTTATCTTCCAGGGACTATATTCTAAACAGAGGACTTGGTAATGGTTGATATTCTAAATATAGGTGCTGGTGCAACTCAGCTATATCGATCAGCGCTGTCCACTGTCAGTAACAACATTGCTAACATGAATACTGATGGCTATACACGGCAGGTATCTGCTAGTGCAGAGAATACGCCTATCCAGATGGGCGGTATGTTTGTCGGTGACGGTGCTCGTTTGGCCAGTATAACGCGTGCGTTTAGTGAATTTAATGAGAGTAACTTACGCAATAGCAGCAGCGATTTAGCGAATCAAGATCCAATGATCAAATATACCGATAGAGTTGTTGATATCATGGGATCGAAAACCGCAGGACTAAATAGTGCTCTGGATACATTTTTTAACTCCGCGAGAGATTTAAGTTCAGATCCTGGCTCCACAACTTTAAGAAATGGTTATCTTCGAGATGCCGATGGTTTAGCGGTGCGCTTTAGGGAACTTGCGGGCCAGTTAACTAGCGTTGAAGAAGAGACACAAACCAGCATTAACTCGCAGCTAACATCCTTAACAAGTCTGGGTAAGCAGCTCTTGGCAGTTAACCAATTATTAGAAAAAAATCACTCAGGCAATCAGCAAGCTCCAGCACTCCTTGATCAGCGGGACAATATCCTAAGAGATATGGCTGAAATTACAAAGATACACGTTAAACAAAACACGTCTGGGTCTGTTGAGGTTCGCTTGGATAGCCAGACAGGTACTCCTGTAGTTGTTGAAGCTCTCCGGTCAACTGAATTTTCGGCGACCTTCGATGCAACGAAACCTGGTCAAGCGGAAATCTTAGCAAATGTATATGGAACAGCTAATCCAACAGCTTCAGTTATCGGTGGGTCATTAGGTGGTCTAATTAATTTCAGAACTCAAATATTAGCGCCCACTTTGGCTAGTCTTAATGGCCTAGCAGAAGTCGTTGCCACAGAGGTTAATGCTTTACAAACTACCGCTGTTGATGCAGGTGGGATTAGAGGAACCAACTTATTTAATGCTGATGTTGCCACTACTGGGGCTGCGGGCTTTACTTTACTCCAGACGGATGCGTCAAAAGTAGCTGCAGCGGGACTTCTGAAAATATTACCAAATGCAGGAAATACTGGTAGCGCTAAATTAGATTACAGCCAAATCGCATCGGGTACAGCGACGCCAAACTTTACTTTGTCATTTACGACAGCCGCAGGTTATAGCATTGGCGGCGCGGCAGTGGCAGTAGATGCAAATGGTGGCTTTATTCATGAAGGGATTAATTATGCTGTAACAGGTACTCCAGCAAATGGTGACACCTTTACGGTGGGACTAAACACTAATGCTGCAGGTGACAACAGAAATATTCGACTAGTTGCTCAGCTCCAAACTAAGGAGGTTACAGCGGATGGCCGCACAGTGAGCGACAGCTATGTTGATATGGTCAATGTAGTAGGAGCAGCCTCCACGTTAGCGAAGATCTCCCAAGATGCGTTACAGGTTGTTTACGACCAAGCTGTTATGGAGAAAGACAAGATTTCTGGTGTAAGCCTTGATCAAGAAGCGGCGGATTTAATACGATTTCAGCAAGCCTTCCAGGCTGCTGCGCAGATTATTCAAACCTCTAACAAGATGTTCGACTCTATTATCGGGATCAGATAAGGATTATTAGATGAAGATTTCAACGTCCCAAACATTTGATACGGCGGTATCACAAATGAATCGTCAGCAGTCAAAAATTGCTGAGATGCAAGCCAAGTTAGCTTCTGGAAATCAGTTAGTGAAGCCAAGTGATGATGCAGAAAAATCAGGAATTATTCAGAGGCTAACTTCAGCTTTAAGCCGGCAGGACAGTTTTGAAGCTGGATTGGATCGAGCCCAAAGTCGACTTTTAGCTGAGCAGTCTGCACTGATGAGTTCTGAAAACATCCTTCAGCGTATTCGCGAGTTAGCGGTGCGAGCCGGGAATGATAGCCTTAGTGTGGCAGACAAAACAGTGATAGCTGGAGAAGTCAGTAGTCTGCGAGATGAACTATTTGCATTGGCCAATAGCCAAGATGTTAATGGTAACTATGTATTTGCGGGTTCCGCTGTGCAATCTGCTGCTTTTGTGGCTGCTGCGGATGGAACCATTACCTATCAGGGCGACAAAAATCTGAGTTTAGTTGACGTGTCTGACTACAGGACGCTTGTCATCAATCGACCTGGGGATGAAGTATTCAAGCCTGTTGCGCGTACTGATGGCGCTGGCGACACAACAAGTATAGGATTTTTTGCAGCGATAGATGATTTTGCCGATGCACTCATAGCGGAAAATGACGTGAATATATCTCGAGGGCTAACCGAAGTTAGTAGTATTACAGAGAGCATGGGAATAGCTATTGCGGATCTGGGAAACCGCATGAATACAGTAGATTCTCAACGTGATGTTTTGGCGGATACTAAGCTTCGGTACCAAGAGCTACTGTCAAATGCTGAAGATCTAGACTACGCCACAGCCGTTACCCAATTATCGGCAGAGCTTTTATCCTTAGAGGCCGCACAAGCTAGTTTTGCAAAAATTTCACAACTAAACCTGTTCAACTACTTGCGGTAGAGATAAAAAATGAGTGAAGTTAACAGTGTTGCTTCGACGGTACTAACTACCTTAGATGTTGGTTCGGGTCTTGATATTGCAAAGCTATCACAAGATTTGACAGACGCAGAAAAGGTACCCAAGCAAGAGGTTATCCAGGGCGATATTGATGCCACTGAGTCATCTATATCGGCTTATGCTTTGGTAAAATTTCAGGTTGATGCGCTTAAAACGGCGTTTGAAAAACTAAATGATGCCAATGAATTAGCCACCAGTAAGGGCACTTCATCTGATGCGGCCAAACTCACATTGTCCTCAGTTGCTGGCAGTGCGGCCGCAGGAGCTTACGACTTTACTGTCAGTCAGCTTGCCCAAAATCAACGGGTAATGTCAGACCAGTACACCTCTAAAACGCAGGCCCTAAATAGTGGCTCTGCGTTTGATATTTCCTTGGCCGTGGGCACCACCAAGTCTGCAGTAGCAGCAGTTTATAGCGCCACTGTGACAGCCTCTGAAACGACAAGCTTAGTGGTAGGTGATGGGACAACAACGGTTTCGGTAGCCAGTGCAACCTATAGCACCATTGATCAGCAAGTCGCTGCGATACAAGGTGGTACTAACTACAACAGTTTATTGTTCACGGTGGCTAAAAATACCGCGGGCAATGCTATCGAGTTCACTTATAAAAATACTGGCTCGGTTGCCTCTACCCCCACTTTTACTGGTTCCGGTAGCACTCACACCATTACTAACCCAACGGTCGGCGTGAGCGTTTCAACGCCGGTGACAGGCGTCGCGGCACAATATAATGTGTCAGCCACTGCATCCGAGACCACAACACTAGTTGCCAGTGATGGTACTAATAGTGTGTCCGTTGCCAGCGCTGCCTATAGCAGCATTGCAGATCAAGTCACTGCTATTAAAGCAGCATCGGGTTACGATGATCTTTTGTTCACCGTTGCTGCCAATGATGCAGGCAATGGCTTTACATTCACTTATAAAACCACAGGTGCTATTGCTACGGCTCCAACCCTAACGGGCACTGGGAGTAGCCATACGGTCAGTAACACTACTGCAGGTGTTACTCCGGTGAATGCTCCAACAACGACAACCATTAATGTGGCAACCGATACACCAGCAGGTGTTGTTAGCGCAATTAATGCTGCCAATACAGGTGTGACAGCGACGTTAGTAGATACAGGAACGGGTGGAAATAATTACAGAATTGTACTGGCCGGGCAGACTGGTAGCAACGGTGTATTTGCATTGACATCATCGCCTGATCTTGGATTCCATGACACCGCAAACTCATTGCAGACGGCCCAAGATTCGATTATGAATTTTGAGGGTCTTAGTGTTACTCGTGATAGTAACAACATCACAGATGTGATTGATGGTGCCACCATTAATTTAGTCGGCACAACCTCATCAGCTGTGCGATTAAATATTACTAATGATAAATCAACACTGAAGACAAATCTTCAGGCCATGGTGGATACCTATAACGGATTAAATAACTTATTTACTACCACTACATCCACAACATCAGAGGCTGAGCTCGGTGGTGCGCTGGCGGATGACACGTCAATGGTTAGGTTCTTAAAGGACCAGATACGCGCATCAATATTTGCTGATTCATCTACTAAATCTGGTGATATTAATGCTATGCGAGACCTTGGTATTAGCATTGACAAGACAGGGACAATGACCTTTACAGCAGCAACCTATGATGCGGCGGTCTTGGCAAGTTACGATGATATTGTAACGATGTTGACTGCAGGTACTAGCAACGAGAGTCTGTTCACGTCGTCCAACAAAGGCTTGTCTCAAGATATAGCGACCGCGCTTGCGAACTTTACAGACAGCGATGGCATTGTTACCACTCGCTCTAAGAATGCCACTACCTCCCTAGCTGATCATAAGGAGGAATTGACCAAACTTGAGACACGGATGGACGCGGTATACCAGCGCTACTTGACTCAGTTTACTGCCATGGAATCACTCATGGCCAGCATGGACGCCACAAAGGACTACCTGACTGGGCAGCTTGAGTCCCTATCCAAGGCCTACGACGACTAATTGCTATTAGTCCGTTTTACTGCAGGAGCGAGAGCACTGACTTTGCGTGCTGATTTGCTTGTGCTAACACTGCTGTACCTGCCTGCTGAATAATTTGTGCTCGCGCAAGTGTTGTTGTTTCAGCGGCGTAATCCGTATCCAAAATCCGACTTCTTGCTGTCCTTGAATTTTGGGAGATATTTGTTAAATTGTCCGCCGCATACTCCAGTCGATTAATCGTTGCTCCTAGGGTCGCTCTATGACTGCTCACCCTAGCTATCGCGGTGTCAATATATCCTAAGGTCGTTGACTGGGCGCTGCCGGTTATTACTTGCGCTGCCAAATCGATGGTCTCATCGCCTGAAGTAGTGCCAGCTGCCGTGACATTTAAGTTGGTAAAGATGTCTAAATCAGCTGAGGTGCTGCCATCGACGCCGGCTTGTGATGCTTCTGTCGCACCAAAGTCAGTGTTCAGGTCTGCAAAGGTAATACTAATGGTTTGGCTTGCGTTGGCACCTACCTGAAAGTCAACTTCGCCTAAAGAACCATCTAAAATATTGCGGCCATTCCACTGTGTATCGGTTGATATAGAGTGAATCTGAGCTTCGAGGGCTTCAAACTCTGTATTGAGAATGGCGAGCTCTGCTGTTGTATTTGTTCCCGTAGCAGCTGATACGGTGAGCTCACGCATCCGTTGCAGCATGCTCTCAACTTCGACCATGGCACCGTCCGCTGTTTGTATCATTGATGTGGCATCATTTGCGTTCCGAACCGCCTGATCTAGTCCCTGAATTTGTGAAGTTAATCGAGATGATATTGCAAGCCCTGCGGCATCATCTGCCGCTGAACTAATTCTCACGCCTGAAGATAGTCGCTCCATGGCTTGGCTCATGACACGCTGGTTTTGGGTCAAGGCATTCGCCGTCAATGTGGCGGCAATATTGGTATTTATACTTGTCATCGTATTTATTTTCCCATGTTAATTTTTGCATTTTAGAGAACGCACTTAGGGAAAATACCAAGCAGTATTTTCCCGTTATCGACTACATCGACAGAACTTGGGGAAACTTTAGAAGAAAACGAACTTTTTTCTCAACTAGAAAAAATAAGCCTTGAAAGACATTATTGGATACACCTTCAAATATAAACTTAGGCAATAAAAAAAGCCCGACCCCCAAAGGGAGCCGGACTTTTGCAGCGACAGGACAATCGCAACAAACTTGTAAATTCCGTGTCCTTAAAGAGCCTTTTATCTAAGCAGTGCCAGTACAGATTGCGCCTGCTGATTAGCCTGTGACAACATAGCCGTACCCGCTTGCTGAATGATTTGCGTTCTAGCAAGCTCAGTCGTCTCTGATGCATAGTCTGCATCAAGTATTCGGCTGCGTGAGGCTGAGGTATTCTGAGCCACATTTGCCAAGTTATCGGCGGCATACTCCAGTCGACTAATAACCGAACCTAGAGCTGCTCTTTCTGTATCTACTCGAGTAATGGCATTTGACAGCTCAGTGATAGCATCGGTCGCTTCAGATGCGCTAGTTATGGCGATAGCATCCAAGTCAAGATCATCATCCTCGAAGTCTGTTGTTGTTGCATCATCAAGGTTTTCCATTACACCCGTGGAACCACCGTCAGTAGTGAAATCTCTAATGGTCACAGAGATTGTCTGGCTTGCATTGGCACCAACTTGGAAAGAAAATGCTCCGCTATTGCTGGTGGCATCCAGCAGTTGTGTTCCGTTCCACTGAGTGTTGTCTGCTATAGCATCGATCCCGAGTGTTAGAGCTTCAAATTCAGCGCTCAAAGCGGCCTGGTCTGTTGTTGACATGGTTCCAGAAGCAGCTTGAACCGCAAGCTCACGCATTCTTTGAAGCATGTTGGTTACCTCGGATAATGCGCCATCCGCAGTCTGAACGAGAGAAATTGCATCATTAGCGTTTCTAACTGCCATGTTAAGGCCGTTGACCTGAGACGTCATTCTGCTTGAGATAGCAAGCCCCGCGGCATCATCGCTAGCCGAATTAATTCGTACACCAGTTGATAGGCGCTCCATGGCCTGGCTCATAGCCCGTTCATTTTTGGTTAACGCATTAGCGGTTATCGTCGCTGCGTTGTTTGTATTGATTACAGTCATTTTAGTTTTCCCTATATTAGGTAAAATTTAGAAAAGAAGTGAAACCTTTGTCCTGCCAACCTTTCCCATACTTTACTTATCGACAGAAGGTGGCAAAACTTTGATATTAAGTGGTACTTAATTTCCGTTTAAGCCTGCCGCTTTGCCACTTTGCCACTTTCCTAAAAGTAAAAGATAAGACAAAAAAAACCCGACACTAGAGAGTGCCGGGCTTTCATTGCGACAGGACAATCGCAACAAACTTTCAAATTTTGTGTCCTTATTTAACCGTTTACTTCAGTAAAGCTAGTACAGATTGTGCCTGCTGGTTCGCTTGCGACAGCATAGCTGTGCCTGCTTGCTGGATAATCTGCGTGCGAGCCAGCTCAGTAGTTTCTGATGCATAGTCTGCGTCCAGAATTCGGCTGCGCGAGGCTGATGTGTTCTGAGATACGTTCGCTAGGTTATCAGCTGCATACTCAAGTCGATTAATTGTTGCACCTATAGACGCTCTCTCAGAATTAAGGCGGTCGATGGCTGAAGTTAGACCGCTAAGAGCTGCCACATGATTGCTTGTGCTGGTGATGTCTAGATCAGCTAAACCGGTTGATGCGTCAACTGCTCCATCATTGTTGACGTCTACGTCACCTAAAACGTTAGCATCAACGTGAGCTCCTGCTAATGTTTTAAAAGTAAATGATACAGTCTGACTTGCATTTGCCCCCACCTGAAACGATTTGGCTCCAGCATCACTGGATAACATATTCACACCGTTCCACTGCGTATCTGTGGCCACATCTTCTATCCCGGCTTTAAGTTGCTCGAACTCTACATCCAAAGCTGCCAAATCGGTAGCTGAATTAGTCCCACTAGAAGCCTGAACTGTTAGCTCACGCATCCGCTGCAGCATATTTGTCATCTCAATCATGGCACCGTCTGCGGTTTGAAGCATCGAGATGGCATCGTTGGCATTACGAACAGCCATATCTAATCCATTTATCTGAGAGGTCATGCGACTTGAAATTGCTAACCCCGCAGCATCATCGCCCGCTGAGTTAATACGAACACCAGTGGAGAGCCTCTCCATGGCCTGGCTCATCGCACGCTCATTTTTTGTTAGGGCGTTTGCTGTCAAAGTCGCAGCGTTGTTTGTATTGATAACAGTCATGGTAAATTTCCTCTATGTGGCTTTTTCACTTTGTTAAGCGCTATCTAATTTAATCCTGCTACCTGATACATCGACACCAATTGGCAAACCTTTACCTCTAAGTGGCAATTATTTTTCCTTACTGATAGGGAAAATATTTATATCGGGTGATTCCTAACAAGTCAGGTTAAAAAAAGCCCTCAACACCGTATTGACGTTGAGGGCATTAAAACCAAATTTGCTCTAGGGGAGGCGAGCTTATTTGAGTAACGCTAGTACAGATTGTGCTGCTTGGTTTGCTTGAGACAACATAGCAGTGCCGGCTTGCTGAATAATCTGAGTTCGGGCAAGCTCGGTTGTCTCTGCAGCATAGTCAGCATCCAAAATACGGCTGCGTGAGGCTGATGTGTTTTGAGATACATTGGTCAAGTTATCTGCTGCGTATTCCAAGCGGTTAATCGTTGCACCCATGGTGGCTCTCTCAGTGTTGAGTCGGTCTATTGCCCGGCCAAGGTATGTAATAACATTCGCGTGGTTGGCGCCATTTGTGATTACAAGGCCATCCAAGTCAGTATCTTCTGTACCCGCGTTGGAATTATAGCTTGCTGTATCAACATCCAGCGTTGTGAATACATCTCGGTCAGCCGCTGTTGTACCGTTGATGCCTGCTTGTGATGCCTCAGTGGCACCAAAGTCTGTATTCAGGTCCGCAAATGTAATCGATATGGTTTGAGATGCATTAGCTCCGATTTGGAAGCTGCTTGCTGCTGATGCATTCAAGGAGCCGTCGAGTAGCTTAGTGCCGTTCCATTCTGTGCTTGTCGCGATTAGATCAATTTGATCGTCTAGCGCCTGGAATTCAACATCTAGGGCGGCTTGATCGGTGGTAGACATCGTGCCGGAAGACGCTTGTAAGGCAAGTTCCTGCATTCTGTGCAGCATATTGGTCACTTCGACCATTGCACCATCGGCGGTTTGAATCATTGAAATCGCATCGTTTGCATTTCTGACCGCCATGTTAAGACCATTGATTTGAGAGGTCATGCGACTTGAAATTGCTAACCCTGCTGCATCATCGCCTGCGGTATTTATTCTTAAGCCTGTGGATAGACGTTCCATTGCTGTCGCCATGGAGCGCTCGTTTCTCGTAAGAGCATTGGCAGCAATTGTTGCTGCACTGTTAGTATTGATTACAGTCATTGTCCTGTCCTTTTTTGTTACAAATTAAATCTCTTAAATGAATAAGAGCCTTCATGTCCTGTCGAAACTTATAATCGTCAGCATGAAAAAAAACTTTAACTTAGCCCAAATATCTGCCGAAGCCCCTGTATTTGCTGGCTTAATAAGTTTATTTGATAGATATTTTTATGGACAAAACACAAACAATGTTAAGCCAATATATGAAAAACGTGCGGAATTTAGGAATTTAGATATATCTAAGAGATTGAACTAGGTAGGTCGGTTTAGGCTTAAATTATAAGATGCCAGAACTACAAAAACCTCCTGACCGAGGGAGGTTTTTGTAATGAGGCTGCTGATGCTTAGTTAAAAGCCAGCAAATTACGGATATTACCCTTTAAGTAGCTGCAGAACTGACTGCGACTTCTGATTGGCCTGAGCAAGCATAGCTGTACCCGCTTGCTGGATAATCTGAGTTCTTGCAAGTTCAGTACTTTCTTGAGCGTAGTCTGCATCAAGAATTCGACTACGAGACGCCTCTGTATTGACAGCGTTGTTACTTAAGTTATCAATCGCATGCTCCAGTCGGCTAATGGCAGCGCCCAGGGATGCTCGTCGAGTATTAACTGCTGTTAATGCAGTATCAACGAAACCCATTGCTGTGTTTGAGTCGGCATTGGTTGAGATTGTAAGGTCGGTTTCAAAGCTAGCACCGAAGTCATTTCCGGTATCAGCAGTCATTGCAAACGTGCCGAAATCTACGTTTATTGATTGGGCTGCGTTAGAGCCGATTTGAAAACTTACGATATCATCCCCTGCACCATCAACTGCACCATTCAACAGTGTTCTGTCATTCCATGTGGTATAGGTAACAATGGAAGCTACTTCGTCTCTCAAGCCGTTAAATTCTGTTGCAAGGGCAGTGATGTCGCTTGCTGCATTGGTTGCGGAACTGGCCTGAACGGTTATTTCCCGCATTCGCTGGAGAATTGATGTGATCTCTCCAAGTGCACCGTCAGCGGTTTGGATCATAGAGATCGCGTCACTAGCATTTCTAGCCGCTTGCTCGAGTCCTTGGATCTGTGAAGTCATTCTGCTTGAGATAGCAAGTCCAGCCGCGTCATCACCAGCATTATTAATTCGCTTGCCAGTTGATAGGCGCTCCATAGCTTCGTTCATTGCTCGTTCGTTTCGAGCCAATGAGTTAGCTGCTATTGTTGCAGATGTGTTTGTATTAATAACGGTCATTATGTTTACCTCTTTTTAAATTGTGTCCTGCAAAGAGGTATATGCAAACGGGATGCCAAATATTAAAAAAGTTGTTTTAATAAAAAAAATAACATAAAAATCAATAAGTTAAATAATTAAGTTAGTAATAAATTTGAGAAATATGTTGGAAGTGGCAAAAAAATACCGTATTGAAGGCCCATTTGTCGGAAAACCGGCAGGTTATTGTGGGCAACTTACATATGCTATGACAACAAAGCGTTGACGTATTTTAAAACTTTTGATCGAATACAACGCCCTTCATCGATTCTAACTGTCTTGCTATTCTAAGCACTGCATCACCTGGAAGTTTTCGAATTACCTCTCCGGTGTTTGTATCAGTCACCTGAACAACAAAACGCTTTGAGGCTTCGTCTACAGAAAAGTCCAAGCTTGTTGGCACCTTTTTGACGGCGTTATTGATTTCACTAATCGCCTCTCGAATTTCAGCCATGTTTTCTGCAAGCTCGTTCACGGATTGACTTTTTTTATTGTCGGCAACTTTGCTAACCTCTTCAACAGTCACTTTAGGGACTGCTGGGGAGGGTGCCTTCGCTTGAGACGAACTTATTTTAGCTGGCGGCGGGACGTTATTTCCGACACTTATCTCATTGGCAGCCATAGTTATTACCTATAATCTCGGACCTTAAAAATTAAGGTCACCTAAAGGGCGATATCGATTGCGGTATCACCAAAAAATAGTCCTGTCTAAAAGTTAATCGGCAGCACATTTTAAAACTTTAATGGCTTTGTTCATTTTTGTGAAGATCGTCCATAATCTATAAAGCATTGACTGTTCGCATCTGCTAGAAGGTATAATCTAGACTCTAAAGATTATCTACTCAGCCAATAGAGAAGTGGTTCCTTTGAAAGTTCGCCTTATTAATACTATTGAAAAATTTACCGAGCACACAGGGCGGCTTGTGTCCTGGTTAACGGTAATTATGGTTGTTGCGGTAATAGTTGTCGTCATTACCCGTTACTTTTTACAGATGGGGTCTATAGCACTCCAGGAGTCCGTTACTTATTTGCATTGCACGGTGTTTATGCTGGGCCTTGCCTATACCCTAAAGCATGATGGCCATGTTCGTGTGGACATTTTTTATCGAGGCTATTCAGCCAAAACAAAAGCGCTGGTTAACTTTGTTGGTGGGGTTCTATTTTTGCTGCCCCTCTGCGGTCTTCTCTTTTTTGTTAGCTGGGATTATGTGGTGGCCAGCTGGGCGATTCGAGAGACCTCAGCAGAAAACAACGGCCTACCTTTTATATATTTACTCAAAACCTTGATGCTGATGATGCCGGTTCTTTTGTTTTTGCAGGGCCTTGCAGAAACGATAAAGAATGGTCTGATGCTTTATAGCGGCGAGTCAGTATTTCAGGATGATGCAGATTCAGAGGGGCCTGTTCTCTGATGGTTGAATTTATACCCTTGCTAATGTTTCTTGCCGTTTGTTTGGTGCTCATGGCAGGCTATCCGGTAGCAGCTTCTCTGGCGGGCACTGCACTTTTGTTCGCAGCGGCTGGTTCAATCACCGGCCATTTTGATTTAGCTTTTTTGCAGGCATTGCCAAATCGTTTATTTGGTACCATGGAAAATACTACCCTGATCGCCGTACCTCTGTTTATTTTGATGGGGGTAATGCTAGAGAAGTCACGCCTATCTGAAGACTTATTGGAGAGCATGGCTGACCTCTTTGGCAATTTTCGCAGCGGTTTAGGTATCTCGGTGGTTCTAGTGGGGGCTTTGTTAGCAGCAAGTACGGGTATTGTGGGTGCCACTGTGGTTACCATGGGTTTAATGTCACTGCCCACTATGTTGAAGCGGGGCTATAGTTCTTCACAGGCCACAGGGCTAATTGCGGCCACTGGTACTTTGGGTCAGATCATTCCGCCCTCTATTGCTTTGGTACTTTTGGGGGATACCCTGTCCGGTGCCTATCAGCAGGCTCAACTCAATATGGGCATATTCACACCAAAAACGGTATCCATTGGTGATCTATTTGTTGGCGCTATAGTGCCCGGATTGATATTGGTGGTTTTCTATTGTTTGTATCTGGTGATTTTTTCAAGGCCGGCGCCCATAACTCAAGATGAGACTGCGCCACTTAAAGGCAACCTGTCTCGCGCAATGAAAAACCTTATCCCACCCATTTTTCTCATTGTTACCGTCCTGGGTTCAATCCTTGCCGGTCTTGCTACACCCACAGAGGCTGCTGGCGTGGGTGCATTTGGTGCCAGTGCGTTGGCATTTCTCAAGGGTCAACTGACTTGGGATAAGCTACGAGAGGTTGCGCAGACCACCACTAAAATCACGTCCATGGTGTTCTTCATCCTGATCGGTGCCGCCGTGTTTTCATTGGTATTTCGTGGGTTTGGTGGTGAAGA
>ENA-OQVM01003630-OQVM01003630.1-marine-metagenome-genome-assembly--contig:-NODE-3630-length-16560-cov-5.185039_pt1 | contig 16560 bp, 34 predicted proteins | sample MGYA00237776_ERZ505498 | MGnify/ENA primary metagenome ERZ505498 (study PRJEB26159, sample SAMN06265151) | marine metagenome | isolation source: Helgoland LTER site | place: Germany:Helgoland, sampling... | reverse complement strand
AACTAACTGACTTTCAGGCACTTGAAAATTAATTTAGAAAATACTTCAAAAAAAGATTGCACCATATATATTCTTTGTCGTATAATTGTCCCAGTTCTTTGAAAGTATGAAAGCACCGCACGACGCCCACTAAGGGTGAACGGCCCCACTATGGGTTATTGGGATATTTATGTCTTTTCGTGTGTTCGCTGTTCATATTATAGCAAGGTGGAACACCAGCACGAAAACCCCATTAGGGGTTGCTAGTTTTGAACTCTTGTTCTTTGACGTATTGAGAAGACTATAAACGCGACGGAAACGGCCAACGGGCCAAGCTCCTTTGCAATACGGGGTGAGTCATAACCTAGGCAGCGAGCAGACCAATTAAGTAATGAGAAAGACTAGGGTCGGAGCTCTTAAAGTGGGGTAAAGTATAAGGACAACCCTGAAAGCTGGTTTAATTTGTGGACGTTTATTATCGCCGCGAATTATTCAAAACGACGCCAAGGCAAAATGTGAGGCGTACGGAAAAAACAAAAAACACAAGCGGACGCGTTGGCAGTCTTTTAGGGCTGCGTCTATTCAAATGGGGCGCGTTCTCAATTATACATTCATTCATTTTTATACACTTAAACACTATTAATTATGTCAACTTTAGTAAAGAATGCACCAAAGAAAGCCGCAAAGAAAACAAGTATTTTCGATACTCAATACGGGCAAAAAGTTTTGAACGTAAACAAAGGAATGAAAAACGAATTTAATTCTACAGGCGGCGCAATTAAATTCATTTTAGTAATGGGTAAAGACGTCGCACCAAAGGAATATTTGACCGAACTAAGAAAGATTCAAAAGAACGATAATTTGTACAAGGCTTTCGATGAGGTAGTCCGCACAAGCAGAAAAGGAAAAACTTTGAAGGCCAGCCCTTTTAGAGTATTGCAGGCCCTTTATGCGCAATTGGACAAAAAGTAAGACAAACGCGCTTAGAACGTACTAAAATAAGCCTGAGAGGTATTTAATGTACCTATGCTTCGATGCGCTCAGGCTTTCTATTATTCAAATATTCATAAACACTAAGCAAAAGATGAACACTTTAACTATTAACACGTCGGATAAAGACGAAGCAATTAAGCAAATTAATACATTCCGCTTAAAGAACAAAAACAAGTGGTATCAAATAAATCTAACCTATTTACCCTTCACGTTTAAAATGAAGGCGTATAATACTTGGATTCAGATTGACCGAAAGTACGAAGGTGAAAACCTTATAAATAACGCTGGTTCTCCAATGGAGCAAAGTGTTGGCCAATTCAAGACGTATTTACAAAGAAGAATAGACTGAAACACAAGGTAGGGCGCTATGGTATAGGGTGAAGGTTCGATTCCTTTGGCGCTCTCTATTATCTGTTTTGTGGCCTTTTATTATCGCCGCGAACTATTTTCAACCTAACATACAATACATGGAATACATAAAGTTTAACTGCATAAAGCGCGGAGCCGTTGAAGGCTTCGAGGCTTTAGACCGAAACCAACTACCGAAAAAAGCCAAGATAATTGACTGCGGGCATGAAGTTTTAGAAAACGGGCTGCTCGGTAGGACGTATTATTTATATTTAAGCGCGTCTAAAACCAACACAAAGATATTTGTTAAATTCGATAAAAACTAAACACTAAAAACGAAGTAAGATGAAATTTACAAAGAGAACATCATACGATAGAGGCTACGGGTATCAAAGCGAATATGTCTTTGAAGAGTGGTCTATCTCAAAGTACTCAAGTCGAGAATGGGATATATCAAGACGAGGGTGTTATGTTGTAACAGTAGGCAGCTTGACAATAGCGAAGAACTATGTCGGAGGTGTTATCAAAATGGAAAACAACGAAATGAAACACCATGAAGAATAATAACGAATTGGCACTGGCTCTCTTGTTAGGGTGCTGTGTGTTCTTTGCAATCATTGTATTGCCTAGAATCTTTGGAATTATTTAATAACTTTCTGTTCGTTGGTTATCCCCGCGAATTAGAAACAATAAACACTTAAACCTAATCTAAAAGAACATGAGAACAAAAAAAGATTACACAACACATTTCAAATTAGGAAATGCCGACCACGGACTAATAACAGTCCCAAAAGGGACGCGACTCACAAATATGACGGCAATGGGCGTAGATGAGGACTACCATTTTGTATCAGACCTAAGTTGGGTAAGGCCGCATGAAGATGGTACAAAGCAATACGGTTTATTGCACGACTTAGAATACTACGGAATAAACGTACCTAAAATCTACGTTGAACATTAATATAAACAACAAAAAGTAAAAAATTATGAAATTATTAGCTAGTGGAAAGACGAACGCGAAAACGTCTAAAAACAAACGAGATACTGCAATAATGTACATTGCTCCATTCAATCAAAATGAACGGGGCGTGAACCTTTGCCCCAAGGCGTCAAAGGGGTGCGCTGCAGCTTGTCTGTATAACTCAGGACGCGGCAAATTCAACAATGTAAAGCAGGCGAGAGTTAACAAAGCAAATTACTTTGTAAGCGATAAGAAAACCTTTACCAAACAGCTATTAGATGAGCTAGTGAAGTTAAACAACAAAGGAAAGTTTGCAGTGAGGATGAACGGAACGTCGGACGTGGACTTTATAAAACTTATAGACCTACACCACAAGGTGGATGTTCTTGAGAGTCTGCCGAACTTAGAGTTCTACGACTACACAAAAGTATTAAGTAGGGTAAAGAGATATGCGGGCACTAATTATAGGTTAACGTTCTCAATGAATGAGGATAATCAATCTGAGATTGAGGAGGCTTTGGGTTATGGCGCGGCAGTTAGCGTAGTGTTTAGCACTAAGAAAGGCGAAAGCCTACCGACTGAGTATCTAGGGTACAAGGTTATAGATGGTGATGCGGCGGATGACTTAATGCTAGATGAACGCGGCGCATTTATACTAGGGCTGAGATTCAAAGGCAATAATGCAGATAGAATAGAGGCAGTGAAATCTGGCTTTGTACTAGAGGTGAAAGAAAGTAAATTAGAACTAACTAAATAGAAACGAAGATGAACTACAGAGGAGAAGAAGCAACGCACTTTATAGCAAGACCAAGAAGATATATTGATGGCGGCTTTGCTATAACCATCTATTCATTTGATGAAAATCACGAAGGCTCACGACCAAGATATTGCGGTCCTCTAGGATGGAGTAACCATAGTAGCCAAAAGGACTCGGATGTAATAAAGAAGCTACGACCACTGAGATTATTCTCGGAGGTCACTGGAGATACATTAAACGAAGATTACACAGGGCTAAATATTTATGCAGGATAAACTAAACGAGTTAATATAAATAGTTATGAGAGTAATTGAAACGAACGTATTCACAATAAGTGAACACCCAAACAAAGAAAATTGTTACGAATGGATTCGCAATAATTGGCATGACCTTAACCAACATAGCGTTGATGAAGTAATTAGTAGCATTAAAGCATTAAGTGACAAAGTAGGCGGCACATTTGACTATTCTATTAGTTCGGTGCCTGATAGAGGGGAACACATAACGTTTAAGGGTTACGATAAAGAAGGACTCTATTTGCTAAATGCTGATGACTACCCGTTAACGGGAGTTTGTTGGGATGCTGATTTAATTGAGGGGTTGAAAAACGACATTCCAGAGCAAGTTCTTAAATGCCTTCACGCGGACACCGAATATCTTTATTCGGACGAGGGATTGTATGAATTATGTTGGTCGAATGAATACGAATTTACAGAAGAAGGAGAATTAATATAAAAAGTAAAACAAAAGATGATGAAGACAGAAGAGATTAAACAAAGGATTAAGAGTAAGAATGGGAGATTCTTCTCTGTTGAGTTCACGAAGAAAGACGGAACAAACAGAGTAATGCTCTGCCGAACTGGGGTCAAGAAGTTCTTGAATCCTAGCGCAAAGCCAAAGAAAAGAAACGAGAACATTCAAGTAGTGTACGATGTGCACAAGAAAGCATATCGCTCATTCAATTATCAATCAGTAATTAAGTTAAACTAAAAAAAAGAGTATCATTGTAAAACAATATAAATTTAAACCAAATCAAATTAGAATTATGACAACAAATGACGTAGTATTTGAGGTACTAGAAAACACAGGCCTCAACTGGACATTATCAAAACAAACAATTCAAACTGAATCAGGTATTGTAGTTCCTAACAAGTACGCAGTAGTGAGAAGCGATAACCAAAAAGCTTTGGGCGTGGTGGGTAATAAGTATGAGTTCATGCAAAATCACGAGATGGCACACACCATCATTGATGCAGGTGAAGGGGTATTTAATAAAGGTGCAGAGTTCAAACACCCTTGGGATAATTCAGAAAGCCTTGGAAGTTTTGGTAACGTGGGCGGAGGCTCACTAAGGGGCGGCAAGGCAGTATTCCTACAGCTTGAACTACCTGAAAAGTACATCGGTAAGAGTGACATCCTGAGATACATCACCGCCACCAACTTTCACGATGGAACTGGTTCGCTAGGATTCGGGACATCAAATCAGGTGGTTTGCTGTGAGAATACGTTTGCAATGGCGCACAAGACGTTGAGTAAGTTCAGGCATACAGCATCCATGCAGCAAAGAGTTGATGACGCAATGATTAACATTTCAAATATGCTCAAGGAAGACGAGATGCAAATGGAGGTCTTTGAGGCTGCGGCTAATAAGTCATTCGATAAGCACCACGTTCAAGACATTGTGATGAGTGTGTTCGGGCTTGATGTTAATCAAGCAAAGGGTGACGTGTCAACGCGGAAAATTAACCAAGCTTCAATGCTGGCAAAAGACATTCAAACGTCCATTGAAGAGCAAGGTGAAACGCTGTGGGCTTTGTTTAACGGGGTAACTCGATACACAAACCACACGACCAACAGCAAGGACAAAGATTTCGGGCTGATGTTCGGTACTGAGGCTAAAACCAACGAACGAGCATACAAGACGATGCTTGGATGGTTGAACATGAGTGAAATAGTTGAGTAGTTATAACGGGGGTGGTGTGGCTACTACCCCCTTTCTTTTTTAACATTAAACTTTAAGCATCACAATTATGAAAAAAGAAGCAATATTAGAGAGGTATAAAGACCTTGATGAAGTAGAGGTAAGAGCTGAACTTATTAAAGTCAACGCTAAACTAAAGATTGAACGCGCTTGCGGTCAGTGGTTGGATTGTTTAGCTGACGAGTTAAGAGCTGGCGATGAAACCGACCAATCGGCAGATTTATACCAAGCGTATAGAGACTTGCAGTGGGAGCAGAAAAGTTTACTAGAAGAAAAATACGGACTAAAAATTTAGATAGGGATGAGAAAAAGAAAGAGCTTAATCCGAGAGAACCTTGCGCAAACTCGCCGCGAAAACAAACGACAAGAGAAAGTAAGAGTTTCAAAATACTCAGACCCTACTAGAAAAGGTATATTTATAAAAACTACTTTTGAAAGGGATGAACTAGTGTCTCAACACGTTGGAAGAACTTACAAGCATAAGCAAGACCTTATTAATGATGGTACTGACTTACTTCTTGACCTTCTTGCTGTTGATTTGACTGCTGAGAGAGTGCGCGAAGCTTTCGGAATACCAAGTAAAGAATTTAGAAACGGAAACTATAAAGAGTTGTAACGGTTTAGCTATGTGATGAACGTAATGAAATGAAGTATGGCATATAGCTAGTGTTATATGCTTTTTATTAATCAAATAAATTTTATAGAAATGAAATACATAACAATTTTAGAATCAGAAAATAATGAGTGTCCAAATGTAGGTACGGTAACACTTGAAAAAATTGACACCAAATTTAAAGAGGCGATTGAGTCTCATTTTGATGCAGAATTAATTTCCACTTCCTTTGTTGATGAGCAAATAGAAAATTTAAGCGATTGCATAAACGCTTCACCAATAGATGTATTAGTGAGATTAGATGTTGATGGAGATATAAGTGAATATAAGGTTGAGCTATCTCAAACTTGGTTGTACTAATTGCATATAACTACTTATTAGGAAATACTTTTCATCGAATAACGGGTAAAGGCTCGGGATAACAAAACAAAATAGACTATGAAACTAATAGAACAACAAATTGTAGTACTGGCTAATCAAATAGCTAAAAGGGGTGAGGCTATGGGAAATCAATATCATCCTTTCTCTGACGTAGCAAGTGCGCTGTGTGTGCTTGTAGAAGAGTGTGATGAGGATGGTCTTTTAGACTCCGCGAAATTATACGATTACTTAACTGAATTAACTAAAAAGCAATGACAATGGTACACATTAAACTAACTGAACGATACATACTTGAACGTAGTATGCTAGGGTTGCTTGGGTCTTACTCTGTTAAAGGAGTTACTGAAGTAGGTACTGACCTGAGACTCTTGCGGGAAATTGTTGAAATAGGAGCAAACTAAAAACACACACACATTATTATGATAAGTATATTTCATTTTATACTTGTATGGCTACTAGGTAGTGGTATGAGTGGGGCTGAGAGTTGGTCGGATGCTTTCTCTTCTGTTGTTAAAGAGAGTAGGTCTACCATTTATGTCGTTGACTTTCGCGGGAAATTGCAAAGGGCAAGTAACGATAAAGACCTGTTAATCAGGTACTGTAGAAAGTATTATATTTGCGGTCACCTCCAAGAAAGAAACGAAACAACTGAAAAGATTAATCACATTAAACAAGCAAGAAAATGGATAACAAGGATTTAATAAAAGCCAACAACCATGAGTAAAGAAGCAACAGAGTTTTTCAGAAAAGAAAGATTAGCCCTTGAACAAGAAGCCAAAAGGGTGAAGGAGCAGAACAAAGCCTTAAATCAAGAACTCGAAAGGGTGAAGGTATTGCTAAAGAAGTGCATTCCTTTAGCGGATTACATGATGGAGGGCGATTTGTACGACGAAATTGAAAAAGAACTAACCAACAACCAATAGAGAGATGAATTACACTACAAGCTTACACTTTAAGAAAGTGGACGACAAAGTATTTATAGGGGCTAAGGAAATACCTATGCCGTTAGAATACTTTGAAGATGAAGATGATGGAGAGGTATTCATAGACGTTGACCTTGAACTTGATTACGACGACCAATCTATAAGAGAGGCAATTCTTTTTGGAGTGGATGTACACGATGAATGGTTCAAAGAAAACCCAGATGATGTATCCCTTGCTATGTACCTTTGCTCTGAGCAATACGAGCAAGACAGAGAGGCTTACTTCATGGATAGACAACGAGATATAAACAGAGGACTTTAAACTATGGTTACAATATACGAGACACTGAAATCAAAGAAGCCTATCCTTATCGACGTGGATAAAGCCCTTGCACGGATTAAAACTGGGCGCAGTAAGGTCGCTGTTGAAGGAGTGAGAAACGGAGGCGTTGATAAAAAAGACTTGCCTTGCGTAATATTCGCAGGAGAGATAACAGAACCCACAAGAAAAGACGTAGACGTAAAGACACACAGTGGATACATGGTACTTGATTGGGATAAGGTAGACCCTATCTCTAAAAAGTCTCAACTATCCCAAGACCCCTACATCTACGCAGCTTGGATAAGCCCTAGCGGTAATGGAGTAAAGGCTTTGGTTAGAATCCCCGCAAAGATAGAGACTCATTCAGAGTACTACGACTCCTTTATTGGGAGATACCCTGAGCTTGACACTACCTCACGCAACATAGCTAGGCTTTGCTTTGAGTCCTTTGACCCTAACCTATTTCTAAATAAGAATAGTACTACTTGGACTTCTAGGTTCTCTAAGGTGAGGGATAAGCAAAACAACAATAACATTCGTAAGACCCACAGAAACAACAAGATTCTTTCTATTGCTGTTGGTATGGTTAGAGGCTCTGTTGATGGAGAGAAGCATGACACCCTTTTACGTGCCGCGAAGTTACTAGGAGGATATATCGCTGTAGGGCGTATAGAAGAGGCTCATGCGGTTCAAGTGCTAACTGATGAAATACTAGCTAAAAACATTAAAGACCCGCAAGGGGCGCTCCAAGCCATCAAGGATGGTATTGAGTACGGTAAGTCTCGACCCATCCAAGAAGCTAAGAAGATTGAGAAGGCTCAAGAGTTTATTAAAAGAGATGATGGAACCTTTGACTTCCTTGCCGACCAAGAAGAGATAGATGAGTACGAACGTGCTGTTGTAGATGGTACACTTGAGATGGGGCTAAGTACAGGGCTTACGGGTCTTGATGAGTACTGGCTTATTAAAAGGAATCACCTTGTATTCTTCCTTGGTCTTGATGGTAGTGGTAAGTCTACTGTGTGTTGGTATCTCGCTGTTCTTGCCGCGATTAACCATGGGTGGAAGTTTGCAGTGTACTCGGCTGAAAACTCAGACGGACACGTATCAAGGAAGTTTAAGGAGTTTTACATAGGTAAGACCCTAGAGCAAATGAATGACGCAGAGAAAAAGGAAGCTGATGAGTTTGTTCGTAAGTACTTTAGAATCCTTACGTCTAAAAAGAATTACACTTGGGAAGAACTCCTATTGCGAGGAGAGATATTGTTTGATGAAGACTTTGAGTACGACTGCTTGATTGTAGACCCGTACAACTCTCTCGATATTCCTCATGGTACTGACAACCATAGGCACAACCAAAATAGCCTGAACCTAATACGGGTGTTCAAAGAGAACTACTCTGCTGTGTGGATACCTGACCACGCCAACACATTCGCGGCAAGAGACAAGGACTCAGATGGATATATCAGAAGACCCTACAAGAGTAGTGTAGACGGAGGACAACTAAAAGCCAACAAAGCTGACGACTTCCTAGCAGTACACAGAAACAGCAAGCACCCTACCGAATGGATGTACACCGAGATACACAGCGATAAGATAAAAGTGCAAGAGACGGGAGGTAAGCCAAGCCCCAACGACGACCCATTCATTATGAGTATGAGGAAGGATAGGTGTGGGTACATACAAGTAGACTCAAGGGATAGCGTGGCAGAACACAGAAACCGATTACCCTACAAGGAAATAGATGATAGTGAACAAGAGGACGAGTGGGAATACAAACCAGATGATTTTGAATGATAACTAATTAATTTTACTTAAATTTGAACCACCATGATAGACATAGACAGCCTTCCTGAAGACCGAGACGAAAAAGCTAAAGAGTTCCTTGGAATTTGGCGGGAGAAAAAAGAATCCTATGGATACAATGAAGTAGTAACACTCCTTACTACCTACGAATCACTAATACGAATACAAACGACAACAGAACAAATCAATAAATTTTACAGCAATGAAGAAGGCAAAGTTTAAAAGTATCGAGTACGCACCTAAGTCTTGGGATGGAGGGGCTAAACCCATGTGGTTCCACAAGGTCGTAATGGACAACGGAGATAATGGGCAAATTACAACCATGAGCGATAAGCCAGATTGGCTAGTAGTAGGTGGAGAGATTGAGTACTCCTTGCTCACGGATAAGAAAGGAAACCCTAAGATTAAAAAAGAGTACACGCAGAACGGTGGTGGTGGTAAGAGTGGTGGGTATAAGAAGCCTAGACTTGAACTTGTTGACATTAAGCGTATGTGTAAGAGTAATGCTGTTCATGCTGTTGTAAGTGTGAATAGTACTAAGGGGTCTGAGGTTCTTAGCGGGAAAGACCTAGCTACAATACTAGAGTTTACCATTGGAGGACTAACAGACGGAATTGAAAAGTTTGGAGAGGATGACTCCCTTCTTACTTCCCGACTCTCGGCAGTAAACAACGCAGCACTAATGGCAGCGTACAAAGAATTTAAAGACGGTAAAGACCTAGTAACAGAGGCAACCAAATTGTTTAACTATATAACAGCTAAGTAACATGAACAAAGTAATACTAATTGGAAACGTAGGAGCCGACCCCGAAGTAAAAGAATTTTCGGGAGGAAAAGTGGTGAAGCTACGAATAGCAACAACAGAACGCTACAAGAATAAAAACGGAGAGAAGCAAGAGAAGACTCAATGGCACAACGTTGACGTTTGGAGAGAAGCCCTTCAAGGAGTGGTAGAGTCCTACGTTAAGAAGGGTGACCGTATCTCTGTTGTAGGTAGTGTTGAGTACAAAGAGAATGATGGTAAGTGGTACACTACTATTATGTGTAATGAGGTTCATCTGTTAGGAAGCTCAGAGGGTTCTCCCGCGAGTAAACCACGAACAGCAGCAACACCGCAACCCGTAGCTAACGACGCAGAGAGTCTGAACGATGACTCTGAGCCACTCCCATTTTAAAGTAAAGCCTTCGGGCCTATTATTATTGAATCATTTTTATAAATTTTATAAACCGCCCATTACTTGGGTATTTTTGAGAGAGTAGAGATGGTTCTCTGGTGAAACAATAGCGGGGATAGGGGGGCTACGAGATGTAAGTCTTGTCCTTATCCCCGTTTTTCATTAAAACACATAAACCAAAGCTATGAGCAAAGAAGAAGAATTAAGGAAGGAGTTTAAGAAGCAGATGGGTTTCTCTGAAAGTGACCAACACAAATTCTATGACAACGATGGACACGAGGTTGACTTTGAATATTTTTGGGATGAATACGAAAAGTGGAAGACAGCCCAACTCCTAAAGGCAAGGGAGGAAAGCAAACAGCACCACGATTGGTATGAGAAAGCCGTTAATAGATTGAGTGAGTTAAGGCAAGAACTCGAAAGGGTGAAGGAAAGAAGAAATTACGAAATAGTGTTTGGTACTCATTTGATGGCTCGAATCTATGTGTTTCACGATAGGATTGAATGTGAAGATGCTATAAACGGGTGGGGAGATAATGTAGAGCCTGAAAAAATAAAAATAACCAACAACAAGTAGAGAGATGATAACCCCCGAATATAAAAAGCTACCGCAGGGCGAAGTCTTGGTCTAAGTCGTGGTAAGTGATGGTAACCTCTTCTCCTTTTGAAAGAGCGTCAGCAACCTTTGGGTACATCTTCTTGTAAGCATTACCACTTCCACCAATAAATCCTTCCTTGGCGCTCTCACCCACAAGTAAACACCCTGCCGTGTTCTCGTCGGTATTACCCAAATGGATTAGGATGTACTCGAAGTTGGGTACGTTACGAACCCACAGCATACCCTTGTGCATCTCTGGAAACTTCTTTTTGTATCGAGCATCAAAGCCGCCCACACCCCTAAAGGTTATAGTGTAGGTTCCTTTTGGAATCCTAGTTTCCCCGCGAACTTTCTCATCCCTATGCTCATCCTCAAGCGTGTAGCACTCAAACTCCCCGTCAATAAACAGAAGACCCATAGTGGCATCTCCCGTATCTTGGTATCGTATTACCTGTAATCTCATATCTAGTATTGTGGGTTGTGTTCTAGTGTGCCGCCGTTAAGGATGTGTTCAAGTATTTTGTTGTAACAAGTATCAACATCCCACTGACCTAATCCATGTGGCCCTGAGAAGTGTACTGTAACGCCTTCAGGAGCCGTTGTGTGCGTTAAAGTAATGTCAATACCTCTTTGCGCCCCAAGAAGCATATCTGCCTTTACAGAAGAAATATGGACTTGTGTGTAGGGAAGGCTCACCCACTTAACCCCTAAATCTTCTGGTTCCCACTTCAGGTCTGCTGTGGTAGGATTTCCTAATACTTTAAGAACGCTATCCTTTACCTTCAGGTATGCCACCCCGTTAAAATCTAAATATGAGTCAGCCCACAAACCAAAGTTAGTGTTCTCCTCTATTGTGGCTATGTCCTTTAATATGTTTGTTGATGCTATATACATTATACTATTGTTGTCCAAGTAAATCCGTACTTTGTGCAAAGCTCGCCCCCTACGGTATTCAGGTCGCTCACTGAATAAGCGTTCTTATATCTCTGCTCCACCAAAGTACCCGCTGTAGTCACTGATGTACCCCGAAGACCAATATGGGTAGCTAACATATTGCCAACATCCTGAGTCTGCGTATCCACTACAGCGCCGTTTTTATAGATGGTTATGTTCGCCCCATCACCAGCAAGTAACCACACAGCGTCATTTTCGAAATCATTGGAGGGTACACTTAATTGGTCTGTTACCGAGGCCCCCGATAAAGTATTACGAACCCTGCAATAATTAAAATCCTCAAAAAACGTTATAGCTACAGAGACATCCAGCGGTGTAGACATTAAATCTAGCCTTGCCCCCGCTATAGCGCTCCCTACAAACCAAAGAGTAAATCCAGTTGATAAATTTACGGGAACCACCTTATTATATCTATACCAATCTAAAGTAAAAGAAATAGATGGTTCATTATTGTACGATACGTCACTAGAATTATAAACAGCCTTTAAGGCCCCAGAAGACTGCACGGCATGGTTGTCATTACCCGAAAGGTCGTTCATTTGACCCACTGGGTCTAGGTTCGAAACCGCGTCAGTATCAGATGCCTTATAAATTATCTCATACTCAGGCGCAGAAGAACCTCCACCGCTTCCACTTACATTTACATTTATCCCCGTATATGTCGCTCCTACATTACTCATTTACCTATAGTCTAAATAGTTTTTGAAACTATTTCTTTGTTGGTTTCTCGTTTATCTTTCCCGCGATTTCTTTCAACATAGCAACAACCTCCCGCTGCATTGCCAGTTTGGTCATACGCTGTTCTTACATAAGCATCGTTAGCACCCACCCAAGTAGCTAGAGTAAATCCTTCGCTGCTTTCTGAGGTAAGTACGTTCCTATGTTTCCCATTACTACTTCCTTCTTTTAACTGATTTAACCTTTTTTCCTCCTGCACCTTGCTTTCCAATCCTTGCCTTTTCAGATTGCTTTTTCTTTAATGCCTTTGAAGACATTTCTTTTTTAGTAACTGGTGTCTTTGAAGACACTCTTCTTGATGGTCTACAATATTCACTCTTACCTCCTGTTCCACAGGGTTTATTAGTGCGAGTGTCTATCCACTTCTCTTTATCCCATCTCTTTAAGTCAGAACCTGCTTTAGTTTTTCTAACCTTGCCACTTTTTTTTCTACACTTAGCAGTTGCTTGTGCGGCACGAGCCGACCACTTGCCGTAACTCTTCATAACCTTTCTGTAACAAGCATCTTTAGGCATAGCTTATCTTTTTGATTTAGCACCTACACACTTCCAACGCTTTCGTGAAAGGTTGTTTGGTGTATTAGGGTTATTTCTTTTTTTAGCAGACAATCTTTTCTTTATTCCTAAACTTCTTGCACAATAGCTATCACCTTTAGATGTGCCTGGCCTTACCCTTGGCCCACCACCTTTTGCTTTACCTGCTTGACCATAGCTTACTTTTTTGCCACTTGAAGTAATTTTTACCTTTGCCTTTCCTTTTCTTGGTTTTACCATTGTTACGCTGCCTTTATCTGTTGCTTTATTTCTTTTCTCCAACTTGCAGGAATCGTCTTCTCACTCCACTTAATCCCGTGGTATTTACACCACTCCTTATAAGTCTTTGAACCACTAGCCTTTGTAATCTTGTTTGAGGCGTTCTGAAAAACCATCCTTACATCCAACTCAGGGTGCTGCTCTACAACCATCTTCATCTTGGTTCTATCCGCTGCGGTGAACCGCCCCTTAGTCTCAATAATCATAAGGCTTCCGTCGTGCTTCTCAAACATAAAGTCTGGGTTGTACGTCTTCTGGGGTGGCGTCCACTTTATCTTAAGGTTCTCATATTCAAAATCAATACCTTTTTTCTGACAATCTTGGGCGAAGTTCTTTTCGAACATAGAACGGAACTTGCCCATATTGCGCTTCTTATTTCTTTTTCTGGTATTGTTTCTGGTTCTACTTTGAGCCACGTTTCTTAATAACCTTTATTTTTTGTTGGGTCTCCTATGATTAATATTTTTTAGGTCTAACGCTCCCCTTCATTGGAACTCGTTTAGGTGATGTGTTTGCCGCAGCTTGCTTCGCTCTAATAGGAGCCCAAGCACTTCCCTTCATGGGGACTCTTTTAACCTTAGACGCAGCAGCAGCCCTGTCAGCCCTTATCTGAGCCATACTTTTATTATATGTGTTTACCTTTTTCTTAGGCGTTACACTCTTTTTTGCAGTAGAACCCGTGGGGTCTGACTTTCTTTTTTTTCTTTTTGTTGCCATATTATTCTCCGATTTTCTTGTTAGCCTTTCTAAGGATTAAGTTTAGTACTTTATCTGGCGCAAGAAGAAAGCCAATACCCGCCACCATAACAGCAGCAGGGACAGCGTAATCACCCCAAGCATATACTTGGTCAAGGAAGTATCCCTTAGTAGCCATACCCGCACCAATTAAAAATAGGATTGAACCTATAATAGTTGTCTTGATTTCTTTTAAGTTGTTGTTCATAGCATCTCTTCTTGTACTAAATCAGTCTTCTCAATAAGCTCTACAGTAACTCCCTTAGCCTCTATCTCTTCTTGCCAAGCTTTACTTAAGTACCAGCCAGTACGTTCATCAGTAAGAGTACAAGGTATTGGTGATACATTCATTCCTGTTGTAGCTGTAAATGGGGCTACCTCTGTTGTAAAAAATATAAGTGTGTTCATAGTTGTCAGTTTTAATCTCGATATACCCAGTAGTTTCCTGTGAAGTTTGCCATTGCCCCATTATTATTGTTACCACTAAAATCGTAAGCTACTGCATCAGTATCCTCACCGTTAAGAGGCCACCAAAATTCAGGGTCAAAAGAAAATATCTCATACGGACTTAGTAGGGGGTTTTCAAAAAAAGAAAGTGCTTCTGCGGCAGTCGCTTCGTTTGATGAGTCTAATGATAGGTTTGACAATGTTCCGTCAAAAACATAAGCAGCATTGGGGTAATACCCTATTCGCTGAAACTTAATTGTTGTGGGAGCGTAATACGACCCTGAAGTAGACTCTACCCCGTCAACATAACATTTGACATTATTACTTGTATCTCTAGTAATGACAAGTGCGTGCCATGTATCTAACGCCATTGTAGGTACTGTCCATGAAAAATTAGTGGCTCCCGAGTTAAACCGCATTCTAATAGTCGTGGCGTTGATTAAGTGAATATAATCAAAGTTAGTTGTATCTGAAAGTATTATTCCAGCACCTACTGTTGGTGCAAACTCTGGCACATTGAACCAACAAGCTATTGTAAAATTATTGGTGGCAGCAGATGACCAAGGACTTATAGTTATAGCATCATCCACACCATCGAACAGTAGAGCATTCCTTCGGATAGCCCCTTTGAATGGTGTTCCTGTGAAGTTAGTCATCGTACCATTATTACCATTACCCGACTCGTCTACTACTGTGGTAGTGGATGTAAACTCATTGAAGTCGTAGTATAAGCTAGGGCTTGCTATTACTGTTGTTGGGTCTGCGCCTAGACCTAAGTTGTATAGGTCTGTAACTTCTGATGCTGAAGCTGCTGTGCCTGCCCACACACTTAAACTGTCTAAGTCTCCGTTGAACCAAGATACAGAACCGCCAGCATACCTACCCAACTGGTCTATTGTTAAGTGAGATTGTGTTATCGTTCGCTGCCCCGTAGAGCTTTCAATCCCATCGACATATACTCTGGCTTTATTTGCGGCATCGACGACTATCACTAAATGATGCCAAGCATTTGCCAATATGGATGTTCCTATTGTAAAATTCGCTGACCCAGCAAGATACAATCTAATGTTAGTTGCTGAGGTTTGTCTCAATGATATGTTTGCACTTGCCGAGTTACCGAAAATAGTACCTGTATCAGCGTCTGGTGACTTATACCAGCAGCTAATTGTAGATAATCCACTCGTTAAGTCTACGGCAGAGTCTAATAATACATAATCATCTGTCCCATCAAACTCTAAGTAGTTCTCGAAGTTGTAGTGTGTGCCGTAGTAGGTTCCTGTGAAATTTGTATAAGTTCCATTGTTACCATTACCACTTGAATCTGCTGCCGTACTCGTTGTGTCGTTCAACTTCCACCACCCTTGGAGGTTCACGGAAGACTCATATCCTCCCGCGTCAATGGCTGGGCTTGCGCCTGCACCTTCATTGTAAAGGTCTATTACCTCGTAAGGCATTAGGGCTTTATCCCAGAACATTATATCTTTGAGCCAACCATCGTAAAGATTTTGAGTCCCTGCACCACTTACCTTACATCCTATAGTTGTGTCAATGGCATTCGTAAGAGTCCCGTTAACCGCAGCTACACTACCAGATACCTCAAACTGACCATCTAAATATATGTACCCTGTGGTTCTATCAGTAATAAATACTACATGATGCCACTCATTATCTGAAACAACCGTCGAGCCAGTAACAGCTACTGAGCCTCCATCATCTAAAGCAAGTGCGACATTAGACGAGTTTACAGAAACTTGCCACCCTAATCCACCACCATCTCTTTTCCCAAGAATAACTTGATTCCCAGTGCCTGTGGTTTTAAACCATCCAGCTACAGAAAAGTCCCCAATAGTAACGTTAAGAACATTACCCATAGTAATATAGTCATCAGTGCCATCGAAAAGAACAGCGTTGCCTAAAGGTAATAAAGCCCCAGAGCCACCAACATTCACTTGGCTACCATTACCAAGATGAGTAAGGGTGTCAGATATTCCTGTATATTCTCTACCTATTCCCACTCTTTAATCTGTTTCTATTCTT
>ENA-OQVM01003627-OQVM01003627.1-marine-metagenome-genome-assembly--contig:-NODE-3627-length-16565-cov-3.233928_pt1 | contig 16565 bp, 18 predicted proteins | sample MGYA00237776_ERZ505498 | MGnify/ENA primary metagenome ERZ505498 (study PRJEB26159, sample SAMN06265151) | marine metagenome | isolation source: Helgoland LTER site | place: Germany:Helgoland, sampling... | reverse complement strand
ATATACGTGATATTCTTCTATCAATTTCATCAACACTCACATTCCGTTGTAAAAATCCAATCGTTATGAATGGATGTTCTAATTTCAAACTCTTCGATACTCCCTTATTACTCGGTATATCATCATTCAACTTCAACAACAAATTATTCTCCAACCAATACAAATAAAAATCATCATGGTCTTTATCATCCGAAAAAGTATTCTTGTATATATCCTTTATCATAAATATAGTTACATACCAATTTAACTCATATTTTAATTCATCCGGTACTTTCTTCAATTTACACAATTCCCAATATATATTATTTAACACTTCGTTCGGTAATTTAGAATAATATAATTCACCTATCTCCATTTTATATAATCTTTATATATCTTTATTTGTTTTCGTGTCTATATTTTTTAAACTCTTTTCAAATAACTCATTCAAATGACTATTCATTATGTATATATCATAAGAACATGACATCTTTCTCTTATTCCATAATATCTTACCATTTATCTCAATTGACACATACATATTATGTGTATCCACTTTTATCTTCTTCTCCATATTTGCATCCATATCAAATACCTGCTCCTGCATATCATCATAATTCGTTCCAATATTAATACATCCTATATTCCGAAATTGTATACTACTAATCATCCGATTCGGTTTCTTCGGTAATATCGTCACCCTTATTTTTTTGTTCAAAGTATTCTTTATACGTATACTATGCTTCATACCTGCTCTTCTCAAAAATGCATCACCATGTTCAGAATATTCCACTTTCCTCAACGACTTCTGCATGATTACTGTAATTATTTAATTGTTTTATATTTATTTTCCATAAACATAAAGTTTTATTGACACAAATATTAACATCAATATTGTTCCACGATTACCATACATAAATTCAGGTGCGACATATCCCTGTTCCAATGCTATTCGATTGTTATCATTCAATTTCCCAAATGCAGTACATGTTGGAGCCATTCTCAACAACTTATATTCCAATATCGTCAATATACATCTCTTAAAGTATATCACCAAATATTGTATTAACATCACATATATTACCATAAATAAATACTCCCTCCATACCACCGGAGAAATTATATTCTTTACCAACAAATTTAACATGAAATATCCTGTGTATATATGAAAAAATCTAATCCATACCCCCAACCATTTCAATTTACCACCATTCTCCACACATTCTGGATACCTCATACGATTATCCATATATGAAATTGTAGCCATACAAAAAGGTATCAATATATCATATACCCCATCTATAGGTACCGCTTTATCGAAGTCACGTACAGTCAGATTATATAATATCAACAATACCGCTAACCCATACATTATCGTAGTTCGGTTCTTCTCCCTCTTTGGTACCGGTAATTTCAACTCCGTCAAATAATTCTCTATATCATAATTACCTGGAAAATGAATTATACATGGTCTATCCTTACCCACAAGTATCCTACCATTTTTTATTTCAAATTTCTCACACAATTTATCATTATTAAAAATATAATTCATTATTATTCCCATCAAATACTGTGTACGACATACATGATTGTAATATATACTCGCATAATCATACTTTATCACTAAACCACTTATACCCTCATAATTCGATTTACATATTATTGTCAATATTTCTTGGTCATCTGTGTAACCCCAATTATAATATTTAATCGATTCATTCAGTAATCGCCTCAATGCCTTCGCATAACCCATATAACACCCCCCATTCAAATACCTTTTTTTACATTTACCACTGTTTTGATACCAACTTATGAATCTATATAAATAATGTGATTTTACTTCTGTACTCAAAAGTATGTCGCAATTCATATCCAGAAATTTTCTTCGAATCTCTTCTTCGCCCCCCAATATTATTACATCATAACCATCAAACATACATACTATTTCATCTTCATCATATTTGTTCAAATATTCTAGCAATTGTTCGGTCCTCCAACGCCAACCTCTCCATTCCATATTCCATCCGAGTTTATCTAATTTGATTTTGTTCCTTTTACATGAAGCTTCAAGTGTTTCTAAATATCCAGAGGATTTTGTTGCAACTGTAACAAATTTCATACTTTAATATATTACTATTTCCTCACATTTATTTGATACTCTTTTTGTTTAAAAATTGAACTATATATAAATATATATATAAATATTTAACGTTTTATACATTAAATATCACATTAAATAACAATAATATGGATGATATTATGTATGAAATTAAAAAAATAGAGCACATTGAAAATATTATATCTAATGATCTATATTTGTTAGCACATTGTTATGTAAATAGTATCCATTCTGAAATTATGCTATTCCCAGAAAAATTACAATCCGAATACATATACGACAATAATAACAACAATCCCTATCATATCACTAAAGATGAGATGCGTAAACCTTTGAAAGAACTTCTTCCACGATTCATAAACACGATTGACGAGTTGGAACCTATAGAACCCCTCGATGAAAATAAAATGTTCGCTTATTTGACATACTATTCCGATTTTGTTAAATGATTGCCATTTTAATTATATATTTATCAATAATCCAAAATCATGATGTAATATATCTCTACATAATTTATATTCCGGATTTGATATACACTTTTTCCATTGTCTTTTTATTTTAGATGCACATAACCTGAATCTATTTATTAATAACATCATGTTTATTAACGGTTTTAACTTTTCTTTCAAAATTGTTACAGGCGCTCCACTGAATTCATTATCTTTCCATAAATTTCTTGTTAATGGATGTCGTTTGTTATTTAAATAAAATGTATTTATACTTTCTTCGATGGTTGAAATACTATCTATTAAATTTATCAAATCAAAATCTATCTTGTTTTTTTTACATCCGATGATTATACACACCCAATCCAATTTGTCTCTGAATTCTAAATATGTTTCCGTATTTATTTTTTGAAAATAAGATATCATATCCCAATTCATTTTATCCGGAAATTCTCTCAACAAATCCAAAGTAATTCTTTGTGAAAATGACATTATTTCCCAATTTAGACATTCACTATAGTCTTTTATGAAAGCCTCGTTCAAAAATACGTATTCAGATATATAATTCCATTGTTCCGTCGTCGTCCAACATACATCAAACTCTCTCAAGAATTCATGATTTATACTCGGATTCCGCAATATCATATCCCAATTTAAGATTAAAAGATGTGATCTAAAGTAATCACTATTATATAGGTCTTCTACAATTGTAGATCTTAAATTCACATTCAAACTTACCACTTCCCAATCCATATAATCGACCCATTGAAGAATAAACGAACTGTTCAAGTTACAACTCATTGACGATATTATTTTCCAATCCAATTTATTTGCATGTTTATGTATAAATGACCACTTTATATTATTGACATTGCTAATACTCTTCCAATCTACATATTTTGGGAATTTTGTCACAAATAAATCCAATTCAGACCAGTCAATAACAGTTGCATTGTTGTATATAGAACACATATCCGCTATAACCGTGTTTTATTAAAAATATACAAATCCACAATCACATAATATTAAATTGAAAACAACCAAATATATTAAACAAATCAATTTTTTTTTATTTTCAATACAACGAAAAATAATCATCATTAAATCATAAATTCATAAGATTTTACACATTACTTTCATCTGAATTAGAATCTGTCTCGACAGAGTGGTTGTAGATACATTTCTTAACTGTATTGTGAACTCTATCCTTGAAGTTTGGCTTCGCCCAAATCGTTTTCCTCTCATAGGATTTTAAATTGTCTACGACTTCCTCGTCATCATCCAGGTTTGCGATATGTTCTGGATCTTCATCTTTCAGAATATCCGATGTGAAAATAAACGAATTCCCCACAATTCTGCGAATCACTGTGCTTTGTAAATCCTTCTCCCATTTGTCTCTATAAACATCTATGAACTTGTTGTCAGGGCGCAGATTCGTCAGCCGCACATTATCGTTTTCAGGATGGGTTGGGTCTTGAAATGTAAACTTTACATACTGTTCCACCACCGATAGAGATGATAAAGCTTTTCGACATTGCTCCTTGAACTTTTCAATGTCGATGTGAGCATGGCTGTAATGGTCGAAATTGATTATGATGTTGTTTGTGATATTATTTACTGTATTGTTGTTTATAGTTTTATTATTGTTTATTGTGTTGTTTACTGAGTTGTCGATTGAGTTGTTATTTATAATTGTAGTTGGTGAATTTTCGACCGAGTCGTCGTGTATAATAATATTTGGCGAATTTTCAACATGGACGCATTTTACATTTTTCATATGTTGATATTTTCCTTGTCTTGTTGAAAAAAATTTCATACAAGTATTACATTGTAATGGATCCAAACCATTACAACTCGTCTCGTGTTTTTTTAAATTATACTTTCTTGTAAAAGTTTGATTGCATTTTTCACATCTAATAATTCTATTAATTCCATTTACATTAGCAGTTGCATTAGCATCTATTGCATTTACATTTTCTGTTAATGCATTTACATTAACTGTTGGGATATAAACATTAGGTGTCATCACACAAGGTCTCTTCCGGTTCTGATGAAAGGTAAAGTTGCTTCTGCGGTCAGTAGAGTAATTACACTTTTCACATAGATAAAGTTTTTTTGGTTTATTACGAAGATCCATGTTAAACAAATATATTTTATTATATATAAAATATATTTAAATCAATTCTGAGCACTGAATTAAGCAAAATAAGTTAAGCAGGGGGGATAAATTTATGTTTTTTCATTTTATATTTGCAAATTTGTGAAAACACTTTTTTTTCCCAAAAATAAAATAAAATAAAAAAAGATGTTATAACACGCTAATTGCATCGTTTATAGTGACTATGTGATTATGTGATTATGTGATTTTCCGAGGTAAATTATCATATGTAGTCATTTAATTATTATAGATGAAATATCTTCAATAATCTAATAATTAATATCCTTCCTTTATCAAATCTTTTATCTCATTTTGAAAATCTTTATCACTGTTTTTCTTAAAATTTATATTCAAATATTTTTCTTTTATCTCATCAAAATTGTCTACATCTATGTTAAATGTTTTTAATTGTGTCAAATATTCTCTGTTAATTATACCAATTGGAATATATGTTCGCCTACATTTTTCACACTTTGAACAATTGTATTGTTGGTCAGGATTTGAATAACATACTTTCAAATATTTAAACACTATATTTTTATTACAAGCAATAATTCCCTTAATCTTATCAACCCTGGAACAATCACCATGATGTATTACTTTCAAAAATGATGATGAATATAAATGATCAATATGAAATGATGAACCCCATAAATAATTGGAAGATCTTGGATGAGATGATGGAATATAACATGTTTTATATTTTGAAGATAAATTATACATATTACTAAAAATACAAGGACCATGAATAAAATATCCCCACAAATCATTTCCATATTTTCCTTTAATTTTATCTAAATATGGACTATCACTGGATTGCAATAATAATCTTTGATTCGATTTACATATTATTACCTTCTTTTGTAATTCATTTGCTACCTTTCTTACGGTATTTAATTGCAATTCTAATAATCGTTTCTTTGATTCATTTATATCATAATTAATACAATATAATACTGTATCTATAGTATTCATATTTTTCAGTAAAGTGTAAAAACTATCAACACCTCCCGTAAAAGTGGAAATGACGCCTTTACTATTGGCACTTCTTGTTGACACTTCTCTTGTGTGTCGTTTAAAATCACATTCAATATTGAAATATATCTTACCAATTTTTAAAGATTCATAATAATGTTTCAAACGCAATAAATTATCATAAAACCTTTTTACATATTTTATCTCTCACAATCATTTTGACACCTGTCAAAAAAATATGATGAATGAACAAACTGACAAATCCCTCAACTCCGTCATATAAATAATCAATACCTTCATATTCATTTTTGAAAACAATTTCTTTTCCTTTGAAATTCACATTACATGTAATTATAGTATTATTTATTATCGGTTTGTGAATTATTATACAATTTCTATATGTTTTAATTTGTATAATTGTAGATATTAACAATAACACAATAAATATTGAAAAAATAATTAGAGACACTTTAAGCATATTCATTTATATATAAATCTATTAATAATATATGATTTTATAATAGATGTAGTATTGTCAAGTTTAAATTCACATAATGGCTAAATGGCTAAATGGCTAAATGGCTAAGTATTCAATTGTCTTTACTATAAATAATTGCAATTTATTTTTTGTAAAAATTCGAAGTAATATTAATACATATTAAATGTCAACTCAAACAGAAGTTTATGAAAAAATACATTCTTTCTTACCAACTATACATGAAAACAAAAAAAGTCGAGGAGAAGTTTTTACACATATTGATATAGTCGATGAACAATTGTCACGACTTCCAGATTCCGTATGGAAAAACAAATCATTTAAATGGTTGGATGTTGCAAGTGGTGTTGGAAATTATTCCATTTGGTGCTACTATAAATTAATGACTCATCTCTCGAAGGAAATTCCCGACGGCGAACGACGTTCAAAACATATAATCGAAAAAATGTTGTTCATGGTAGAAATTGATTCATCGAATGTTCGTGAATGTCGCAAACTTTTTAAAATGATTGATCCGAACACTTCTCCAAATATAATCAAATCCGATTTTCTCAATACCTCTGTTTTCCACAACCAATATTTCGATGTAATCATAGGTAATCCACCATACACGAAACCTAACAAAAAAAATAAATTAAAATTGTCAACTCGTTCTATATATCCTGATGTAATTGCCAAATCTCTAGAAATTCTGGAAAATGGTGGATACTTATCGTTCATTCATCCGGTTTCCTGGAGACGATATAGTCGTGAAAGCCGTTTTTCTTTCGATAAATACGACATACTTTTTATGTATACTAACAACAAATTTGCTGGATTTGGTGTAAGTGCTCCTTACATTAACTATTATGTATTGAGAAAAACATATACTCCAAAATTGAAGACTAAATATATTACTGTTTTTGATGGTAAACGTTATGAAGGTAATTCTCTTCATCTTAAACAATTACCTTTACCTTTTCTCCCTCTTCTTCTAAATACCACAACAATTCGTATATTACATAAATTGACACAATACAATTCTCCAAAGTCGTCTATGTCCTTAAATATCAAAATTATCAGCAGCAACTCGACGACGAAGAAAAGTATCAACAACAAAAAAACGAGCGAATTTCCTCACAAAAATATTCACAACTATAGTATACATAAAAATAAATATGTTTATCGATATTCTCGTAAAAAACATCCAAGTCACAATCTTCAAAAAATAATAATGATTTACAAAGGAGGATATCCCTATTTCAAACCCATTTATAACAACAAAACATTAGGTATAACTGATAATTCAATGTTCATGGAAGTCAACGACAAAACTAAAGATATCGTGATCGAGTTTCTGCAATCAGATATCGTTAAATTCGTATTGAAAGTATGTAATTACAATTTCGGGAGAAATATGAAGAACGAATATAAAATACTTAATCTTTTAAATCTACCATTAGATTTCAATTCTAAAAATCTCCACAAATTTTACAAACTTACGAAAAAAGATATGACTTTCATTCATTCGATTATAAATTAATCGATTAATTAATTACAACAGTGTAAACCATATTCCCTGAACTTAGAATAATCAAAATCAATATCGACAAGTAATCAAATCGAAATTAAAAAATGTAATTTGTCAAATGAAAATATACAAAAATACAATGTCTATGTTTTCTGAAAATATGAATGAATTAAATCAACTGGAAATGGCATTGAGAGAAGAATTAGAAAAACTCGAATTAGAATATTTACAATCAAAAAATAAATTACAAAAAAGATATCCAAAATATATATATAAATACAAAACGACTTTATTACAAGATATGTTAAATTAATTATTAAAAAAAAGTATATATATGGTAATATTTTTTATTTTTGTGTATTTTTGTCATATTGTATTGACATGTATTTACGAATCAATGCACACAATGCATAAAAGAAAGATAGTACTAGTCCATTCCATAATAATACTGGTTTATTCAATACAATGTTTGGAAGAGCATATCGTGTAGTCCCGAAAGTTATAAATGCGATTATTGTATCGAACATCAATTTATCCATTATCGTGTATACAAAGTTTTTATTTAAATATATCAAACAAAAACTTTACATAAATATATTATATCATATCATATAATACTACAATAGATGTTAGCAAAGTGTATTCAAAATATTGTATTAATATTATTTAGAAGAAAACTTTGCAACAATACGAATACCAGTATGGGTTCATCACCATCTAACTGTAAATCATCTATAAATGTATTGGAACCATTACCCCTGATTGTAGACAGTAACATTATTATCGACAATAGTAAAGAAATAAAAAATAATATTAATAAGTGTAATATGTGTGTAGATAATACTACAAAAATATCAGAAAATACTTGTATTCACATATTTATTTGAAATTCATCGTTAATGGAAATAGTTGATAAGTTTGTATATCTGAATTTCATAAACAATAAAGTGAAAGTATTGAGTTCATTCAATATTAATGGTCCATATAATGAAGGGTCTTTAATGTGAATACTATAGACAATCATTAAGAACAATCCTGAAAATGTCATAATTAATGTACTCACTGATAAATCAGTAACCTTTTTGGTGGTGTAAGTTTGATATATTTGGGGCCACATATTAGTGGCTAAAAGTAATCCACCTGCATAAGAAATGACTTCAAAATTCATATAATTTTTGTATGAATATGGTTTCAAAAAATTACACTATTAACTTATAAATATTTTGTCCGAACTGGTCCTAACATACCATTTCCAATACATTCTCTGAAATGTACATGTTTTTTTAATTTGAAACCAGATGGTATTTTGTATTGGGATGGTTTGCGAATTTTCATTACACAACTACCACTTTCGTCAGTGAGTGTAACACCTGAATTGGAATATTTGTTATAAGCGTCCCATGGTGTATCAATAACTTTGTCTGGTTTCGTCGGATCAACAATTTCAGAGGCCCAATAGATAACATTCACATTAGGTGTAAGATTTTTAGCCGTAATCGTGAGACTTGAATCGAGAGGTTCTTTCAACGTGAGTAAATCGCATGGATATACAGAATGTCCTAAAAAGGGCAAATAAAAATCCCGTCGAGTAATATTATAAATGAGAGATACCATTATACCAAAATACATAACAAATCCAATACCATCAATTGTGAGATTATTGAATTCATCTATGATATTGGTTTTTAAAAAACCTATACACAATAGACAGAAAGTTGCGAAACTAAGGGCAACATGTGACATTTTTTGAAGATACATTTGTAAATATATCTCCATTTTTTAAATTCAAAAGATTATTTACCTTTTAAAAATAAAATAAAAAATTCTATACATAATATAATATTACAAGAATATACACTACATATATACACATGGAAATTCTTGCAGCATATACCGCATTGAACAAAATATTAATACCTAATAAAAAAGAACAATTCGAAAATGTATCAGATAATGATACAAAAGAAAAAAAGAGTAATAGTATTATTGCGTGGGTACTTTTAGGTATATTTGTGATACCGATGTTAATAATTGGAGTTATTACATACATAAGAACAGTTGTGATAGCATTTGGTTGTAGTACAATTGAAGGGATAATATCTATATTTTTTAGTACATTGTGGTCTTTTTGGAAATTAGGGACATTAATAAAGGTCTATTGTAGCAATGTGAATCAACAACAAATGTGAAAAAAAAAAAATTAATCCCAACCAAAGTATTTGAGAGCTTTAGTAGCAGTTTCAAATTCAGCGAGTTTGCGACTATCGCCTTTAGCAGTAGCGATGATATCTCCTTTGTTATTTTTAACACATACAGTATGGATTTTTTTGTTATTTTTTTCAGAAACATCAAGTTCATAAAAATTTGGAATCCATTGAAATGTGTGTTGACAGTGTTTGACGAGAGTATCTTTAGGATTCGACTTTTGTTTTACAAGTTCTGAAAAATCAACGATAGTTTCTATGACAGCCACAATCCATTTATAAACAGTTTGAAATCCGGTACCTGTTCCATCAAGCATCGGTATTTTTCCAGAGGTATTGATAGTGAATGAATTGTAATCCATATAAATTGCACCCACAAATGCCTCGAAAACATCTTCTAGAATATTCTTATTGAGTCTCCCAGCATTAGCTTCAATTTGTTTACTTATGATTACATATTTTCCCAATCCAATTTTTTCAGATAATTTTGCCATCATGTTTCCATTAACTAAACGAGTTCGCATTTTCGTAAGAAATCCTTCATTTACATCAGGATACCTTTCGAATAAATAATCCGCAATCACAAAATTCATAATAGAATCTCCCAGAAACTCCAATCGTTCATTTGACTCCTCTTGTAAAGGAATACAATCATTAGGACATCTTGTATTACCATTTATAAAATTGTCGTTTTTACGAGTGCAATAAGAACGATGGAGAAAAGCTTTACGGTAAATAGATATATCATTCGGTGGATTATCTACATGGAACCTTTTTAAGATGTCGATGAGTTGATTTTGTTCGATCAATATATTGCAATTATTGTATGGGACTTCCTCAACATTTGATAAAGTTTCCATTCTTTTCTTAAACAAGACTCAGTTAAGGAAAATATAAAAGAAAAATATAAAAGTGGATTCTACAAAAAAATTAAGGTAACAAATAATGCACAAGATTCCGTGAATTTTTTACACCAAATCGTCTTTTTACGTGTTTGGTATTATTATTATAACTAATAGGTATGTCTTTAAATAGTTCTATAAAATATGCTCTTTTATCTTCAATCGACATAGTTTCATCTAATGTGGTATATTGTTTCGCTAGGTCCATAAAACCATTTGGAAATTGGGTCTTTATTGCTTCACTAGTTTTGTAAGATATTCCTGGGATCTGAGAGAGTTGTAACTGGAATATATTGTCTTTCGTAATTTGGCTGTTCTTTTTGGCTCCATTTTTCAATGTTTCAAGAGTAGGAAGATTTCGTGTTTCCGTTTCCTTTCCCATTTCATTAGAAGTAGGAATAGTTTCTATCACATTTGAAAGCGAATATTGTTCACATCGAGATGCAAATTCATACAGAAATCGTGCGGTATCTTGTATAGACTCAGTGAATATCACCTTCAAATTGTCCCTAAATATTGTATTCAATATACTGGATATCTGTGCAGATGTGTTTGTATTTGTCCATTTGTCATATTCAATGTTATCATAGCCTTTGAAATCTTCTATTATATACACCACAACTTCCCTCGGAAACCATTTCAACAACCGTTGTTTTTGTTCTTTCCATCGACCATCCACGATGGAAGACCGAAGATCCGCCATTGTTTTTCTCTCAAACACATACAACAATTTTTCATCGTCACTTTTACGAACTACTATATCACCAATCGGAAGTCTCTCAACATTGATATCTATCTCACAATTATTCCCACATATACCATCTTTTACAGTATTAAGAGCATCGAATAGTTTTATTTCTAAATTGTCCACCACAATTTGAATAGTAGTATATGTGTCATTTCCACCGAAGGTGTTCTCACAAGCTACATCTATTACCATAATGTCATTTTGATCATTTATACGTCTATTGTATATTTGTTCCATTGTTTCAGACATAACTGGTAAAGTTCCATCTATGAAAAAAAACAAACCTTCATATTCATTCAAATCACATTTGTTGCGAATCACTGAAATAAATTTACTGAAAGTGTAATGTTTTGGAACGATAAACTTGTGTTTTTTGAATTTCGTCTCCAAGTTCTTTAAAGGATTCAAAAGTATTGGTATCGATTTAGGATATTTTGTTTTCAATGAACATTGTGTTTGTTGAGTTTTACCAATATTATTATTACTCATTGATTCCATTTTGCATATTATTTATATATTACTGTAATAAATAGTTTGTTTATTTTCTAAATAATATAGTTGCATTTTTTTCCCAAATAATTTGAAATATACATAACATTCCTATTACAAATCCAATCGAAACTATGTAATTCAAACTATTTAAATTATCATAACCATTTTGTGAATTCGTTTTCAATCTCAATAGTTTAATAAATATTTTACTAAACCATAGAGGAACTGGCCAGTTTTTCATATTTTCTGTTATATCATGTTTCTGATATACAAGTTGTTTATGATATCTATATACTACATCAGTTGCATTGTTCCAATGCATATCAATGTGTCTCGGAAGAATACGATATTTTTCAGAATATTTCAACAACTTCGCTTTTCGATATGATTTACTATATATTATAGCATGTGATATAAACATAAACATACTTTTTTGATGTTCGCTAAATAAATACATCGGATTAATTAAACATATATTCCCTAATCCATATACATCTGGTTCATAACTCAATAAAAAATTGTTTATGGTATTAATATGATGTGTTTGTGATATTATATCCATATTTACTTCAAAATCATCTTCGAGAACGAGTACATTATTGTGAATATGAGATGCATCCTTAAATACAAACATAAGTGCGTCTCGTAAATCATATTCGGTACTTTGTTTTTCGAGTTCCTTATTACAGTTTTTAAAACCCTTGTTGTAAATTAATTTTACGAGTTTAGTGGGTTTAAATTTATCTAATTGCATTATGCACTGCTTTTCCCGATGTGGATTAGTGCCACAACAAAGTATTACATAAGTGCAATCGATACTATTATCAAATAAACCGGATGTATAGTATTGTTTTTTTATTGTATAACACTTTTTATTTTTTTCAGCATTTTTAGTTGCCATTCGAATGAGTTAAACAGTTATTATATGTGTATATATTAAAAAAAAATAGCACATTTTTTGATACTCGACTACCTAAAAATATGGCTGCTACTAAAAATAAAACAAAACGATGTTCGACAAATAACAATCCAATTCCACCTTGTCCAGATGGTTATGTAGAAAAAAAAAATAAAAAAGGTGAAGACTGTTGCTACAAAATTGAACCGACTGAAATTTCAGTTAAAGACGATGATAAACAACGCAAAAAAGAGCAAGACAAGAAACATAAAGAGGAGGAGAAGAAGAGGAAAGAGGAGGAGAAGAAGAGGAAAGATGAGGAGAAGAAGAGGAAAGAGGAGGAGAAGAAGAGGAAAGAGGAGGAGAAGAAGAAGAAAGAGGAGGAGAAGAAGAGGAAAGAGGAACAAGACAAGAAACAGAAAGAGGATGAGAAGAAGAGGAAAAAAGAACAAGACAAGAAACAGAAAGAAGAAGAGAAAAATAAACGACAAAATGACAAAGAGAAAAGTAGAAAAATAAAGAAGGAAAATAAAGAAAAACGAGAGAACGATGAAATAAAAGACAAACACAAGCAATTGAAAAAAATGGTAAACAAATATACCGAAGCATATGAATCAAAAAACTTTAAATCCGACATAATTCCTTCCGATTGGGTTATGTACAATAGAAAAGCTTTTCCAAAATGGATAACGAAAACATTTCAGGTGAACACGTCTGATACCACTCAAAAAAAAAAAAAATCGTGTGATGTTAGAGAAGAACGTTTGGAATTGTTTCCGCACCAAAAAATAATACGTGATTATTTACAACATCGAAGTCCTTATCGTGGTTTGTTGTTATATCATGGTTTAGGTGTAGGAAAGACGTGTGCGTCAATATCTGTAGCGGAAGTGATGATTAACAATCGAGATGTGATTGTAATGGCTCCAGCATCTTTGAAGACGAATTATTTGAACGAGATCTTAAAATGTGGACATGAACAATATTCTGTAAATCAGCATTGGAAGTTCAAAAGTGTCAAATCGAAGGAGAAAGTTGTAGCGAATATTATGAATATGGATGTGAAAAATGTAAAAAAACACAAAGGTATATGGTTATCTTATCCAGATAAAGAACCCAATTTCAAGAGTTTATCTATAGATAAGAAACAAGAAATAATTCTGCAAATAAAAGACATAATACAACATAAATACAATTTTATGAATTACAATGGTATAACAAAAAGTAAATACAATGAAATTACTTCGAACGGGAATATATTCGACAATAAGTTAATAATAATTGACGAGGCACATTTATTCATATCAGCTGTAGTGAATAAGAGTCGATTATATACAGACATGTATCGTGATTTGTTGAATGCTGTTAATGCAAAAATCGTGTTATTGACTGGAACTCCAATTGTGAATTATCCGAATGAAATTGCTTACACTTTAAATTTGATTAAGGGACAGACGAAGGTGTATGAAATAGAATATAGTGGTAATTTTGGAAATGAACATATGTTGTCTATGGAAGAATGCATAGATACATATACATTTGAAAAGAGAGGAGCTAAGAAGTATATAGAGATAGTATTAACACCTTACAATTTTCGTCGTAAGAGTAATGGAAAATTAACTTATAAAGATGATGCTGGTGGAGTTGAAAATACAGATGAGCAGAAGATAGAGAACATTGTAAATCGATTGAAGAGTTCTGGAGTGAATGTGAAAAAAGGTGAAAAGGGAGTTGTCGTGAATCGTCATAGATTGTTGCCGACAGAGTCTGATGCCTTCAACAAAAAATTCATAGACTTCGAAGCGAATAGTACTAAGAACAACGAGTTATTTATGAAACGTATAATGGGATTAGTAAGTTATTACGAGAGCGGTGATTTGGAATTGTATCCAGAGCCATTAGGTGTTACCGAAGAATTGTTACATTTTTCAGATCATCAATTCAATAAATATGCTACAATGAGAGACCATGAAATAAAGAAGGAACAACAAGCGAAAAAAAAATCATCTAATATGACAAATGAGTTTCAAAAAAGTGGTGTATTCAAAACGTTTTCACGTATATTATGCAATTTTGCATTTCCATCTGAAATTGAACGCCCTTTCCCAAAGAACAATGTGTCGTTAATGGTAAATGAAATGGATGATTTAGATGGTGATTTTGAAGATATGCAAAAATCGAGTAAGAAGAAAGATTCTTTCAAGAAACGAATTACAGTATATCAAGAAAAAGTGAAAAACGTAATGGCGGAACTAAAAAATAGAAAAGATGAATTTTTAAAAGGTGAAAAGTTGGTTGAATATTCCCCAAAATATGCTCGTATAATACACCATACACAGAGCATAAATGGTTGTGTGTTAATATATTCACAATTTAGAAGTGTTGAAGGATTAGGAGTAATGGCATTAGCGTTGGAAGCAGCTGGTTATGCGGAAATGAAAGTTACAATAGAGAACAAAAAAGTTGACATAAAAGTGAAGGATGAAGATTACATGAAACCTAAGTATGCTATGTTCAGTACTGATAAGGAAGTTTCTGATGTGTTGTTAAAGATTTTCAATTCGGATTTGTCGAGTTTCGATGCAGATGTGAGGGATAAATTAGAGAGGATGGATGTATCTGGAAATGGAGAGGGAAATTTACGGGGTTCGTTGATAAAAGTGATGATGATAACTCAATCGGGCTCAGCAGGTATATCTTTGAAGAATGTTCGACAAGTTCATGTGATGGAGCCTTACTGGAACAAATCAAGAATAGATCAAGTGATAGGTCGAGCAAACCGCACATGTTCTCATATAGAACTTTTAGAACCAGAACGTAATTTTAGAGTGTATACATATAGAATGATTTTAACAGACCAACAAAAGAAAAGATCAATGTATATAAAAAGTATAGACGACAACAAATCAACTGACCAAAGTGGGCTTTTAAAAGAGCTTATCTTCAAAATTATTCATGCATAATATCACTTCCTTTATTTAGTTATATTTGCGACCTAAATTTTACAAAATGCGTAAACTCCTATTTTTATTATCCGCTTTACTTTTTTCAGCAACTATATTTGCGCAAACTGGAAATATCAGAGGATTTGTTTACGAAAAAGAAAGTGGAGAGCCAGTAATTTTTTGTAGTGTCTTCTTGGAAGGAACTAATATTGGTGCAGCTACTGATATTAACGGAATGTATAATATTTCAAAAGTAAATGTTGGTGAATACACTTTGGTTGCAACTTATATTGGATATGATACTACTAAAGTAAATATCTCACTTAAATCCGGACAAATTTTATCAAAGAATTTAGAAATTGGAGAATCAAGCATTAAACTTAATGAAGTAAAAATATCTGCTGAAAGAGCAGAAATGAAAACAGAAGTTAAAGCTGCTTCAATAAAAATTACTAAGCAAGACATGGAGATGATTCCAACTATTGGAGGAGAGCCAGATTTAGCACAATATATGCAAGTAATCCCAGGAGTTGTTTTTACTGGAGATCAGGGAGGTCAACTTTACATTAGAGGAGGTTCTCCAATACAAAATAAAGTTTTGATGGACGGAATGATTATTTATAGCCCCTTCCACTCTATTGGCTTATTTTCTGTTTTTGATACTGATATAATTAAAAACACTGATGTTTACAC
>ENA-OQVM01003623-OQVM01003623.1-marine-metagenome-genome-assembly--contig:-NODE-3623-length-16579-cov-11.198824_pt1 | contig 16579 bp, 14 predicted proteins | sample MGYA00237776_ERZ505498 | MGnify/ENA primary metagenome ERZ505498 (study PRJEB26159, sample SAMN06265151) | marine metagenome | isolation source: Helgoland LTER site | place: Germany:Helgoland, sampling... | reverse complement strand
TTTTTATAACGCTTGTACTTGCTGTTTTTGGCACTCTTACAAAGTTTAACTTATGCTTATGGCTTGGATATATCCTAATCATTTAAAGAGGTTTTAAAGGTTTCTATAAAATCAATAAGGATTTCTTGACTATTATCAAAATTGTTTATTAGAGTATAAAAACTCTTTAAAATATTGTCGGATAAACTGGGATATTCTTTTATAAAACCTAACGTGTATTTTGATTCAATAAAAGATAAAGTTTCATTTACTTTTGGTGATGAAATAAAACTTTTAAAACCACCCAAAAACTTACTTGAATTATAAATATATTTTTCCGAATGTTTTTTTAACTCTTCATCAATTGATAACCCAAAAACTAGAGAAGTTAAATTGACAATGGTTGTTTTTAATTCGCCTCTTTTAAATGCTGTTTCAAATTTTGTATCAATGAATTCGATTAATTTATCAAATTTAATTTCATTGTTTTCAAGTTGAACTTTTATCTCTTCAATGTCATTTGATTCAACTAAATTGTTTGTCTTATCAGGTATATCTTTAAAAGAATCTTTATTTATAAAAAATAATTCAAAATTATTGTGATTAGGTTTAATGTGGTTTGTTCTTCTTAAAAAATTTCTTTGCTCAGAATTCAATACAAAATTATCTATAGAGTAAATATCCTCTTTTACATTAATATTATTATAGATATTCTCTAATAGATAAGAGTTACTCTTTAAAACATAATATAAATCAGGCCATTCTTCTCTTATTATTAAAACTTTTGTAATGAAAGGCAAATTGCTTGTTATAGAGCCAATGGGTATTAATTCTTTAGCCTCTTGTTTTTCAGCCTTGGGATCGCAGGCTTTTCTTTTTTATTTTGGCAATAAATTTTGGCAATAAACAGGCAATAGGCAATAAACTGTATTTCCTTGAACCCCTTATTTATATAGCTAAAATGATGGTGGCGGAGACTGTGGGATTCGAACCCACGGGACGCTCTCACGCCCAACGGTTTTCAAGACCGCCGCATTCGACCACTCTGCCAAATCTCCGTCAAGCACTGCTTTATTCCGCCTTTTATGATTCGGCAAACAGTCTGATGCAAGCGGAATAATAACAATTATCCGGTATAATACTTTCCAGAGCCATAACGCCTCGCTATGGTAGTAGAAAGTATAAACTAATTAATAAAATAGCGATCTATTAATCGCATAATGATCTGAAAAAGACTTAAGACAAAAATAGAGAATTTGTTACAATTGGAGGGCTGAAGTTAAATAGCAATGTCTTACAGGAGATGTTAAAAAGGCATTCCGAGCTAAGCCGTTGAACCCAGAATTAAAAGTGCTGGTATATTTATTTAACCAGAACAAAATTTAGAATACGTCTTTCAACATCAAAACAGCTTGAAATACATTATAAACAACCAACTAGGAGTAGAAATTGTTCCGAACATTCATTACTGCCGCTTTCCTGTTAATAGCCGCCCTACCCGTGAATGCTTTTGAAACGAGTGCAACGGCTGCATATGTTTATGATCTTACAACGGGCACAGTATTGTTAAGCAAAAATGCAAACGAGCCGTTGCCACCAGCATCAATGTCCAAACTAATGACACTTTACGTGACATTTGAAGCCATCAAACGCGGTCAATTGCGAATGACAGACGAATTAGCTGTATCCTCCCATGCTAATAGCTATGGCGGTTCTACACTGTTTCTCAGGACAGGGGAACGGGTCAGCGTTGAAGACCTAGTCCGGGGAGTCATTGTATTGTCAGGTAATGATGCGTGTGTCGTTATTGCCGAAGCGCTCAGCCCTGATGGATCAGAAAAAGGCTTTGCTAAGATGATGACTGTGCGCGCTCGGGAAATTGGCATGAAAAACTCAACTTTTATGAACTCAAACGGATGGCCAGCCACAGGACATAGCATGTCAATGAAGGATCTTGGTATATTGGCTACTAGGCTAATCGAGGACTTTCCAGAATTTTACCCAATGTTTGCCGAAACCGAGTTTCTTTTTGATGCAAATGAGTCCGCTAACCGGTATAATCGTAATCCCCTACTCAAGCTAGGTATAGGAGCAGATGGCCTAAAAACAGGTCACACAAAAGAGGCAGGTTATGGCCTGACCGGCTCTGCCCAACAAGACAATCGACGGATTGTTTTCGTTGTGTCAGGTCTCGAGTCAGCAGCTAACCGTGCTCAAGAAACTGAAGCAATCGTAAACTGGGCTTTCCGCCAATTTGTAGAGCGGACCCTCGCCAAGCAGGGTCAAAGGATTACTACAGCATCTGTATGGGAAGGTGGAGAGCCTACTGTGGGCTTGGTGCCAGCTAAAGACATTTCAATTTTGCTACCCGTGATTTCCAACAAATCTGTGACTGCTGAAGTCGTTTATACAGGTCCAATTCAAGCGCCAATCATTGCCGGCACACCTTTAGCAGAATTGGTTTTGCAACCTGAGGGGCTTCCCAAACAAAGATTTGTACTTGTAGCTGAAAACGACGTTGTGCACGGAGGTTTTCTTGCAAAAATCTCAACTGCAGCTAAGGCTCTTATTAACCAGATTAAAAATACACCTATGGAAAAAAGTGGCGCGTGACAAAAGGTACTTTCATCAGTTTTGAGGGGATCGACGGCTCGGGTAAATCAACCCAAGCCTTCATGCTTTCAGAACATTTGCAAAATCTTGGTTATGAGCCAATTCTTACCCGCGAGCCTGGTGGCTCTCCAGGTGCTGAAGAAATACGCGCACTTGTTCTGCAAGGTGATACCGACAGATGGTCTGCAGAAACTGAGTTATTGCTATTTACCGCCGCTAGGCGCGATCACCTTGAACGATTAATTCAACCCGCTTTGGAACAAGGTAAAATAGTAATTTGCGATAGATTTGCCGATAGTACGAGAATGTATCAAGGCTTAAGTCGCGGCGATTTACGTAATACAGTTGACGCTTTACATTCTTTGATGATCGGACGGGAACCAGACGTAACATTATTAATAGATATGGATCCTGCACGAGGGCTAGCTCGCGCTAAAAGTCGCCAAGGTATCGAAGAACGGTTTGAAGACTTTGGTACAGATCTCCAAACTAAAATGAGGACTGGATTTCTTGCACTGGCCGAAGAATTCAACGAACGGTTTGTGGTCATCGACGGCACACGTGAAATAGACATTGTGGCGCAAGAAGTTGCAGAAGCAGTTTTGAAATATCTCAACTCTCAAATGTAAATAATCCTAGTTCCAACATTTTATAACTCCTTGAAGTCAGCTCACCTAACAAAACAATAATTTTTTAGAAGCGAAAGATCTGAAATATCTCTAATTATCTTGTACACCAGTAAAAGTTATACCCAGCACTTTAAAAATTAGTCAAATTCAGAGAGTTTATAGCGAAATTATCCTCATGTCCCCTATCCCAGCAGAATGCTATACAGGTGTAATATGGCAGAAGAAATTATAGATCCAACCCAGCTTAAAGGCGCTCCGCACCCCCGTGAAACAGTCCATTTAATAGGACAGGAAGCGGCAGAAAGTATTTTTCTTGAAGCCTTCATGAAAGGAAGGCTTCATCATGCTTGGCTTATTATAGGGCCTCGGGGGGTGGGTAAAGCGACCTTAGCTTGGCGTATTGCACGTTTTTTACTTGCATCCCCTGCTCAAGACCCAAGTGATGTATTCGGGACGCTCAGTCCAAAAAACCTTGACATAGATCCTGAACATCCTGTTGCAAAAAGAGTTGCAGCTGGGTCAGATCCTCGCCTTAAGTTTTTACACAGAACAATAAACGAAAAAACAAACCGATTACGGGATCAAATTATAACCGACGACGTCCGCAGCATGGCTAATTTTTTTAATATGTCAGCAACCGACGGTGGCCGACGTATTGTGATAATCGACGCTGCAGATAATCTGAACCCAAACGCAGCTAATGCGCTTTTAAAAATGCTTGAGGAGCCACCTGAACGCACCACCCTGCTATTAATTTGCCATCAGCCAACGCGTCTTTTGCCTACAATAATTTCACGCTGTCGCACACTTCGTCTCAAAAAATTAACGATCGACCAAACAGCGCTTGCAGTTGCACAAGCCGGTTTCAGCGCAACCTCAGACGGCGCTGCACTGGCAGAGTTAAGCTCGGGATCAGTTGGCGATGCCTTGCGGCTTTCTTTGTATGACGGACTTAAAAAATATAACGAAATCATTGCGATATTTGGATCAATGCCAAATTTAGACCGTTCTCGAGTGCTGGCGTTAGCGGAAGAAACAGGGCAGAGAGGTACTGAGGCTCAATTTGATTTTCTCTATAACCTTATCGAAATAGTTTTGACCCGTCTTGCCCGAACCGGTGCGACAGGTCAGCCGCCCACAGTCGAGGCAGCAAACAATGAAGCTGCGATACTATCGAGGCTAGCAACCAATTCGGTACACGCCCGCATATGGGCTGAAGTGGCGCAGACAACATTAACCAGAGCTCGGCGTGGCAAAGCAGTAAACCTTGACCCTGCAGCGCTAGTGCTCGATACATTTTTTAAATTTCAGAATACGGCATCAATGCTATGACCCCACCCGAGATCACTGACAGCCACTGTCATCTAGATTTTCCTGACTTTAGCGGGCAGTTAAACACCATCATTGCAAATGCAGCTGCAGCAGGTGTGACACGAATGGTTACGATCTGCACCAAGCTCAGGCTAGAGCCGCAGGTCCGCTCTATCGCGGAAGCTTATCAGCCTGTTTACTTCGCAGCCGGTACACATCCGATGAGCGCCAGTTCGGAGCCTTTAGCAACAACAGAACAACTTATAGAGATGTCAAAGCATGAAAAATTTGTTGGCGTTGGAGAAACAGGCCTTGATTATTACTATACAATTGAAACCGCCGAAATTCAAAAGAAATCACTGCGCATACATATTACAGCCGCACGTCAAGCAGGTTTGCCATTGATAATTCACGCACGGTCAGCTGATGACGACATCTCTAAAATTTTAATTGATGAATACCGAAATGGTGCATTTAATTGCGTTATGCACTGTTTTTCTTCGAGTAGAAATTTAGCCCACACAGCGCTTGACCTCGGATTTTATCTCAGCATGTCGGGAATTGCAGCGTTCCCCAAAAGTCAAGAATTACGCAAAATTTTTGCCAGCGTACCGTTGGACCGCATTCTGGTCGAAACTGACGCCCCCTACCTTGCACCACCACCATATCGTGGTAAGCGCAACGAACCCGCTTACACGGCTCATACAGCCGTTAAAGGAGCAGAAATTTTTGGGATAGACTATGCGGAGTTTGCAGCACAGACACAAATTAATTTTGAACGCTTATTTTCGAAAGCTGCAAGTTGCAAAGTGAACACATGACTAACACTTTAACATTCACAATCCTAGGTTGCGGTTCCTCCGGTGGCGTACCACGTCTTGGTGGAAATTGGGGAGATTGCGACCCAAATAACCCGAAAAATGCGAGGCAACGCTGCTCTTTATTAGTCGAAAAAACGGGACCAAATGGGACGACAGCAGTCCTTATTGATACCTCTCCTGACTTGCGAAACCAATTGCTACAAAATAAGGTTAGTACACTAGATGGAGTGATTTATACGCACTCTCACGCCGACCATGTGCATGGTATTGATGATTTACGTATGATTGTGTTCAACCGTCGCTCTCGATTGGAAGTTTGGGCAGACGCCCCTACTCAAGACGCACTAATCAACCGTTTTGAATATGCCTTTGTTCAACCTGTCGGATCCACCTACCCACCCATACTCAATTTGAATACAATTGATGGCGACACAACAATCGATGGTTTGGGTGGCCCTATTGTTTTTGAGGCGTTCAAAGTTAACCACGGCGGTATGGATGCACTAGGCTTCAAGGTTAACAAAGTGGCGTATTTGCCTGACGTGGCAGATATCCCTGCACAATCTTGGGGGACACTTAAAAATCTTGAGGTCTGGATTGTCGATGCGTTACGGCGTGAACCACACCCAACACATAGCCATCTGGATAATACACTTGAGTGGATAGCCCAAGCAAAACCTAAGCGCGCAATACTCACAAATATGCATATAGACCTCGATTACGAAACTATTATGGCGGAAACACCAAACCACGTCGAACCTGCTTATGACGGACTTAAATTTTCTATCCCTACTGACTGAATTCGCTGTCCCAAATATCAATGAAAGAGACTTTCACTTTTGGCAGCACCATAAAGGCGCTTAAATGCATGCTCTTCTAGATGTAATCTTACCTGTTTTTCTTGTGATCGGGTTTGGTTATGTTGCCGTCTGGCGTGGCCTATTTCCAGAATCTGGTGTGGACGCGTTGATGAAGTTTAGCCAACATTTTGCAATACCTTGCTTACTCTTTTCTGCAATTACAAATCTGGATTTATCGTCCAGCTTTGATAGCCGTCTGCTCATCAGTTTTTATTTTGGTGCCACCTGTGGATTTCTTTTTGGTTTTGGGGGCGCAAGGTTCTTTTTCCATCGTGAATGGGAAGACTGTGTTGCAATTGGATTTTGTTGTCTATTTTCTAATTCCGTTCTTTTAGGATTGGCTATTAACGAACGAGCATATGGAACAGAGGCATTAGCAGGAACTTACACAATAATTGCCCTCCATTCTCCATTTTGTTACGGTCTCGGAATTACCGCTATGGAAATAGTAAAAAATCAAAACCAATCGTTGCTAGTGATGGTAGGGGGGATTACGCGGGCTATGTTCCGCAATGCTTTAGTAGTCGCTATCACAGCAGGATTTTTTGTTAACCTTCTGGACATTTCCTTGCCTAAAGTGTTGGGCGACGGGCTCGATTTGGTAACGCAAGCTGCATTGCCAACTGCTTTATTCGCTTTAGGTGGCGTTCTTATCCAATATAAACCAGAGGGCGACGCAAGGATCATTTTGATGATCTGCATCACGGCATTATTACTACATCCTGCCATAACATGGACACTTGGAGCTGCATTATCCGTACCTGGCGAAACACTTAAAACTGGTGTTTTGACTGCCGCCATGGCACCGGGAGTGAATGCATATATCTTTGCAAACATGTATGGGCGGGCAAAACGTGTAGCTGCATCATCCGTTCTAGTAGCAACAGCAACATCAATTTTTACAGCTTGGCTCTGGCTGATGATACTACAGTAGTTATTTTAGCTGGTTTCCGACGAGTAAGCGCAACATTTAAAGCACCGCCTAAAAGAACAAGATAAGCACTTATGAACAACCATAATAACATTACAACAACTGCGCCAATCGATCCATAAACTTGTTCATAATTACTAAAGTTCTGCAGATATATGGAAAATCCCGTTGACGATAGAACCCATCCAAAGGCTGCAAAAAGTGCTCCGGGAATTATTCTGTGAGGATAACTGCGCCCAAGATTAGGTCCCAGTTTATATATAAGTGCAAAGCCAACTAAAAAAACCGTCAGGACGACACTCCAGCGGAGAAATTCAATTGCAATGTTACTCCAACCCCAAAGGGGGAAAAACACCATTATAAGTGGTAAAACAACAATACAAGTCATAGTAGCCAGCAATACAAATATCAGACAAACGGTAAGCCATAATGCAAGAATTTGACGCGTAAGACCTGCGCGATTTGGCACTTCATAAATTGTATTTAAGCCACGGATTAGCGCCTCAACACCTGTTCGGGCAAGCCATAGAGTTAGAAAAAAAGACAAAATAGAGGACCAACCTAAAACAGACCCATCCGTAACCGCAAGTCTATTTAAATAACTTACTAACAATTGATAAACATCATTTGGTATAAGCGAATGATGTTCATTTAATTGTATAACTGCTAAGCTTGGATCTCCCCAAATGCCCCACAGCATTATGGTTGCAGTTATGGCTGGAAACACGGCTAGAATGGCATAGAAGGCAACACCTGCAGAAATCAGGCTCAGGTTTTTGTCATCAGCCATCTGAAAAAATCTACGCAAAAATTTCCACAGGGAAAAATCGCTTATGGTGAGCGACGCTGTTAAAGAACGGTTACTCTTATGCATGGCACACATCTTCCACTTCTAAGTGAGCTCAGCAACTTCCAGCAAGCTGGCGTTTTCAAGTAAATTCAATTGGCACGGCTGATTGGTGCCTGCTTCGATAGCCATTTGCAAATAATTTTTCAAAAACCAGATTCAACTCTAAACATAAATAGCAACAAAACAATATTAAATAATTAACAAAAAGACCTTTCAAAACAAAGAAAGTATATCAATCAAGGTGAACTCTTCTTAAACGGCATGAAACGGATCGTGTATGAGAGCGCACTAGTGCAGAGTAAAAATGATCAGATGACTTAGGATACCGGAAAATGACGAAAGCGCCAACGCTTAGCCTAGATTCAAAAACCATTCCTATGCTGTTGTTACTAGCAGCTGTTTGGGGGGGGACATTTTTCTTTGCTGAAGTTGCACTTGAGGAGGTTCCGCCACTTACTATAACTCTATTCCGCGTATTCTTGGCTTTGCCAATTTTAGCTATGATTGTTCTTCTCAAAGGTATTTCAATCCCCCGATCCCTTAAGGTTTGGAGAGCCTACATGGTCATGGGCGCACTAAACAACGCGGTTCCCTTTTCATTAATATTTTGGGGGCAAACCCAAATTTATAGTGGATTAGCGTCTATTTTGAATGGGACAACGGCTATGTTTGCAGCAGTTGTCGCTGGCCTTCTGCTCCCTGACGAACCTTTGACTGCTAAGAAAATTATAGGAGCCAGTATAGGTATTATAGGCGTGGCGTTCATCATGGGACCGGATGCATTATCAAACTTTAATCTCAGCAATCTTGCTCAACTCGCGGTGATTGCTGCGACTGTATCCTATGCATTTGCAGGTGTTTGGGGCAAAATTGCACTTTCCGGTCAGGCTCCCCTTATGAACGCACTTGGAATGTTGATTGGAAGCACAATTTTAATGGCCCCAATCGTATTCATATTTGATGGACCGCCAAGTTTTTCACTTTCATCGGAGGTGTGGGGCGCTCTGATTGGCATGGCTATTTTGTCTACTGCACTGGCATATTTTTTATACTTTGCCATTCTGGCCAGAGCTGGATCTGCCAACTTGTTATTGGTTACTTTGCTAATTCCACCATTTGCTATTCTATTTGGAGCCGTGTTTCTTGGAGAGAAAATAGAAATTGACGTATGGATTGGATTTGCCATTATCTGCCTTGGGTTCGCAGTTACTGATGGACGTTTGTTTTCATCACTGTTCCGAAAAGCTTCTAACTAAAAGTGAGCAAGCCAAATTCGATTACACTGAGTTTTTTAATATTAAAAATTAGGGAAGACAGATGAATGTGCAGTTGGTTAATGCTGAGTGATTATGAGGCTACTCCAGTCCGTTTAGGCACATGGAAAGTTTTGTGACATTGCTGACATAGGCTTTCATCGACATAATTGAAAAATTGCCAATTAAGAGTACTTTTAACATCAAGAACTCCTCGCGGAGGGTCGAAACAATATCAATGAGATCGAGAAAAACCAAGCGCTACATGAGCCGATTTAAAGGTATTTCAAAGGCGAATTTTTGGGTATGTTTGAAAGAATACGAGGGGCGTTTAAATACACCTGACCCAAAACGTCAGTTATTGAATTTGAAACGTTGGGTAACGAAACATACGGGCTAATTATCTAAAACAGTACCAAAATTTTTATTGTATTTCAAAAATTCAAAGTCTTCATTGAAAATAGTTGAAACCAGATCGATGGCGTGTTTTGAGTAATAAAACTTAATCTTTTCGTTTGCCCGTGTTCGCGTGCTCTGGTTTGTCGTAGTAAGAATTTCTTTTGACGTTGGGGAAATCTGAAAGCCGTGATCACATAAAAGTTTTTCAAAGCAATTAGGAAAACTTTCGAATTTAAGAACTGCATCAAATTGTTCTAATGGGCCTAAAATCAATTTTTTTTGGAAGTCCCAATGTTTATCACATTCAAGACCAGTCTCTGCTACCCAACGAAGAAATTTATAGAAGCCATCAGGGTCAAGAGAATATTTTCCAAATTTTTCAATATAATTACTTTTATCCATTTTATTTAAAAATGCGGATAAAATTCTGGAGTAAGGATTTCTAGTAATAACAAAATATGAAAAACTATCTAAGTTCATCAAAACACGAGCGTTACCATCAGTTAAGTGAATTGATTTCTTTTTTGCCTGCTGAGAGGAAGTAAATTTATTGCCGTTCATGTGGTGCAACGTTGATATTGTCGCTGAATTGCCATTTTTTTTTACTCTGTTAAAGGCAAGATTTAACTCAGGAAATAGTGAGACGTTGCCTAGAGCGGATACATTAATATCTTCTGGGTCGAATTTTTTCCTTAAAAGCCAAGGTAAAACCTGAGCGTTTATTTCACTTTTTACATTTTTGATAAAAAAGGACAAAATTTCTTCTTTTAAATGAATACTGATGATTCCAATTGCTTAACTGGTAATCCAATTAATCCTATAAATATCCTCAGTTTGACAACTATATAAATAAAATCAATTTTCATAAGCCAACTTGTGTTCCTCGTTGAACTAGTATTCCCCAAGCAGAATGTCTTTTTCCACATATTGCAGCTTTTCACACACTAATCTATCGGTGAGCTGAATTACCTTTGAGGCTCAGTAGGAGGTTATTGCAATTCTTTGGATAGACAACATCCGCTCAGACAAACTTTTTGAGACGATGCTCTTCAATTTTTGCTATCGACGCTTTCATTCGTATTTAAATAGCCATTCACACCACTAGGCCTAACGGTTAACGCTAAGATGTCTCTGGTTACTGGCATTACCAATATCTTGTCTGAGCACACATCAGCAATAGGCACAGCGTGAAAAAACAACCATTCTGGAGATTTGTGACCATCTGTAATTGAATTGCATACTGTAATGATGTTTTTGGAGCCAGATAATGCGGCTTTAGTCTGCGCTTAGAGATGTGCTAATTTCATCCCATGAAACCCACACTCAAGAGCAACGGCACTCGCCTAGAGACAATATACAACCATCAAATATGGATTGAGTGTGCTTGCGGCAGAGCAGCGCCAGTTAGAGTGAGCGATTTATTAGCGCTTGATAAACCACCACAAACTGTTGACGATGTAGTAACCAAAGCTCGCTGTAGTCGTTGTGGTGCTATAAGAGTTAAGCGGTATCAGATTGTGTATAATCCCAAAGGCGTAATGGAAGATGCACTAAAAGGTGCCAGAAAGCCGGGGGGCCACAACGTAGACGATTAAAACAAAGAGCAAACGCCTACAGTCTTCCTGACCACTTTTTTATCGCCTCGATACCTGACCCCATTTGCCGCGCGAGGAGGTATTTGTTGCTTTGCCTGGCAGGTTTCCATGTTATTTACCCTACGTCTTCTACCGTTTATTTTCGATGTGTTAGCTATTTTCCTCTATAATTTTCTTACACGTGTCAGAAGCTGTCGTTTCAAAGAAGCGTGGTGCGAGAGCATGAATTAGAACAGCTATGGAAGCTTTCTGCAGTCTCCAACTTATGTTGATCGCATGCCTAAGGTGTTCCCAACGTGTCATTTTTACTTTGCTGAGGTGTAGTTTGCATTGAGTACTGAACATTTATTTATTCCTTACAGGCTATATGTATGTTTCATATTTCTAAGCGATAAAGCAATACTAGTGTTTCTGAAAAAATCATTGAGCATTTAGACATAATGCTCATCATTCAGCGCTCAAATCTGATTGTTAGAATACTCCAATCATAACTTTTAATTGGCCTGAACCACATCCTAAGCGGTTTATCCGGCTCTCACATTTGTTACCACAACTTTACATCAGTCCGCTAAAGTTTTTATTTCAAATTGATACTTTGTTTTGTAATCTCGAAACTGTCTAAAATACTTATGAAAAAGTAGAGGCTATACATCCCGTGACCGATAGTAAGAAAGACCCAAAATTAAAGACACATCTTTTAATATTTATTTTAGCTATACTCGGCGTACCAAGAGCAATTTTTGCACAAGAACTACTATTTCGAAATTTTGAGAAAATACACATAGGTGATGAGAATATAAGTGGGTGGCCGAATGTATATGGATTATGCGTTAATTTACCATTAGGGCCAATTAATAACGGCGATAAGATTGAGATCATCTATATCCCTTACGGCCTTGAAAATGCTTTTATAAGATTTGGGGCCACAGAATTGAGGTTAGCGCCGCAGGTGCCAAATCATGGTCAAAAACGGCCTAACTATTGGGGTAGTATGAACAGTGTAGCTATCACTTCTAATGAGAATATGCTCAGTGGATTTCTAGACATTTGTTCTGACAATGTAAAAATTGGAAGTGGTCAAGTTGACTACGATGATTTTATGATTTCCTCTATTACTGTTTCTCGAACCAAACAAAATGGTGGCCAGTCGGATAGCCTGTCAGACATTCAGAAAATACAATATTTTTTCGACGGCGCCCTTGGTATTGATGCAGAACACATACAGGTATCTCTCTTAGAGGCGGGCCTTTATGCTGGAGATATCGATGGAGTTTGGAATGTAGAGACACGACAGGCCTTTGTGGATGCCTTGGATTGGATGTACAGTCGTGCTGGCAAAGTGGATTTATCCAATGAACAAGCGTTTTATAAATTTGTTTCTGCAACCAGAGATATTTTTTTCGATGAAGATAGTGGCCTAGCTCAATGGCCAACTGGCAACTCATATTTGCTCAGCGTCATGGCCCATCAAGATTTATATGTTGCCCGCAAAAATGCGCAAATGTTAGATCAGAGATTAACAACCCACGGCTATCCAAATAGGGCAAGAACTATGTTTACAACAAGTGGTTGGTATGTGGTTACCGCTGGCATGTATTCAAAATTCGGATGCGAACAGAAAGCTAACCTATTCAAGAGAGAGGGATTGATAGCAAGCGACAGTTATTGTGCCCCAGAAAGTAAGTTTATGTGGGGTGACTAAACACAATAAAAGCAACTATCACCCCGACCCAAAAAAAGAAGTAATGCTGGCGTGTACGCCGGTTATAGTTAAGCGCTATTTATCACCACAGTATTTGAATGCCTGCGGCTGCAGTAATTTCATTGTGGTTAGTCCTTACTTTAAATCGCAGCACTCAAGCTGACGAGACTACCGTTAAAGATCACCTGATTACAAAGTTATGCCTTTGAAAGCTATTTATATTTGTGGCTTATTCAAATACTAAACAAATTCTGCTTCGAACATGGCGCTGCAGTTGAAGTTTCATTGGTAGGGAAAGCGAGATTACCAGCTATGATTGAATTTAGGATTAATTAAATGAGTTCGACTTCCAAGTCTTCCTCAGTGAAAAATCATTGGAAGTCATTCGTTACATCGCTTCTTACACCAAGCATTCTTTTTCGAAACATGTCGGCTGCAGCAGTTCTGGCAGTTCTTAATGTTGCGACAGCCGTATCAATCGGTACGCTTATTTTTTCGGGGCCGCTCAAATCTTTTGTGTCTCTTGGAATTGGGCTTTTCCTTATTGCAACAGCTGTCGCTGGCCTGATTATACCAGCAACTAGCGGGTATAAAGGGCTGATTGCTGCACCGCGATCGGGCCAAGCTCCAGTTTTTGCTGTGATGGCAGCAACAATTGCTCTTAGTATGCAAGGGCAACCTAACGAGACTATTGCGGTTACAGTAATTGCGGCGATCCTAGTGACAACGCTGATTGTTGGCATTTTCATGTTTACAATTGGCCTTGCGAAGATGGGTACCTTGGTCCGCTATATTCCGTATCCAGTTGTAGCCGGTTTTTTTGCTGGCCTTGGTTATTTGCTTACCAAAGGTGGTATAACAGTTGCCGCTGGGCCTCTGGCCGACATCACTAGCCTTACGTCGTTTCTTACGGCTGAAGTGACCATACATTTGCTGCCGGCTGTGTTATTCGGGGTAGTTCTACTTTTGATGGAGCAACGCTTTAGCCACTGGCTACTTTTCCCAACCATACTTGCAGCGGGTATAGGGCTGTTTTATTTTATTTTGTTTGCGACAGGCACGTCAATTGAAACAGCGACCCAAAATGGCTGGGTGAGTGCCTTTGACAAATCAACCGCAAGTTTCTTTCCAGTCTTTTCTCTTGGCCAGGTGCCTGCTGTAGATTGGAGTGTAGTCGCCCAACAATTTAGTACGGTAATCGTATTGTGCATTCTCAGTGTGATTATGCTGCTTCTCGACATCTCAGGTGTAGAGATTGCCATCAATCGTGATCTTGACCCAAACCGCGAATTAAGGACAGCTGGTCTATCAAATATTATTGGAGCCTTTGTAGTCAGCCCACTCAGTTTTGGTGTTGCTGCAGACACGGCAGTTGCACACAAACTTGGTGGTGACCGGTTCATAATGATAGTAATCTATACAGCATTAATTTTGACAGTTATTGCCGTAGGACCAGCCCCCATATCGCTTATCCCATCGGCAATAGTTGGCGGATTTCTAATATACATTGGACTCAACTTTTTAATTGAGTGGATTTGGAAAAAGCGGAGTAAGTTACCGTTCACAGATTTACTAGTTATTTTTATCATTCTTGCGGGAGTTGCAGTTCTTGGTATCTTAGAAGGCGTGGCAATTGGTATCTTTATGGCAACAGTGCTATTTGTTCATAGTTACAGTCAGCTCAGCGTTGTAAAGTCCGCCATGGACGGTGCAGAACATGTCAGTAATATTGATCGTCACAAAAATGAACAGGCTTATTTGGATCAGCACGGCGAGTTGATTCAAATATTTGTTCTTCAAGGTTTTGTATTCTTTGGTTCTGCAAACCAGCTACTTGAGAAGATAAAGCTAGTTATTAATGGTGATAGGGCAAACAAACGCTTCTTAGTCATTGATTTCAATCATGTAGACGGAGTTGACTCTTCCGTTACCAACAGTTTCGCCAAGCTAATGAAAATTTGCATTCGGGAAAATATTACCCTTTGCCTGACAGGAAAAAACACAGCAATAATTGAAAGGATTGCCAACGTTGGAGAAGAATTAAAACTTTCGACCAATGTTTTACAGATATTTCGGGAATTGGATGAAGCAATTGGATGGTGTGAGGATCAAATACTGTTAAAATTTTCAGCTGGCAATTCTTCTAACCAAGTCATGAACTCTGACGAACTGCTGAATGATCTGATCGAAGATGACGAAGCAGTTGCAACGATATCAAAGTACTTCAAAAAAGAAAAAATCTTGGAGGGAGAGGTTCTTTTCAAACAAGGTGATACCGGCAATTCACTGTACCTCATTTTAGGTGGGGCAATCTCTATTGTCATCAACCTACCTGGTGCGCATTCCGTCACTGTTCGCACAATGCGCGCAGGCTCCATATTAGGTGAGATGGCAGTCTACACTGGTGCTCCTCGAACCGCCTCCGCCGTGGCGCGGAGGGACAGTGTTTTGTTCAAATTGTCGACCAAGGATTATCAAAGTCTTGTACTAAGCCAGCCCTCAGAGGCACACCTATTTTCAGCCTGCATAATAAAAATTATGGCTGAACGGCTGGCACGATCTAACAAATCTGTCTTGGCGCTAGCGCGGTAGCTGTGTGTTCAGTCGGGTCGGTTTGAAATTGTTCCTCACAAGCAATCTAAAAAACCATTAGGAAACTTACCGAGTTACTGTGGCTTGTTTTTGAACGCCAAAGTAATTGGCATAACCGTGATCCTCACAGTATCTTTACAGAAGGGGATGAGTAAGTCCGCCCACCATGCCGAAGATCGGCTATAATAGTCCAGAATAATGCAATTTTCAGTCACTTCTACCCTAATTCCAGCTTTCTGGCCAATGAACCTAGGACTAGCATCCAAAACGCTTGGCCAGTGAGTGAAATCAATCACTTAAAAGTTGTGTTGAAAGCCACTTGAGAAATCTTTAATCGTGGATATTGAGAGACGACCGATCGTCGCCGAGGTAGCCACCGCGATTGCTGACGACATCATTTCTATGCCTAGCGCAAAAGGAGCTGAAATAATGACCTTCTGCACTAATTAAGAAGCTAGACATCGTCTTCAATGCACACATGGAAGCAGAGCTAGCAGGCGATCTCGACAAGACACCGGCTACCATGACATCCAACCCATATCTAGTGAACATTCCAACAATGGTGGGCGGCCAAAGGCCTAGCGCAGTACGGACGTTCTACGCCAAGCGGTTGATCGGCCAGTTCTTTCCGCCAGATGTGAGGTTTGAGACATGTAACCTAGACGCACCTTCGGGACACTTGCGTTGCTACTTTAGCTTGTCTCTGAGAACTTCGTAAGGGGTCTGGCCGTTGTGTGCGCCGTGCGGTCTAGCGAAGTTGTAGAAGCATTCCCATTCGTCGAGTTTTGCCTCCAGATCGACGTCACCTTTGTAACTGAGGAGCTGATAGAACTCCTGCTGATCGGAACGGTGGGATCTTTCGACTTTTCCGTTCAATTGCGGTGTGCCGCGCTTTATGTAGGCGCGCCTGATCCCGAGGTCTTCAACATGCCAATGGAACTTGGCCTGGAATTCGTGACCATTATCCGTACGGACTTCACGAATGCGGAATGGGAACTTTTCGATGATGTGGTCAATGAAGTTAATCGCATTTGCTTGGGTATG
>ENA-OQVM01003617-OQVM01003617.1-marine-metagenome-genome-assembly--contig:-NODE-3617-length-16600-cov-2.755432_pt1 | contig 16600 bp, 20 predicted proteins | sample MGYA00237776_ERZ505498 | MGnify/ENA primary metagenome ERZ505498 (study PRJEB26159, sample SAMN06265151) | marine metagenome | isolation source: Helgoland LTER site | place: Germany:Helgoland, sampling... | reverse complement strand
GGGCCATAGCTCAGTTGGAAGAGCGCCTGATTTGCATTCAGGAGGTCGTCGGTTCGATCCCGTCTGGCTCCACCATTTTAAGGCGGGGGGTACATCATGGGGGTAAGTTGGTATGTACATTCTTGAAACCCTCCGCCCTATTTTCCGCTCCCATAGCTCAGTTGGTAGAGCACATCCATGGTAAGGATGGGGTCATCAGTTCGAATCTGATTGGGAGCTCCATTTAATATGAAAACAAAAATAATAGCTATAATCCTCCGACCTTTGACTTTAGTCCGTCGGCTACTGAAAAAAACTTTCCAGCGCTCAGCCAGTGTTGATGCGCCTCCTAGCGAAAAGCTTGTGAGAAGACCATTTTTATAATTGCATAATGTTATACGCATGTATAACACTATTAACAGAACAGAAACCACACACCACACCAAAAAATATGAGATTTGAACCAGACCACGATCCGGATCCATTGCGATCCAAATTTAAAACAATTAACAGCTTGGATGATCTTCCGGCTGATCGGACTGAGCTGATGAATGAGCTCAAGGAAAAGATATCAGATATGATATCGATTCACGAAAAGAATCACCCGGAAGACAACTCCATGGTAGCTTATACGGCATTCCAGGAAATGCAGATTCACACTCTCCAGCATGAGATTAAGAATATGTACACGGTAATGATGGAAATGGCCAGCGCTCTAGACGAGTTACAGAAATGAGTGAGGATAAGGATTTACCAATTATTAGAATCCTATCCGAAGAGGACGAGATGCATGTAAAACTAGAACTCGAAATGGAGGAGGAGACCAAAGACATGCTTGTTCGCTGGGGTAAGGAAGATGCAACCGACGAGGATTTCGTAAACATAGCAATCCGCGAAGGATTACTTAACACTTTAAAGGAGAGAGAGGAGAAGGCTGAGGATGAAGATACAAATAACTGATTTAGATAGCGAGTATACCGCTGAGATAAAAGACGGTTGCACATTGGACGAGGTTGTAAACGAGTTGAAAGGTTTGCTTGTGTGCTGCGGCTTTAACCCTGCGACCGTTGACCAGAACCTTAATGGAGAGTGGGGGCTTGCTGAAGATGAGTAGTCCAGACGCACACCACGAGCTCGGGCCGAGCACATTAAAATATGTGGAAATTTGCCCAAGCTATCGATCTAGTAATGAGACCAATATTTTTGCTGAGGAAGGCACGAAGCTTCACGAAGCTGCTGAGACCGGCAATCTAGATGGGCTCGACGAGGAACAGATGAGATTAGTAATTAGCTGCCTTGATTATATTAAACCATTGGAGGACGGAGCAGATGATATCTATAAGGAATTACGAGTCAGCATCAAGCATGGGGAGTAGTGATGATGGGTACTCATCAATTGAGGGAGCGATCCGGCAAAGCACGGAGAACCCGATTGATGGCTATGAACTCACATTATTACTGGATAGGAAAATTGTTATCGGGCACGGACTCGTTGAACGCGGTGAAAGTTTATTCGTAAAGACCGCCGACGAGGAGATACCGATATACGCATTTAAAATGGATAAAAATTTAGAAGGGATATTAAAAGATGGCTACGATATTTGGAACAGTTGACTTTGTCAGCATTAAGGGAGACCACGCGGATGTGGTTGATTATAAATACGGAAGAGGAGAGGTTGATGATAGTGACATCAACATCCAGGGACAGGCATATTTGCTTGGGGTTATGGATAAATTCCCAAAGCTCAAGACAGCTACCGTTCATTTCATCCTCCCACGGCGGGATGAGATACTGACGCACAGTTACAAGCGGGAAGACATGGAAGATATCCGTCTTCGGATTAATTTAATAATTGAGAAGGCTCAGGCTGAGAATGCCGAAGCGATTCCTAATTCTGAAGGCTGCCGGTATTGTAAGCATAAGCTTTCATGCCCTGCCCTGTCCGATAAATTACTACCGCTCGCCAAGAAATACAGCGAGAGCGTAACTGATTTTGAGATGACTTTATGGGGGGATTATAGTCCCGAGAAAGTCGAAGATCCAATGGTCTTATCACGGATGTTAAATGTAGCTCAAGTGGTAGACAAATGGCAGGCTGCTGCTAAGAAACAGGCATTGAAGCTGGCGGTTGAGAATGGTGAAGAAATCCCCGGGTACAATCTGCATTATCGAAATGCGACTACGAAAATTGAGGATGCACAGGAAGCCTACGAGGCTTTGGAGCATATTATGACTCCAGATGATTTTATGAGCGCATGCAGCGTTAGCGTCTCCGCATTGGCTAAAAAATACGCTGAGAAGTTGGAGCGTGGGCAGAAAAAAAGTGCTCGCGGAGTTGTGGAACTTAGCCTTGAGGAAGCCGATGTTATTGCATCGGAAGAAGACCGGGAAAGATCTCCATACCTCCGCAAGTCTCAAAATCTTTAATCTGAGTGTATTACATTCAGCATACAAACAAATACAAAATAACAAAATAACAAAATAGTAAAATGGCAAAATCAACATTAAGTGAAAAAGTAAGTGAAACGACATCAGACGCAGAAGCGGCTGGAGATATTATCGAAGGTTCCCCAACCGCAAGCTTGGCGATTCAGCCCGGACAAGGTTTGGTGGGAGATTTCGATGCGAGCGATATCAGCTTTCCCAGGTTGCAAATTGCTCAAGGCGTAGGTGCATTATCCGAAACCTATAAAAAAGGAACCATCGTTTTGGATGGTGAAACCGAAATCAGTGACGGCGAAAAAGAGGTTGAGTTTACCGTATGCCGCATTGGTAAGATGTTCGAAGAAAACATTGAATGGGACAGCGGAGAAATCCCCCGCATCATGAGCACGAAAGCAGAAGTTCTCGAAGCTGATCCAGAAGCTACCTTTGTGTGGCAAGATGGCACACCAGCATCATGGAAAGCAATCGCGGATGCCTTGGTCTGCATCAAGGGTGACAATCCTGATGACTTCCCATTCGAACATGACGGAAATAATTATGCCTTCGCATTATGGAGAATTAAAGGAACTGCATACAAGCATGCAGCAGTACCAATTTTTACAGCCGCAAAGATGTATTACCGAGAAGGTATTAATACCGGATCATTTAGGCTTACTACTGAGAAGGTGAAAGCTGGTAACAATTTCGTGCATGCTCCTAAGCTCCGCAAGGGAACGAAGCATGATCCCAAGTTCGTCGAATGGCTAAAAGATTTTAGCTAATTGTCTCATATCGATTAGTTGTGGTGTGTGAGGGGGTCAGAGTTGTGTTCTCTGGCCCCCACTACCACCGCGACATTCACAATTTCATAAAAACCACACACCATAATTATGAATAAGAAAGTAGCAGCACTAGATTTTGAGACCTTTTATAGTAAGGATTATTCAATAGCGGGAAGTTCTACCTACCAATATGTCACGCATCCTGAGTTCGATGCATACCTAGTATCAATTTATTGTCCCGAGTTTGAATATGTCGGGCTGACTAAGGATTACGATTTTACAAGGTTGGATGGGTATACTTTGATCGCCCACAATGCGTCGTTCGACCAACGAGTCTTTGAGCGATGCCAAGAAATGGGGATCATACCTCAGAATATTAAAGTCGAATGGGAATGTTCCGCCGATATGTGCGTATATTTCCAATTCCAAAGAAATCTCAAGGGAGCCGCCAAAGAGCTCTTAGGGGTAGAGATGGACAAAGGGGTTCGCACAAACATGAAGGGTAAGACATGGGACGACATGATCGCCATGGACGAATCTAAAGAGGTTCTTCAGTACGCATTGGATGATGCGAAGTTTACCTACCAGATTTGGGAGATGTACGGAGATAAATGGCCTGAAGAAGAAAAGCGATTGAGTCGGATGACCCGAGCGATGGCTTATGAAGGATTACCGATTGATGTAACCTTGATGGAGAATTCTATTAATCTATTAGAAAAAAGATTATTCGAAGCAAAGAAGGCACTTCCTTGGTACGGAGAAATTGATCCGGATACCAAGAAAGAATATGTCGTATATTCTAAGAAAGCATTGGCTATTGAGTGCCGTAAGCTTGGCATTGAGCCTCCCAAAAGCTTGGCGAAAGATAGCCCGGTTCTTGAAGAATGGATTAAAGAGAATGGCGATAAGATTTCGTTTGTTGCAGATATGCAGAATTACAACCGAATCAATATGCATTTGAAACGGTTACGCTCTATGCAGGATAGACTGACACCGGAAGGCAAGATGTCATACAATATGAAATACTTCGGAGCGGATGCTACCGGAAGATGGAGTGGCGACGCTGGCTTTAATGTTCAGAATCTCCCGAGAGAATCAAAATACGGAGTCAACATTCGTAACTGCATATCGGCTGGAGATGGGAATACTCTGATAGTATCCGACCTTTCTCAAATCGAGCCGAGGCTGACAGCGTTTCTTGCTGGGGATACAGATTTCCTAGAGCTTGTAGCTAAAGGGATGTCTCCCTATGAGGCACACGCAAGGCAGACAATGGGATGGACAGGCGGGAAATTAAAGGATGAGGATCCTGAGCTTTATCTACTCGCTAAAGTTCGTGTGTTGCAATTGGGCTACGGAAGTGGATGGTCAAAATTTGCTGAGACTGTAGCAATGTACGGGCAGACTCAAATTCTCGATCAGGATTTTAGCCGGGCAGATGAATTGAGATTTCAAGAGTACGCTGGGAAATACATGCCGGGAAAAGCGACGCTCTACCCTCAACTTCCGACCGACGACCGTCGACAATGGGTCAATGCCTTTATCCAGGTGATGGATTTTCGTGACAAGAATCAGAAGATCACACGGGCTTGGAAATCATTAGATGTGCAGCTTAAACAGACAGCGAGTGAAGGGAATGATTTTGAAATTCCTTTACCCTCTGGCCGGACGCTTAAGTACTTTCGCTGTCGGCATGAGCCCGATGGCGTAACATGTGCGACTCAAAAAGGATCGATTCGTCGGACCAAAATGTACGGAGCCAACCTCTTTCAGAACAGTGTTCAAGCGTTAGCTAGAGACTGTTTCGGATTTATAATGAATCGTATAACGGACGCGGGGTTTAAAATCGTCCTTCATGTACACGATGAAGTTGTCGTTGAAGTGGGCGAAGCGGGCGCTAAACACGCCACAAAAGCGATACAAAAAATCATGAGCACCCCGCCCATGTGGATGAAAGATGTACCAATCTCATCCGATGCAATAATTACAAAACAATACACCAAATGATCATAGGACTTACTGGAAAAAAAGGATGTGGAAAATCATCCGTAGCAAGAATAATAGCGGAAGAATGGGATTACGGAATTAAAAGTTTCGCAACCCCCATTAAATTAATGCTGTCAGCCATGGGCTTATCTAATGATGAACTCTACAACCCCGAATTAAAGGAAGAAATAATTCCTAAGTTCGGTAAAAGCCCTCGGGAATTGATGCAGCTTTTGGGCACAGAATTTGGGAGAACATTAGTGTCTCAAAATATTTGGGTCTCATCATTGGAGACACATTTGGAGCCTCAAAGAAATTATGTAATCGATGATGTCCGGTTTCCGAACGAGGCCGCGATGATTAGGGCTCACGGCGGCGTTATTGTTCGAGTAGTCCGAGGATTGGATGACACTCCGGATGAGCATGTGTCTGAAGCGGGTATAAATTCCGAGCTGATAAATTACGAGATTAGAAATATCACATGCCACGAACTGGATTTAAAACTAGCCGTTAACAATGTACTAGAGGAGGTATTGACTTATGGAGCTATTCGCGATTCCAAATCTTAGGGCGAGTCAGGTCAGTAAATCTAAACCTTGGGAAGTTCAATTCGACCTTCCTGAGTTTAGAAACACCACAGAATTCAAAGCATGGGCAGCTAGTCCGAGCACAGTTTACTGCGCATATTCTACCGGCGAAGGAGTAGATCCCGGCCAGCGAGTTAGTGAAGCGAATCCTATGCGATATCTCCACGGGGTAACCGTTGATTGGGACGCTAATTTCACAGATGAAGAATTCGAGGAGATTGTCCGTCGGATGATTGATCATGAATACCCTGTTAATTATATATCCCGATCATATAGCGGAGGGATCCACGCGGTTTGGTTTTTTGAAGACCCAATCTTTTGCCACGGCAGCAAGACCAATGAGAAATTCCTTGGACGCTTGGCCAAAGAGCTGAAGCTTGATGGTAGAGACGCAATCGCTCGGGGGTTTGATTCCGGTATATTTAAAAGACAACACTATTTACTCCATGGACATGATTGGAAAGCAGTCAGTCCTGAGGCCCGGATTCCGACGGCCATGCTTCACTATTGGCAGTATGAAACAACAAAATCCGCAGATTTTCGTGGTCATGGCGTAGTTATCCCACTTGAAGCCGTTTACGCTGAGATCCAAAGGGTTTGGCCTGACAACCAATGGCCTACGGAATTTGTGGAAGGTAGCCGAGGACCGACCTTTTGGGATCCAGGTGGACAACATAAGACTAAAAATGCCGCGATTGTAAGGGAAACCGGCATGCAAGTATTTAACATGCCCAAAGGATTTTATACATGGGCTGAGATAACCAGTAATGAATTCGTAAGGAATTATGAAGTCGGACGGATCGGCAAGGCGATTGAGAATTATTGGTATGACGGACGGAATTATTTCATCGAGGATGGAAGCGGTTCATTTATAATGAGCTTAAAAGAGGAATGCCAATTAGATCTCCAATGCCGACACAATCTTTCCGGTCGACCAGCGAGACACGAAAATGTATCGGAAGTTAAACAAGCTCTGTTTCAGATCAACTCAGCCAAACGGATTGAAGCTGGTCTACCCTTTTGCTTTGTAAAATCACAAATTGTTAAGCATGAAAACCGTCGCTATTTTAATACCGCTCGGGTGAGCCCTTTAACTCCGGCAGACCAAGCTGGCGAATGGGGAGCAGAATTCCCAGTCATTGCAAAATGGATGACGCATATGCTGGGTGAGAAACAATTGAAGTATGAATTAGCATGGTTGAAGCATGCTTATTTAAATGCTCATGCCGGAAAACCAAAGCGAGGACACGCACACTTTTTAGTCGGTCCTCCTAATTGCGGGAAAACCTTGTATAACACTATTATACTTGGCGGATTATTTGGGGGTGGAATTAAGGCATCAGAATATTTGACCGGTAAATCAGAATGGACAGATCACCTATTCGAATACGGCATGTGGTTGGTTGATGATGAGGCTCCGACCGCATCGAATGCTATGCATACAGCATTTACCGCTCGGCTTAAAGAGCACATCGCGAATGACACATTTTTGATCAATGGTAAATTTAAGAAGAGTGGGCGGGTCTACTGGCGTGGCAGAATATCTTGTACGCTGAATGATGACCCGGTTTCAATGAGGCTCCTTCCCGATTTGGATATGAGCATCAAAGATAAATTGATGGTCTTCAAATGCAATGACGGATTTAAATTCACTAAGGACATTAAACATGTTGTGACCGCTGAACTTCCGGCCTTCGCCGCTTGGCTTTTGGCCCACGAAATTGAGCCTAATCTTTTAGAAACACGGTTTGGAGTGAAAGCATTTGTAAACCACGACCTAGAATCCCGAGCTAGAGCGGACAGTCGATACAGTCACATCATTGAAATTCTCGCGATGTTTAGAAGAACACTTAAGGATGATAGTTGGGAAGGGACCTGTTCGGAGCTGATGGTTGTACTTTCTGCCAACGAGAATAATCGTGTGCTGCTGAAGGAGTTAACCCCAAGGAAATTGGGATGGGGCTTGAGTCATATGCTCAGTAAGGGATTCGATTGGGTGAACCGATCCGAAAAATTACAATATGGATGGAGGATTAAAGGTGAGTAATACTGTAGATAACAAAAGAGCGGGCGCTGTTTACGAATATAAGTTTTTCGCACAGGCGATGGGGAGGGGCTTGGAAGTCTTTGTTCCAGCGGGAGATCATCTCCCGCAAGACTGCCATGTTGTAAACGAAAAAGGTACTGTTTTCCGGGTTCAGATTAAAGGCACTCGAACTTCGGTTAATGAAGGTAACTCCAGGAAAATCCCGCGCTACCGTTTAAGTACAGGTAGCGGCCATAAAGGTAAAAAAGTAATTGACTGCAACGAAGTCGATATCGTGGTGGGCTATATAGCCCCGCTCGATATTTTTTACATATTACCATGTGAAATTTTAAAGGGAGTTACAACATGGGTATACCCCGGTGATCCTGAAACAAAAGCTCTTACCGAAAAGTACCGGGAAAATTGGGATGTTTTTAAGGCAGCGTAGTCTCGTTTTTCTCAAAAAAACCAGATCTTCGCAAACGTACGCGCACAGTTTCTTCAGAAACACCCAAGCAACGAGCGATTGTTTTGGGGTGCATACCAGCCTCGAACCGAGCATACACTAGGTTTTCCCAATTCTTCATCCGTTTGATCATTCTTTTTTGATCGGGTCGGAATAGATAGCCTTTTTTTTCAGGCTCAGGCTTCTTTTCCCGGACACCAAAGGCCATTCTAACCTCCTCGGGGATTAAACCGAGGTCGGTTAGTACCTTACTAACCTTTTTCTTCTGGGCCATAGGTCAGCTCAAACATTTGAGACACCGATTGTTTGGCTGGAAAATCGACAGCCCCTTCGCTCCAGATTTCGGTTTTTTCTTTTCCAAATTCAAAATGAACTTTGATCAGGATATCCGCAACCATCTCATTTTCCAAAGCGCATAATCTGACTTGAGGAACGAGGTCGTCGGCAACCTGGCGAGCTTGAATAGATACCGCATCGAGCATGTTTTTCTCCTGCGATTTTTGTTTGTCTAACCAATCTTTCATAATAGTTTTTTGTTGATGGCTCGATACAAAAGCGATACATTCGAGTCATATTTAATGTATAACACGGCTTTACACGGGTGTCAAGTTGCTGCTATTCAATAACTTGCCCGGATGGCGGAATTGGTAGACGCGCTGGATTCAAAATTTCTTTTAGAGACACTAGTTGTAGGGTTTAACCCCATAAACACTGGACAACATGAAAAAAAACACTACCGCTAGTGGTATGAAATCACACACCACTAACTACAAAAGCGCTACATCTAATCGAAAAACTAAGATCTATAAACGGTCCGAAAGAGGAGGCTGGATTTTTAGGACTAAGGTCGATAAAAAAGTCCGATATTTTCCTCTCGGACTCGATATAGGTGAGGCATTAAAATTAGCCGATACAATTCGAGGACATCTATTGCTCTACCCCTTCGACGAGGTACTTAAGATGTTTAATAAAAAAGCATTTGCCAAGATTAAAGCGCCAGCTCCGACCTTCGGCCAATGTCTTGCGATCTTAAAAAAGAATCAAAGGGCTATTGGCCTTCGGGATTCATCGCTCAAGGGGTACAAAGACAGCCTTGGTGGGTTCATTCGAAAAGTTGTGGGGAAGAAAAAACCTGTCGACGATTTCGACATGTCTCAGATATGTGACGATTTTATCCTAAAATATAAACATGTCTGCCTGGAAGGGATAACCGATGAGTCAAAGCTCGCGAGTCGGAAGCGGACGATTAACAGTCGGATCCGTCAGATTAAAGCTATGTTTTCTCGGGAAAAGTTATTCAAGGAATATGACATGACATTTGTCGAAGAGTTGAGAGAGGCAGAATTCTTTACCGGCTTGAAGACAAACTATAAGCTGCCAAGTGAGGATCTAATTAAGAGCACATTCGAATTGTGGGAGGATAGCACAGGAGATTTACGAACTCTGCTCGGGCTAGCTCTGCATTTTGGCATGCGACGAAATGAAATTTTCCATGCTCGGAAGCCGTGGTTCCAAATGGATGGGGATAAGGCTAGAATTAATATCACATCGGACTTAAGTTTCAGGCCGAAAGGTGGGCATGAAGGTTTTACGCTTGGCAATAAAACCGTTGCCGCGGACATTCTTAATAAAGCATCGGAAGACGATTATTTAATTGAGGAACGAGCCGATAGCGGTCGCCCATTATTTGATGATGCGTTGGATAAATTACGAGCAATTGGATGGGATCGAGCTAGCCCATTGCATGAATTGCGAAAGTTATTCGGTTCTTATATAGCCAGCACGGAAAGCATTTACATCGCTCAGAAATTCTTACGGCATGCCGATGCGAGCACGACCAACGATTCTTATTCCGACGCGATTATTGAGGGGGATATAAAAAATCTATGGGTAGCCTAAAAGCTTTTCCCGAATAAATGTCCGACAGCCATTTCTCGCATTGCCCAAGGGTAATCGTGATGGGTAGCTATTAGCATATGAATTTTAAAAGACCGACCGCGAAGATTGGTGAAAACTTTCATATGTTCTTTAATAGCCCCCTTGTATTGGCCTTTAACTAATCCTTCATCGTTTTTGACATAGAGCCATAGATGGCCGCATGAATTTTTATGAAACCGTAAATCCACGCGATAAACTTGTTTTTCCGAATGCTCGTCGCCGAGGTGCATCCAATTGGTTTCAGAATTCGCAAGGTAGGAATCTCTAAAAAATAACGGCTCTTCTACTGTACCCCCTCCGATTACCGAGTCTTCAAATGGAGCCGACAAGAAACGATTACGGAAGCAGAAGCCTTTTGCGGTTTTTGAAGCCACAATTCCTTTAACCGCCGACCCGTCAAACGGAGTTGAGATATCAGTAAACGGATCAACGAAAGTTGGGAAGTTAGGGTTGTTGAAATCTAGAAGGTCGGTTTTTTTAACCTCTTTATCTTCGGTAACGCAGTACATTTCAGCCGAATTATCTTTTGTGGCAATCGCCGTAACGTCTTCGTGGACAAACGGGCCTGAGATCGCTGAAGTTCGCTCATCAAAAACCCAACCTTTATATTTTGATGCTACACTAGTCCCCACATACGTGCGTGTTATATATGACTGTAGATTGAGCGGAAATCCGGGAACCGAGACTGCGGCTCCATCTCCAGCTCCAGCTCCGTCTCCCCCTCCAGCTCCAGCTCCGTCTCCCCCTCCCCCTCCAGCTCCAGCTCCATCTCCCCCTCCGGGTGCATTTTTAGAGACCGAGACTCCGGTACCGCTCCAGTCAGCGTCAGCAGGGCACACTTCATTAGCCGCAGTAGAAAAAGCTAGGTCGCTTTCTAACCACCAGCTAGTCCAAGCACATGGAGAATCCGCAGCTATATTATCTCGTACGTAATTATAAAAATCAGAAGCTGGGGAACTGTGAGACATGCTCACAAAAGGAGTCCCTCTCGGAGTCATCCTGGAAAGCACAAAGGGCTCGGGGTAGAAGTTACCTTGTATAGCAGTTGGACTACCCCATCCTATTTTACTGTTTCCCGCACAAAGACCCGGGTCAGCAGAATTAAAACCCGCTATTCCGGCATTGGCCGTAGTGCCTTGTTCAAAAGACAAAAAGTAATTACCGCCTCCAGAAACAAGCGTTACTCCGGGGGAACCGACTTGTGAATTCACTCCCGTGTCTAGGAACCAATCAGGCATGACATCATCAAAAGGGTATTGAGCACTAACTAGATTCGATGTACCTCCGGGAGGGGTTAAATATCTTAGATTAGGTATACCCGCCACACCAGCAGGGTCTTGCTGTAGGGTATACATCTGAGTTTGTATAGCAGATAAATCTCGAATCCCTTCCTCAGATTGATCAACGTCAGTGTACACCCTAGTCGGTAACCCTTGAAGCTTATCCCCATCGAATACGAGCGCTGCTGGTAAGTTTAAATCCGAGTCGTCAAAATATGAAACTCCGTCGCCGGGTAGCTTTCTGTCGATGTATACTGGGGGCACCCCTGCTAAAAGACGTTGGAAATACACTCCAGCAGATCTAACATACTCTGGGTATAGAACCATTCCGACTGCGGGTTCCGAACCTGGTGGTGGTGGGCTACCCTCAGGAACTTGAACTCCAAACGTCCAGCGAAAACCCCCGGTATTGCTGTCATAAACTTTTTGCAACACACAGGTTGCGTTAACCTCATTCTTCCACTGCTGCGTCGCCTCGTCTAACGTGTACGCACCATTACATATGTCGTTACCTACACCAGTCTCGACATATATAGTTTTACAGTCTTCGGGTACAGTCATAGTCCCGGATTTTTAACGATTACAACGTTTGCGTGGTAGGAGTTGCTCCAGCACTTTCCCCGCCTGTATTTAATGCGGTTACTGTGTAACTGTGTGCTCCAGCTCCGCTAGCAAGAGTAGTGTCAGCGTAAGTAAGAGTAGAAGAAGATACGGTTGTAAGCAACGAACCCGCTTTAACGGCCGATTCAGAAGTCGAAGTTCCCGCCAATCGGTATACTTTATAATTCGCCACCGGTCCTCCGCTATTAGGAGCTTGCCATGTTAATGTTACAGTTGCCATATTTTATATTTTGGTTGAGAGGTTAGCTATTTTCAATCGGTTGTGCTGCCTAGCTTATAGTGAAATTACGGGTGAAAGTTACTTGAGCTCCTAGAGATACAGTTCTAGATAGACCGATTAGCGCTGGAGGTACTATGGATCCGGATATTAAAGCCAAAGCTCCGGAAAAAGAGTTAGGGTTGCCGTTCCAATTGTATATAAAAAACTGAGAACCAGCTGGATTACCTATAATATAGGCATAATTAGGGGAGTTAACCGAGTTATTGTATTGAAGAAACCAGGAGGGCTGAGTGCCAGTAGGAGCGGCAGACAGTTTAGTAAAAGTTGCTGTCGTCGGACTGGTCAAAACATCGTTTGTATCGCGCAAACCGCCATAAGTCATCCATGCGTTACTGGCGAAAGAATTACCTAGCCAATCAGTAACTGAAAGTTTTACCGAGTTATTATTTCTTAAAGTTGAATATACTGCGGGAGGCGGATCAACAGCGGTAATCGCAGAAGTTAACAGTCTTGGTGCTCCGGGAGCGACAGGTGCATCTACCGCAGTAATTGCTGATGTTAGTAGTCTGGGTGCTCCAGGTGCATCTACAGCAGTAATCGCAGAAGTTAATAGTCTAGGTGTTCCGGGTGCATCTACAGCAGTAATTGCTGATGTTAATAGCCTTGGTGCTCCGGGTGCATCCGGAATTGCAACGCTAGTTAATAGTCTAGGTGCTCCGGGTGCATCCGGAATTGCAACGCTAGTTAATAGCCTTGGTGCTCCGGGTTCAAAAACAACAGTGCTTGTTAATCCTTCAGGCTTTTCGGGTACTATAATAGATGTGAGTCCTAAAGGTATTGAGGGTGGGTCTGGAATTAGAGTTGAATTTAAAAGAGTTGGGGTTGGAGCCAAATCAGGTACTGATATAGAATCTAAATCTAGTGGAGCCGACGGAGCACTAGGAGTTGAGTTAGAGTTGAGAATTGGAGGAACCCCTGGCGCGTCCGGTACCACTGAGCTTTGCAGATTTAAAGGGAACTCGGGTATTAAACCAGAAAGAGAATGGTCATACTCATCGGAACGAGTGTAGACCCAATACATCCCGGACTGCGGATCGTATGTTGCGAATGCATCCGATAAGTCAACAGGGTGCTCTTTTTCCCATTGACCTTTGGCCTTCCAATTTGCCTGTGCAGCATCAGCATAACCTCTAAAGTCCTCCGCCCCACGACTTGCGGCCTCATCCTTATAAATTTGACCATCGTGTCCCATCCAAAAATGTTGGCTTCCGCTCTCCCCAGATACTACCTGAGAATTGACAGCACCAGAAAAATTAGTAGCGGGAACTTGCTCTACACGGTATCCGGTATCAGCCTGATCGGCTTTGGGAGAATATAAAAGATGGCAGCCCTTATCGGTATGGACTACAACCTGATCTCCGCGGGTCGAAAGAGCAGTAATTTTGGATGCATTTGATGATAGTATATCAACCGTGCTGAGCACCCCAGGATTGTGGTTTGTAAGCTCTGTCGAATGTGGCGAATCACGATATGGATTGGTCAACCCAGCCGGCTCAGATATGTAAACAGTTAATGGTTTATCAGGATTCCCGGAAGCAAAAATAGTTTTCTTAGGCCCTTGAACATAGAATTTACAGCTTGGAAATCTAGACCATTCTTGATCGTAAAGTTCTTCGTCGGGAAATACCGAAGCGGTTGCGGTAGGCGGTCCCTTACCAACATACGCAGCTTCCGTCGAACCGTCACCCATAGCGTAAAGCCTATTTCCGATGGGCGTAATACTCGCATCGTCAGCCCGATAAGGTGTAGGATCGGCAACTGCATAGCTCGCTCCAAGGCTTACAATTTCAGTATGCTCCGTAGAGAAGACCGCGATGTCATGAACTTCGTCGGTTCGAGATACATAGACAATAGAATTTCCCTTTCCGTCATCACTGGCATGCATGTGGTTTTGATCAGAACTTGAGAACAGATCGACATCTCCGATCTTTTTCCAGACCGGGCCTGAACGCAGTCCTCCCGGCCCGTGGGGGACGCAGCCTTCGACTACTCGTAAGCTACCCCGATCGGCGTCATCGCGGTGCGTTTCAATGCCCGTGAAGGCTGGTATCCGGAAGAACCTCACTCTTTAGTTTTATCCTTATTATTGTACGGGAACAACCGATTGAGTTTCTGCTGCCGACGCTTGCATGGAGCACATTGCTTGATTCCCATGGCGTTTGTAATTTTCTTAACCGTATCGCCAAGACCTTCGCTTTTTGGTTTCTCTTTATCACTCATGAAAAACTGTATGTTGTTAAATCGTGGTGCTGTCCGTCAGGTATCGCGGTAGGAGAATTAGCACTACCGTTTATACCCCAACTTCCTGATCCGGCATTACCTGAAGCTGTCCATATGCCCGTAGCAGGGTTACAAGAAATTACAGCATTGTTCCCAACCCCCGTAGCAACAAATTGCGTACCGTTCCAATTCATCGGTACAGCCTCCGTGCCTCCATCAACTTTAGTGAAAGTTAAGGTCACAACTTGAACACCGTTCGGATCACATTCAGGGTCAGGGTCGCAGCCGCATGGTACTTTAAATTCTTCAATAGTTTCAAGACCTCCCCCCGTCATATCACTTACATTGGTGAGTAAACCACAGTTAAAACTAAGCGTTCCTCCAATCGGTGATACGGTAACTCGTATAGTTTTGCACTGCTCTCCTGAACCCCCGTCGCAAGCTGTGTTAATTTCTTCAACACTGACAGAAACACTTTCTACAATCGTAACATCCTGAGTTATGGGGCACGATGCTGGGTCAATTATAGGGAGAAAAACTTTTGGATTACCGGCTGCGGAATTCGAGATGTCCGATTCATGTATATCAGAAACTATATTAACACTGCCCAAACTGACAGTTTCTTCTCCATTCGGAGTAATAGATAATTCATTTATTGCGACAGGAGCGCCAGGCGCCAGCTCGGCCATAGTTACCGCATTAATCGAAGCACCACATCCACCGCCTCCGCCTCCGCCTCCGCCTCCAAGAGAAACAGTTAATTGACCGCACGGATCTGAATTTAAAGAAGCTGCTCCAGGAGTAAGAGTTAAAGTAGTTTGGTTAAGTTGAAGAGTTTTCGGTGTCGCATTTACAGGTTGAGAGTTGAGTGTAAAAAGGCTGACCGTTGATTCAAAATCGTGTTTGTTTTTTCGAGTAGCGAATTTTTTCAGATCTACGAATAATCCACAATCGCCACAGTCAGTAGCTGTCGTAGTGTTGAATGCTAAAAATTCACCACCCCCGAGACTCACGACAGGTTCCATCATATCCTGAGTAAGGCTCAACTGTTTTAATTTAAAAAGAGGAAATTCTACGGGCAGATCATCTGTAGGCACTACATTATCAATTACCTGAATATTACTAGTACCACCTCCTGAGGCGCTTGCACACAATGTAGGAACCGACACGGCGGAGCTTGCAGCGCAGTCGTCACCTCCTCCGGGCGCGCCTCCCTCATTACCACAGCCTCCCCACACAATAAATTCTTTAAATGCTTTTTCGTTTTCTAATTCAGTGCCCGCCACATCCATAGGATCTTCGCTTTGGAATCCAGCATCACCACCCACTACTCCAATATCAACTTTTGCACATAATGCATAATACGGACAGTCTCCTCCAATAACTAAAACATCTCCATGCCCTACTTTCATATCAGTCACAGCCCGACTTTCAGAGTATTCTATAAAAGCATCTTTAGCCTCGCCTATAGAAACTATAGTTTCGGGATCCACCTCTTCGAGCCAATGGACTACAGTCTGCCTTGACGAATCTCCTCGGTCAAAAAATTCGATAACTTCTAGCCGTTTAACTTTTTGCTGAGTCTCAGAAATATCACCCTCTAATTGGCTAATAGCTTCTTCAATAGCACTGAGTTTTTCGTCACTTAAGTCGAAATTAAAATCGCTCATGAAATATATACTATTTTAATTTTCCAAATCCTAGTATTCCCATGTGAAAAAATAGGAGATATGGAAGAGCCCCCCTTCGATGCATAAGAGCTATTTCTATTGTAGTAGTGTGTCCAATCCATACGCCCGCCTGTTGCCATGACTGGTTGTCCTTGGTACATCGGATAAGATGCCCCTTTTACATGTTTATAATTAAAAATTTCAGATTTATTAGTACCCTCAGCTACTTTGATATCGCCCTGATCATTCAGAACATCGTTAGTATCGGCATTTTTAAATGCAACTTGGTTACTAGAAGTATCTGGTATTACATCACCTACTGCCACACCCGTTCCAGTTC
>ENA-OQVM01003611-OQVM01003611.1-marine-metagenome-genome-assembly--contig:-NODE-3611-length-16635-cov-8.059790_pt1 | contig 16635 bp, 11 predicted proteins | sample MGYA00237776_ERZ505498 | MGnify/ENA primary metagenome ERZ505498 (study PRJEB26159, sample SAMN06265151) | marine metagenome | isolation source: Helgoland LTER site | place: Germany:Helgoland, sampling... | reverse complement strand
AGTGTATCAATGACTTCAATGCTTTCGACAGCATCTTTAACTAACTTTACATTGATATCCCGTTGATGCTTAAAGCGCGGCTTCCAACCCCATGCTTTACCATAAAATCCGCTAAAAGCACCACTTATTTTTGTATCATCGCCTTCAGCACTTACCTGACCATAATGCTTCTTAGCTCTGCGGGCGACACGAAATTCACCCCATATTTCAGATTGCTCATCACCATCAATCGAAACAGTATTATGCGCACGCGTAGAACGAACATGATGGCGAAGCTGTCCTGGCTCATATTCGAAAACACCCGTATCAACCACTAGACGCTTGCCACCTAGCATTAATTCATAACTTAAAAAATCACAATGTGTATGGCCTGGCTGATAAGAAGGCCCTATATCCCCACAATCCATAAGCAGCATATCGTTACCGGTTCGCAACCCATATAAGCCACTGTTATGCTTTTCGATTAAATGTACTTGATGATCAGAAGAGTATTGATAATTAAATAAATCGTTAGCATATTGATTAAGCGACACTACCGATGGAGCTATATCAAAGGCAGAATCATTAAATAAGGGAATACTTTTATGAGGAAAAACGATCTCATTAATAAAGTCTAAACCGGATATAGAAAACTGTTTTAACTGTTGAATAAAATTATCATCGAACAAGCTTGAATTATTATGAGCCAAATTATAAATATCGAGATAATTCTCTAACATTAAGCAGTGATATTGCGGCGAACGCTCGTAATGGCCACCATCTTGTAATGTCTGCTCATTGAGTTGCTGAATAATTTCTTGCTTAGCAAACCTTAACCATCTAACTGCGTTTTTATCAGTACTATTTATATTTTGAAAAAAGCAACCTGCAAACAATAATGCCTTTATGTTCTCAAAATAATGATTAGCTAAAATATGCTTCTCATCATTTTTCTCTAACCATAGCGCCTGTAAAAAAAGACTATCAATAATTGATTGCGAAGCTAAAGATGTATTTTTATTTAAATAGAAAATCCAATTTACGATTCGTAGACTGCAAGTAAAAGGCTCCCAACCAGGCTGACTGTTTTGCGGATTCAGACTAACCCAGCTATTAAGAATGGCTTGTTTTTTTTCTGCGTTAAAAGAGGCGTCACGCAAATAATCAAAATAGTGAAGATTATAACGCCAGAGTCTGCTGACCTCTTGCGGACACCATTCGATATTATCAAGATCAAACTCTCGCTGATGATTAAGGAATTCGATATGGCCCGATGGTAAAAGCCTATTGTTAACGGCAATAGGAGGAGATAATACGAGAGCACTATTCATCGAAGAATGCTGAGTGACAGAAATTGTCTTAGCGGAAAATTTTCGACGAATAATAAAAAAAGCCAATTGTTTTGGCTTTAGATATTTAAGTGTATTAAGTAGCCTAAAGGCTTTCTTAATCATCCGCAATTAGCTCCCGAAATGGTTGGTAGATATTTTATGGCTATCCAATTTGGTCCATAATATCTAAGCAAGCCAATGTCACCTCGGATAACTCCGAAAAAGAAATTAGCTGACTATCATCACCAGAAGCAATGGCATCTACAAACGCTTTAGTACACGTTTTTTGCCCTTTATCTTGTCTCCACAATTTATCTGATTTAAATCCAGACCAACCATAGCCACGCAAAGCACGGAAGTTATCCAACTGTAATACTGCACCGTTACAAAATACTTCTAAGCGCTCTTTAGCTAAAGACTTACTGCCATTAGCAAGATAATTCACTACGCCGATTGAGCCATTTTTAAAGCGCAACTGTATCGACACTGAATCATTACATTGACTGTCCATTGCTACAGCATTAACACTCTCTATAGATGCGTCGGCCAAGAATCTCAATAAATCGACAAAATGACAGGCCTCACCAATAATTCTTCCGCCACCTGAAGCAGGGTCATGAACCCAATGATCCGCAGGAATAAAACCCGCATTAACCGTCATTACCATACTAATAGGTGAAGACTTACTGCTGAGTAATTGTTTTATTTTAATGACATGCGGCGCATAACGTCGATTAAAGCCCACCATCAATAAAGGCTTTTTCTCTAAACCGTTATAAACCTCGGTAACTTCAGACAATTCATCTCTAGTTAACACTAAAGGCTTTTCAACAAATATATGCTTGCTCTCTTTAAGCCCAGCACAAACCTGCTTAGCATGACTATTGTGTCTAGTGGAAATAACTAGGGCATCAACATCGGGATCGCTAATTAAACCATTAGTATCGGTTGTCGCTTCTTCAATACCGTTCTTTTTACCTACATGCACACTGCTAACACCGGTTGCCGATGCAATCGATTTTAAACGCGCACCCGTTGCTGCAAATGCAGGTACCAAGACGCTAGACGCATAATTGCCAGCGCCAATAAAACCAATGCTTGCTGGCCGCGCACCAGAAGCCGGTAAATTAGCCGAAGGATTTAATTCAACGACCTGCTGTGTAGCCTCCTGCTCAGCCACATCATATTCGAGCAATACCCCTAAAGGATTGCCACTACTAATAAGCTCATAAGCGTCACAAGCATCGTCCAATTTATATCGGTGACTAATTAGAGGCTTCATATCAATACGGCCATCGGCCATCATATCGAGAATCGCTTCAAAGTTACGCTGCTCAGTCCAGCGAACGAAACCGAGCGGATAATCCTGACCGCCCTCTTCATAGTTAGCGTCATATCGACCTGGGCCATATGAACAAGAGACTTGAAAAGATAATTCTTTTTCATAAAAATCAGCGCGTGACATTTCCATGCCTACAACACCTACCAATACAATCCGACCACGCTGACGACACATAGTGGCGGCTTGATGAATAGGATCATTGCTTTTTGTTGATGCAGTTATTAACACCGCGTCAACGCCACGGCCACGACTGTACTGCTCAGCTACGGCGATAGGATCTTGACCTGCCGATAAATTTACAACCTCTGCACCTAACTGTTTAGCAATGGCGACTTTTTCAGCATCATAATCTATGCCTAAAACTCGACAACCATGTGCACGTAAAAGCTGAACTGCAACTAAGCCAATTAAACCCAGCCCAGTCACGACTACCGTTTCGCCTAAGGTAGGCTTAATTAAACGAATACCTTGAAGTGCAATAGCGCCTATAACAGTGAAGGCCGCAGATTCATCATCGACAGAATCTGGAATAGCTGCACAAAGATTTTTAGGCACCGCAACCATTTCTGCATGTTTACCGTTAGAGACCACACGCTGGCCGATCGAGAATGCATCAGTACGACTTTCAAGTACACGGCCGACATTGCAGTAACCTAACGGGAGGGGCGTGTCTAACTTGTTCTTGACCGCATCGATAGTCGGCATAAGGCCATCGGTTTGGACCTTTTCGAGTACTTGCTTAACTTTGTCTGGCTGCGAGCGCGCTTTCTGAATTAAATTGCCTTTACCAAAATCGACCAGCATTCGTTCGGTACCAGCGGAGACTAAAGTGCTTGTCGTTTGAATGAGAACAGAACCCGCACCCAATGATGGACAAGGTACGTCTTCTAAAATGGTATCGCCTGTTTTTAAATTCTGTAGGACTTGTTTCATATAGGTTATAGCTCCTGCACAAGCATTATCATTTTCCCTCTAGCACTCCGAACAATATCGTCCGGACTACTCGCAATTTTATAAATCACATCAAAATCAGTCAGCTTATCAGAAAGATCTTTTGCAATTACATCTTTAATTTTTTCCTCACGCCAAGAAGAGCTAGGGTTAGGCAAGATTTTTATAACAAGCTTACCATAATGACTTTGCAGAATTTGGTAAAATAAAATCTCTCGCTGAATATCGCTATGAAGATTAATAGACGAAGTTGGTATTTTTTTTTCTTTGTTTAAAAAGATAAAATCTTTTCCCCAGCGCCCACGAATATCAGAAAGATAAAATCCGTCATTTTTTTCAATCAGCCGGCCATAATCACCGGTGCGATACTTAACCAGCGGCATCGCTTTATTAGCAAATGTTGTTCCGCAAATCTCCCCAACCTCACCATCAATGGCATCAATGTATACTCCTCCGTATGAGGTATAAATTTTAAATTCATTTGTAGCATTTACATCTGCAGCAAGAATAACCTTTTCTGACTGACCGTACCATGATGCAACATTAGCAGAAAACTTACTCTCCAGTTCTTTCTTGAAATCTACTTCAGCCCCTTCAGAACCAAGCATGAAGCCCTTCAAACTTAGACAAATGTCGGCGGCCTCACAGTAAGACATAAATTCTTTTATTAAGGAAGGATAGCCATGAACAAAATCAACGGGCCCTATATCTTCTAATATGGATATAATATTTGAAGAACTCAACCTAAACGTATCAACTACAAACTCATTATAAATAGGGTTGAACTCATATAAAGCCGAACCTTTCACTCGCTTACCTCGTAAGGTGATTTTTTTATTCCGGCTCCGAACGTAACCAATAGCAGACCAAATATTCAGCATGTGGGACCATTCAAAACCATAGCTTGCATTAGACAGAAAAATTTCAGTTGGAGATCGCCCAGTGCCACCTGTTGTCGTAATGTAAGAGTTACGAGAATCAAACTCATCGGAAAAAAAATGTTCTGGCTCTGCCTTTACCATCTCAGAGCTAATAAAAGGTAAATCCTTCAACACGTCAATTACTTCAGAAAGCAAAAAGTTTTCAGGATAGTTTTCTCGCCCAAAAACTGTATGTTCTCGTGCATAGTTAATAACTGAAAATAAATTCTCCTTCTGTAACCTCTTATCAAAACTCGGCTGGCATTGCCGATAAGAACGGCCAAAAACTATTTCATCCGGTACAACAGCTAATAATCTCTTAATATCTGCCGGCATTATCGAATATATAGATTTTATTTTATTCAACATATTTTATACATTATTTATGGAAAAACGAATACGACTATAGGGAATTTACTCAAAAGATTTTTATCAAAAAACTCACCTTCGACCTCGAAGCTTAGACAGAAGATCTACTGGCAACTGGCGATAAATAACAAACTTATCAAAAATTTCATTCCGTATTTTATGTCGGTAAGAACGATATATTGGTAATAGCTTGGTCTTTACTCTGTTTTCTTTGAAAAACTCTAAATACTGATCTGATGAGAGTCCCTGAAAGCAAGAAACTGACGAAACAGCTGCTATCGATTCTGGCGGTCCTTCAGCGACCACCTTTAGCTGAGAATTATTTTTTAACTCTGTCACATAGGCCTTACAAGCTGACTGCCCTATCTCAACTGAAAGCCCATGCCTGGTGTTTTCTGGGAATGACAAATCAAAGCCTGCATACTTCGCATTAGGGAAGTAGCAATTTCCCAGCCCATAAAAAATTGGTTTGCCATTATAATATTCAAAACCCTGAATAATGTGTGCATGATGACCAATAATTGCATCGACACCTAGATCTATCAAGTAATGAGAAAACTCTCTATCAGCTGGCTGAGGATACTGCTCAAACTCATAATTCCAATGCATAAAAGCCACCAGCGTTGCCGTCGGAAATTCATTTCTATACTTTCTAACCTGACTCTCAACCCAGCTATATTCATATGGATTTACTCCTGCAGATTTAGCCGTGGCATATTTACAACGAATCACATTCCAGCCAAAAGAGATAACCACTATATCCTCATCGTGATTATAATATGGTGCTGAAGCCTCTGTAATATTTGACCCGGCTCCTATGGCCTCGATGCCAGCATCGAAGAAAAAATCTTTTTGTCGCTTAACATCTACGGGGTAATCGAAAAAATGATTATTCGATAAAGAAACGCATTTGACAGCAAGGTCTTTGAGAAACGCAGCTGTCGTTAGATCAGACTCAAGAGCAATGCCTTTAGTGCTCTTAGCTAAAGATTCCAAATGAATTGAAGACTCAAAATTTACTACTTTCTGTTTAAGCCAAAAATCGCTACCATCCTTTAAAAGAAAGGACTTATCGTAAGTGCTAGGAAGTAACGTATCACCACAAAAAATCATTGAACTTCAACCCTATTAGTCAACATGCTAACAATAGCATCTGTATAAGCAGTGTATTTACCAGTCTGATCTGGAAACATAACTACCCTCTCTCTACCTTTAGCCACCAAATTCTTATACGCATACGTATCATTAACAAGTTCGGCTATTACTTGTGCTGCTGCTTTAGCATCAAGCGGCGAATAATAACAAGCAGCATTCCCACAGATATCTTTGGCAAAATCCAAGTCAGTGGTAACAATCGGGCAACCAGACATCATTGCCTCAGGGTAAACAGCTGAAAAGGTCTCAAGTACAGAAGGCATAAATGTAATATCGGAATCTGCATACAGCGCAGGCCCATCTTTTAAAGACACTGGACCAATATTTATCACCTGATCAGTGACGCCGAGTTTAGCGGCAAGAGACAATAGTTTTTTTTCTCCCCGACTGCCCTTTTCAATAGTTATTATGAACTCAAATTTCTTATTTGGTAGAAGCTTCTTGAGCTCTATTGCGACTGAGGGGATGATTTCTAAATTTTTATGCTTATAAAAGGCAGACAGAGTTAACAGACGAACTCTATTCTCGATTGATCTTGTCAACTTGGAATTAGTCCTGTAGCTATCTGCACAACTATTTGAAACTACCGATATTCGCTCTGGCTCGATAAAGAACCGCTTAACCATTCCATCACGCGCACAACCAGCCTCAACAACCCAGCTATCAGCTCGCCTATACCAATAGCGCTTATAAAAAAACAGAAGCGCGAATTTTAATAAACCAACAGGCATATCTAGCATGCCTAGGGCCACACGGCTTGAATGTGTTATCCAGCCATCAGCTACTCCCATGAGATGCGGGGCAGAGAAGTTAACATATGCGGGACCAAAAAAAGTAAAGACTGCATCTGCATCTAAAGATGAGACGTAATTAACAAGCTTTTTTCTAGCGAATTTAGAACGCGCAGGACTAACCTTAAAAACGTGGCCTTGGTTTGTAGATATATCTACGTCGAAGCGATTTAACTCACGGTCAACTTCCGCAGACACCAAGAACCACCAATCTATACCGTCATCAGCAGCTAATGCCTCGCGGATAAAGGCCACACAAGCCTGCAAACTACCCCCCATAACAAGCGGCGTTGCGTTTAAAATCACTTTCATAACAAGAGCCAAAAATTTAAATAACAGTAATTATCATCTACCTAAATGTTGATGATAAACCTACAATGACCTTAGAGTATTCCTTCATTAGATTGCTCACCGAGCACTTGTCCGCAATATCCTTACTAACTGAAGTATCGAGCCATTTTTTTAGGGCCTTTATGTACATCTGCAAGACGCTCGGAAAGCTTAGTTTAGAGCTCGGATTAAACCAAGAGAAGTTTTTTTCGTATCCCCTCAACACGGATTTATTCGCAAGTATATTAGATACTATAACTGCCAGCCCAATAACTGCCGACTCCACCAAAACATTCGGCATACCTTCCCAAAGTGAAGCAAATATCAAAAAATCTCCATCAAAAATTATCGCATGAATATCTTTACTGCAATCGTGAATAATCACTCTTCCCTGTAAATCAAGGGCTGCTAGTTGATCCTCTATAGCTTGCCGACACTCACCCTCACCACAGGTATTATCCCCACCAGCCCTTCTCACCTTTAATGCTAGAGAGAGCACCAATGACAGCGTGATAGTTCTTCTGCTTAGTAAGCCGGCCGAAACTCACAAAACGAAAAACATCATCTAACTCTCTATTATAGTTACTTAGAAATAAGTTAATAGCTATAATGTTTTCTGATACTCCTTTTCAATAATCGGATAATATTTCGCGTCATATTTAAAAAACCCAAACACTGCTTGTACCATAAGCGCGGTATAAAAAACGGGCGCTTTCAACCCTCCTCTAATAATCGAAATAACCAACCCAAGTGATAAAAGAATAATCGAAATTGCCAGCCCCCCAAGAACCAGGGAAGCTAAACTAAACAATAAAAATGCGCTCCATATAAAAGGTTGCGGCCTATACTTTATATACTTAAAAATATTTTTACTTTGTATTCTAAAAGCCAATAGCTGACCATAACCGTAGAATTTTTTCCCTAAGGCAGCACCGGGGGAGAAACACGCAATCATAGAACGATATGACGATATTTTATGAGTATAATGCTCCATCATTATAGAATTTGTAAATCTCACTTCACAGTTATTCTCGATCAAACGCGTATATAATTCGAACTCTTCGTTAGAAAATAAACCCGCAGTCCAGTTGCCCGAATCCAGGACTATTTTTTTTGGCAATAAAACAGCTCCACCAAAATTATCGACAGTAGCATTGTGCTCTCTCTTTGTGCCGACATTTAATAATTTCGATCCATCATCAAATATATAGTCACATCGCCCCACCCAGCCAACATTTAACGCATGCTTAGAGCATACCTTAGCTAAAACATCGTGGAAATCCTGATGCAGCTTCATATCCCCATCAAGATAAAGAATCCAGTCTCCATTAGCAACAAGTGTGCCCACATGGCGCCCAGCAGAAGCACACAAATTTTTTGAACCCTTCAAAACAATCGTTCTAGTAAAAAAACCCTTTGCCAGCTCAACAGAATTATCCGATGATGCCGAGTCTATATATATAGTTTCATATTTTAGACGTAGATCTGAAAGTAACTTTAATGATTGAATCATTTGTGGTAAGTTTTTTGATTCATTCCTTCCAATAACACAGATACTAAGATTCATCGCTAGACCCCCGAATGCTTTTTGTCTTTCTCTGACAAAGCTTATAAATCACTAAAATCATGGCCACACTCATAGCCCACATCGCTTGCTGAACCGACCCTCGACTACTTAAATTTTCCTCAAAGAGTCCTGCAACAAATATTGAAATTACTAATAATAAAAACAATATCAAGCTAGCCTTTATAGCCCCCCCCTTAAGTTCCAGCAACAAACGTGCACCTCTATATATCGCCCAGAAATAAATAACAAGATTAATCAATAATCCTAAAATACCCAACCGCAACCACAGACCTAAATAGGCATTATGAGCATCAAACTGCTCCCAAACCGGCAAATTAGATGCCAGCGATTGTAAATCAACGGATAGCCCATAACCCCAGAAAGGGCTCTCTTGTATATAACTCCACGCCAACTTCCAAACTATAAATCGCGTTTCCGTATTACTGACTTTGCCTAATCGACTTCCGGCCGACCCCAAATCTTTCATCACATCACCCATCACATATAATAGACCAGCTCCAACCACACCTATTAAAATGAAATATATAAAATACTTTGGCTTCCATAATGCGCACGCAATGAACAGTGCTACCGTCAAAGTTAATAGTGCATTTCGCGATCCAGATAACACGAGCATATATAGGCCTGTTACGACTATCATAATAAGCAGTAACTTAAGCGCAGAAGATCTCGTCTGAATAAATAGCCATATGATAGGGATCAAGAATAATACATAATTATTAGCAAAGCCTGTCGCCAACGAATACCACGATCGATACCTGCCACCCTGTATCGGCTGAAACGCAAATTTAAATGCAAGTAGGTTAATAAACGTCATAATAATCCCGACAAATGCTAAAGCCAGACATATTTTGTATAGATCCTTTTCTGTTCTAACTACCTGGCTTAATCCAAAAAACAAACCCACGTACATTGCCAACTGCATAGGAAGAAGAAGTAGCGCCTCAGTTTCGTACTTATCGACAAAAAGATGCATTATTAACAACGCAATCAAGGCTAAGCCCATTTTCTGAATCGGATGCCATTTTCTATTTATCGAGACAGCGAATGCAATTCCACCATAAACTATTAACGCCATCATCATAAAATACCGGATCAATAGCATTACCTGTTGAAAACCTGGAATTCTCGCTTCCGAAACAGCCAGAGAAAAAACCCAAATACCGATAAAAACAAATGGCTTTTTAGAAATAAGCCAAGCCGCCAATAAGCCCACTGTATAGCTCATAAGCAAGCCCGCACCAATAATTAATCCAAGTCGGTCGCTATAGAGTTTTACGCTCGAGCTTACCTCTGCTAAAGCAGCAATATTCCCGTCGATATCCCCTAAAAAAAAGGCCCAACCAGCTGTTATGCAGAACAATACACAAACGGCGCAAGCTGAAAAACCTGGCGGTCTTGGTAAAGCTTGACTCATGGATTGCTTCATTTTTTCATCTTTATAAATATAAAGCCTCTACGTGCCAGAAGGAAAATGCCTAGTATGCTGCCAATTGCATACGCTATATTCATTGCCCACACCGCGCCCAGGGCTTCACTCTGAGGGATTAATGTTACTAAAAGAATTATACCAAATAATGCGCCCACCGAACTTATCCAAGCCGAATCTTGCGTATGCGCTTGGGTAACATTGACAACGGATATTGCATTCCATAAAAAGCAAAAGACAATGCCATAGGACATATTAATCAGTAGACCACCTGCGGCCTCATACTGACTGCCATATAAAAAGGTAATGATATATGGGCCTATCAAAATCAGGCCTATCGCTGCGGCAAGGCCCGCAACCAAATTTATCACCAGGTATTTTTGAATCACATAAACGCTAGAAGTATAAGCCTCTACAGCCGAAAGCTCTTTAAAATACACTCGACCTAAAGTTGAAGCAATAATAAGTATCGCTTTTGCAAATAATAGGGCCATGCCATAATTAGCCACCTGAGACAGATTTGATGTCATTCTCTCTAAGACAATAACATCTGCACTTAACATGACCAATGAAAGCAATCCGCTGACCATCTGAATTCTGGCATAGCGCCATAACTGAGTTATTTTTTTTAGTAAATTAGGCTTGTCTTTTACAGGTTTGATATATTCTCGGATAACATATAGAGCAATCAAAAAGAGAAGGATATTGGCCGCCACTCTACCCGCAATCCAGCCATTCACCCCAAAATAATCGCTTAAGGGCAGTATAGCCATAACGGGGATAGTACCTCCTAGTATAGTTACTATCCCATAAACTTTATAACTACCTATAGCCTGCAAGCTAGCAACATAGGCTAATGTTAAACACAAAAAGGGCAATGACATTGAAACATAGACTAGCGCTTCTTTTAACTTTCCATCCCACAGCCCTGACCAGTAAACATAGGTGGAAAAAATCGTTGCCACTATAATTGAACTCAGTAAAACTAGACATGTTGCCCCAACAAAATAATATTTCCGATCCCCTTCATCAGTTATTTTGGCCACATAGGAAGATAGCGCATCGTGCACTGTGAAATGGCCTAACAAACTCAGTGCAATCAAATAAGACGCGACTACGCGCGTTATACCAAAGTCTTCTTTTGATAAAATTTTTGCGAGCAACAAACCAAGTACTGCCATCAGAAAGACACTTAATAACGAGGCGGATCCTAGCCCAACAAATCTCTTAAATACGCTCATTTCAAACATATTCCTTCGGCTTGTATTGGGTATTTTTGGCAGAGTGCTAAAATCTCCTTAATTAATATTTTTCTCAGCGTATTAGGGGAGCTTTTAAAATCAGCTCGAATTTCACTTAAGAGCTCCTTAGCCTCGTTATTATTGGTTTTTTCTGACAGCTTAATAAGCGTAGACACGTACCTTACGTCATCAATAGCCTCACGAAATCCCTCCCAGGCAATCGTATCTATAACTCCATCATTTACAGGATAAGCAAAGACATGGTCTCGAAAGAATTCATGGTCAGTATCATCCCATATAGACCCCATGGCATGCTGATACGCATAATTCATTACGCCAAGATAACCATATTGCCACGCCCTGATTCCATAATTATTTCTATAAACCGCTGGATTCTCAATACCTATCTGCGGTCTATTATACAAGAACGGCTTAGTATTATTTTTTAAATACAATTCGTTCACAACTATACTTTGCGAAATACCACTAACTACAAGATCAACCTTTCCCGCAAGCACACCAAAATAACTTGGCTGCCATGTCGCTACAAATATTTTTATGCCTACGGCTCTATATTCATCCCAAATTAAGTACTGGCCTTTTACTTTTTTTCGCTCGGCCTCATCTATTCCATAGACATATATATCTTTTACCCCGAATTTCTCTACAGCTTTTTTTAAGTCAAGTATTTTTTTCTTTTTTGAAAGCACTGATTTTCTATTTTCATAATTATCTGTCGCCACGCCTAAATAATATATTTTTTCATTTTGGATTTTTTCATCCTCACGTAATTCAAGGACTGTATCTAGACTTTTTTTTGTTTTTAGCGGCTCGTAAATAGTAGGATTTGTTACACCATGTGAATAAATATTGTTTAATTCCGTCCTCATTTGTGACTTTGATCTTATGTCGCTCTTAACTACTGACCCACCATCACTCAAGGAGCTGCGGTAATATATTGAATACTCCAACACTGAATCTTGCAGCTTAAAAGGTAAAACAGTCACTTGAAATTCTTTCTTTTCACTAAGCTGATTTTTTTTTGAACGAATATTAAGTCGACCTTTATAAACCCCACTCTCAACATTCTCGGGGAAATGTACGGTAAGCCAGATTTGTTTGTTTTTATTTTTTCCTATCCTTCCTAAAGACAACTCTTTCAAATCTTGTATATATACCTCATCTTTGAGCTTATCGTTTATTCTGGTATCAGACACATACCCTTTGCTTGTCTTTATCAGATTTTCTTTTTTTTTATGATTGACAATAATCAGAGCATCGTCTTTAACTAATAGCTCAGGAACAAGCTGCTTATCACCATCTTGCTGCCTAATTGACTTCCAGGCATTAGCCCCCTGATACCATTCCTTAATATATCTTACGTCAACATACTCTTTAAGATCGATCTTATTATTTGATATAGTATCAATTTCTATTTCTAAATCTTCTATTTCATCTTCGCTATAAATTAAAACTCTTCCAGCTTCAAATTCTCCTGCCGCAACCTGAATATTTAAATCAGGCAGGCAGTCTATCTTATTAAGATTAGTATCTTCGATGACTCTACTGCCACTCGTCGGATCGAGTATACATATAACAATGCCCTGGCTTGCATAAGCAGGCATAATCGAAATGATAAAAATATAAATGCCGCTAAATATGCAACAAAATTTGTTAATTATTTTCAGGCCACTACAATTAAGCATGCTAATTATTTTACTATCCCGCGAGTATCAATTACTACCTTATCTGCCAACTGCGTCGCTTTTAGTCTTTGAAACGGTTTGTGATCTACAAGAATTAACACAATATCAGCTTCTTTAATAGCCGCTTCGTAATGATGCAATTCATAATCCGGGTGCCCCTCGAGTGTTGGCTCAACAATTAATAAATCTCCGATATTTTCTTTCTGTAACTGATTAACAATTCCTACGGCCGGTGATTCGCGAAGATCATCGACATCCGCTTTGAATGAAAGCCCTAAACACGCAATAGTTGGTTTTTTAAATTTGGCGGCTTTGGCGCGGACGCGTTCAAGCACCCATTCCGATTTATAGTCGTTGACTTCGCGTGCAGTTTTAATCAAGCGGCTATATTGCGGCGAACGATCGACAATAAACCACGGATCAACGGCAATACAGTGGCCTCCAACACCAGGTCCTGGATTCAAAATATTAACTCGCGGGTGTCGATTAGCTAACTCAATCACTTCCCATGTATCGATATTTTCAGTTTCGCAAATCATTGATAACTCATTCGCAAAAGCAATTTGAACATCACGAGAGGAGTTCTCTGTAAGCTTAACCATTTCGGCTGTTTTGGCTGTCGTCGCTAAAACAGCACCGCAAACGAAACGCTCATAAAACTCAACAGTTACCGCTGTCGAACTTTCATTGATACCGCCAACCACACGATCATTCTCAACAAGCTCAATCAGAATTCGACCCGGCAATACACGCTCAGGGCAATGTGCCACATAAACGTCCTCACCTACAGCATGACCATCCTGTTTCAATATCGCGGCAACTACCTCATCGGTTGTTCCTACTGGACTGGTCGATTCCAAGATCACCAAATTCCCCGGTTTTATATAAGGAGATATTTTTTTAGTGGCCGCTTCTATATAAGAAAGATCTGGCTTTTTTCCTGAAATATGATCTGGGCCACCATCTTTAAATGGCGTTGGCACTGCGATAATAAACACATCTGCCTCAACAGGCTCTAAACTTGCCGTTAAGTTACCCGAGTGAACTGCAGATTTTACTAATATATCGAGGTCGGGCTCGACAATATGAATCTCACCTTTATTAATGGTATCGATTACTTTTTGCGAAACATCAACACCGGTTACCGAAAATCCTTTCGTTGCCAACAGAGAAGCTGTAGGCAAACCAATATAGCCTAAACCCATTACACAAATTGTTTGATAATCACTGACACTTTTCATTAGCTATCTCGAATCGAATTAAATTTTATAGAAATTTTGATACCATTCAACAAAACGCTTAACGCCAACGTCTATAGAGGTATCCGGCTTATAACCAACATCAGCAATTAAATTACTCACATCGGCATAAGTATCTTTAACATCACCTAGCTGCATTGGCAGCATGTTTTTCTGAGCTTCTACGCCCAAACAATCTTCTAACACTTCAATATAGCGCATCAAAGGCTGCGGGCTGTTACTGCCAATATTGTATATTCGATAAGGCGCACCAGCGAGTGATGGGTCTGGCTGTTTTGCATCCCAGCTATCTGAAGCTTGAGCAGGATTTGCTAAAGTTCTAACAATACCCTCTACGATATCATCAATATAAGTAAAGTCTCTTGACTGCTCACCATAGCCATAAACATCTATGGGCTCCCCCGCTAATATTTTTTGGGTGAATTTAAAGAGCGCCATATCAGGTCGGCCCCATGGGCCATAGACGGTAAAAAAACGTAAGCCCGTTACTGGTACTTGAAATAAATGCGCATAAGCATGCGCCATTAACTCATTCGCTTTTTTAGTGGCCGCATAAAGACTCACTGGATGGTTAGTGCCTACATGCTCTGAAAATGGCATGGTCTGATTAGCACCATAAACGGAACTCGTTGATGCATAGACTAAATGTTCGACAGGATAATCACGACAGGCTTCTAAAATATTCAAAAATCCATGCATGTTTGCATCGATATAAGCGGAAGGATTATCGAGTGAATAGCGGACACCCGCTTGTGCTGCCAAATGCATAACGCGATCAATTGACTCACGTTTAAAAACATCCATAACCGCTGGCTTATCTGCAACATCAATTTCATACAAAGTGAAGGCGTCTAATGCTAGCGCACGAGCGACACGCGCACGCTTTAAGTTAACATCGTAATAGTCATTAAAGTTATCAATGCCAATAACCTTATGGCCATCGGCGAGTAAACGCAATGATAATGCCGAACCAATAAAGCCTGCAGCACCCGTCACTAGAATATTCATAATCCTTTATCGTCCCACAGCAGCATAATCAAAACCCGCCGCTTCAACTGCCTTACGCTCATAGACATTGCGCAGGTCAATAAAAGCATTGCCGCGCATTTTCTTTTTCAACTCAGTTAAATTTAGACTTCGGTATTCATTCCACTCAGTCATGATGACGATGGCATCAGCATCGGCAATAGCATCATTAACATCATCAAAATATTGCACCGTATCCGGTAGCTCATGCTTCGCTTCTTTGAAGCCTTTAGGATCATGTGCTTTTATAATGGCGCCTTTATCTAACAAAGGCGGAATAATAGATAGTGACGGTGAGTCACGCATATCATCGGTTTCTGGCTTAAAAGTTAAACCGAGAATAGCGATGGTTTTTCCAGAAACATCGCCCAATGCAGTACGAATTTTTTTAACCATTCTCGCTTTTTGCGCGGCGTTAACTTCAACAACGCTTTCAACAATGCGCGATGGCACATCATTCTCTTGCGCAATACGAATTAACGCTAGGGTATCTTTAGGGAAACATGATCCGCCGTAGCCAGGCCCTGGGTGCAAAAATTTCTTACCGATACGCGCATCAAGGCCCATACCTTTTGCAACATCATGGACATCAGCTCCTACCGCTTCACACAGATTAGCTATTTCATTAATAAAACTAATTTTTGTAGCTAAAAAAGCGTTCGCCGCATATTTGGTTAATTCAGCACTTTCCCAATTGGTCACTAAGATAGGTGCTTCTATTAAATTAATGGGGCGATACAATTCTCTCAACACTTCTTCAGCGCGCGCATCTTCAATACCCAAGACAACACGATCCGGTCGCATAAAGTCACCTATAGCAGCGCCTTCACGTAAAAATTCAGGATTAGACGCGACTGAAAAATCAGCCTCGGGGTTAACCTCTGCAATTAATCGGGAAACTTGGCTGGCCGTACCCACTGGTACTGTCGATTTATTAACGATAACGGTATAACCATTAAGGTGCTGACCAATTTGTTTTGCCGCCTCATACACGTACTTTAAGTCAGCATGACCATCACCACGTCGGGTTGGCGTACCAACCGCGATAAAAATAATATCTGCTTTAGGGACTTCTGACGCTAAATCCGTTGAAAAGCTAAGCCGTCCAGCATCTACATTCTTTTTTACCAGCTGATCAAGCCCTGGCTCATAAATAGGCATAACACCACTTTTAAGCGCATCAATTTTTTCTTGCACAACATCGACACAAGTCACGCT
>ENA-OQVM01003603-OQVM01003603.1-marine-metagenome-genome-assembly--contig:-NODE-3603-length-16656-cov-6.909283_pt1 | contig 16656 bp, 14 predicted proteins | sample MGYA00237776_ERZ505498 | MGnify/ENA primary metagenome ERZ505498 (study PRJEB26159, sample SAMN06265151) | marine metagenome | isolation source: Helgoland LTER site | place: Germany:Helgoland, sampling... | reverse complement strand
GCCCATGATGGGCGGCATCAGTTGCCCGCCAGTGGAGGATGCGGACTGAACACCGCCTGCAAATTTTGGCGGAAAACCGGCCTTCTTCATCAGCGGGATTGTGATGACGCCTGTTGATGCAGTGTTTGCAACAGCAGACCCCGAGATTGTGCCCGTCAGACCAGAGGCGATAACGGCCACAATACCTGGCCCGCCAACTAACCGCCCAGCGATAGCGCGAGCGATGTTGATGACGAAATCACCAGCGCCCGAGCGCAAGAGGAAGGCACCGAAGATGATGAACAAAAACACAAAGGTCGACGAAATTCGCGCAATCGTGCCGAACATCGCGTCATCACCAAAGATCGACCGAAAAGCGATGGATTCCCAGCTGAGTCCCGGAAACGAAAAGACCCCGCCAATCACTTGGCCCCACCACCCGATATAAGTGATCGCGATGATAATCAGACTGGGTATCACCAACCCCGTCAGGCGGCGCGTTAGCTCAATCGCGCCGATGATACAAATGACCGCCGCAATCCAATCAAGGGTCGAGAATTTCACACCACGGTCGTAAATACCCTGTTCTGCAAATGGCATGTAAATTGCGGCCATGGCCACCAGCACGCCCAAGGTCAGGTCAAACGCAAGCATTGGTTTACTGCGTGTCTTACCACGGATCATAGGGTTCAGGATGGCTGCCAAAAAGGCGAAGCCTGCAAAGTGATAGGCGTTGCGCTGGAATTCGGAAATGATCGGGTCAAAGGCTACATAGATGTGCCCAACCGCAATCAGAAAACAAAGGATAGAAAGGGCCGTGTTCGTTAGGCCAGTGAAGTCGCGTTGCGCTGCGGCTTCGACAGGGGTTTCATCAGACATTAAGTGTCCCCTTAAATGTAAAACGGCCCACGCCATTGCGGCGCGGGCCGTGGTATTATTAGTTTGCGATCAAACGCGAAGGAATCTCAATTCCTTGCTCTTGATAGAACCGTGCCGCACCGGGGTGCAGTGGTACAGGCAGACCAGCAATTGCGGCCTCTAGCGCCATGGCTTTGGTCGCAGGATGGATCGCCTGCAAGAACGGCAGGTTCTCATAGATCGTCTTGGTGATCTGATAGACGTTCTCTTCTGGCAGATCTGCGTGTGTCGCCAAGAAGTTTGGCTGCGCGATTGTATTGATATCCGCAGTCTGGCCCGGATAGGTGCCAGCAGGGATCACATAACGTGTCCAAAGACCGCGACCACCATCAGCTGTCGCGAGCTGCTCATCGGTGAAGTCCAGCATGGTGACGCCATCGCCGGCCGCCGCCATCAATTGGCTAACAGCACCTGTTGGCACGCCAGCAGGTGTTCCGATGCCTTTAACCTGACCGTTCTGCAGCGCCTCGGCCGATGGGCCGTAGCCAGCAAAGACCAGATCATAGTCAGTTTCGATATCAACGCCGAAGCCTGCCATGATCGTGCCGTTTGACCCAATCGTACCTGAGTTCTGACGCCCCAAAGCCATGCCTTCGCCTTTCAGCGCAACCATGTCTTCGATCGTGCCGGTCGTTGCCACATCGGAAGCCACAACAAACTGCTCTACGTTCTGCCACAGCATTGTGACCGAGCGCAGGTGCTCTTGTGGTTCATCCACAGGGCCAGTGCCGGTTGCCGCATAGTAGCCAAAGAGGCCTTGCAGAATACCGAACTGTGCTTCGCCTTCACGGATCAGGCGGACGTTTTCGCCAGATCCCGCAGAGCTGATTGCGGACATGCCGATTTTCTGTTTTGGCTCAAGTTTGACCTTGATGAGCGTCGAAAGAGCTACACCCACTGGGTAGTAAGTGCCGCCTGTCGATGCAGTGGCAAGGATATAGCTTGCTGGCTCAGCGTCTTGCGCCTGTGCCATTGGCGCAGCTACAGCAATACCTGCCGCAAGAACGGCCTTGGTTAGATAGTTCATGAATCTCTCCCTAGTTTTGGGTCTCGACGACCCAACGTATTCCGAAAGTACGGATAACGCGGCAAGAGTCCACAGTGCACAACACTGTTAGCGCCTGACATGATCGCATTTGGGGGTGGCGAGCATGAAAAACGTGCACTACTTAGGTCTTTGAATAGGCGGATTTCATAGGAAAAGACACAGATGGCTAAAATTACGTATGTTGAGCATGGCGGCAAAGAACATGTGGTCGAGGTCGCAAGCGGGCTCACCGTTATGGAAGGCGCGCGCGACAACGGCATTCCCGGGATCGAGGCTGATTGCGGAGGTGCCTGTGCGTGTTCCACCTGTCACGTTTATGTGGACGACGCATGGGTTGAAAAGCTGCCTGCCAAGGACGCGATGGAAGAAGATATGCTGGACTTTGCGTTTGAGCCCGATGCAACCAAATCTCGTCTGACCTGCCAGTTGAAGGTGACTGATGCATTGGACGGCTTGCGTGTGCAGATGCCGGAAAAACAGATTTGATCAGGTCCATCGCATTGGTGGCCGTCATGGCCACCTCTGCCTGTGCAGAGACAATCGTGTCGGCTGACTATGCCGCCCCGACAGACCGCTATGCCCACGGTATTCTGGGTGACGCGATAGAGTGGGGCGAGCTGAAGATCACAACTGATCTGGGCGTGCGCAGTTTTGTGCTGCCGCAAGATCGCGTCTTCGAAGATGTGGCGCCTCGCATTGCCGATGTCGATGGTGATGGGGCCGCCGAGATTGTTGTTGTCGAAACCCTGAACCGCGAAGGCGCGCAGCTTGCCGTCTATGACGAAACGGGCAAGATCGCCGCGACACCACATATTGGCCGCACAAATCGTTGGCTCGCACCGATTGGTGTAGCTGACCTTGACGGTGATGGTATTGTTGAGATCGCTTATATCGACCGCCCACATTTGGCGAAAACCCTGCGCGTGTGGCAGTTTGTTGATGGCGCATTGGAGCCTGTCGCAGACCTTCCTGGCCTTACGAACCACCGGATCGGTGAAAGCGATATTGGTGGTGGTATCCGTGATTGTGGGCAGGGTCCCGAAATGATTACAGCCAGTGCAGACTGGAGCAAAGTGATGGCAACGACCCTGACGAATGGGCAGTTGGTCAGCCGTGCGATCGGCACCCATGTGGATCGCAGCTCGTTCGCAACAGCGCTTGCATGTGAAACACTGCCTTAGGTGAGCATCACCACAATCGCGATCAGGACGGCCATTTCGACCAACTGCTGCGTTGCACCCAAAATATCGCCTGTCTGCCCACCGATCTTGACGCGGGCAATCAAGGCGCACAGCAACGTCGTGGCCATGGCGACAGGGATGATCCAAAGGTAACCGCAGAGCAGCGTAAACCCGACGGCAAGCCCTAAGGCTAACCACATCGTCGTCGATGTCGGGCGGCCAACAGTCCGGCTTAGTCCGGTATCACGGGCGTTGGGTAGCGCCGCCATTACCACCACCATGGCCGCACGGCTGACGGCACCCGCTGTGATGAAGGCAACCCAATAGGCGCCCAATGACACGATCACCACCAGTGCCAGCCAACGGAGCAGCAGCGACAGTGCAATCGCACAGACACCGTAGACGCCAATGTGGCTGTCTTTCATAATCTCCAACCGCCGCGCCTTGTCCCAGCCGCCCCAAAGGCCATCTGCGCTGTCGGCCAGCCCGTCCTCGTGCATGGCACCCGTTATTACCACAGAACCCGCAAGCACCAAACCTGCCACGATCCCCGACGGGATGCCCACGGCCAGCATAATAGAAGTGGCAGCAGCCAAGATCACGCCCAAGACAACGCCAACCAGCGGATAGGCCCAAGCAGATGCGGCGCCGCGATCCATGGCGCGCGCGCCATCAACGGCGACGGGTAGCCGCGTGAGCAATCCCAGTCCGGCAGGCAGATCAACCCGATCAATCAAGGCATTGTCGTGTTTGTACAAAATGCGTCCCTCCGGGGCCTTTCCATCGTGGCTCCTTGCTTTAAACAAGGCCAAGAATTGACCGCAGAGAGGACGCGATGCAAGCGCCATTTACGACTGTTTCGACCTTCCGCGATGCTTTAGCAGCCGCCCCCGGTCCCGATGAAGCCGCCATACAAGGTGCGCAAGACCGCAACGGTCAACTGACCAAACCCCCCGGTGCTTTGGGCCGATTGGAGGATTTGGCGATCTGGTATGCAGGCTGGCGCGGCGACGCCCGACCGCAAATCAATGCACCTCAAGTGATTGTCTTTGCCGGCAACCACGGCGTCTGTGCGCAGGGTGTCTCTGCCTTTCCGCCTGAAGTTACTGTGCAGATGGTGGCTAACTTTGAACACGGCGGCGCGGCGATAAATCAGTTATCCAAGGCTTTTGGGGCCAAGATGGATGTTTATCCACTGGCGCTGGGCACACCGACGGCAGATTTCACGACTGCTCCCGCTATGACTGAAGACGAATTCGTCGACGCCCTGCAAACAGGCTGGAATGCTGTTGATCCAGAGGCCGATCTCTTGGTTACCGGCGAAATGGGAATTGGCAATACGACCTCTGCCGCAGCAGTTGCCGCAGCTGTTCTTGGTGGTGATGCTGCTGACTGGACAGGACGTGGGACTGGTGTCGATGACACGGGCCTTGCACGTAAGACCGATGTGGTAGCGCGCGGGCTGGCTCTGCATGCAACGTCTGACCCGCTGGAGGCGCTGCGGTGCTTGGGTGGCCGTGAATTGGCCGCTATGGCGGGGGCAATCGCGGCCGCGCGTCACTACCGTATTCCTGTTATCCTTGATGGTTTTATTTGCTGTGCCGCTGCGGCCAGCCTGCACAGGGCGGTCACTGGTGCGCTTGATCACACCGTGGCGGGGCATCTGAGCGCCGAAGGTGCGCACAAGCGTTTGCTGGACGGGATTGGGAAAGAGCCGTTGTTGCAGCTTGGTCTGCGTCTGGGCGAAGGGTCCGGGGCCGCTTTGGCGATTGGTGTTCTCAAGGGTGCAATCGCGTGTCATTCCGGCATGGCAACCTTTGCCGAAGCAGGGGTCAGTGACGGCTAGGACGTTTTGTTCTTAGTCTCGCTTGCTTGCTGCCGCGCGGTCAGTTCCATTTCAAGCGCACTGTTGAGCTTGCGGGCACGGGCCACATACTCTGGCAACTCCGTGATCGGCACGCCGGGCTTCCAAAGCTCTGCCAGTTCGCGCAGCGCAGTTCGGTCATGTTGATAGAAGGCTTGCTCGATCTCGGCGGCTTCGAAATCTGTCAGGCCGAGGTTTTCCAATGCATAGCGTCCGGCCCGTAAAGAGCTATCAAACATCTCGCGCACAATGTCGTCTGCGCCAGCATCGTATAGTTCATGCACATGCACGCGGTCACGGGCGCGGGCAATGATGTGCAGATCGGGCCGTGCTTTGCGTGCATAGCGCACCAGCTTGTTGCTCGCCTCGCGGTCATCCACGGCGACGACTAAAACTTTGGCGTCTTCCAAACCTGCGGCGTTGAGCAGATCTGGGCGGGTCGGGTCGCCAAAGAAGCCGCGAAAACCGAATTTGCGCATCATCTGCACTGTGCTCAAGTCGTTATCTACGACGACGGTTTCAAACCCCGCGCTTTCCACCAGACGGTTCACGATCTGCCCGAACCGCCCGATGCCCGCGATGATCACTGTGCCTTTTTCGTCGACTTCGTCATGCTCTGTTTCGTCAACGTCGCCCATCCGTTTGATGATCAATTCGTAGAGGATGAACAGCAGCGGTGTGATCAGCATCGAAAGTGCGATCACCAGCAAGAGTTGACCTGCGAGGTTGCCAGTCAATACACCTTGCTGAAGCGAGAAGGAAATCAACACGAAGCCAAACTCGCCTGCCTGCGCAAGCCCCAAGGTAAAAAGCCAACGGTCTTTTGTGTGAAGTTTGAAGAGCAAGGCCAAGCCAAACAGAATTGCGCCTTTGATCACCATAACCGCAATTGCCAGCGCCAAAATGCGGGCCGGATCGCCAAAGAGTAGGTCGAAGTCTATGCCTGCGCCAACCGTGATGAAGAACAGACCCAAGAGCAGGCCTTTAAAGGGGGCGAGATCGCTTTCCAGCTCGTGGCGGAATTCGGAGTTTGCTAGGACGACACCGGCAAGGAATGTCCCTAGCGCAGGTGAGAGCCCCACCATTGTCATCAATACCGCCGTCGCCACGACCATCAGAAGGGCCAATGCGGTATACATTTCGCGTAAACGGGCATGATGGATGTAGCGAAATAAAGGGCGGGTCAGAAAGACGCCAGCCAGAATGACCACTACCACCGCGCCCAAAGTGACCAATGTCACACCCCAACCAGGCAGGCCTTCGACAAGGCTGAGGGTCACATGATAATCGGTGTCATGATCTTGCGTCGCATGCGTCAGTGAACCGTCCGGCGACACGTTTAGCACCGCAGGAATGGCCAGCAAGGGCAGCAATGCCAGCATAGGGATAACGGCAATGTCTTGGGCTAAAAGGACCGAGAAGGTCGAGCGCCCGCCGCTCGTTTGCATCAACCCCTTTTCGGTCAGGGTCTGCAGTACGATCGCAGTGGACGACAGCGCAAATATCATGCCGATCGCAACCGAGGTTGACAGCTCATACCCCATCGCCAGACTTCCGGCGCTGATGACCAACATGGTCAGCCCGATTTGCAGCCCTCCCAGGCCCAACAGACGATGGCGCATGTTCCATAGCGCCCGAGGTTCGAGCTCTAGTCCGATCAAGAACAGCATCATCACGACGCCAAATTCTGCAAAATGCTGCAGGTCCTTGGTTTCTGATCCAACCAACCCGGTGAGTGGTCCGATGACGATGCCTGCCAACAGATACCCAAGGACAGAGCCCAGACCCAAACGCGCGGCTAAAGGCACGGCGATGACTGCCGCACCAAGGTAGATCGTCGCCTGAAACAGGAAGGTTTCCATAAAAGCTGCTCTTGTGAGGTTTTGCGCGGACCGTGGTGAAGTTGTGATGTCTTACAGGCAGTCTAACGGCCCACGCCCAGTTTGGAAGTTAGATAAACAAAGGTGGAGGGTATAAGACAGCTGAAGCCTGTGCTTGACCGGATCGTCTGGTTAACCTGAAGGCAATTGAATTGCGAATGTGCGCCCACGCTTGACGTAGTTCAGCGCGTCATCTCCAATTGCAGTCACCTGTCCGCCATCCAACGCGCTCCCAACCTCGACCCGTACGTAACGTCCGTTACTCAAGCGTACCAAGGCGCGTCTGGCGTTGGGGCGGCCATAGACGCCAATCAAGTTGATATCGCGGAGGTTGATCGCCTCTTCCTGCGTCGCAGCCCGCGCAACGCCGCCTGGGACGGGGTCAAAGTTTTGTGGCGGCACTGGTGCCGCAGCAGTCACTGGTGCGGCACTCGGCTGTGCCAACCGACTGGCCGCAGCGGCAGAAACAATGCTGCCAAAGTTAGAAGGCCGGGCATTGGGCCGTGTCGACAAGACCACTGCAAGTCGCGTGCTGTTGTCAAAGCGCAATGTGGCGTCATCTGTGGCGATGCCAGCCAGAATATCTGTGATATCCGGTGTCCCTGGGTCAACTGCCGGTGCCAAACCTTGCGGGCGCAAGCGGGGCCGTAAATCCAGAATTGCAGCGCTTTCTACAACATTGGGGTCAAGGGCGAGGGCACCTGAGTTTTGTAATTCAAGCCCTGCGATGCCAACGCTGCCGGGTGTTGCCTGTTCTGGTGTTTCGTCGATGTCCGCAAGAACCGCTTCACTCGGTACGTCGGCTATGACGTCTGGCAGGCGCGCGTCTGCTGGGCGCAAAGGCGGTACAACACTGGGGCGGCCCGAGATAACTACGACACCATCGGGCGCAGGTGCGAGAAGTGCCATTCGGTCCAAATCACTTTGGCTCAATTCAGGGCGCGGATTGAAATTAACCGTGGGTAGGCCTGCAAAAACGACTGCTCCTTCTGGCGTCACCGTGCCTTCTGGCGTCGCGAGAATGAACCCATCTTCATCGCGCGGGAAAATGATCTCGGGTGCAGGTGGGTTTGCAGGAGAGATGAAACTCAGATCCGTGTCCAAGCCAGTGAGTGGCGGTTCTTGGGGTTGGGAAATTCGGTTTGGCGCCGTTGTGCCTTGCGGCGCGCGAAAGTCCAAGGGGATCACCCCAGAGGGCACGTCAAAGAACCGTGCCGCACGTTGCCACACGCCTGTTGCTTGATAAATGCGTGAAGCCTCTGAAGGGCTTAGAACCTGACCGCGTATCACAGGGGCGCCGACGCTGGCTTGTGCTGTTTCCGGCACAGGAGGGGCAGGGGGCGCTTGGATTGGCAACATCGCGGCATCGGCAGCAAGGGCTGCAATCGTTTCGGGGCGATCGAGACGGACCAGATCGCCCTCCGACGTGAAAGTAGGAACCTCGGTGTCACCTATTTCTACGGTGCCAAGATCAGTTATCCGGAATTCCGGTATGACTGGACCAGCTTCAAGCGGCGCCTCTTCAACCGGTGCTACTTCAGCGGGCTCCTCCACGACGGGCGCTTCGGTTACTTCGACAGGAACAACTGGGGCGACTTCGACGACTGGCGTCTCCATCGGAGTTTGCGCAACTTCTGGCATGGTTTGTTGGGACCAAATAAGCCCACCAATGGCAATCACACCAGCCGCGATCCCTGCAGCAATCAGGGCAGGCTTTGAGCGGGGCTGTTTAGAGTTCGCTTGCGCGCCGCGCCGCTCTGTCGGGGGTACGGGGGCGAGTTTGGGCGCGTTGTTCACTGCCGTCGAAATAGCTGCCAAAGGTGCCACCGTTGAAACCTCTGGGCGAGGGTGGTGCTCGCCGATGATGGGATCCAACACTGCAAGAGACGCGAAGACGGGTTGCGTGGGAATGAGCGGTGTCTTCGGGGCCTCTGTGACGGCATCCGCTACTTCTGGGGCTTTGACAGGCGCATGATACTCGGATGGTATTTTGTCTACCCAGAGCGGTTGAACAGGTGCTGGCGCTTCAAAGGCCAAAGCCTCTTCAACCATCTCAGGTTCCGGCGCTATGCCAATTTTACTATCAGTGGAAATTGGCTCTACTTCGTCCGGGGTTGGGAGCGCACCTGTTTCAACATTTGACCTTGCCTCCTGCGATGCCAGCAGCACGGCCAGGTCGTCCTTATAGACGTCTTCTTCGACATCTTGTGGCAGATCAAACACGAGCAAGCGTGATTTGAGCCGCGTTCCAACTATCATGACGGGCAAATCATCGCGTTCAATTAGGGCATCTGGCCCTACGAATTCGCGGGCCATTTCGGTCGGGCCAAAGAACACTTCTTTCTGGAAAGTGAAAGGCTCAGGCACAGCGACAAATGCGACAGGCCGAAACCCGTGACCAGAGGCAAATGCTTCGGCTTCTTTCAGTGTGTCGCGCGCAACGGCCGCAATATGTGTGCGCCCGCCAAAGCGTTCGCAATCCACAATCAGTTCATCCAGCGCATAAGGGGTCGCGCCGTCTAGAGCCGCATTGATATCGTCTTCATTTGTGCGGGTGCCGTCGATGGCGATATACTTGATTTGATCGAGCGGGATAATCAGCTTGGTGCGCAACCCGTCCGGTTCAATCGCTTCGGCCTTTTCACGCAGTTCCTTTAGATCATCGTCCAATGTCGCGCTTGCAACATTGGCACTGCCAACGCGACGCCAACCGCGCGGCACGCGGTGCAGCAGCTCAATTCCATCAGACGATAGAGATAGCGCAAAATTGGTGATCATCGTCACGCTCTAGCATGTTGGTCCCACAGGCAAAACGCGTTTTGCCCCACGGTGGAACCCTATAGCAGAAACCCGCCCACGCCAAGGGCAGGGGCGGGTTTCAATCAGTTAAGCCGTGGCTTTTGCAAGTGCCTGATCAAGGTCGGCGATGATGTCATCGACATCCTCTGTCCCGATAGACAAACGCACGATGCCCGGGCCAGCGCCAGCGGCCTCTTGCTGTTCCGCGGTCAGCTGGCGGTGCGTGGTTGACGCCGAGTGAATGATCAAGCTGCGCGTATCGCCAAGGTTGGCGACGTGGCTGAAAATTTCCAGACTATCCACAAGTTTGATACATGCGTCATAGCCGCCTTTGATGGCGACGGTGAACAGCGCACCGGCACCCTTGGGGCAGATCTTGGGCACCAACTTTGAATAGGGCGAGCTATCGAGGCCAGCATATGTCACGTAATCTGTGCGCGGATCGTCTTCTAGCCATTTGGCGACCTTCATCGCGTTCTCAACATGGCGTTCCATCCGCAGCGACAATGTTTCGATCCCCATCAGCGTGTAATGCGCCGCCTGTGGGTTCATTGTCATACCCAAGTCACGCAGACCAATGGCGATGCCGTGGAAGGTAAAGGCGAGGGGGCCAAAGGTCTCGGCGAACTTCATACCGTGATATGCTGGTTCTGGCTGGCTCAGGCTTGGGAACTTGTCATTGGCAGCCCAGTCAAACTTGCCGCTATCGACGACACAGCCGCCTGTTACGGTGCCGTTTCCGGTCAGGTATTTGGTGGTGGAATGCACAACCAGTGTCGCGCCATGCTCGATCGGGCGGCACAGATAAGGCGTGGCGGATGTGTTGTCCACGATCAGCGGAATACCTGCAGCGTCAGAAATAGCCGAGATTGCATCCAGATCGGTGATGTGGCCACCGGGATTGGCAATCGCCTCGCAGAAGACAGCACGGGTGTTGTCGTCAATGGCGGCTGCGACTGCTTCATGATCATCGAAGTCCACAAACGTTGCAGACCAGCCGAAACGTTTGATGGTTTGGCTGAACTGGGTGACCGTCCCGCCATAAAGACGGCTGGAGGCCACGACATTCAGGCCCGGCCCCATCAGCGGGAACAGCGCCATGATCTGGGCTGCGTGACCGGATGAACAGCAAACGCCGCCAACACCGCCTTCGAGCGTCGCGATGCGTTCTTGCAATGCGGCGACGGTCGGGTTGGTCAGGCGGGAATAGATATAACCAACCTCTTGCAGGTTGAACAACGCCGCGGCGTGGTCTGCATCGCGGAACACATAGGCGGTTGTTTGATAGATCGGTACTTGGCGTGCGCCTGTTGCTGGATCAGGGCGGGCACCTGCATGGATTTGCAGCGTATCAAAGCCATAAGTTGGGCCATCGGTCATTTCTGGTCTCCCCTTTGAAATTCGTTGCCGCAAGGTGTAGGGGGAAACGGCAAACACCTCAACGGCCCTTGTGCGCAAAGGACAATATCATGCCTCACCCCTTTCATTTGGCGTTCAATGTTTTGGATTTAGACGACGCCAGAGAATTCTATTCCGATGCCTTGGGTGCGACCCAAGGGCGGTCAACCGACACATGGGTGGATTTTGACTTCTATGGCCACCAACTAAGTCTCCATTTGGGCACGCCATTCGCGAATGAGGCAACGGGCAAAGTTGGTGATCACATGGTCCCGATGCCGCATTTCGGGATCGTTTTGCCACTGGATGACTGGACCGCTCTGGCCGGTCGGCTGGAGGACCGACAAACCGATTTCATCATTGCGCCATCCGTGCGGTTCAAAGGTGAACCGGGCGAACAATGGACCATGTTCTTCCGCGACCCATCGGGCAACCCGATTGAAGTGAAAGGCTATGCGGAGATGGCAGGGGTTTTTGCAACCTAGCCTTGGCATTGACCAGGCCGCGATGAAAGGGGAAATAGAAGCTATTACACCAAGCTTTTAAGACGGTTCATAAGATTTTTTTAGAATACAGATTTATTTCAGCGACGGTTCAATGCCAAGTCATCTATTCTCGCCTCGATGGTTGCGACCATTGCGGCATATTCAGGGCTTTCGATGTTCTGAAAGCGCTGCGAGAACGCTGCTTCAGACATGATAGAGGGGATGCCGTCGAATGAAAGGATCACGTCACTCTCGCTTTCGATCAGGGCAATTTTCATTGGCCAGCCCGCGAATGGTGTTGCCATCAAGGTATTTGACATCTCTATGCCCGCACCGTTTGCCGCAATGTCTGTAAAATCGAATCCGCCCGATTTCACCACATCGTAAAGCTCTTTGAACTCACCCATGGAAACTGCAAATCCGCGGTTGCTTGCAGCTTGTAACGCGGCGGCGGTTGTAAAGTGGCGGCGGCTGTCAATACGCCCGTTGAGGGTCAGCGCGCTGCAATCAGATTGCCAATCCATGTTTGCAGCAGACCCGTCCCCAACCAAACCGCCAACAAGCAAGGTAAAGTCCTGCGCACCGCAAACCATCGTTAACGCAAAAATCGCGGAGGTATACGCGTTCTGGACACCTTCGCTGCGGCTTCCGTCGAGCGCAGCTGCCAGCGTAAACTGTAAATACGGCAGGTAACTGCCTGTTTGCGGGAGCTGCCCTTCGTCCATCGCGGTTCGGATCAGCAAGTAATAGCGATCAATGTCACTCGCGGCCGGCATATCAGAGCCGCGCATCGTGCCGAAAATTCCGCGCATCACGCCGTTGCTACCCATCTCATCCATCATCAGACCAAAGGCCACATTTTTGTCAGTAATCTGCATGCTTGTTGCGGCAGAAAGAACACTGTCTCCAAAGCGATTACCGACAATTGCATTGGCGAGCACACGCCCTGCACCTAGAGCGAGTTGAGGTGGAAAAGAGTAATCACCAAGCTCGACACGCGAGAGCGAAAAGGAGCCCTCGAACTCGGGAGCGACCAGTCGAACGTTCAGCCACTTAGCTTCTTGCGAGTATGGCACCGGTATGGAGGCCGTCCCCGTGACCTCAGTCTCATTGACTGCTAATTGACCGCGGAAGCCCGCTATCAAGCGGCTTCCCAGCTTAATGACGCTGTTGAGCTGGGCTTCACTTGCAACTAATGCTTCGGCTGTCCCGCGTCCCGGTTCGATGGCAGCCCTGACACCGCGCACAAAGGCGCGAGCTTCGATGACGTCTTGGGATGTTGGCGCTGAAGCCTCCAGAACGGTTGGTTGATCTTCCACAATCACAACCGCAAACGCGGCTAAGAAAATGACCATCAAGACCAACAGGTAAACTGAAGCTTTGAAGATGTTCAGGACGATTGTCTTCAGGCGCGCCATGCTTTTTCTTTTGATAATGATAAACAAAGGGTGTGAATAATGATGAAGTACACCATGCATAGCCCGTTTGCTGCGTTCTGTGCAAAGCTTCCCGCTTGCCGCCGGCTACCGCATCCAAAACCCTGCTGACTTGATTTGGTTCCGGATCGCTCTTTCATAGCGCGGCAGGTTGTTTCGATCAAAAAGCGCGCGCACTTTTGCACCGCGCCCCTGATAGATCATCCGCTTGAACGGTTCATGTAATTTGAGCAGTTTCTTGATCTTGTTGGGTGCGGTGACCTCTTCGAGCAACGCGACCTGCCTGTCAGTTGCCGTCGCATAGAATAACGGCAGCATCCGGTAATGATAGGACAAGTCACCATCCAAACCGGCCAGTTCTGGCCCCGGTCGCCCGCCGCCCAGTCCATGAATAACCAGAGGGAGCACGATCTGATCCAACCAAGGGTCAAGCGGTTGGATGACGAGTTCGGCAGGTGGATCGTCGCGAACGCAGACCGCGTATTCTGCGAACCGTGCGCCAAACTCAGCTGGATCAGACCCATAAAACCACCCGGCGTTGAAATAGAGATACCGCTCCCAATATTCATCCGGCTGGGTCAGATCGAGCGAACTTTCGAAAGTCAGCCCAAAGCGATCATAAAGAGATTTCCAAATAGCTGTATAGCCGGGCCAATAAAGCTCTTCGACCGGCCAAGTTGCCGTGCGGTTCATCGAGGCGGTGGGGCGCCCAAAATCAAAAGGAAGGTCTGCCAGTTCGCCGGTAATCAGCGTGTCAGTATCGAAGAAAATGAAAGGCTCATCGGCCGGAAGTATTTGCAATCCTTCGATTTTGTTGCCTTGCGGATAGGATTGACCGAAGTGGTGGGATTGAAAAGGGACAATCTGTGCGCCAAGCGCGGTTAACTGGGCTTTTATCGGGTCCGACATGCGTGGATCATGGTCCCACAATGGGCCCGGTTGGGGTTCGGCCACAAAGAGCTGTCCCTGAAACTTGGGTGAATACGTCCGCAACGACGCCGCGAAGAGCAAAGCCTCAGACGCGATCCGCCCACGTTGGCCGACCACCATAATGTTGAACTTTTGGATGCGCGGGAGCGAAGTACCCATGTCAGGTCCGATCAATATCTCTTAGCGCCTGTCTATACGGACTAAGCTGCCGTCAAGTGACCTTACACTCAAGCAGCATTGAGAAGTAAGGGACTAGAGCGTAAATGCAATTATGATATTTTCTCTGATAGGACACGTGTCCTGTCAGAGCGCTTTGCAATGGCAGGTATGCAATGCTGGTTGAGCGAATAAAGTCCTGTCTAAGAGCTTCGCTTGCTAAATGCTCAATCACAATTTTCTGTTAATTCTCACATTGATATGAATTTGATCGCTTTCATGTGACCTAGGTGTTTGTCTACGATGCTTTTCAGTTCCCGAATGGGGTTGCGGGCAACCTGACCGGAAAGCGGACGAGAAAGCGGGCGCCGTTCTCGGTGACCGGGTGCCCCGAGAAACTTTGACACTAGATGCACGGTCCTTAGGAGTGAGTAGGCAGGTGCCGGTTGCCGAAAGTAGAAAATCCCATATATCGAAGTGCTTAGATTGGAACGAGCGCGGCTTGTTAATATCACACAAGTTTGACGCAAAGCGGACAATCGCGAACCTTGCAGTGAAAGTTCGCTTTGAGCCCATTTTGTGAGTTCGATTTTTACGCTGCGCGCGCTCGCAGCGCAAAAATAATTCCAGATCACAAAATGCGGTGCTGCCGTGCAGCGGAAAAACCAGCCATTCGCGCGGGGCCACACCAAGGATCAACTTTTGCTTGTCGATACGAGGACCGATAGCACAGTGCGATATTTGGGCGTCGAGCGTGAAGATGCGTTGAGCATTTGCGAACCGGTCATGCATTACATGGTCGCCAATGGCGGCTTTGAACCCGTCACTAACATTGCTGAAATATATTCAAATTGTAGCTTTTTGCTGAAAGCCCGCACCGTCTAGGCACTTAGGTCCCATGCCGAAATGCTATATGTCACCCAGCGCGACGAGCCGATCGATAGAACCGGTCCATAAGAAGCGGGGTCAGATACATCGGCACTTGATAGCACGCCAGAAAGATCAACAGCGGTTCCGCCGAAGATGCTGACAAGGCAATAAGGAAGATTGCAATGTTCCGGTTTCCCGCAACGATTGAAACTGGGACGACCTCGTGTGCAGGTAACACCCTGCGCAGCAGCAGAAAGCTAAGTACCTGCATGCCAATGTTCAGACCAAATGCCAGTGCCATCCAGCCTGCAACCGCGCTCACTGAGACTGCAAGGGCCGGTCGTAAGGCGGCCATCAAGCCAATGACGAGCACGACAAGCGCGACAGACATCGCCCCGTCAAGCGCATTGGATTGTTCCTGCTTCAGGTTTGGCAATCCATAGGCACGCACCAAAAATCCGGCCCCCATTGCCAAAACAATAGCCCCAAGCGTACGCAAAGCCGAGGTCGCTGCCGTTGCCAAATCGCCAAACTGCGGCAGCGCCCAAAAGATCGGAAGGATGGTCAGCGGCAATAAAGCCGTACCAACAATCAATAGCCGGAAAGCGGGCTCTGGGTCTGCGCCCAAAATAATTGCCAAGTTCGGGCTGCCGCTAACCGAAGGGGCCGCTAATACCAAAACCACCGCCAAGACATAGGCCGAGTGGGTCATCCCAAACATCGCAGAAACGGCAATAACCCCAAGCGGAAGAGCAAGCTGCAGCACGAGGACAACACCCAGTGTCGCGGGCAGGTCCGATAGCCCGTCGCGCGCTTTGCGAGGGCCAATCCGCAATGCCACAAGAAACAACAAAATCATCACAAACAGCGACAACCAGGGCTTCATCGCATGCGCAAGGCTGGGCAACATAATTCCTGCCAAAAGCCCCACGATCAAGGCCGCACGCCCATGTCGCGACACCGTCGCTAGAATCGAAAGAACTGTGCCTGTCATGAATAATGGTCCGAAGTTAAATCATATCGAAGGACGCATTTGACCGCTCACAAGTCAACCTGATTACCGCACCCGTTTTCGCATCGCTTTGATGCAAAAATAGCATTGGCCAGTGTCGCTTTCACTCGCGATATTGGGGACAATAGGAGCGCGTAAATGCAAGACGATAAAGGCTCAAAAGGCTATCATGACGTTGGCGGAGACCCGGCGGGTGAAATCCCGAAGGTTGACCTGCCTTGGCTTCATTGGGAAAAGCAGGTCGAAGCAATTCGCGGGCTTCTTGGCGATGGCACCCGCAGGATTGTATCGCTTGATGAAGTGCGCCGTGGGTTTGAGAGCTTTGGCATCGATAAATACAACAGTCTTTCATTTTACCGACGCCGTCTTGAAGCCATGACAGATATCCTCGTCGAGAAAGGCATTGTCACGCGAGCAGAACTGGATAGCGCTATCAAGACTGGGACGACGCGTTGGTCCGACCCAGATAGGACGCCATGACGCGGTTTGCAGTTGGCGATCGAGTTCAAGTCCTTGCCTTGCGAAAGGAAGGTCATGTGCGCATACCCCATTATATTCGCCACCAGACTGGGTGTGTCACCGAATACTGCGGTACCTATCTAAACCCCGAGGATTTGGCGGTTGGCAAGACATCGGGCCCTGCCGTTGATCTTTACAGAGTAGCCTTCGTGCAAAGGCTACTTTGGCCAGATGATGTCAT
>ENA-OQVM01003602-OQVM01003602.1-marine-metagenome-genome-assembly--contig:-NODE-3602-length-16659-cov-7.519961_pt1 | contig 16659 bp, 17 predicted proteins | sample MGYA00237776_ERZ505498 | MGnify/ENA primary metagenome ERZ505498 (study PRJEB26159, sample SAMN06265151) | marine metagenome | isolation source: Helgoland LTER site | place: Germany:Helgoland, sampling... | reverse complement strand
ATGATTACGGTTACCATCGTTCGCTTTAAATCTACAGCATCACGAATGTGAGCTCCTTTGTGTGTGGTGTGATTTGGCACAAATAAAAAAGTGTCAAATGCGTTAACAGCCGGAGCAAATTTTTCCCACTTTTCGCCTTTAGCAAAAGACTTTTTTATTTGATCAATTTTGTTTCTTAAAAAACTCATACGTTTTGTTTTTATCCTACTTCTTTAATCATTAACTCAATTCCTTTCTTGATGATATCTTGTGCTTCAATTTTTGAAGTAGAAGCATAATCTATCAAGCCGAAATCTTCAGGAACTACTTCGTAAATTCCTAGAGCTTCCATACGTTCTATATCTTCGACCAAACAGGCCTTAATCAACTGCATTGGAAAAATATTCATTGGGAATACTTTCTCCATTTCCCCAGTAACAACTAGTGCACGCTCTTCTCCGTTAAGGTTTGTAGTAACTTTAGATTTCTTAGATCCAAACAACCACGAAAATGATGTTCTAGAAATACTAGGCACATGGTTATCTACAAAAGGAAGCCATCCAAACATTCGGAAGTGATTTCCTTCTGGAATAACAGATACTACATTGTTATAAAAACCAACATAGCCTTCTTCTGAAGAAATTGAACCACTTAGTACATCTCCATTTATCACACGAACTTCTTCTTCAAGACTTATTGCAGAAGCTTCTAAATAAGGTTGCAAAGCAGCCCCTATAGTTGCTTTGTAATACTGTGGTTTATTGACAGACGAACCAACAACTGCAACCGTTCGCTGTGCAGAAAATTGACCCGTTGAAAAAAGCAATCCAATATTAACTACATCTTCTGGGTTAACTACCCATACTTTTTCGCCATAGTTGATTGGATCCACGTTATGAATCTGTACACCTACATTCCCCGAAGGGTGTGGTCCAGAAACACCTATTATATTAGCATCTTGTATGCTGTCAAAAAATCCTTTAAACGACTCGTCGGCCGAAAGGTTTACATTACCTGTTGTTAATTTGCTCAATATTGAAACCCCTCTTTGAAAATCGTCTTTGTTGTTTTTCAACAAAAAGTTAAAGTCAACATCTAAAGGAGCAGTAGCATAGGTCGATATGAAAATAGATTTAGGAGTATCTTCTGGCTGTGCTACCGTGTTGTAGGGTCGTTGTTTGATGAACGGCCAGCTACCACTTTTTAGTATAATTTCTTTGATTGCCTCTGCATCAAGTGATTCAAAATTGGGAACTTCATGCGTTACAGCTTCTTTCAATTCATCAGAAGTAACAATTACTTGAAGAATTTTACGTTTTGCACCTCGAACAATTGCAGTCACTTCTCCTGAAACTGGAGAAACAAAGTGAATTCGTGGGTTGTGTTTTGAAAAAAATAGTGGCGATCCTTTTTTAACAGAATCTCCTTCTTTAACGATCAACTTCGGTGTGATGTTGAAAAAATCATCGGGATTTAAAGCAAAAGTCTTTGAAACAGGTATATCAACCAGAATCTTGTTTGCTTCACCCTCGAGGTTTAGGTTTGACCCTTTACGGATATGGATGTCTTTGGACATGAATTGAATTATTAAATTCTAAAAATCATGCAAATTTACTAATTAAAACCATCTACTAAAAGTGGATTTATAAGTAATTCATTTTATTTATACTCATTCTAAACAACTTGTTTAACCTTCTTGGTTGTTACTTTTATGAATATAGAAATTAATCGAGATGTTGTATCTTTGTGAGATGGAAGCCCTAAGGACATTTTTACCTCTTTTAACAACCCTATTCGTGCTCTTTTCTGGCTATAGTCAAGCCTTAAACGAAATTACCAACGCGCCATTTCTTAAAAGTATTTCTTTTAAAGCAATCGAAGGAAAGCATCAGTTCCCATTAGTTCAAAAAGGAGAATCATTTGTACTTGAATTTGATGATCTTTTGGCAGAAGAAAACGACTATTATTACCGTATTGAATACTTTAATCACGATTGGACACCATCCAACTTATTTAAAAACGAATATTTAAAAGGTTTTGATGACCAACGCATTTCGAATTATCGAAGTTCTTACGGAACTTTACAGCGCTACACCCACTACGAATTGACCCTTCCTAACGAAAATACGCAATTCAAACACTCGGGTAATTATATGGTTTCGATTTACGACAGCTCGGATGAGTTGATGTTTAGACGCAAGTTTTTGATTCATGAAAATTTAGCTTCGATCGAAGGAGGCGTTTTTCGAAGTAGAGAGCTCGCGCAATATTCCTCCCATCAAACGGTACAATTTTCTCTAAACCCAGTTGGTTTTAACCTTCGAAATCCAAACAGCGATTTGAATATCGTACTTCTTCAAAACGAGCAATGGGATGCTATCAAAACAATTTCGAAACCCCAATACGTCATTGGGCAAGAATTACATTATCGGTATGACCTACCCTTACAATTCGAAGGTGGAAATGAGTTTTTTTATTTCGACACTAAAGATAGTCGGGTGGTAAATCCTAGTATCAGTCATGTGGAACAAGAAGATGTTTACCAAACCTATTTGTTTACTGATGCCGAACGAAAAAACTATCCTTACACTTACAATCCTGACATCAACGGAGATTTTGCTATCAACACAGTTCAAGGTCAAGACTCTGCTATTGAGGCAGACTATACTCAGGTATACTTTAGCTTAGCCAAGCAATACACCCTCAAAGAAGAAAAAATATATATTTACGGCAAGTTTTCTAATTACGAATTGAAAGATCAATACAAGCTAACGTACAACCCTAGTTATGAAGTTTATGAGGGAACTCTACTTTTGAAACAAGGATTCTATAACTACAAATACATTTGGAAATCTGAGGAAGGATTGGATAAAAACAATGTAAGTGGTTCCCACGCTGCTACTGAAAATCAGTACATCATATTGATATACACACGACTTATTGGAAGTCAACACGATGCATTGATTGCGACAAGAACACTTTCATCCTTTGAAATAGAAAATTAAATCTATTTTGTTAATTATGATTATATTGCAATCGAATCTTATAAAATTAAGAGCAAATGATTCAGCAAGTAACCAAAGGGATTCGTGTTTCAGTTGAAACACGCTATGAGGGCAGTTTTCTAAAAAACAGCACCCCAAATTATGCCTTTCGTTATTTGATTACCATAGAAAACCAGAGCAAGGATGTAGTTCAACTCATCAAACGGCATTGGAAGATAATGGAAAGTAGCAAGCCCACTCAAATCGTTAATGGACCCGGTGTTGTAGGTAAAAAACCAATAATGAAATCAGGTCAAGTGGTTCAATACGAATCGGGTTGTATTTTAACTTCTCCCACAGGAGCGATGAAAGGGTTTTACACGATGATTAACCACAGTTCTGCAAAAGAGTTTGAAGTAGAAGTACCCGTATTTCAGCTCGACACCCCATTCTCGTTAAACTAAATTCATTGCCTATAACGGCAAATGGACAATTTTTTTAGTTTCAAAAAATTCTTCTTCAAAGAAATCAGACAAGGGAAATGTTTTGGCTTTAGGAAATCCTTTGAGCTCTTCATTTAAATCTCCACCCTTGAGATAAAGAATACCATTTGGTAAATTATGTTTGCTTTTTTTTGCAATATTCTTTTTTATCCAAGGAACAAAAACATCCATTCGAGTAACTGCTCTGCTAACAACAAAATCAACAGGGCGTTTAAAATCTTGTGCGCGTTGATGACGTGCTTCTACATTTCGTAAATCAAGAGCCTGACTAATTTCTTGTACTACTTTTATTTTCTTTCCAGTACTGTCAATCAGAAAGAAATCGACCTGAGGAAAGAGTATGGCCAAAGGAATCCCAGGAAAACCACCACCAGTACCGACGTCAAGAATTTGTGTTCCTGGAGCAAATTCAATTAGACGAGCAATGCTTATGGAGTGAAGTACGTGTCTTTCATACAGTTCTGCAATGTCTTTCCGAGATATGACGTTAATTTTTTCGTTCCACTCTCCATAAAGTGACTCCAATTGTGTAAATTGCTTCTTTTTACGAAGAGAAAGATCTGGGAAATAATGTTCTACTATATTCAAAATATAAATTTTAGCAAAAATATAACTAGTTAAACGAATAAACCACAAATAATCTATTTAGTATGTCGAATGAAAATGCGCCTCTAAGGTTTTCTAGAAAAGATCCAAAAAAGTTTTTCATCACACTTAATAAACGTGTAAATGAGCACTTTAAAAACATAAATACACCAAAAACAGGGAATTGGAAGCTGTATATTAAAACAATTTTCATGCTCGCTTTGGTTGTCGCGCCTTATTTCTTAATTCTATTCACTGAATTTAACGCCTGGATTAAGCTTCTTTTTGCCCTAGCAATGGGAGTTGGAATAGCAGGAGTTGGGATGAATGTAATGCACGATGGTAATCATGGATCATTTTCCAAAATTCCATGGATCAATAAATTAATGGGATCCAGTATCTATATTTTAGCAGGTAACGTGCACAACTGGAAAGTACAGCACAACATTCTTCACCATACCTACACTAATATTCATGGGCATGATGAAGATCTTGAAGCGGGACGTATTATCCGTTTTTCGAAGCATAGCAAATGGTTGCCAATACACAAGTTTCAGCATTTATACTCTGTACTTCTCTATGGTTTATTGACCATCAACTGGGCGATTAGCACCGATTTCCAACAAACATACCGATTTCTAAAACGTAAAATCACCTATCGCAAAGCGTTACAACCTATACGTCAATGGGTTATTTTGATTTTTACCAAAGTTTTATATGCATCCATCTGGATCGTAATACCCATGCTTTTTCTTGAAATGGCTTGGTGGAAAATTTTGATTGGCTTTTTTGCAATGCATTATGTTGCTGGTCTTATTTTAAGTCTTGTATTTCAATTGGCCCATATCATTGAAGATGCTCAAATGCCTCTACCAGATAAAGAAACTGGGACAATGAAAAACACTTGGGCAATTCATCAGTTGCTAACTACGGTTAACTTTTCTACCAAAAACAAATTCATGAACTGGTTTACTGGTGGATTGAATCATCAGATCGAACATCACATTTTTCCGCATATTAGCCATGTACATTACACAGATATTGCTAAAATTGTTAAGAAAACTGCAAAAGAATTTAATTTACCCTATAACGAGTATAAAACTACTAGAAGTGCCTTATTTTCGCACTTTAGATTTTTAAAACAAATGGGTGTACAACCTGTTTAAACTTGTTACTTTATGGATGCATTATCGGATAGAATAAACAGCCTGCCTGTTTCGGCCACTTTGGCAATGGCAGCAAAAGCTCGCGAGCTAAAAAACAAGGGCGTAGACATTATTGGCCTAAGTCTTGGAGAACCTGACTTCAACACGCCCGAATACATAAAAGACGCTGCAATACAAGCTGTAAAAGACAACTACAACTCCTATTCTCCTGTAGATGGATACGCAGATTTGAAAGAAGCTATTTGCACGAAATTTGAGCACGACAATCAACTGGATTACAAGCCTTCTCAAATTGTTGTTTCTACGGGAGCAAAACAATCGATTGCGAACTTATGCATGGTATTGCTTAATCCGGGAGATGAAGTATTACTTCCAGCTCCATATTGGGTAAGCTACTCTGCAATTGCAACCTTAGCAGAAGCTAAGTCAATCATCATCCCATCTTCTATAGAAACGGATTTCAAGATTACTCCAGAGCAATTGGAAGCTGCAATTACACCCAAGACGAAATTGATTATGTTCAATTCGCCAAACAACCCAAGTGGAACTATATACACAGAAGCAGAATATAGAGCCCTCGGAAAAGTATTAGAGAAGCACCCTGACATCTATATTTTATCTGATGAAATCTATGAGCATATCAATTATGGTACTGCACATTTCAGCATCGCTCGTATTCCAGAATTATACGACCGTACGATTACAGTAAATGGCGTGGCTAAAGCATTTGCCATGACTGGATGGAGAATTGGATATATTGGTGCAGCCGAATGGATTGCTAAAGCCTGTAATAAAATGCAAGGTCAGATTACAAGTGGTGCAAATTGTATTGCACAACGTGCTACAATTACTGCACTTTTGGAACCTGTAAGTAGAATTCAGTACATGGTTGATGAATTCAATACACGAAGAGACCTCATCATTGGTTTATTAGAACAAATTGAAGGCTTTAAATTGAATCGTCCAGAGGGTGCATTTTATGTATTCCCTGATGTTTCGTTTTACTTTGGAAAAACAATAGATGGAACGCTTATCAATAACGCTAGTGACTTTGCTCTCTTCTTATTGGAGAAAGCCCATGTTGCTACTGTAACAGGTGAAGCTTTTGGAAACGATGCTTGTATTCGGATTTCATACGCTGCATCTGAAGATAACATAAAAGAAGCTGTTGCACGAATTGCAAAAGCTCTTGGATAGTTTTTCAGTCTTTTATAAAATAAAAAAACCGGCAATTGCCGGTTTTTTTGTGAAGTAAAATGGGTTATTTATTTACAACCTCTTCTTGGTGATTGATCGATTCTTGATGAATTGCTTTAAAAATCTTAAGGATAAATTCTTCTGACAAATTACGATCTTGCCCTTCTAGAATCATTTTACCTAAAATCTCATTCCAACGCTTGTTCTGTAAAACAGCAACGTTTTTAGATTTTTTCAATGTTCCGATATCTTCAGCTACTTTCATTCGTTTTCCAAGGGTATCGAGGATTGTTTGATCCGCAATATCAATTTGTGCACGTAAAGTATTCAATGCGGTTGTATACGCCTCTTCTTCATTACTCTCTTTTCTGATCTTAAGATCTTTCATGATTTGAACTAAAACAGTTGGTGTTACCTGCTGTGCAGCATCACTCCACGCATTGTCTGGATCCCAGTGCGACTCAACCATAAGTCCATCGAAATTTAAATCGAGTGCCGTTTGACAAATGTCAAAAATCAAGTCTCTTTTACCTGCAATGTGCGAAGGATCACAGATCATAGGAAGGTCTGGAAATTTGTTTTGTGCCTCAACTGCGATTTGCCATTCCGGATTATTTCTATATTTTGATTTCTCGTATGAAGAAAAACCTCTGTGAATCAAGCCTAGTTTTTTGATGTTTGCAGTATACAAACGCTCAACACCTCCTAGCCATAAAGCCAAATCTGGATTTACAGGGTTTTTGACTAAAACGATTTTATCTGTTCCTTCAAGTGCATCAGCAATTTCTTGCATGATAAAAGGGCTTACAGTAGAACGAGCACCAATCCAAAGGATATCCACATCGTGTTCTAAAGCGAGTTTAACATGGACTGCATTTGCAACTTCGGTAGCAGTTAATAAGCCTGTTTCTGCTTTTGCTTTTTGCAACCATTTCAACCCAATCGCTCCTACCCCTTCGAACATTCCGGGACGAGTTCTTGGTTTCCAAATTCCAGCACGAAGAACCGTAACGTCGGTATCTTTGAGTTCGTGTGCAATTTTTAATACTTGTTCTTCTGTTTCGGCACTACAAGGTCCACCGATTACAAGAGGGTGAGAGAGACCGAAGTCGTTAAGCCATTCTCTCATCTGAGGTTTATTTTCCATTTTGTTTGATTTATTTTTTACTGATTCCGTTTAATATTGATGTTAATTGATTCGTGTTCTTCATCTCTTGAAACAAAGCGCTGTAGTCATCCTTAACAAGGAGGCTTTTAAAGTGTTCCAAATTCTGTATGTATGCGTCTAGAGTTTCTACCACATTATCTTTATTTTGCTCAAAAATAGGTGTCCACATTGCCGGAGAGCTTTTTGCCAAACGAACGGTAGACTCAAATCCACTTCCCGCGAGGTCAAAGATATTATTCTCATCCTCTTCTTTCTCAAGAACAGTTTTTCCTAACATAAAAGAGCTGATGTGTGATAAATGAGAAACATAAGCCATATGCTTGTCGTGAGCTTCTGCCTCCATAAAGCGCAAATACATTCCCATCTGACGAAAGGTTTGCTTAGCCCACAACAACAGGTCTGGACGGGTTTTATTGGATTCACATAAAATCTGTGGCTTCCCTTGAAAAAGACCTTTATGTGCCGCTTGTGGTCCCGAAAATTCAGTTCCAGCAATTGGATGGGCAGCTAAAAACTGATCGCGTTTGGGATGACTCGCAAGGAGTTTGCACAGTTGTTCTTTGGTCGACCCTACATCCCAAAGCAATGCATCAGCATGTAGCTGATCTAAAAGTTCTGGTAAAAGTTGCATTGACTCTTTCACAGGGATACTTAAAATAACCCGATCAGCTTCCTTTATCGTTTCTAAAGAACCAATACGGTCAATAATTCCAATCTGCAACGCTTGGTCAAGATGTGTCTTATTGGAATCTACACCAATAATTTCAACACCTTGCAGAGTATCCTTTAGATCTAAAACCATAGATCCACCGATCAAACCGATTCCAATTACATAGATTTTCATGATTTCAGTCGATTAATTGCGGTTTGAATTTGTTCTACTTTTACGCACAGTGAAAAGCGAATATATCCTTCTCCTTGGCTTCCAAAAATAGTGCCTGGGGTAATGAAGATATGGTGTTCTTTGAGGATAGTATCAATAAATTCTTCTGACTTAATTGAAGGGTCATTCAACTTCGCCCACAGAAACATCCCTACACTTTTTGGATCGAAAGTGCTCCCCATAAGTGTTGCCAATTCAATCATGGCTGTTCTGCGTTCTGCATATACTTTATTGAGCTCATCAAACCAAGAGGTTTCTAATTGTAAAGCGGCTATAGCTCCTTTTTGGATTCCATAAAACATACCAGAATCCATATTACTTTTCACCTTGAGTACAGCATTGATGTGTTCTGTATTCCCGGAAAGCATACCCACTCTCCATCCTGCTAAGTTAAAAGCCTTACTCAAAGAGTTCAGTTCCATGGCAACTTCCATTGCTCCAGGCTGACTCATCAGACTCTGCGGAGCATCGTTGAGTATAAAGCTATACGGATTGTCATTGATCAATAAAACGTCATTCTTTTTAGCCCAAGTGATTAAACGTTTAAAGGTATTCGTGTCAACTTGTGCGCCTGTTGGCATATGCGGATAATTCAACCACATGATTTTGATGCGACTCGTATCCAATTGATCTAGCGCTTCAAAATCGGGTTGCCAATTATTCGTTTCTTTAAGATCGTAGAATACAGCTTCTGCTTCAAGTAACTGGGTAACGGAGCTGTAGGTAGGGTATCCCGGATTGGGAATTAACACTTGATCTCCATTATCCAAAAATGCCATAGAAATATGCATGATCCCTTCTTTAGAACCCATCAAAGGAAGTATTTCGTTGGCAGGGTTTAAGGTTACATCATAGTGTAATTGATAAAAAGATGCGATGGCTTCACGCAATTCGGGCAACCCCTGATAACTTTGATACATATGGGCTTTAGAATCCGACAGACTCTGCTGCATAGCATCGAGTACAGACGGATCTGGCGGTAAGTCTGGACTTCCAATTCCCATATTAAGAATCGGATTTCCGGCCTTAATTAAAGCCGCTACCTCTCTAAGTTTCTTTGAGAAGTAATATTCTTTTACGCTTTCAAGGCGTTGTGCTGTTGATGTACTCATATCTTATTGTTTGGATATTCTCCAAGGATTTTAAATTCAGTTGCCATAATTTCAATTATGGATTGCGCTTTTTTATACTGATCAAAAACATCAAAGGTTACATCAACAAAAAAGGCATATTTCCCAGGGGTTTCGATAACAGGTAAGGATTGAATTTTAGTGAGGTTCAACTGACAATCACTCATAACATTTAATATCGCAGCTAAACTTCCACGTTGATGGTCTAAAACAAACTTTAAGGCCGCCTTATTGATTTGCTTTTCTTCGACCAAAGCGCCGCCTTTGGCTTGAATAATCACGAAACGAGTTATGTTGTTTTTGATGGTCTGAATCGATTCAGCGTATAGTTTCAAGTCAAAAATATCAGAAGCTTTAACACTTGCTATTGCTCCTATTCCTAGTAGTTGTTCTTTATTAATTTTACGGGCAATGTCTGCAGTATCTTCTGCTTCTACCAAACGAATGTGTGGGTAATCCGAAAAAAACGCTTTACACTGCAACAAGGCCATAGGATGAGAATGTACTTCCTTGAGGTCGGCTATTGATTGTCCTTTTAGCCCCATTAGGTTATGTTCTATATTCAAATAAGATTCTCCTATAATCTGTAAGTTGTGGCGATCGAGCAATGCATAATTTGGAATAATCGAACCAGCAATAGAATTTTCAATTGCCATAACAGCCTGTGTCGCTTCTCCTGAAACAAGTGCATCTGCAAGTGCATCAAAAGTTAAACACTCTAGAAGCTGAATGTCCGAAGAGAAATAGTTCAATGCCACCTGATGGTGAAAAGAGCCTTGTATTCCTTGTATGGCGATGATCGATTGCATTCTTTAGTTTTCCTTTTTGTTCAAAAAAAAAGTCCCGATTAAATCAGGACTTGTATAGTTTATCAACTTAATAATATTACAATGTCCTGTTTTCTTCTTGATAGAAGAAGAAAAAGAAACGGTTGAAATATGTAGTTGTTGTATTCATTAATTTTAATAATAGATTACAAATGTACACTCCAGATTGAGAAAAACAAATTTTTAGCTATTTAATTTACCCTACGTAAAGAAATCTGTACTTTTAAGATCACATTATGAATTTAATTGCAACAAATACCCTTTATGATTGAGGAACTGTTAACGATAAAAAATATTGACGTATACTTTGTTGTTGGAATTATCCTGCTCTTTGGTATATTGGAAAGCATCTCGGGTTTTTTAAAAAATTCAAATCGAAAAAAAGGAGATTGGATTCAAGAAATTTTAAGCTTTTTAGTTCTTGGAAATCTAGTGAAACCAATAATTATTCTCCTGATGTTCGGCTTTTGTGATTTCTTTTTTCCACAATATCGTTTAGCCCTAGCATCAATTCCTTTTATTGGTTTGTTTGCTGCATATATACTAATAGACGATGTACTGCAATATTGGTATCATCGATCAGCACACGAAACTCCATTCTTATGGAAATTGCATCGTCCACATCACCAAGCAGAAGAGATGGGATTTTTTGTTTCCTATCGCAATGCACTTTTATATTATCTCTTGATGCCAAACATTTGGTGGGTTGCATTGATCCTTTTTTTAGGAGGTGGAAAAGTAGTTGCATTGGGTTTGATTCTAAAACAACTGATTATCATCGGTTCGCACAGTCGACTAAAATGGGACAAGCCTTTTTATCAATATGCTGCTCTGCGTCCGATAATAAAAATATTGGAACGCATCATCATCACCCCAGCCTTTCATCACTCCCACCATGGGACTTCTAGATTAGATACAGCGAGTGAACCCAATGGAAATTTCGGGAATATGTTCAGTCTATGGGATCAGTTATTTGGAACAGCTACCTTCCAGAATAGTTACCCAAAAGAATATGGCTTACAACAAAAAACAAACGATCCCTGGACGGCTTCTTATTTCTACCCTTTTGTTAAATCTCCAGATTTAAATAGTGAATGGAGCGCAGGATTTAAAAAAACAGATACAACTACTTTAGAAGCTCTTTCTGTACCCTTAACCAAAGGAGAAGCATATCTCTGGTGTGCTTGCGGGATGAGTAAAAATCAGCCGTTTTGCGATGGATCGCATCATGGAACTAAGTATAAACCACAAAAATTTACGGTAAAAAGAACAGGGACAACAAGGTTGTGTAACTGTAAAAAAAGTAACGGTACGCCTTTTTGTGACGACACCCACCTCAGCCTATAAAACTACCACATGAAAAAGAAACTCAAAAAAGCGGTTATTATTGGAGCAAGTTCCGGGATCGGAAAAGCGCTTGCACGGGAGTTGGTAAGAAACAATTATCATGTTGGCGTCACTGGAAGAAGAGAAAGTCATCTACTAGAGCTCCAAAAAGAACACCCAGAACACATACGCATAGCAGTATTTGACGCCACAAAACCCAATGCCATTGAACAGCTTGAAGCTTTAGAAGAAACATTAGAAGGCATCGATTTGTTTGTTATCAGTGCTGGGATTGGGCACTTCAATTTGGACTATAATTATGCGTTAGAAAATGAAACCAATCAATTGAATGTTATTGCATTCACCCGATTAGTTAATTGGGGTATGCGATACTTTGAGAAACAAGGGCAGGGGCATTTGGTCAACATTTCATCGGTTGCAAGCCGTAGAGGAGGTAGACAAGCACCAGCATATAATGCTTCAAAAGCATATCAATCGATTTACCTTGAAGGGATGGCTCAAAAAGTAGCCTACGATAAACTGCCAATTTACACTACTGATGTTCGGCCCGGCTTTGTAAAAACTGCTATGGCTAAAGCGGATAAAATGTTCTGGATATCCAGTAAAGAAAAAGCTGCACGGCAAATTTTTAGAAGTATTCAGAAAAAGAAGAGAATTGTCTATGTCAGTCGACGTTGGGTAATAATCGCTTGGATTCTAGAGCGTATCCCTTGGTTAATATACAAACGTATGTAAGCATATTTTAAATTACCTTTATAAAAAAAACAGGTGGCTTTAGTTCTCAATCAAATCAAGAAAAAATACGGTACAATCGAAGCGCTTCAGGGCATTTCAGTAGCAATGAAGGCAGGAGTAGTTGTCGGTTTACTCGGTCCTAATGGAGCAGGTAAATCTACGCTCATGAAAATTTTAACCGGATCAATTGAACAGTGGGACGGAACGATTACGTATAAAGGAGATGACCTACGGAACTCCCTCAAAAGCATACAACAACGTACTGGATACCTACCCGAAAATAATCCGTTGTACGGAGAACTATTCGTTTTAGAATATTTACAGTTTACCGCTTCGCTTTATAAAATCAAGAACGCTCCTTTTACGAGTATCATCGAGCAAGTAGGTCTTACCGAATTTAAGAACCGGAAAATAGAAACTCTTTCCAAAGGGTATCAACAACGTGTTGGAATTGCTGCTGCATTACTTCACGATCCTGAAATCTTAATTTTAGATGAGCCTACAACTGGACTTGACCCCAATCAGATGGTCGAAATCCGAAAATTAATCCGTACCCTAGGAGAAGATAAAATTGTAATCCTATCCAGTCATATCCTCTCAGAAGTAGAAAGTATTTGTGACCGTGTATTGATCATAAAAGAAGGTAACTTAGTTGCTGATCAAAATCTAGACGAACTCCGTAAAGGTCAACAACAAATTATTTTAGTTGAGTTTGACTACCGAATTGAAACCGAGGCATTGTCGAAAATTCCACACGTTACTAAAGTGGTCAACACTTTTGATTTTAACTATGAAATACACCTCGACACCCAGGAAGATATGCGACCTCAAGTCTTCGATTTTGCGCACGACAATGAACTCAAGATTTTAGGGCTACAGCTTAAAAACGAAAATTTAGAACAGTTGTTTACCCAATCAACAACCTAATAAAATGTTGCATACGCCCCGACTTCTTATCGCACCACTTACTAAGGCAGACTGTAAAGACATTCACTATAAAAACTGTTTTCCAGAAGTTGCAGAATTTAACACCATTGGCATTCCTAAAAGTATCGAGGTTACAGAAAAATTCCTTCAACCGTTATTTGAACCTCGACAAGTAGAACAAGTGCAGCAATTGGGCTGGTCCATTCGATTAAAAGAAAACAATACGTTTATCGGAGAATTGGGAATGCGACTTACTACTCCTAAGTACAACAAAGGAGAAATACACTACAGCCTGATTCCTACGTTTTGGAATAAAGGGTATGCAACCGAAGCGGGTGTAGCTACTCAAAACCTGAATTCCATTAAATTACTCGAAAAAGTCGGGATGACACAAGAGGGGATGCATCGTAAGATTTTGCCGATTCGTGGGGGATGGGTTGATAATTACAGCTATGCTATTTTAGAAGAAGACTAAACTGATTTAAAAATATTGTATTAACTTGTAAGAACCTAAATTCTTACTGATGAAAGCTTTACCGTTTTTACTCCTTATTTTGACGCACTATTGTTTTGCTCAAAACCATTATTATGGAAGCTTGGTTGATAATCAGTCTGGGCAACATATACCCTTTGGACACTTTTCTTATGAAGGAAATAAGGGGTTTATTTCTGATGATGCAGGGCAATTTGAATTGTATTCAAATGCTGATACAATTCAAATTCAAATTAGTGCTATTGGATACCAGAATCATACTTTTCTCCTAAAACCATCTGAGAAAAACATTGTACGCCTTAGTTCCAAAACTGAGAATCTCCAGAGGTAATTCTTGATTATGTAGACCCTGCAAAAGAATTGATACGGAACGTCGTTGCGGCTATTCCAATAAACTATCCTACACAACAAGAGCAGATCTATGGAATCTATCGAGAGCATGCCTATTGGGATAGCCTTCAAACCAAACCTATTTACAAGGCAGAAACTCTAACAAAAGCTGATAAGTTTTCCTATGCAAAAAAAGAAACCGATGGCAATGTTCATATTTTAGAACACAAACTGGATGTTATCAATATGGATTCGGTAGAGATTCGAATTTATGGTGGTATCCATGATGTGCATTATGACGATTTTGTGTTGGGAAGGCATGGCCCACTCAGGCTTTCACGGTTAAACGACTATGAATTTAAAATAAAAGATACGCTGGTATACGACGGCCGCCCCGTTATCCAACTCAACTACTCAAACAAAAAAAGCAAAGGAGAACTTTATATAGATGTAAATTCCTTTGCATTGATCCGGGCAATTAGAGAAAGAAATCCAAAGGAAATAGAAGAAGATTTTAAGTTATTCAACATCTATGAACGACTCAATTGGAAGTCATTAACTTCGTATGACATTGACCCCGATGGAAAATGGCGACTTAAATTCATCCATTATAACACAAGTTTTAAACGGAAAAATAGCACGAAAAGCTTCTACCTCAACACCACCTATTTTGCAACCCAACACCTTTCTGAAGGAACATTAATTCCGTAAAACGAACGCTTTGCATTCAGTGCTGTATTGAGCGATTATCTTCTAAGTCAGAAAGAGAATAAGGCATCCATAACAAAAAAACAAAGAGTTTTTTTGTTCTTTTCGAAACTAAGAAGTTCATTAAACCTGGAACTTAATCCCTTTCAAATCAATTCGCATCAATTTCAATATGTTTCTTTATCCAAAGAAATAAACTTCAGTGAATCCAATACGCTTGTTTGGGTGATAGGCTCAAAAATAGAATATCCAATAAACAATAAATGGGAGGTTAGTTGGAGTACCGCATCATCGTTAAAAAAACATATTCAGCTCCAATACATTAGGGCTTGATTTTCATCAAGATTTATCTCGACGGAATCGTGTTCACTTGAATGCTTCAATGGGAGTTGTATATCGCAAAATGAGAGTCACCCAAGGCACGTTTTCACATGAAGATTCCTTTAAGATAAACCGTAAAATATTCAATAGTGGAGAATTTTCTCTTTTCACAGAAGAAAAGGAATTCTATCTAAACCCAAGTCTTAGAATTGATTTTCGGATAAGTCCATTATTTCGACTTGGTTTTGAAACTGTATACTTTATTCCAATTCAAAGTTCTTCTGGAATACTCAGTTATGAAGAAGACGAGTTTTGGTTTTGGAATCGAGCTAAAACATTTCAGAAAAATACAATTAACACTGCGGGTAGCAGCATCATTAAAAATCAATTCGCCACTCGTTTGACTTTAACCTTTAATTATTGACACATGAAAAAGCCCAAATTAATTCTTATTATTTCATTCTTTTTACTTGGACTTGCCCTTGGCTTAAATTGGTCTGATTTCATCGACGGATTGAGTGGGAGGTTACAACAATAATGGAGGTTCTAAGTATACTAGAACACCGCCTCAGCAACTGCCTTGATATTATCCGATTTTCCCATGGAATAATAATGTAAGAAAGGAACACCAGCATCTTTCAGTTCTTTGCTTTGCTCGATACACCATTCAACTCCAACTTGGCGCACAGCTGCGTTATCTTTACATTTGATAACCGACTTAATCAAAGTCTCTGGTAAATCCACATGAAAACGATGTGGCAAAGCATTCAATTGTTTCACTGTTGCTAAGGGTTTTAGCCCCGGAATGATGGGGACATTGATCCCAGCTTCTTTACACTTGTCAACAAATTCAAAATATTTTTGGTTGTCAAAAAACATTTGTGTGACTATATAATTGGCACCTGCTTCCACTTTTTTCTTTAAAAAATGGAGGTCACTTTCTAAGGAGGGTGCTTCCATATGTTTTTCGGGATAGCCCGAGACTCCGATACAGAAATCCGTTTTGGAAGTATTCAAAATTTCTTCGTCTAGATAATGTCCTTTATTCAATTCCTGAACCTGATTGACCAAGTCACTCGCATAGGTGTGACCATCTTTGTGGGCCTTGAAATAGGTTTCTGACTTAATCGCATCACCCCTGAGAGCAACGACGTTATCGATACCCAAGAAATCTAAATCAATCAAAAAGTTTTCGGTATCCTCTTTTGTAAAACCTCCACACAGAATATGTGGAATTGCATCGACATTGTACTTGTGTTGCAAAGCTGCGCATATCCCTACGGTGCCGGGTCTTTTTCTGATGATGTGCTTCTCTAATAAACCGTTTGCCAATTCTTTGTACACATACTCCTCTCGGTGATAGGTTACATCGATAA
>ENA-OQVM01003601-OQVM01003601.1-marine-metagenome-genome-assembly--contig:-NODE-3601-length-16662-cov-29.895327_pt1 | contig 16662 bp, 21 predicted proteins | sample MGYA00237776_ERZ505498 | MGnify/ENA primary metagenome ERZ505498 (study PRJEB26159, sample SAMN06265151) | marine metagenome | isolation source: Helgoland LTER site | place: Germany:Helgoland, sampling... | reverse complement strand
TTTTTCAAAGATAGATTCGATTACGCTGCCTAATGTTTATACACACCGCAGCATTCGAAAAAAGCTCTTCGAAAGTCAAAGAATGTCCTGATACCACATTACCAGAATTTGCATTTATTGGACGATCAAATGTTGGGAAATCCAGCTTGATCAATATGCTCATGCAGAGGAAAGACTTGGCCAAAACATCAGGAGCACCAGGAAAGACACGACTCATCAATCATTTCAAGGTGAACGAATCGTGGTACTTAGTTGACCTTCCAGGCTATGGTTATGCCAAGGTCTCTAAAACAGATCGCGCTTCATTCATGAAGATGATTTATGATTATTTCGAGCAGCGCGAAAACATGGTCAACGCCTTCGTGTTAATTGACTCAAGGCACGCACCACTTAAAAGTGATCTTGAATTTATGATCTGGTTAGGAGAGCATGGCATTCCTTTCAGCATTATTATGACCAAATTGGATAAGCTATCTAGTTCTGATCTAAAGAAGAACAAAGACGTTTACCATAAAAAAATGCTTCTTGAATGGGATTCACTTCCTCCTTTCTTCTACACATCTGCTTCCTCTAGACTTGGTCGCGAAGAAACCCTCCAATACATTGAGCATTGTATGAAGGTTTATGAAGATGCACAGAAAGAATAATATTGTTTTGACCTTAAAAAGAACAATCGCATCTTCTCTTTTTGTAGCGCATTTCGTTTTAACGTCCTGTCAACCTAACTCTCAATCCACTTCCTCCATGAGTAATGTCGATTTCACCAACGACTTAATTCACGAATCAAGCCCATACCTACTGCAGCACGCTCACAATCCAGTGAATTGGATGCCTTGGGGCGAAAAAGCGTTGCAGAAAGCGAAAGATGAAAATAAACCAATGCTGATTAGCATTGGATATAGCGCTTGCCATTGGTGTCATGTAATGGAGAGAGAGAGTTTTGAAGATACCATTGCTGCAAAATTAATGAATGAAAAATATATTTCTATCAAGGTAGACCGTGAAGAAAGGCCAGATGTAGATAATGTTTATATGAACGCCGTACAGCTTATGACTGGTAGTGGAGGTTGGCCCTTAAATGTAGTAACACTTCCAGATGGAAGACCAATTTGGGGAGGTACATATTTCACAAAAGATCAATGGATTAATGCGCTTGAACAAATTTCTAAACTTTATAATGACGATCCTGAGAGACTAATTAGCTATGCAGATCAATTAGAAGAAGGAGTAAAATCTTTAGACGTAATAAATTTAAATGAGACAACTCCTGATTTTAATTTAAATATCATGCAAGATTATCTAAACACTTGGTCTACAAAGTTTGATATGGATTATGGTGGCTCTAAGGGCATGCCAAAATTTATGATGCCTAATAACTTACACTTTTTATTAAAATATTCTTATCAGACTGAAAATAAAGAAATTCAAAAATTTGTTGAACTTTCGTTAGAAAAGATGGCATTCGGAGGTGTGTATGATCAAGTTGGAGGAGGGTTTTCAAGATATTCTATAGATGACAAATGGCATATACCTCATTTTGAAAAAATGTTATATGATAATGCGCAATTGATTAGCTTATATTCAGATGCTTATAAATTGACAAAAAACAGCCTATATAAAAATGTAGTTTATGAAACCATTGGCTTTATAAATTCAGAACTAAAAGACAGTAGTGGTGGATATTACTCATCTTTAGATGCAGATAGTAAAACAGATGAAAATGTTTTAGAGGAAGGAGCCTTTTATGTATGGACTAAAGAAGAGTTGATTAAAGTTCTAAAAGAGAAGTTTACGCTATTTTCTGATTATTATAACATAAATGAATTTGGATACTGGGAAGCCAATAAGTATGTACTGATAAGAAATCAAAAGGGTGTAGAAATTGCCTCTAAATATAATATTTCAGAGGATGAATTAAATCAATTCATTCAAAGTTGTAAATCTGAGTTAATTAAAGTTAGAAACAAAAGAATAAAGCCTAGGCTTGATGACAAAATTTTATCTTCCTGGAATGGATTAATGATTAAAGGATTTGCAGATTCATACAAAGCATTTAATGAACCTGATTTTTTAGATGCAGCTGTTAAAAATGGAGAGTTTATTGTGAAAAATTTATTACAAAAAGATGGGCAACTATTACGTAATTATAAGAATAATAAGGGTTACATAAATGGATATTTGGAAGATTATTCAGCAGTTATATCTGGGTTTATTGCTTTACACGAAATCACCCTTGATGACAAGTGGTTGAAATACTCTAAAAAAATTACCGACTACGTATATAATCACTTTTACAATGAAAAAACTAAGATGTTTTATTTTACATCTGATTTAGATGAAAAACTTTTATCAAGGACTGTCAATTTTAGAGATAATGTCATTCCTTCAAGTAATTCAATTATGGCTAATAATTTATTTTTTCTTTCACACTACTTTGATAATGAATATTATTTAGAGACAGCTAAATCAATGTTAAATAATATCTCACCTGAATTTGATTTATATCCTGATGGCTTTTCTAACTGGTTAGATTTAATGCTAAAATTAAGTGATTCTTTTTACGAGGTTGCAGTTGTCGGAGAGGATGCATTAATTAAAGCAACCGAAATTAATAAAAACTTTAAGCCTAATAAATTAATCATAGGCAGTTTAATTGAAAGTGATTTACCTCTCTTAGAGAACAGATATGTTGATGGTGACACATTTATATATGTTTGTGTAAAGAAAGCTTGTAGGTTACCTGTAAAAACTTCTGAAGAAGCTCTTGAGTTTATTAATTAGAATTTAATTTATTTCCGATAAACTCTTTTAAATAAAAGGGTTCAAAATTAGCCGTATTTTCAAAATCATTAGACATAAATTTAATGTAAGCCAATTTTCCAATTTCAATTGAAGAAGGTAATTTATTATCAACAAAAATAGCGTTAGAATTATCAATTATACTTTTGGTTTTATCGTTTGCGTTCCCAAAAAAATATACTTTATTTTTTATTAAATATTCTTGAAAAGAATCTTTTGTCAAAATTTCAGCTTTAGTTTCCCTTATTTTATTAAAGTTTTGATCGTAGACTGAAGAGTAAACTTCCATTCTTCTGGCATCAATAAGTGGTATTATATATCCATTAGAAGATTCAATCTGATGTGCAAAAGCGTCAAGAGTATCCACAGAAATTAATGGTATCCCTAATGCAAAACATAACCCTTTAGCAGATGACACTCCTATTCTAAGTCCCGTATAAGACCCGGGTCCTTTACTGACACTTACAGCAGAGAGATCTTTGGGAGATACTTTTGAGTCTGCTAGGAGATCATTAATAAATACATGTAACCTTTTTGAATGAGAATAATTTTCATCATTTTCCTGTTTGTAAGAAACTAGTTCAGAGTCCTTAAATAAGGAAACTGAACAGTTGGTTGTAGAGGTTTCTATGTTTAGAATATAATTCAATCTGTAATTATTTACCCATATAAAAATCTAAAACCTTAATTTTAAATATAAAATCATACTTAGAATTAATAAGCGATGACTTTGCATTTAATAATCTAAATCTCACCTGCTCTAAATCAATAGTATTGATTGCTCCTAGCTGATACCTTTGCTGAGAATTTTCAAAAGCTAACTGTTGAGATTGTAATGATTTTTTTGCTGCTTGATAAGATTTTAAAGCAGCACTTGCATCTGTGTAAGCTCTTTGTACTGTTGCTTCAACATTGAGCTTTGCTTGTATCAATCCCAAATCTGAGTTATTTTCTTGAATTTTAGATTTAGCAACATTTGTTTTAATTTGATTTCTTGAGAATATTGGAACACTAATATTCATATTTAGACTGTGTCCTTTATTGTCATTTATCTGTTGAAAAAAAGAATTATCAGAAGTTAAGTTGGAGAAATTTGCACTAGCATTAAAACCATAACCAAATGAAACACTTGGCATGTATGCGCTCTTAGAAATTTTTGTGTTATATTTTGCTAAATCTATATTGTTATTTGCAACTTTTATTTCATTTCGGTTTACTAACGCATAATTTAAAACAGGCTTAATATCAGTGTATAGTAAATTTTCTGAAGGGACTTCTACGTCAATTGAAACAACATTAAAACCTTCTAATGGAATCTGTAATATTTGAGATAAATTTAATAAAGATAATTTATAGTTATTTTGAGCAGTTGTTAAATTCTGCTCATCTAAACTAAGTGTAGCCTCTGCATCAATAATATTTGCTTGAGGTTGAACTCCAGCTTCAACTAAGTTTTTAATCTGCTCTAATTGTTTGAATGAAAATTCATATTGTGATTTAGCTAAAGCTAAATTCTCTTTACTAAAAAGAATGTTTAAATAGTTATTGGCAACATTTAAAGAAACATCATCTTTAATTTTATTAAGCTCATTTTCACTTCTCTCCAAGTTAACCTTAGATTGTCTTAAGATGTTTAAGTTTCTAAATCCATTAAATACGGTCTGAGATAAATTAAAGCCAACACTTGAAGAATTAAATGTTCTATCAGCAAATTCTCCAGGATATAACTCTACTGTTCCTATACTCATAGATTGATTAAGGTTAGAGCTAAGTGATGGTAAAAAATTTCCTTTATTAGCAATAATGTCTTGGTCATTGGAAAGAATTGTGTTTTGTGCCTGTAAAATTGAAATGTTATTTTCTAAAGCATAATCCACACACTCTTGCAAATCCCAAAACTTTTCTTGACTTATAGAAGTAGTAATGGAAAATACACTTATTACTATTATATATATATATTTCATAATCTTATTAATTAATATTAGTTATTTAGAGTCAGGTCTTCTTTCTCCTTCACCGCTTTCATCATCTTCTAAAACTTTATTCCAAACTTTAATTTTATCATTTTCCTCAATACCCTCTAAAACTTCAACACTAATACCGTCAGAAATACCAATAGTGATATCTTTTTTGACAAATACTCCATCATCATTTAAAATTTCTACAAATGGTTTTTCAGTAAATCTGTTAAACTGAATTAAAGACTCTTTAATACACAAAGAGTTTTCTGTATTTTCAATTTCTATTATTGCATTAGCACTGTAACCAGCTCTAACTCTTGAGGTAGGTATTTCAACATTTGCTTTAATTTTAAATTGTACAGCACCATTTGCTTCGATTCCTTTTGGAGCAACAAATGTTAATTTAGATGGAAACTCCTCTTCACCTAATGCTCCAAGAACAACCTTAATATCTTTACCTTCCTCTAATTTTCCTACTTCTGCTTCATCAACTTGACCTTCAAAAATCATAATGCTCATATCAGCTACAGTGGCTATGGTTGTACCAGCATTAAAGTTATTACTTTCAATTACTTGATTTCCTTCTCTAACTGGAATTTCTAAAATAGTACCAGAAATTTGAGCTATTATATTTGTGTTTGCCGAACCACCTCCAGAAAGTGAGCCCTGTTTAACTATTTTAAAAACATTTTGAGCCTCAATGTATGATTCATTAGCTTGATTTAAGGACAACTCTGAATTCTCATAATCTTGTTTAGAAATAACACCTTTATTAAAAAGTTCTTTGCTTCTTTCAAATAATTTTTTGGAATTTTCGTAAGATAGTTTAGAGGAATTAATTCTACTCTTTGCGCTTGTTAGACTCTGCTCGTTAGGAACAACTCTTATTTTGGCAATTAAATCTCCCTTTTGTATCATGTCTCCTTCTTCAACATAAATCATATCTACGATTCCTGTTACTTGAGGTTTTAGTTCAATTTCATCCTCTGGATTTAATTTTCCAGTAGCAACCACATTTGTGTTTAACGATGTATAAAAAGGAACCTGTGTTTCGTATTCAATAATTGATTTTGAATTTGCATCGCTAAAATATTTTAGCACAAAAAATAATGCGACTAGTCCCGCAGCTATTAAAGTAATTCTAGTTGGTTTATTCATTTTATTTTATTTTTAAAATTTATTCTTCTCTTAATGCTTCAATTGGTTTTATACTTGTTGCTCTTCCGGCTGGAATTAATCCAATAAGTGTTCCAAATATTACTAATATTATTAGGGATATAAAAACAATAAAAATTGATACAGACGGATTAACAAGAACAGATTCTGGTCCTTGTCCAAATAAACTATTCATAGCAATTAAAATCCAGCCTCCAGAAATTATCCCAAAAATTCCTGCAATAATAGTAAGAAAAACTGCTTCTAAAACTATTTGTCTTTTAATTTCAAATGGAGTTGCACCAAGGGCTCGTCTAATTCCTATTTCTTTAGTACGTTCTTTTACAGTAATAAGTAATATGTTTCCAATAGCAAAAACTCCAGCAATTAATGTAGCAATACCCACAAACCAAGTTAAAAACTGCATTCCAGTTAAAAACCCTTTAAATTGCTCAAACCTTTCTCCTAAATTAAAACTACCAAAAGCTCTATTATCGTTTGGGTGTACTTTATTCATGTTTCTTAATAGTAACTTAGCGTCATTTTCAATTTGCTTAATGTTATAATCTGGCTTGCCTGTTATAGTTAACCAACCTACATTATCACCTTGATTATATATTTGCTGAAAAGTAGTAAAGGGGATATGCATTGAACCACCAAAATCAAAATCACCTTGCTTAAACACACCAACTACTTTGAAATTTATATTATTAACAGTTATATATTCTCCAACAGCATTTTCATCTTTTTCAAAGATTTGTTTATACACATCATCATTGATAACTACAATTTTTTTGTTTAAATCAATATCATTTTGATTTATCCATCTCCCGCTAATTAAGTTCTTTTTTTGAATTTTATCCAAAACGGGGAAATCTCCACTTACTCCAAAATTTCCGTATAAAAATTTTCTAACTACACGAGCTTGATTTTGATTTCTAGGCACCAGTAACTCAATCCCCGGAACGTTATTTCTTATTTTATCTAACTGTGAGAATTTTAATCTTGGTCTTCTACCTTCCTGGAATCCTTTGAATGGCTTACTAGTTGACTGGGCCCAGATAAAAACACTATTTGTTGCAAAATCTCCAAATTGTGAGTTAAATTTATTTTCTATTCCTCTTGCTGATCCTAATAAACCTATTAATAATAATATCCCCCACCAAACTCCAATCATGGTAATGATAGTTCTAATCTTATTTTTTGTAAGACTATCTGAGACTTCTTGCCATGTATCTATATCAAATAAAAATTTAAACATATTATTCGTCTCTTAAGGCTATTATTGGTTTAATTTGTGATGCTCTTTTAGCTGGAAGATAAGCTGCAATAAATCCTGAAATAATTAGCGCCAAAGTAGCCATAGCAACCAAAAAGGTGCTTACACTCGGATCTGTAATAAAATACTTATCCAAAGATGGGCCATATGCTTCCAATATTCCAATTCCAAGTAATAAACCTACATAGCCTGAAATTGAAGTGATCAACACAGACTCTATTAGTATAATAGATTGTATCGAACTTGGACGAGCGCCAAGAGCTTTTCTTATACCTATTTCTTTAGTTCTTTCTTTTACAATAAAAATCATAATATTACTGATACCTACAATTCCTGCTATAAGTGTTCCTATGCCAATTATAAGAACCAATATGGCCAATACGCTATTGAATTGATTTATCTGATTTGCCTCTGTTGCCCTATTTCTTAATCGAACAGCACCTTGATCAGAAGGCTCTATATTAAATATTTTTTTAATTCTCTTTTCTAATTTTGTACCTAATGCTATTGCATTATCTAACCCCATATCTAAATTATATGTAAGGTTAATTTGATCTATAAAGTCATTATTTCCATAAATTCTTTGAGCAGTTGTAAGAGGCATGTAAATAATTCTTTCTTCATTATCATCTCCGATATCTTGATAAACCCCAACAACTTTATATTGAATATTGTTAAGATCTATATATTCACCAATTACTTTTTCTGTTTTAAAAAGGTCTTCTTTAACTAACCTTCCAATCACTATTACTTTAGTAGACTGCTGTAAATCTCTTTGATTAATAAATCTACCTTTAACTAACTCCGACTTTTCAATAAATTGATGATCTGGGTTTACAGCTCTTAGACTGTAATTGTTCTTTTCTCCTTTATAGGATGCATTAACATTTTTATCAACCCTTGCAGTAATAAATTCTATATCATCTTTAAATTCATCATTGATTGTCGATAGAAGTGCGTTATCAAACTGTATTCTTCTACCTAACTGATTTCCACCACCAGCTTTGGTTGTTCTACCGGAACTAATGAAAATCGTGTTTTCTGCATCACCACCCATTCCTTCATTAAATGTGTTTTGTAGGCCATTTGCCAATCCAAATAAGATTGCAAAAAGCATTATTGCAAAAATTACAGTACCACCAGAGAGTAAAGTACGTAGCTTATTTTTACTAATACTCTGAAATATTTCTCGCCAAAGGTCTAAATCAAACATATTATGCTCTTACTTGTTTAATAATATTATCTTCAATTATAACTCCGTCACGAAGTCTAACAATTCTTTTACACATTTTAGCAATATCCTCTTCATGAGTAACTAATAATATTGTTTTTCCTTCATCGTTTAATTGCTGTAGAAATTGCATTATGTCGTGAGAAGTTGCAGTATCTAATGCTCCTGTCGGTTCATCAGCTAAAAGCAGTTTTGGCTCTGAAGCTAATGCACGAGCTATTGCCACTCTTTGCTTCTGGCCACCTGAAAGTTCACTGGGTAAATGTTTAGCCCATTCAGCTAATCCAACTTTTTCAAGGTGAAACATTGCTTTTTCTTGTCTTTCCTTTCTCTTTAAGCCTTGATAATACAAAGGTAATGCAACATTTTCCATTGCATTTTTATAATTAATAAGATTAAAAGATTGGAAAACAAAACCTAAGAACTGATTTCTATAATTGGCAGCTTTTTTTTCATTAAGATCTTTAATTTCAACCCCATCCAGAACATAATCTCCAGAGTCCGCTTCATCTAAAATTCCAATTATATTTAATAGAGTAGATTTTCCAGATCCTGAAGAACCCATAATAGCAACCATTTCTCCACTCTTAGCAAATAAATCAATCCCTTTTAAAACGTGAAGGCTAGAATCTCCCATTTTATAAGATTTATTTAAATTCTTAATATCAAGCATAATAAAGTGTATTTAATCTGAACAAAGGTCCATAATTTGTTAATAATAATTGCCAATAATTTGTTAAAAGCTTCATAAACTATAAGGGAATTTTTCAGTGACTAATTCTACGCCAATCGCATAGATAAAATACATAAAAGACATTATCCATATAGACGCTAATACATACATAGTCATTTTATTAATATTATAACTATTTCTAAAAGCTAATTTTAAACCAACAATGAATAATACAACACAAGGTATTAAAATCAATAATCCAAATATTACTATTGAAACTACACCAATTGAAGCGACAAAATCTAAAATATCAATTCTTAAAAGATCATTTAACTCATAGATTGTATTTCCATTAATTACAATTTCAGACGAAGTAGAATTTGTAATTGCAGAGTTAACACTACCTAAAAATAAAACTATTAACGATGTAATAAGGCCACCTAAAAAAGAATAAAACATTAAAATATAGCCAAAGATAATTGAAACGATCTTTAATAGTTTAGAGCTAGTAATAAGCAAAACATTAATTGTTTTTTTTAAATAATATTTTACTTTTCCCCATAATCCTTTTGCATATTCTTTGTCAAAATCAGTAATTTCTTTTTCAATCTCGGGTAATACACTCTCAATTTTATTTTTTATTGAAGCTACACTTACAGCCTCTCCATTCATTCTAATTTTATCTGCACTGGTTTTAGCAGAAGGGACTACTATCCATAAAATTATATAAGCTAAAGTTGTAAATGGAACAGGGAGAAAGAAAAATAAAATAAATAAAACTCTAATCCATGCAGGGGATATTCCAAAATAATGAGCTAATCCACTAGCTACTCCACCTACATAGCTATCATCTGTATCTCTGAATAACTTTTTATTAGTATTTGTATTTTTTGATGGTTTGTCCTGTTCATTTTCATCCTCTGCTAATTCTTCAGGAGTTCCCAAAACGTCAATAGCATTATTTACATCAGATACAGAGATTACTCTGTTAATAGAACTATTTGCAGAGAATAATTCTGCGATATGTGACTCAATATCTTCTAATATTTCATTTTTACTAGAATTAGAGCTAAATGCGATAGTTAACTTATTTAGATAAGATTTAAGAATTATATAAGCCTCATCATCCATTGTGAATTTAACATGAGAAAGATGTATGTCTTTTGTAGTATTCATATTTACTTATTTCTGATTTTAGTTACTGCATTAGATAACTCTAACCATGATTCATTAAGATCTTTTAAAAAGTCTTTTCCCTCAGTTGTAATATTATAATATTTTCTAGGGGGACCATTTTTAGATTCTTTCCAATTATACTCTAATAAATTACTATTTTTCAATCTTGTTAGTAATGGATATATAGTACCCTCTACTACAATCAACTTAGACTCTTTTAAGGTCATTAAAATTTCAAAGGAATATTTGGGATCTTTACTAAGTATGGATAAAATACAAAGCTCGAGTATTCCCTTTCGCATCTGTGCTTTTGTATTATCTGACTTCATTATAAATGTTTAATCAATTTTATTTTTTTCAATTGTTATTACAATTATATCTTTTCCATTTTCGATCTTATCTTCACTTTTGATAATCCATTTCCCCTGTACTCCGTCTAAATTTTCTCCGTCAATGGTCAAGTTAATGTCGTTATTTACTGTGACATTGGGTTCAACATCAAATCGACAAGAAACAAATGTGAAAATGATAAATAATAATAATGATATTTTTTTCATAATTATATGTTTTTAATTAATTATAACGAATGCAAATATATATAAATTTAGGTAATATGCAAAACATAGTACTATTTAATGCAATTATACTTTTTTATTTTCTAAGGGACATAAGAGACTTAAAAAATTCTTCAAATCTTTTTGAACCAAGCTTTGTTATCGAACAAGATGTGTTAGGATAATTGTTTTTAAAACTTTTACTAATTGATATATAATTACTCTCCTCTAATTTTTTTAGTTGCACACTAAGATTACCTTTTGAAGATTCAGTTACTTTTTGCAAATAATTAAAATCACATGAAGTAACACCCAAAAGTGTAGAAATAATTTTTAATCTAATTGGATTTAGTAATAGTTTATCCATCTAGTTATTTGGTTTCTTTAAATCTATAAAGAGATATCCCAGGAATTAACATTCCAAATGCAATTCCATATATATTCATTAATAAGAAGTTTAGTCCGGGTGATACATGATTGTACACAACAAATGCTAGTAACAATAACCCACCGATTGTGATATTTTTAAATTTTATTATAAGTCCTGTCATAACAAGAGCTATTGCAAGGCTAAATAATATACCTAGAGTTGGACTAGTAATTCCTTGAATTAAAGAGATAGCTACATTCAATAGCCATGAAAGTCCAAAAACTGCCCAAATAATTTTTATAACTCTGTTTAATTGAGTTTCATATCCCATCTTAATTCCAGTTTTAATGTTATAATAGGTTGTATATACCATTGCTATAACGGGAATTAAAATCCAATACACCGTTGAAGAGTAATAAGAAAACTGAACAAGCTCAGGAAAAAAGTAATGAAATAAGCTCATCGATATTATTAAAATTCCCCAAAATAATAGATTATAACCCAATGGTTTTAAACTAGTTTTCGTTTGTATTATAGCATCATTTATAATTTTAATTTGTTCTTCTTTTGTCATAATAAATTAGTTTATTAGTTATTTTAAAATAACTAGTTTGATCATTTTTCCCTTAAAAAATTCAGCTGCACTTACAACAGTTGTCTCAGATTGTAAAGAAATACGTATAAATCCTTCACCAAAACTAAGATAGGAGAAGCTTGGATTTTCGTAAGTCAAACTATATTGAGGAAATTGACTCCATCTCTGAATTTTACCCTCACTTGCTGGTCTTTGTATGTAAGCAATGACAGCTCCATTATCTGCGATATCCTTAGTAATTTCATCTACCTTAATTTCAAGGTTTCCATATTTCTTGTCCTCACTAATACTTGTTAACTCACCAAAATCTAAAAAGATAGTTTTGTCTATTGAATTATAGTAATTAATTGTATTCTCACCCCTGTCTACAGAAATTAATTTTGACATTCCACAGCTTGATAGCGAAATAACAAATAATAACATTAATATTTTAGTAAATAAATTTTTCATTTTTAATTATTTATTACAAATATAAACTAGTTTATAAAATAAACCAAATTAATTTTTAAAAAACTATTTCTTAAATTTTCTATAAACAATAAAGGCAATACTAAAGACAACTATATAAGGTATAGCCATTAGATATACTATTCCATCATTTATACCCTTTGCAGATGCTTGACCTTCCTCACTTTCTAATACTGCTCTACACATAGCACACTGCCCTATCGCAGCGTCTGCAACAAAAAATAAAACAATAAAAAATATAAATTTAAATTTCATAATTAGTAATAAGGGGATATCATTATGTAAACTACAACACCAGTAACCGCGACGTAAAGCCATAAAGGAAAGGTGATTCTAGCTATTTTTTTATGTGCCTCGAAGTCATTTGTGATTGCCCTAACATAAGTTACTAAAACAAATGGAATTACAGTAATAGATAAAATAATATGGGAAATTAAAATAAAATAATATAAATAGGCTATAAATCCAGTTCCAAGAAATTTAGTTGGATCGCTCGTGATATGATATGCAATATACATTACCAAAAAAGCAAGAGAAAGAGATATGCATACTTTAATTAACTTTTCATGAACTACTCTATTTCCTTTTTTAATATAATATATGGCTGTAACTAAAAACATTGCAGTTAAGCCATTGATTGCTGCATAAATTGGTGGAAGAAATGTTAGTGGCTTAGCTGTAGGCAAATTTTCCAATAGAATTACAGGAACAAAATTTGGAGATCGCATGTCAAAAATTAATAAGTCATTGTCCCACTTAATAAAAAGTAAAAGCGCAACAACTACAGGAACGACAACTGAAACTATTATAATCCAAATATTATATTTTGATGATTTTTTTTTAGACATAATTATTACTTTAGTAGCTTTAATATATCTTCCTTAAGAATTGAAATTTCTTCCTTTTCTCCAGAGATATCTAATTCATTTTTAAAATCAATAGCTCCTTTATAATATATTAGTGGGTTTCCAAATTTATCCGATCTACATCTAATATAGCCTTCCTGATCAATTAAAGCAAAATTACCCGAATGTTCAAAACCTCCGGCAGCAGATTCTTCTTGGGCAGTATAAAGGTTAAAACCATTATTAGCTAGTTTGTAGATCTCATCTTTATCACCAGTTAAAAGATTCCAGTTTTTATTTGTAATTCCATATTGATCAGCATAATCGCTCAATACTTCAACTGTATCATACGCAGGGTTTATTGTAAATGATGCGAAACCAAGATTATCAAATTCATTAAATGTATTTTGAATCTCTACAAGGTTATAATTCATTATTGGGCATATAGTTGGACATGTAGTAAAAAAGAATTCAACCACATACACCAATCCCTTGTAATCATCATTAGTTATCACATTACCATCTTGATTAGTAAATCTAAAATCTGGTACTTTTTTTCTCTCGCCGTTAATTTCAAGATACATTAAGTTAGATTCTCCTGTATTGTAATTAACCGATCTACTTCTACTTTCTTCTCTCGCTATATCATCATTTGAAAGTCTGTCAATAATTCTAGGGACGAATATAATGCCAAAAACTAGTACTATAAATGAAATACCTATATATGAATTGTTTCTTTTACTCATCACTTTCAATATTTTCATTTCTTCTATTATTTGAATCAACACCGCCTTTACGCTTTTGCCTATATTCAGTAAATAGAATTCTTAAATCATCATTCATTTTATTTTTAATCTCGGAAACCTTGGTTGAGTTATAAGAACTTAATCCAAAAACTTCGATTCCCTTGTCTATATCAGATGGCTTTCTGTCATCAATTCTACCTCTTTGATTTAAGTCTTTATCAACAATAAATATATAAGGTGATGATAAATCATTACTTAAAGCATAAGTAGACTTAAGAGAATTATGTATGTCTTTAATTTGATCACTATTACCAAAAGCAAACCCCCAATATTTTAATTCGTCATAGGCATATAATTCAAGTAATAGTTCATTTACTTCATCTTCTGATCCATTAGGAACTATCATTAATAATTGGAATTTTTTAAAACCTTTAAACTTATCATATATAAGCTCTTTAAGGTTTAGTGCAACCGTAAGATTGTCCATAGGGTTAGCACCTAAAAAAGCAACTACAGTAATATTGCCTCTAAGAACTCGCTTTTCCTCTTCTATGTAAGTAAATGATTCTACATCTTTAATATTATTTTGAACAATATCTAAAGAGTTGTAATTATGAGTAGAGGGGTATAAAAATAATAAGAATATAACTGGCAAGAAAAATAATACCGAAAGTATTATCCATTTTTTTAAAGAAGTCGAATTCATTTATATTTATATAAGAAGAAGCTTAAAAATCTCTTTTTATATATCCTTGATCGTAAGTGTCAAATATATATCCTGCCTCTTGAATTAAAATCCACATTAGGTAGCAAATTAAAAATATTGCAGTCCAAACAACAACTCTTCTAAGAGTTGGAGTTTCATCACGCATGTGCATGAAGTCCCATGTTATGTAATATGCTTTAACAATGGTTAAAATAATAAATATCCAATTTAAAATTTTCATGCTTAAAAAGCTTTCCATCATAAATGCAGGCTTGATTATACCTAAAACTACTTCAACAGTTGTAACTATGGTAAGTAAGATTAGTACTCCCCAAATCTTTTGCGTGTTAGATTTAAATTTAATTAAACCTCTAAAAATTTCTAACTTATGAGCGTCAGCCATATCAATAATATATAATTAAACTAAATAGAAAAATGTAAATACAAATACCCAAACCAAATCAACAAAGTGCCAATACAAACCTACTTTTTCAACCATTTCATAACTTCCTCTTCTTTGGTATGTACCAAGTATAACATTAAAAAATATAATTATGTTTAGAACTACTCCAGAAAAAACATGGAAGCCATGAAACCCAGTTATAAAAAAGAAAAAGTCTGCAAAAAGTGGAGTTCCGTATTCATTGTCAATAAGGTTTGCCCCTTCAACGACATAAGAACCATTATCAACTAGCATTTTTAACGACTCCTCTCTTGAAAGTACTGTTTTATGAGTACCTTCAATAATTTGTGTTCTTACTAAAAGGTTTGGTGATGCTTCAAAACCTTCTATAACCTCATCAAGAGTGTAATCTGATAAAGTTGATTCAGACATAAACCAAACTCCATTTTTAGCAAGGTTTTGCTCTCTTTCAGTTTCGATTGAAGTAGCAAAATCTTTTAGCGCTACTCGTTTATTAGAATCTGCATCAACAAACTGGATTATATTACCTCCATTAGTTTTTACTGCCCCATAATCTCCCTTGATAAAAGTTGCCCATTCCCAAGCTTGAGAACCAACGAATATTAGACCTCCGATAATTGTTAAGAACATATAAAAAGTCACTTTAGCCTGCTTCATATGATGGCCAGCATCAACTGCTAGCACCATTGTAACGGATGACATAATTAATACAAATGTCATAAAAGCAACATAAATCATTGGTAATTCTTGTCCATGCATAAATGGCACGTGAGTAAAAACCTCATCGGCTATTGGCCATGAATCAATAAACTTAAATCTTGAAAATCCATAAGCTGCTAAAAAACCTGAAAAAGTCAATGCATCGGAAACAATAAAAAACCACATCATTAACTTTCCATAGCTAGCCTTCATGGGTTTATTCCCTCCGGACCAATCTTCATTTTGACTTGTTGCAGATACTGTAGAACTCATAAATATGATTTATATTAAAAACGGTACAAAAATAATTAATTTATATGAAGAAAACTAAAAATAAAAATAAGTATATCCATAAAACATCAACAAAATGCCAAAAGTTAGCTGCTAATTCAAATCCTAGCATATTATCGCTTTGATATTTATCTCTTAAAAGCATTATTAACACTACTGTCAAACATATCAAACCTACCGCAGCATGTAGTAAATGGAAAAAAGCAATTAAAAAAATAAATGAGGAGGTTACATTACTTGTTGGTCCTGTAAAGTAGTATCCCAATTCAATTAACTGTGAAAATCCATAGAACTGCAATGAAACAAAAACTACAGCACAAATTACAGCACAAAGGAATAAAATAAGACTCTTTTTTTTATCATTCTTTCTTAATGAAATCTTTGAAGTATGTACAAATAAGCTACTTAATATTATCATGATTAAACTAGCAGTAAAAGCACTTGGAAGCTCATGTTCTGACAACCAATCCACTCTTGTTTTACTTGCCACAAAAGCACTAGTTAAGCCACCAAATGACATAATTAATGATGCTATTCCAAACCATAGCATCATTTTTTTTGCTCTGGTATTTTTTGTTTTATTTGAACCTTGTGTTAAATCCATTGAACTAATATAAATTATCGATTAAATATACAATTTGTACTAATGTTAAATATAAAATACTCACATACATTAAAACTTTTGCATTT
>ENA-OQVM01003596-OQVM01003596.1-marine-metagenome-genome-assembly--contig:-NODE-3596-length-16672-cov-6.674119_pt1 | contig 16672 bp, 23 predicted proteins | sample MGYA00237776_ERZ505498 | MGnify/ENA primary metagenome ERZ505498 (study PRJEB26159, sample SAMN06265151) | marine metagenome | isolation source: Helgoland LTER site | place: Germany:Helgoland, sampling... | reverse complement strand
GTGTTAAATAATAGGGTTTTAGTTATAGGAGGAAGGGCCTATGGGGAAAAACCAATGAATAAACAGTTTTCTGAGGTTTATGACTTCAAGTCAGATAGGTGGGATCGCATAAGGCCTTTGCCTATTGCTTTAGCGGGGTTGGCGGCTGTGACACTGAACGGCAAAATAGTTGTTTCGGGCGGTGAAGCTTTCGGTCCTAATGGAAATTGGAAAACTGGGAAGGCGTTCAAAAGCATATGGTCTTACGACCCGGCCACAGATCACTGGCAAGAAGAGCTGGCTATGCCTCAGCCGCGACATGGCCATGGTGCCGTTTCTCTAAATAATAAGATGTATATTGTTGGAGGTGGCTCTAGAGTTGGGCCGCAAGGAACATTGTCATCGCTACTGATACTTGAAGATCGAACGCTTAGTAAAGGGTGAACAGCGGTGAACGGGGTCGGACCTACGCAAACCATTGAAACATATACAAAAGCGACCAAAAGTCAGGCCTATTTAAGGCTTAAAGGGTCTATTCTTGTGAAGAAATACTGGCTTTAAGGAGAAAGCTAAATACCCCGCGCAAACAGATATTTTATTCCTGGCCATGTATGGCACATCACACATCGCTGCCATCGTAGCGAGTTCTTATTGAAGTTTGCGCGTGATCGCAAGCGTTGGCGATATTGGTTGTTTGAAGCAAAGAAACGCTTTGGCTTGAGTGTTCTGAACTATATCGTAACCTCAAATCATATTCATTTATTGGTAAAGGATACCGATAAAGACATTATCCCTCGTAGTATGCAGCTTATTGCTGGGCGAACCGCTCAGGAATACAACCAGCGAAAAGGGCGAAAGGGGGCTTTTTGGGAAGATCGCTACCATGCAACCGAAGAATTAGGGTCAGACTAGAATTCTTCGGAGCCAAGCTTTGCTATAGGAGTTGAATGGGGTCGGACCTACGCAACCCATTGAAACATATACAAAAGCGACCAAAAATCACGCCTATTTAGGGCTTAAAGGGTCTATTCTTGTGAAGAAATACCGGCTTTAAGGAGAAAGCTACATGCCCCGCGCAAACAGATACTTTATTCCTGGCCATGTATGGCATATCACACATCGCTGCCACCGCAGCGAGTTTTTGTTGAAGTTTACTCGTGATCGCAAGCGTTGGCGGTACGGGAATAAGGGGCAGGGAATAAGAGGGAATAAGGGTCAGACTCGAATTCAGGGCAGCCGCCACCTACCTGTATAAGCCAAATACGCTTCTGACCCTAATTATGTTGATTGCCTTCTCGGCCGACTATCTTCCATCAGGTGATCCAACTTGGACTGCGCCTTATTAAAATCATCTAAATCTTTCACCTCAATCATCTCGCATTCATCGCGAACCATTTCGGCAATATTGCTTGGGTAGTGCCTGCAATCTTCAGGTCTGCTTGGGTAGATGGAGCAGGTGTATTTCTCTTTACCCTGGCCGGGCTCAATCTCAAGAAATGGGCAGCGGGTCAGCTGTAGGCCGGTATCCGGAGAAAACCAGATTTCATTATCTTTTACATACTGGTAAATATGCGGCTCAAATAGCTCCCACATATCGATTTCAGCTGCTGTTGCAGAGAGTGCGCCGTCGCCGTATTTGATGCAGCACTTTCCACATTGGTTACAGTCTTTCATATTTGTAGAAGTTTCACGGTCGATAACAAGGGGAAAGTGTATCACTGAGTCTGCCTTTAGATCTGGTTTTGCCCTAAAACAGAGTTGGTCTCAGAGTCGGCCTAAAGGTAGCTATTATTTGCCTGTCTCACTACAGAGGCTTTACCCGCTATTTGCTACCAGTCTGTTTTTAACCAGCCTAGCTTCCAGTATGGATATCAGGCTCGAATTGTCAGAGATTATTGGCTATTACTGTAGGCGTCGCGCGGCAGGAGTCGGGGTAAAGGTGAGGCTAGGAGAAATTTCATCAGATGTTTCCGTTAGTTGGCGTATTAACAACAATGGTCTTTACTTTGTTCTTCACTAGAAAGTAAACCCACAACCAACCAATGTCGACTTCGGGGGACAGTGCAGGCTAGCGCCTTGCCCTCCTTATTACTGCTTTAGGATACCAAGATGGTCGAGTGGATATCAGAGAACTACAAATGGGTATTTAGTGGCATAGGCCTTGTTGTCTTTAGCGGGCTCTTTGGTGGGCTACTTCACCTGCTCAAAACCAGAAGGCAAAAGCCTCAAAGGCCACTGGAAACCGCAATTGAAGAGCACGTGGAACAACCGGAGTCCTTGGTGACAATATCTGGCAACTCGACCATCAATGGCGCAGTTGCAGGTAGAGACGTTGTTATCAACAATCCGTCTGAAGGTATATCCACGGATGAATTAATCCCTATTTTGCACTTACGGGCGAATCAAATACAGGATCAATTGTCCGAGCATTATCACTATGCACCTGCCCAGAAGTACCTCTCCAAATTTGAGGAATTACACCTGAAGCATATATCGGCATTGGAGAACGGTAATCTAGTGCTTGCTCATGAAGTATTAAAGTCCATATATGATCTTTCGGGCGAGTTGGAAAAAGATGAGTTTTGGGAAAGGCATGATGCTGAAACACCAGATCTACTATACAGCCTGTCGCCAGGAATGTTTCAGAAAGGAAGGCTAATTTCTAGCTATTTGGTTGGCGAGATGTCTTCTAAGTCTGAATCATATCCACGGGAAATAAGCTTACAGTCGCCACAAAGTCTAAAAAACATTAATGAACTATATAAGAAGATACTAAAAACGTATCAATGCCAGGGGATTCAATAGGATCAGGTCGAAATTGTTTCAATATCCAAGAACGGATTATTTCCTCTCAAACCAAACATTGACCATTAATAAGTTAACTAATGTTTTAGATAACAGAAAAAGGGAATTTAAATATGGGTGCAAACCTTGACGAAATAAAGAAATTCAATGAGTCCGCAGACAGAATAGACGTTAATTTCGTCAACAATTCGCCACTAACATTGACCTTGGGAGTAAACAGAGAAGGCTTTTCTTTTGACCTATCCCAGTCCTGGAGTGGAGTAGGCAAAGAACCTTCATCTCCATTGCAAAAAAATGGCGGCAAGACATCTATGATTGGCGGTGGAAAGCTTTCTGGCCCGGCTGCTACCACCATTGCACGGGGGAGAGTTGAGCTAATAACCCTATGGATGGAAGAAGGCAATACTTACAGTAATCTCCGGGTAGGCATTAAAATTCATGCTGGTGGCCAATTGATTGGGATTGGATCAAGGCCAAGATATTATGCTTTCGTCGACACCAAAACCAAAGACTCTCCGATCCACTGGGGCCCCTCATTTACCGACGAAAAGATAATCCCCTCTGTCTATAAACCAGGTAGCAATAACCTTCGCTTTCGGTGTTTCGTGGAGCCAGTGAGCACACATAGCACTCTCAGTTTGAATGTGAGGTTTGATGAAAAGAACGACTGGGGTTAAAACCAAACCCGGAATCAAGGCCGCGATAAAGCTCTACTTTAACCGACTATAAATAATCACTTATAAGAATGGAATCTTACATGAAAGTTATAATATCAATACTAATACTCCTATCCCTACAAAGCTGCTCCCTGTTCACGAAATATCAAACCCCCTTTTCAGTAGAAGACCCTTCAATCAAGGGCGAGAAGCTATTCGCCAAGGGCTCAATGATATCCTCGAGCAAGCAGCGCTATTGGCTAAGCTACAGATATGCCCTTGAGGGTGGAGGTTACACAGTGGTTGATGACGAGAAATTTCCGTTTTTTAAAACCACCGGCTTGAATGCCGTTGTAGAAAATCCAGAGGCCAACTTTAAATTCTGGAAGGAAGGCCAGGCCTATTCAAAGTCTCTCTGTAGCGACTTCTTTAGGCGAATCTCGCTGGCAAAAGCCCATCGCGAACACGCTAAAAAACAGACCAATATCATTGGTGGCCTCGTCACAGCGGGTATGGGCTTCGCCTCCTCATCAGCCGAGGCAGTTGGCGCCACAGGGATGGCGTTTAGCGGCGCTGGATCGGGTTTTGACGCCTATGACTCCACCTATCTGGTCACGCCTGATCTCGGCCTTATGGAAGCCCTAGTTAAAGCGGTGCAAAGCAAGAAAAGCTCTGAAGTGACACCAGCTGATCTTATGCATCTGTCTGATGCGATCAATCACCTTAATGATTTCGTCTACCCATGCACCTTCACCGGAATGCAGGCCTTGTTGGACAATTCCCTAAATAAGAAGATATCCGATTTTCCAACCCATGCGCCCTTTACCCCTTAAGCCGGATAATCGCTAAATCGAAGATGTTGTCAATGGCCTGCGCCAAGCCCGCAGGTCATTGATGGTCTAACATTAATCACTTTATAAGAAGGGTTTTATCTAAGGGATTGTTATGACTGAGTCGAAAGGGGAATATTCCCATCAGAGCAAGAGGGTTGGCATTGATACCCTCACAGTCACTGCCTCACAACTTGTATTGGTAGTGGTGTTTATTAGCAGTATTTTGGTGGGATCTGGATGGATTCTATTTACTACGGGCGCTTTTAGCCCCGATGTAGAATTGAGCAAACAGGCGTCAATCTCACAATATTCTTATGAGCAGGCGATACAGGATTTGCGTAATGCTCAAAATGATAATCAAAATTTTCAACTGGAATTATCCAAGTCAAAGTTCGAATTGGCCAGTATCAAATCGGGGATCGATTTAAAGAAAGCTATTCTCGAGCTTGAGGCCTCCAAAAATAAGTTTATCGCCGATATTATAACCTCCTGTATCACTGCCTCCACTGCGGGGGAGAGAGCAGCCTCTGATAAGGTTAGTACCTATCAGCAAGGTGGCGGTGCGGCAGTGGCTATAACGGCTATTGCGATGCCGCAAAATGGTTCTGCTGTATTTGAAAAGTGCGTGGGCATCTATAATGATAAGTTGAAAATTCATTTTGATCGCAACAATTCTTTACAGAAGGAAACGCAATCTAGCCCTGATTCTATCAATCTGAGATAAAACCCTATTTCTCATCAAAACACTGGGAGGTGACAGGATATGACTATTACCGATCGGCTGCTAATTACCATTATTGGTGGATTTTTTCTCTGGGCTGTAAAGGAAATAATAGTCTTCCTGGTGCGAAGAAAGCGTGTATTAAATGCTTTAGAAGCTGACATTATTTTCCAGCAAGACGAAGTCGCTGATGATCTTGCGAGTATAACTGCATTATTTTCGGGTGGGATTTTACAGGAGGGGTCGAAAATACCCTTTCCGTTAAAATATAGCCCAGAGCCCCTCATGGTACTGTCAGCTTATTTATCCTGCCTACCCAATTTTATCAATGCTAAGTCCCTTGTTAGATTGTTTAAATTTTATGATGTTATATCTGAGTTTGAATCTGCCATGGAAGGATTTTGCGGTCTACTATGTTTATGGGAGGATCGTCAAAATCAATTAACAAAAGAAAATATAGGGCATTTTAATGGGCGACTTGAACGAATAAAATCATTGGCTAATGTCATTACTAAAAAGCCCATTAAAGGTATCTCTGATTTACCAGAAGACTATCGACCAGTACAGAAATTAGAAACAACCATAAAGAGCCATGGCGCAAATACCAACACCTAACAACAGAATAGAGTCAGGATCCAAGTACGGATAACGATGGACTCTTTGGCTACGATTTTAAGGAGTAAAAAACCATGAAATATCTTTGGATGGCAATTTTTTCCACCACACTAATATGGTCTGGCATAAACCCAAAAGATCAATTCACCTGGTTTCTCGAAGTCGCTCCAGCTTTGATTGGTATTGCACTCCTAGCGGGTAGCTACAACTCTTTTCGCTTAACCCCAATATTGTATTTCTTTATCCTGGCCCACTGTGTCGTGCTTATGGTTGGCGGTCATTACACCTATGCCGAGGTACCACTATTTGATGGCTTATTTGGCGCCGAGCGCAATAATTACGATAAAGTCGGTCATTTCTTTCAGGGCTTTGTTCCCGCTCTGCTGGCCAGGGAAATACTCATCCGTAAGCATGTAGTGAACGGAGATATCTGGCGTGGATTTATTATCGTCTCAATCTGCTTAGCTTTCAGCGCCTTCTATGAACTCATTGAATGGTGGGTGGCGATTCTCAGTGGCGAAGGTGCTGAAGCATTTCTTGGGACTCAGGGTTATATCTGGGATACTCAATCGGATATGGCGCTGGCCTTGGTAGGGGCAATAAGCTCGCTGCTATTGTTATCTCGGGTCCATAATAAGCAGCTGCATTCCATTAGCGAGTCTGCCAAACGCGGTATTGGGCAGCCATAACCGTGCTCGAACTCAAACAGCCAAAAGACCTAACACGCCTACGCCGCCTCGCCTTGTCCTCACAGGGTCTACTCCAGTCACAGCCCTTCGGCAGCGGCATAGCGGGCGCAGGCAAAGCCATCGACCACCTTGGCTATATACAGATCGACAGCATCTCGGTGGTGGAGCGAGCCCACCATCATGTATTGCATTCGAGAGTCCCAAAGTTCAAACCCGCCATGACCAACCAAATGCTCCTCCATGGCGATATTTTTGAGTACTGGTCCCATGCCGCCGCCTTTCTGCCCATGACTGACTACCGTTTCTCCCTGCCCTACAAACAGGCGATTAAAAGCGGCCAAATCCATTGGTACAAAAACCCTGACAAAAAGCTTATGGCTGAACTGCTGGCACGCATAGCCTCAGATGGTCCGCTGCGATCCCGTGACTTAGACAGCAACCGCAACAAGGGCACAGGCTGGTGGGACTGGAAGCCCGCTAAGAAGGCACTTGAACAGCTGTATATGCAGGGGGATCTGATGGTTAGCAATCGGGAAGGGTTTCAAAAAACCTATGATCTCACCGAGCGTGTTCTGCCCTCTCAGGTGAATTCACAGATGCCCACCAGCAAAGAGTTCGCAGAGCACCTTGTGGATCAACAGCTGCGCTGTCATGGACTGGTGTCACTTAAAGGGCTAACCTATTTGCGGCGCAATACTGAGCTACGCCAAGCGGTAAAGACCTTGGTCGACGAACGATTGGCACAGGGCAGTCTAGAACAGGTGCAGATAGACTCTGGTGAAGTATTTATCTTGGAAGCCGGTGCTCTGGAGCATCCCCTCCCCCGACTAAGCAGCCGCATGTTAATTCTTTCTCCCTTCGACAATGCTGTCATCCAGCGTCAACGGCTGAATGCGCTGTTTCAGTTCAACTATCAAATAGAGTGCTATGTTCCGGCAGCCAAACGGCAATATGGCTACTTCTCCCTGCCTCTACTTTACCGCGGTGAATTTATTGGACGAATGGATTGTAAAGCTCATCGGAAAACCCGCCATCTAGAGATTAAATTGCTGCACTTGGAACAGCACCGTTTTCAACAGCTCGGTTTTGAGGAGCATTTGGTCATTGACGCATTTGTAGAGGCCATTAGACAATTCCGTGACTTTCAACAATGTGAATCAGTATCTTTGAATCAAGCCGAGCCAAAATATTTGGGCCAAGATTTGGGCGATGTACTAAAGTTTTTAGGATAACGAGTGCGGATCAGCACCCAATACCTATATGTTCACATTATTGAGGGAACCAATATGAAGACCATGACCTGTAGGCAGCTAGGCGGCGCCTGTGAGCAAGAGTTCCAGGCGATCTCCTTTGAAGAAATAGGCGAAATGAGCAAGCAGCACGCGATACAGATGCTAAAGAAAAATGATGCAGATCACCTTGCAGCAATGGATCATATGCTGCAACTTATTGAAACACCGGGTGCAATGGCTCAATGGTGTAAAGATAAGAGACAGGAATTTACAGCATTGCCTGAAGACTAAAATATAATGGCGAGCCAGCTAACTATAGATATAGCCCGCCCCAATGATTTTATGGATGGATATTATGAAGATGAAAACCTATTTACCCCTACTCTGCACACTTGTACTGTTGGGGTCTTGTGACAATGATCCCGTGTCAGAAACAGCGATCACCTCAGAATCTGGATATACCGATGTCGCCAGCGCAACACTAGAAGTCGGCCAGCCAGCACCCGACTTTTCCCTGCAATCGCTAAATGGTGACTGGGTCAAACTGTCCCAACTGAAGGGCAATAAGATATTAATGATTTTCTACCGCGGCCACTGGTGCCCATTCTGTGTTGGCCATCTGCAAGATATTCAAACTCTGCTGCCGGAGCTGGAGAAGCGCGGCTATCAGGTGCTGGCGATTAGCCCAGACGACGCAAGCGGCATGCAGAAAATGGCCGAGCGCATGGATCGACCCTATGAATTCCTCTCCGACGCCAATCTCGCCGTCACCGATTTATATGGCATTCGCCGGGATGAGGAGCTGCCCCACCCCGCCATGATCTTGCTCGACGAGCAAAGCATAGTGCAGTGGTTCTATATTGGTGAAGACTATAAGACACGACCCAGTGCAACGCAGTTGCAGCAGGTGCTGGATCGCCTGGATAGGTATTAAGGGCGTTGTTCACTGGCAAGTATTCAAAGACGATTTTGCCAACCCAAAAATTGCATTCTCATTTATTGGCGTTTTGGGCACCATGGTCTCGCTGCTCGTGGCCATAGCCTGCGGCGTCTATTTAAAACATTTGGCCTAACCGAGCAATCGAATAGTGCTCTCCATTACCGGCTCCATTACCGGCTCCATTACCGGCCGCATTAGCGGCCCTTGCCAAATCCGCAAGATGATTCAAATCAACTAAAAAAGCATTTCAATTCCGTAGCGGTTGATCTGCTTGATCAGAAATATAGACAACCTTATAGTCCTGCAAACATTTAAATAATACCCCAAGCAAAGGAACTGCGCGGGTAGAACGCCACCTGAAGTCGAGGTTTCGTTTGCCAGCCCAAGCACTCATTAATGGATAAGGAGATCTAAAGTGAACGCCAATACTCAACCGCAAATCAGTAAGCCCATGCCACCCATTGCCACAGCCTTAGTCGCCTGCGGCGGAGGCGTTGTCGGCTATGACTATGCCAGATGGATGGAAGTCTCGCCCTTAATCGGGGCAATCATTGGCTTGGTCGTCAGCGCCGTTATAGTGAATCTGTTAAACCACATCATGCGCGACCCAGAGCGGAAGATTCGCGAGGGTTGCATGGCCTTTGGTGCAGTCGCTGGGGTTATATTCGGCTTGGTGGTTGCCTCAGACAACAATGCGGAAGGAATTGGCTTCTTAATAACCACCGCAATCTTTGGTGGTATCGGCGCTGGCCTCGGCAGCATGGCAGCATCGCTGCTCTCTTATGCCGCGTTTCTACTACTCTTAATGAGTCAGGGGCCAATTGGTTTTGCTATCCGGTCGGTGATACTGAATTCGAACTAAGCTACTAGAGCCAAGCCAACAACTATGGCTTACCAAAGAATAAACACGGATCCATAATGAAAACGCCAACCCTTAGCAAACTTCACCTCTATCAACTCACGGTGATATTCAGTGTTCTCTTCGCCCTACTCGGTTTTACCTACAATGTCTGGCGTATGGAAGTGACTGAAGAGAACAGCAATATCCGCACCGCCTCTTTTGAAGTTTTGCTAACACTGTCCTCACTTGAGCAGCTGGTTTACAGCGCACATTATGATGGGGACGAGCAGGAAGGCAATCCACGGAAAGGATGGGTCAAGGTGGGCCTGATTGAGGATCTGAGCATGCTGACTACAGATTCTGTTCAGGCTCAGGCGGCTGCTCTAAAAACAGTGTGGACGGATAACTGGGCGACCATGATGGATGACAGAAATTCAGCGGATCAGATAGTAGGTGCAATTGATTCTACCCGGACAGAGCTAAAGCGGGTGTTGCAGTCGCTTGAATAAATGGAAATTTTTATTAAAGGAGCAACAACATGACAGTAAAACCCATTCCAGATGGCTACCACACAGCTACCCCCTATTTAAGTATCTCAGGAGCTAAAGACGCTATTGAATTTTATAAGCTCGCCTTTGGCGCAACCGAAGTGTTCTGTATGGACACGCCAACCGGTGAGGTTGCCCACGCAGAAATCAAAATCGGAAATTCCCAGATAATGCTGGGGGAGCCCTGCGAAGACAGCCCAATGCCCAGCCCAGACACACTTGGTGGTTCTACCGTTGCTGTGCATCTTTATGTGGAAGATGTGGATGCCCTATTTGAGCAGGCGATTGATGCTGGCGCCCTAGATATCAAATCTGTAGAAGATCAATTCTATGGTGATCGTATGGGTACATTAAAAGACCCCTTTGGTCATATCTGGTTTGTTAGCACCCATATAGAGGACCTGACACCGGAAGAGATTCAGCAGCGAGCTCAGGCTATGTTTAGTAAATAGAACGACTAGCAAATCTTCTACCTCAAAATAACAAGGCTTCGGAGTCAATGAGCAACCATCGCAAACAACTTATTTGCGCCCTGCTCAAAGGCATCGAGACCGGTGATGAGGCGGCAACTGCAGTTGTTAACCCGAACAAATACATCCAACACAACCCGCAAACCCAGGAGGGCGGCGAAGGTCTAGCCGCCCTCTTTAAGCGCCTTTCAAAAACCTCCCCCAAAGTCAATATTGTCCGTATCTTTTCAGATGGCGATTTCGTTTTTGCCCATACCGAATATGACTTTAGTAGTCGGCGCATAGGCTTCGAAGTATTCCGATTTGAGGACTATCAGACGGTTGAGCACTGGGATAATATCCAGCCAAGGCTTGGGCAGAATAGATCTAGTCACAGTATGGTGGATGGGCCCACAGCGGCGTCCGAGCTTGAATATACCGAGGCTAATCGCCAGCTTGTGAGCCGGTTTGTTGAAGAGGTTCTGATTGAACGAGAATTAGAGCGATTGGCTCAGTATTTAGACTCTGAGTGCTTTATAGATCATAGCCCTGAGTCAGAGGATGGCGTGACGGGCTTGAGAGTCAGATTATCTGCGACGACTAGAGAGGCTGATCTGATGATTAATTATAAGAAGCTTCACCGAGTGCTTGCCGAGGGGAACTTTGTCCTGGCTGTGAGCGAGGGCTTTAAAAACGGCATCCACTCATCATTTTACGATCTCTTTCGTGTATCTGATCTAAAGCTTGTTGAGCATTGGGATACCACCGAAAGTATTCCTCCACAGTCACAGTGGAAGAACGACAACGGTAAGTTTTAGTCTTTTTAGAAATTCGAGTCTGGGCCCAACACTCTGAATAGTAAAAATAAAAAGATCAGGATACAGGTCCAATAAGCCAAACATTAACCGCTAAATCCGTACCATTGAGCAGAATACTAACGCCATTTTTATTCTCACTTTGACCCCCTGGTGGCATTGATATTATCACTTTACTGGTGGTCTCATTTTGATAATCCAAAGTATCCCAGTTAATCGTCCACACCGGCGTATTGGTGATAAGGGTACCGACAGCGTAATAGGAGGTATTGGAGTTACTGCTCTTATGTGACTCCCAAACCAGATTGCTATCATCAATAGTAAAACAATCATGGTCACCATTACCGTACTCTACAGATGGAGCGGCAAACAATGTTCCATCACTGGCCAAGGAACCGACCTGGTATAACAGGTTGGTACTTGCAGTCGAAGCCCAGCCAAAAATAACGACATTATTGTTGTTAATACTGACTGTTGGATGCGATCCCGCACTAAATTTATGCCCACCTTCCCAGGTAATTATCCTGAGCTGAGGGTCTACAGTTCCCGACCTGTAAAACAGGTTTGTACTGTTTGTAGAGGGCCAGACTGCAATCACCCTATTGTTGTCATTAAGAGATACATAGGGGTCGCCACCGCCATCAAATTTTATGCTCTCGCCCCAAGAAATCGACCGGCTTGATATATCAACCGCTCCCACCCGGCAAAATAGGTTATTGCTACCCGTGCTGGACCTGTGTACATCAACAACGACATTGCTGTTGTTAACGGCAAGTGAAGCCGCGTTTCCGCCATCGTATTGGGTCTGTTCTCCCCACTGCCAAGCTTGACCATCCGCGTCAGGTACGCCGACCCGGCAATAGAGGTTAGTACTTGCGGTAGAAGCCCAGCCAACAACAATTGTTGACTCATTGTTCATGCTAACGGTGGGATGTGAACCGCCGCCGACGGCGTAAGTGGCGATGGATTTCATGGTGTATGTTGTGCTGGAGCTGGTTCTAGCCCTGGCGCCTTTACTGTTACTGTTGCTAGTACTATTCCTGGTGCTGGTGCTGGTGCTAGTGGTCATTTTAAATTCCCCTAATTAATTAAATTTTACTCTGCTATTTTTTTGTAAATTCCTCTTTTTTAGAGGAGGTTTTGATGGCCACTATTTTGAGCATTAAGTACTGCTAAAAAAGTCTTCTCACCGAGCCATTGAAATCACCCGCCATCAACAGCGCCGCTCGGGATCTCAACGGTTAGGCAGGCGTTTTTACTCAAGGCACCTTAGACGCATCCGGTTTTTTAGCGGAGCAGTTATTGTCTGCGTTACGTATGATTACGCAGTGTTTTCTAAGCGCCGCACTGTAAGCGGCATCACAGGCCGCATTTCAGTGCGTGCATTTGTCATAACAATACACAATAAAAATGAGGGCCAGACTGAAAATTAGTGTTGAAGAGGCCCTAACTAAGCGTGATTTAAAAGTATTGACGAGGCACTGCGGCTCCATGGATTTTAAAGACCACAGTCCACCGACCAGCTATTGGGTGGCATGCTTTTTCCCAGCGAAATAGCGACGGAAAAAATCACTGCGGTAGATCAAGAAGTAGCCAATATGCAGGGTAAAACGAGCAAATATCTTGATCCCACACAGTGACAACTTTATAGTCGAGCAGCTTTTTGAGTTATTAAATATGAAAAATTACCTCGAAGATTAGCGATTTAATTCACCATGAAGTTAGGCGTCAACTAAAAAAATAAGGAGTAACAAATGAGAATCAACAAGTATCTGATTATCCTAATACTACCCATATATCTGGCAGGATGTGCCACAGGCGCAAAAAAAGAGAATATGGTATTTCAGGGGGAGAAAAAACAGTATCCACAAGAGTTAAACAATAACCTGGCAGTGGACGAGGTATCCGGTGGCCAAAAGACCAATCCAGCATGGACATCAGAAATCGACAACGAATCATTTTCTGGCGCTGTCATCGACAGTTTAAAGTCACAGGGCCTCTATTCAGATAACGGTGAGTATCATTTAGAAGTGAAAATGCTCAAAGTAGATCAGCCAATGTTTGGGCTCAACCTAAAAGTGACCACACATGTTCGCTATATATTGACCAACAAGCGCAACAATAAAATAGTGTTTGACGACACCGTGATAGCACCACATACAGCCGGTGTAAGCGATGCATTTGCAGCAGTTAAGCGACTTTGGCTTGCAAACGAAGGCTCGGCTATGAAGAACATCGAAGGCCTACTTGATAAGTTATCGCAGTTAGATATTAGCACGCAAAAAATATCACTCACAGACTAGGCCGTCCCAAAGGAGAGGGTTATGAATCATTTAATCATTGGTCTCGCAGTACTGGTTTTTGGAGTTTTTATTGGTGCTGTAGGTGTAGCATCGGCTGGTATTGGTATAGGAATCCCTATGATTCCTCTTGGAATCTACCTTAGCTATCGAGGTTGGCGAATATACAAGCATGACAATCAAAGTAGCGACAAAGGCAGTGATGACTCGGACCCTCAGCCTTTTGTGCCTTTGGAACGCACAAAAGTGGGGAAGATTGGCTTAGGTATATTGCTAATTCTAGTGGGTGTTGGTACTTCTGCGATGCTGATTGGTATCCCGATATTTTTTTGGGGAATTTGGTTTTTATATAAAGCCTATGAGACTGAATTGAAAAAGAGGTTTGGGCGAGAGAAAGGCTAATACCTACATATCATGTGTAATTAGGTTTTTCATTAAAGGGAAGTCTTGTCTGACCAGAACAGAGTTACCACCAGAAAATCAGGGTCAGACTCGAATTACATGACCACAGTATGGTAGATAGCACCAAAGTGGCCCCGGAGATCGAATGTATGGAAGCCAATCGCCATCTTATCTGAGGGTTTGCTGAAGAAGCTTTCATTACCCGTGGGTTAGCGGACTATTTCGATCTCGAGGGATCGTAGATCATAGTCCTGAAACAGAAAACGTTACGGCGACTTTGAGAGTCAAACTATCCGCAACGGCAGCGCACAAGGGAACTCAATACTGGCCCTAATTTCACCTGAAGCCTAAGTTAGCACTTGCCAAAAACACCAAAAAGGTATATTTTCTATACTATGCAATCTTTTGAATTTGACGGCAAAAAGAGCCTCTCCAATCAAGATAAACACGGTATAAGCTTTGAAGAGGTTCAGGTTCTGTGGCAAGACCCTGATTTGGCTGAGATACCTGCTACGTCAGAAGGTGAGCTCCGATACATTGTTGTCGGTAAAATCGCCGACAAGCACTGGTCTGCCGTCATAACCTATCGCGAAGCGAATATTAGGATTATTTCTGCTAGACGATCCAGAGAAACCGAGGTGGTGATCTATGAAAGCTAAAGATTTTGATAAGAAATTTGATGACAACAAGTCCGATATTGTCGGCGATCTTGATTTGTCAGCTATCAGGCGCCCCAACCAGAAGCAAAGACGTGTCAACGTTGATTTTCCCACGTGGATGGTCGAATCCCTTGATAAGGAGGCTTCTCGGTTAGGAGTGACCCGGCAATCAATAATTAAAGTTTGGCTGGCAGAACGTTTAGAGCAGTCAGGCTCGAACAATTCAAAGCACTCTGACGCGGCGTAACTGCCGTTCAAGTTTGTAGCTGTAATTAACACGCTCAGTGCATTTTGCGCTGAGCTCAATGAAACACCAGAGAACCCCCAAATGTCGATACATTGGTACCCCGGCCATATGCGCAAGGCCAGCAACGAGATGATCGAATCATTGCCATTGGTCAATCTGGTGATTGAGGTGCTCGACGCGAGAATTCCTTTCAGCAGCTCAAATCCGTTTATTCAGGATCTGGTCACTGAGAAGCCCTCCATCAAGATCCTCAACAAGTGCGATCTGGCCGACCCTGAGATAACCAAGGTGTGGCAGGAGTACTATGAGCAGCAGGACAATACCAAGACCTTGGCGCTGGATCTGCAGCACTTTGATCCGGCTAAGCAGGTGATTGAGCTGATCAATACACTCTGCCCGCAAAAAGAGGGTCGCAACACTCTGGTGATGGTTACCGGTATCCCCAATGTGGGCAAGTCTTCACTGATTAACTGTCTCGCTGGCCGCCATATGGCTAAGACTGGCAATGAGCCGGCGGTGACCAAGGGGCAACAGCGAATTAATCTGCGCAACGGCATTATGCTGTTGGATACGCCGGGAATTCTCTGGCCGAAGATCGAGAATCCCAATGGCAGCTATCGATTGGCGACTACTGGGGCGATTCGCAATACTGCGGTGAGCTATGAGGATGTGGCATTCTTTGCTGCGGAGTTCCTCTTGGAAAAATATCCGGAGTTACTGCAAAAACGCTTTAAGTTTGAGACGCTGCCCCGCAGTGAGATTGAGTTGCTGGAGATTATTGGCGCCCAGCGGGGCTGTCTGCGCAGTCGCGGCCAGGTTGATCTGGAGCGGGTCTCGACGATTTTTGTCAATGAACTGCGCGCTGGCACCCTGGGCAATGTAAGCTTCGAGACGCCTGAGATCATCGATATTGAGATGCAGCAGGTTCAGGTATTGAGAGCGGAGAAGGAAGAGCGTGAGAAGCTGCGCTTGGAAAAAGTTGCAGCGCGCCGTCGCAAGGCTAAGGCTAACCGCAAGTAGCACTTGGCTATTTGCTACGAGCTATTTTCTACATACTAAACATACTGCCCCGCCGCATAGCCTGAAGCCCAGGCCCACTGGAAGTTGTAACCCCCCAGATGGCCGGTCACATCGACCACTTCACCGACAAAATACAGCCCCGACTGGGTTTTGCATTCCATAGTTTTTGACGACAACTGATCGGTATCGACGCCACAGAGGGTAACTTCTGCTGTGCGATAGCCTTCGGTGCCTGAGGGCTTTAGCTGCCAATCAGAGAGTTGCTGTGCCACTGCCAATAATTGTGCATCGGGAATTTCTGCCATGGCAGTTTCGGCGTACTTGGGCCAGTGCAATGTCTGCAAGGCCAAGACCAGACCTTTCGAGAGATGATGGGATAGCAAATTGCGCAGCAGACTTTTGGCGCTGGTTTTCTTGTATCCGAGTAACAGTTCTCGAGCATCTTCGTCCGGGAGTAAATTCACCGCGATGCTCTGCCCCGGTTTCCAATAGCTGGATAACTGTAGTGCAGCAGGACCGCTGATACCCCTATGGGTAAAGAGCATATTCTCGCGGAAACTGATGCCGTTGACCGACATATCCACATCCACTGCCAGCCCAGATAAGGTTTCTGAAATCTGCTTGATGCCGTCACTAAAGGTAAAGGGCACTAGGCCCGCCGTGCGCGGTAACAGACTCAAGCCAAACTGCTCGGCGATTTCATAACCTAAACCGCTGGCGCCCATGGTGGGGATCGACAGGCCGCCGGTCGCTATAACAAGAGACTTGCAACGATACTCACCAGTGGAGGTTTGCAGGCTGTAACCCTGCTTCCCTTCAGCATTTCCATCACCCTCTCCATCACCCTCTCCATCACCCTCTCCATCACCCTCTCCATCACCCTCTCCATCACCAACTTGAGCAGCAGCCTTCACCGACTTG